>Ga0209572_1001490_pt1 | contig 15697 bp, 16 predicted proteins | sample EBPBio232012_DNA_FD_185867 | JGI IMG/M metagenome (GOLD analysis project Ga0209572, IMG submission 185867) | Wastewater treatment Type I Accumulibacter community from EBPR Bioreactor in Madison, WI, USA - Reactor 1_1/23/2012_ DNA (SPAdes)... | ecosystem: Engineered > Bioreactor > EBPR >...
ATGGGAGACCCTCGGCGTGCTTCGCGACTTGGATGGATGGCCGCCCATCAGGCGGGGATTGTCTCGACGGTGGTGGCCGCGCTCCTCTTCATCTTCGCCGATCCCGTCGCCCACGCCGTGCTCCACGATCAGCCGCAGTTTGCCGAGCTCACCGCTGACTACATCCGCTACATCTGCGCCACGGAGACTCTGTTTGGCTACGCCATGGTGTTGATCAGCGCGATGCAGGGAGCAGGGGATACCGTTCGGCCATTTTGGATCACGGTGATTTGCATGTGGCTGGTTCGGGTGCCCTTGGCCGCCGTGCTCTCGCTGCAGAGCATTCCCCTCGGTTCCTGGTCGATCCCCGGGTTGGGGATGGGGGCCAGCGGATGCTGGCTCAGCATGGCCATCACACAGGCGATCCAGGGAATCGCCGCCCTCTGGCTTTGGCACAAAGGTGCCTGGAAAACCGCCCGTGTTTAGGCAACTTCTCTCGGTATTTCTTTCACTTATCTGCGAGACTGAGCCCCGGCAAACACATTCTCGAAACGGTCGGCGATGGCTTCGACGTCGAATGTCGCTTCTGCGTATCGGCGAGCCGCCTGGCCCATGGCCTGAGCTTCTTCTGGCGCGTTGAGAAGTCTCATCCCGGCAGCAACAAAGCCTTCGATATCGGTAGGAGGAACAACGATTCCTGCACGATTCTCATCCACAATTCGCGAGGCGAGGTTCTCGGGTGGCACCGCGAGCACGATGGCTCGCCCAGCGCAGAGGTAGCTCAAAACCTTGCTCGGTACCGAGAACACTCCCGCGTCCGGTTCCAAAACCGCCAGCAACGCGGTGGCCGATCCCATGACATTCGGGACTTGGTCGAACGGCTGGAAGGGGAGCAGAATCAGGTTGTTCAGTTCAAGTTCGGCCTTGCGAGCTTGAAGATATTCCATTCCCTTTCCAACGCTGATCACGATGACACGGGCGTCTGGCGTCTCTTTAGCCGCGACGGCGAGCTGAACCATCAACTCCGGGTTGTGCTTCATGCCGAGAGTGCCTGAGTAGACAAAATTACGCGTTCGATCCACACCGTGGGCAGTCGACCAATCGTTCACCGGATCACGCATCGGCATCTCGGTCAAGGGCGCCCAGTTTTCGATTACATGGACAGGAACATCTGAGGTCGGCAGGTGATCCTTGAACGCCTCGGAAATCACGACAATGGCGTGACTCTTCTTGAGAAGATTATGCTCGAATGAGTACATGTAGTTGCCCACATACTTGCCCATTCCCTTCCACTTTTCGCCAAGAATCCTTTTCGCCGCTTCGCCGAAGAGATCTTGCACCCAGAAGATGAACTTCGTTCCCGTTTCCCAGCAATATTCTTGGAAGACTTTGTTGATCTTGAGCGGAGTGTTGGCGCTTAAGATGATATCGGGCTTGAATGCCTCAATCAGATCGAGCGCGATCCGGGCGTGGGCTGGGTCATCCGTAAAGAAAACCTTGGCAAAGTTTGTCTTGTCAATCACATAGCCAAGATTGATGGGTTCAGCATAGAATGTTGCGGGATCGGTTGGTGTTTTCTCCAACGAGCCTTGTGGCGTAGTACTCAGCGATCCTGACCAGAGGTGCAGAACTTCGTGACCACGGCGGGCCAATTCTCGGCTGAGCTGAACCTGAAAAGGGTGCCCTGCATAGTCGTGAACAACGATTCTCATGCCAGGCACCCTTGTACCAGATTTCCGGTTTTCTTTGCTGTCGTTAGACGGTCGCCTTGGCCGTCATTTGGTCGTAGATCCAGGCGTAGGTTTTCTCCATGCCCTCTCGGAGGCTGATGCTAGGCTCCCAGCCGAGTTCCTTCTTGATCAGCGTGTTATCGCTGCTGCGACCACGGACGCCCTTCGGAGCGCCGAGGTTATAGGAGCGGTTCAGCTTGATCCCAGCGATGTCTTCGACAATGTCAACAAGCTGGTTGATGCTCACCATTTCGGCGGATCCCAGGTTGATCGGGTATTCGATATGACTCTCCATGATCTTATCGATCCCAGAGGTGCAGTCATCGACATACATGAAGCTGCGCGTTTGTTCGCCATCACCCCAGATTTCGATGTTCAAATCGCCCGTCATCTTGGAGTTGATGACCTTGCGGCACATGGCGGCAGGAGCTTTCTCGCGGCCTCCATCATAGGTGCCAAACGGACCGTAAACGTTGTGGAATCGTGCCACGCGGCAAGTGATTCCAAAGTCTTCCATAAAGTGGCGGCACATGCGCTCGCTAAACAGCTTTTCCCAGCCGTAACCATCTTCGGCAAGAGCCGGATAGGCGTCTTCTTCCTTCAGTCCAGGATTGTTGACATCCTGTTGCTTTTCACCGTTATAAACACAGGCGGAGCTGGCATAGAAGAACTTGGAAATTCCTGCGTGACGAGCAGCTTCAAGCATGTGGGTATTGATGAGAACGCTCAGCATACACAGAGCCTTGTTGTTCTCGATAAAGCCCATTCCACCCATGTCGGCGGCCAGGTTATAGACGACTTCCACGCCATCCTTCACCGATTCTTCGCAGGCATCAAGATACTGAAGGTCGAGAACCTTGTTCTCCGAGTAGTTGTGAACCTGATACCATTCAGAGAACGGCTTCTTGTCCACGGCCACAATTTCCGAGACGCCTTTGTCCTTCAAATACTGCACCAAGTGGCCACCAATAAAGCCACCCGCGCCCGTTACCAATACCTTTCCATTCGACATGTGCTGAGTTTACCTACCCGTTCTATTCGGTCTTTCCGCCCAGAGTTACGCATATCCACGCGATCCACGAGTCCCTCTGGAATGGGTACCGGTCAGTCAAACGCCTGACGGGTGTCCCAGGTTCCCGTTTCCTCTGGACTCCGAAGGAAATCCTTACCTTAGTCTTCGGCAGATTCCTCCGCCAATCCTAGGGGCGCGCCTGGAGTTCACCCCAGTTGCGTTAAATACCATGCATAGGCAGCGGCAAGACCCAGTCGGAGGTCTCGGGCCTCGGGGAGTTGATACCGCGTGCGCAGCCGAGAGCCATCCAAGCACCGACGTGGTGCGCCTGCCGGCTTCGACGGATCGAAGACCAGGGAACCTGCGAATCCCACCACCTCGCAGATCGTCTCCGCAAGCTCGCGAATGCTCGTTTCTCGTCCGGAACTCAGGTTGAACAAGTCGTTCGCCGGGGCGTCCAGACCTACCCGCCAGATAGCCTCCGAAGCATCTCTCACATCCAGAAGATCGCGGGTGGCGGTGCCATCGCCCCAAACCACCAACTCGGGATCGCCTCGGAGTTTAGATTCGTGGGCGCGGCGGATCAGAGCGGGCACAACGTGGGAGCGATCCTCGCCAAAGTGATCGTGTGCTCCGTACATGTTTGTCGGCACAAGAATGGTGTAATCCATTCCCTTCTCAACATGCAAAGCCTCACAGAGGGTGTGCAGCGTCCGCTTCGCGATCCCATAGGGGCGGGTGTCTTCGCCGGGATCGCCTTCGGTCATGCAACCTTCGGGGGTAGGGATCGGGGCATCGACAGGGTAGGCGCAGGCGGTCGAAATCAAAGTGACCGCACTTCCGAACTGCGCCGCCGACTCGAGCACGTTCAGGCCCATCCGGAGATTCTCTGAGATCATGCGGGCCGGGTTGGCACGGTGGAACCCAATTCCGCCCACGGTTCCCGCAGCGTGGATCACGCGCGCTGGTCGGTGGACGTCGAACCAATCTCGCACCGAGTGCTCGTCGAGGAGATCCATCTCGACCCGGCGTGGAAACACCACTTCTCCCCGAGGCGAGGTGTCGCGCAGGTTCTTGCCCAGAAAGCCGTTGCCCCCGGTCACCAGAGTTAAGCCGTCGTTCATCGCAGTTGTCCTTTTCCGCTTTCAGGGTCGCCCAGAATCGCCTCCGCAAGGGTGGCCGCCCGCTTGGCGCCAATCACGTTGTGGGTGCGAATCATCTTGGCCCCCAAAGACTGAGCCAGAACTTGGACTGCAATCGTGGCCTCCTCACGATTTTCCAACGGAGCGGGATGGCTGTTCCCCAGCAACCGACCAATGAACCCCTTTCGGCTCGCTCCAATGAGCACGGGGAACCCGTGACTGGCGAGCCGAGGAATCGCGCGAAGCAAGGCCAAATTGTGATCCACGGTTTTGCCGAATCCGATGCCAGGATCAATCCACACTTTGTCGACCGGCACGCCCTGCGCGGCGATCAGCTCGGCGCGCTCCAGCAGGTAGGCCTCAACCTCTGCCACCACGTCGGAATAACTCGGGTTCGCCTGCATCGTCAGAGGAGTGCCCTGCATGTGCATGATGCAGACATCGCACTTGAAGTCCGCCACCGCCTCGAGCAAAGCCGGATCGCTGATCCCCGTGACATCGTTGATCATCTGCGCTCCCGCCACCAAGCATTCGCGGGCCACCCGGCCCTTGCTCGTATCAACGGAGACGAAGACATCTCGATCCACCAGAGCCGTCACCACGGGAACGACCCGTCGAACCTCTTCCTCCACCGGGATCGGCAGGCTTCCGGGCCGAGTCGACTCGCCGCCCACATCCACGATATCTGCTCCATCGTGAACCATGCGCAGGCCGTGGTCGATGGCGCGATTCGTCGCGAAGAACCGGCCCCCGTCGCTGAAGCTATCGGGCGTCACATTCAGGACGCCCATGATCTTGACCGAGGTCAAGTCGCGAGGCTCAGACTGAAGGCTTCATGCAACAACTGGACGGCCCGCCGGAGCTCCGATTCCGGGATCAAACAGCTGAGGGAGTAGTCGCTGTCGTTGGTTTGGAGCACGGGGATTCCGTTGGATTCCAGAGTGTTGAGCACCTGGAGAAACACCCCAGGCTGCTGAAGAAAATCGTAGGCGACGAGCGAGACCATGGTGCAGGCCTCATTGACCGTGAACTTGAGCTCGCGGACTTCGCCGAGAGGGGCAAGAAGTTGCTTCTGAGTCTCGAATGCTTTCGTCTCGTCGCGGGTGGATTGCACCAAATAGACCGTCGGCTCATTGCCCGGCATCGGCAGAACCAGGGCATCGAGCATATCCTGTACCTCCGGGTACAGCTCGCGTCCCACGGCAAAGCCGATCGACGTCGGGCCCAGGTTGGTCATGAAGACATTGACCTGATACCGAGCCAGCGCCTCGTAGATTCGAGCCTGGAGGTCTCGGCGGTGCTCCTGTCGGGCATCGTTGAGGTCGACCTGGAGGTAGACCAGCTTGCCCGTGTGGGTCACGCCGGTCACGCGGCGACCGGGAAGCTCTCGGCTCGGGACAATCTCGGTGCCAGGGTTGTCGCTGAAGGTGCTCTTCACCCACAGAGGGATGTCGAACTTCATCGCGATCTCGGCCGCTCTCGGGTGCAAGACCTTCGCGCCGAGGTGGGCGATTTCCGCAACTTCGTCGTAGGTGACGCGTCGGAGAGTCGGGGCGCTGGGGACGAAATCGGGGTCGGCGGTCTTTACGCCGTCGACATCGGTGTAGATTTCAACGGATTCGGCGCGGAGCGCAGCACCCAGGGCACTCGCGCTCGTGTCCGAGCCGCCACGTCCCAGAGTCGTGAGTTCGGCTCCAGGAAGGCCGCCGCCCGTCCAGACACCCTGGAACCCGCAGACGACGGGCACATAGCCTCGCTTGCAGGCCTCCACCACGCCCGTTGGGTTGATCCCGAGGATTCGGGCGTTGCCATACACGCCGTCGGTGCGGATGCCGGCCTGGCCGCCGCGCAAGGAGATCGAGGGGCATCCCAGGCTTTTCAGGAGGGTCGCAAAGATGACCGCAGAGATAATCTCGCCGCAAGCCATCATCAGGTCGGCTTCTCGCGGTTCTGGATCTACTGTGCGATCAACTTCGCCGAGCACTTGAAGCAGCGTATCCGTGGCATAAGGTTCGCCTCGGCGACCAATCGCGCTGACGACGACGATGGGGTGATAACCTTGCTCGCGCGCCGAGATCACTTTGAGCGCGGCTTGCATCCGAGCCTCGGGGGTTCGAACGGAGGTGCCTCCGAACTTCATCACGCGGTACTTCACGCCGTCACCTCCGGATGGAGCTCTCGGAGGCGATTGACCGCATGCTCGGCATCTTCGCGAGACATCAGCATGAGGAGTCGGTCGTGCATTTCGCCCATGTGCTCAATCGAAACACCACTCGCGATGACGTCGCTGACAATCCGGCTGACCATGCCTTCTTCATCGCGCATGTTCACCGCGTGAGCCATCAGAACGCAGCGGTCGGTGATCACCTCGTGACCGTAGTTGTTGGCGGTCAGGCAGTCAATGAGTCGCTGGGAGTCACTCTCGGCAACAACGAAGGAAAAGCCATCGTGGGTGAACTTGAGGAAGTCGATGCTGATCGCGGCTTTACTCAGGGCCTTGAGGGCGACTAAGCGTGTCGAGGGATTCGCGTCGGCATCCAGCTCAACGCGGGCGCTCGCAAATCCTCGGCGGATTTCGATCTGATTCAGCCCGCGCCCTTTCTCAAAGGCGGTTTCGTCGGGTGCCGGGATATCGGTTTGCGTATTCGTGACTTCTAGCCGGAAAGGGCCGGAAACGTGCTCAGTAGGATCGTGGGCCAATTTCTGTCTCTTGCGGGCGCCGTTGCCACCGGTTGATTATACGGCTCCCCGTGCCTTGGTTTCGGCACAGGGAGCAAGGGGGCCTAAGCCGGTTTGAGTATCGATTCAATGCGATCCCAGACCTCGGGTCCGTAATTCAGGTCGCCAGCGGCGGCGTTCTCCTCGATCTGGGCGGTGTTGGTCGCCCCCACGATCACCGAGCTGATGCCAGGGTCGCGTAGACACCAGGCCAGCGCGAGTTGCCCCATGGTGATCCCCAACTCGTCGGCGATCTTGCTCATCGCCTCTACCTTCCGCAGATTCTCCTCCTGCAGATCGCCGCCCATCCACATGTTGGACTTCGGGTCGGCCGCCCGGGTGCCTTCGGCGGGAGCAACACCCGGCTTGTATTTGCCCGTGAGAACTCCCTGGGCAAGGGGCGAGAACACGACTTGACCCAGGCCGAGAGCCTTGCTCGTCGGAAGCACGGAGTCCTCGAGACCACGGTCGAACATGTTGTAGCGCGGCTGATTGCTGGCGGGGAGGCAGCACTGCCACGCCCGCGCGGTGTGGCAGGCGTCGGTGATTTGGGCCGCATTCCACATGCTGACGCCCCAGTAGAGCACCTTGCCCTGACGGATCAGGTCGTCCATCGCCCGCACCATCTCCTCCATCGGAGTTTCTGGATCGAATCGGTGGAACTGGAAGAGGTCGATGTGATCGGTGCGAAGTCGGTGGAGCGAGGCGTGGACACTCTCCACGATGTGCTTGCGGCTCAGTCCCTGGTCATTTGGACGATCCGACATCGGGAAGAAGCACTTGGTCGCAATCACCAGATCGCATCGGCGGAAGGGTTGGATCGCCTTGGCGAGTGCCTTCTCGGCTTCGCCGTTGTTGTAAACATCCGCGGTGTCGAAGAAGTTGATTCCGAGATCGAACGCCTTGTGAACGATCTGCTCGGTGGTGGAATCATCGAGCGACCGTCCGTGGGTGAGCCAGCCCCCCAGACTCACGGAGCTGACCTTCATTCCATACTTGCCGAGCTTTCGGTATTGCATGGATTCAGGTTACCGCGAGTCTGGGGCAGATCGCTTAGTCTGCGCTCTCGGTGGCCTTGGTTTTGAACAGCTTTCGGTCGATCCCCCAGGCGTGATCCAAGGAGAGCTTGCCTGCTCCAGTGAGCATGAGGCCGAGAGCCCCCATGCCGAGCGCGAGAGGATAGAAGATTTGATTGACAACGGAGATCTCGCCTGCGGCCAGCACGCCGAGCCCACCGACCCGGTTCAGGTTGACCATGAAGGCGACAGCCATCGTGGCCAGCAGTCCGAAGGCAGCGATTCGATGGAGGAATCCAACCATCACGCCCAGCGCGCCGAAGAACTCCGCGACGATCGCGAGGAAAGCGAAGATCGCGGGGATTCCCATCTGCGACTGGAAGAACTCCATGGTCGCCCCGAATCCGTTCCCGCCGAAGAGTCCGAGGAGCTTCTGGCATCCGTAGTAGAAGATGATTCCCCCGACCCCGAGACGCATCATCAGGAGACCTATTGACGTTGATCGATTCGATTCCATGCCCTTTGCTTACGCGTTCTCGGGGGAGTCTGTTCGCGATGCCTGGGGCGCGGTTTGGTTGGCCAGATTGGCCTGAGCATTGCGCTGAAGCCCTTGGATTCCCGCCCGCCTGACGGGGGAGCCCTGCGTCAAGGTATCCCACTCGGCTTCTTCGATCTGAGCGAGTTGCGAGAGTTTTGGCCAGGATTTCTGAGCGAGTAAGTCGGGAATCGTCGTGGTTTGGGCTCGGAGCGGCTGGGTCGGGCGCGGCTGATTGAACGGACAGACCTCCTGGCAGACGTCGCACCCAAACGTCCACTCGCCCAGTTGAGCAGCTTGTTCCGGGGTGTGATCGCCTTTGTGCTCGATGGTGAGGTAGCTGATGCACTGGGTGGCATCGACTTGCCAGATGTTGTTCCGGTGCACGATCGCCCCGGTCGGGCAGGCGTCGATGCACGCCCGGCAGGTTCCACATCCTCCGTCCGCAGGGGAGCTTCGCTCGATCTCTAGGGTGGTGAGGAGCACGCCGATGAGAAACCAACTTCCTCGGTGGGAGTTGATGAGGCAGGTGTTCTTGCCAAACCATCCAAGGCCCGCGCGTTGAGCGTATTCGCGCTCCATGACCGGAGCGGAATCGACGCAGGGACGGAACTGGGCGGTCGGGTGCTCGGCCTGGAGTTGGTCGGCGAGCTTTTTCAGCCGTGACCGAATGACTTTGTGGTAATCGCGCCCCAGGGCGTAGCGGGCGATTTTGGCGTCGGTTTGGCCGCTCGGCTCCTGATAGTAGTTCATCCCGACCGCGATGACGCTCTGCACCCCGGGAAGGATGGTGTTGAGATCAGATCGGAGGGGGAGGCTGGTCTGCATGTACTCCATGGAGCCGTGCATGCCTTCGGCGATCCACGATTCGAGGATCGGTAGGGACTTCGGGGGGCTTGGGTCGCAGACTCCCGCGAGATCGAACCCGAGGGCGAGGGCGCGTTCGGTGAGGAGGAGGTCGGCTTGGGAGATCATGCAGCGGCCCTCCTGGGCTGTTGGGTTGGAAGGCCGGCTGTCGGGGCTCCCGACCGTGCGAGGGTCGCGGTGACGGCACTGCCTTGGTGCCCCTCAATCGACGCCTTCCCCCAGAATTCCCATTCTGGGGGAGGGTGCCCCAACGGGGCGGGAGGCGGAACTGGACTCGGCTGGGCGTTAGCCCAGTTGAGCAGGATCACCACTTGCTTGCGAAGGGCCTGCGGCCCCCGAATCCTCTTCGAGGATTCGGAAGACCCCCACCCGGCCTTTGGCCACCCTCCCCCGACGGGAGCCGGTGGAGGGCGTCGATTGAGAATCGTCCGTGGAAGCCATCTGTTGGCAAGGGTACAGAGCGTCCCGACCCTGGAGGGATCGGGGCACCGACGGAACCACAGGATCACCCCAGAGCCTCCGCGATCTTGAGCCAGGCCTCCCAGGGCACCTCGTGGGGCCGGATGGTCGGAGAGAGCCCGAGCTCCCCGAGCACCGAGGAGACATCCCCAGACCCGCGCAGATTGTTCGCCAGCGTCTTCCGGGGTTGGACAAATCCTCGACGCACCCAGGGGAAGACCCTTTCCTGAAGATGGGACAAGTTCACATCCGCGCGCGGGCGGAAGTCGAGCACGATGCTCTCGACCTTGGGCGGCGGTCGGAACGCCCCGGGAGGCACGAGGCACACGCGAGAGACCTCGAACACCGCCTGGATGACCACGCTCAGATTCCCCCGATTGCGATCCCCAACCGGAGCCAGGATCTTGTCCCCAACTTCCCTTTGCATCATCAGAACCGCCCGGTCGATCAGCCCACTGCACCCGACGACTTTTTCCAGAAGGGGACCGGTGATGTTGTAAGGCATGTTGCTGACGATCCCGACGGGCTGCGGTAACTCGCGGAGAGCCCCGGCCCAATCAAATTGCAGAGCATCGCCTTCGGTCACCCGTGCGAGCGGAGCGAAGTCGCGCAACGCAGGAATCACCCCAGGATCGATTTCGACGGCATGAACGGGCAAGCGTTCGCTCATCGGGCGGGTGATCACTCCGACGCCAGGGCCGATCTCTAAAACCGAAGCAAGGCCATCGGTGCGATTCACAATCGCGTCGATGACCTTGCTGGAGGTCAGCCAGTGCTGACCGAACTGCTTTTTGGTGCCCAGACCATGTCGGGCGAGAACTTCGCTTAGCGTCCCCGGAGCCTCATGCCCTTGGTGTGCCGATCCTGGAAGATGTGAACTTTCACCTTCCGGCGACCCCATCTCAGAGCTGCTTGGCGATCCGTGATGCATACGTCGATCTTGTTACCCTTAATTGCGCCTCCCGTGTCGGCGGCAACGGCAAATCCGTAGCCCTCCACGAAAACAAGCGTACCGAGCGGGATGACTTTGGGGTCGGTCGCGACCACGCCAAATCCGGCGCGGAGACCGCTGGCGGTGATGCCTTTTCCATTGCCATCGCTCGGGAGATAGGCGGTCGATTCCATCGTGACCACCTTGGCTCGGGTGAACGAACCGCGGTCGGTGCCTTGAAATCCGGCGCGTCCCATGTGGAACACGGCGTCAGTCGGCTTTTGAATCGATTCTTCGCGATCCGTCTTGACGACTTCTCCTTCAACCAGGTGCTTGGTGATCGTGATGGTTTTGACGCCGTCTTTTCCGTCCGTAACCTTCTTCACTCGACCTGGGGTGAGATCGCGATTGAAAACATATTTGACTTCAAACGGAATCTTTTCGGTTTTCACCTCTACGATCCGGTTTGCGTCTTCTGTCTGCCGTGCGATGGCTTGAATCGGGTGACTGAGCACCACGAACGCCATCCCCAGCGCGACGAGGATTGATCTCCGCATTTGGGGAACCTCTTGCGTGCCCGATTGCGCGAGCAAACCGGGTTATACCTAGACAGTTTTCGGCCCAACCTTCAAAGAGTCTCGAATCTTTTCCCCAAAATCCTAGGGCTTTGGGCGTGGTTTTGAGGGTGGATACGGGATTTTTCGCCCGGACCTTGACAGGTTTTGGATTCGGCCCTGTTCCAGGTTCAACGCTTGATGAGGCTGATCGGACAGGGGTTGCCCTCGCTGGAGGTCAGAAGATCGCGGCTGTCGCGGGTGAAAGTGATCGCTTCTCCCTGCTTTTCTGCGGGCAGAGTGATTGCGGTCGGCTTGCTCTTGACCCAGTTGCCAAAGGCTCGCGGGGCGGTGAAGAGGAGGGCCCCCGTGTAGGTGCGGATCACGACTTCCTTTTGATTCGGGCTCACCGCTGCTCCCGTGACGAGTTTGCCCCCGAGGCCCTGGGTGTCGACATCGAGATTGGCGACTTTCGCAAGTTTGTAGGCGCCAGGCTTCTTCGGGGACGGCAGGGTGTAGACCACGGTTTCGTTGTCGCGTGCCTTGGTGATCAGCCAGATATCTCCTGAGCCTGTGACGAAAAAGCCTTCACAGTCGCGAGCCTGGTCGGGATACGTGATGGTATAGGTCTCGATCTTGCTGATTTCCCCCGACTTGGCTCCGGAGGTCGGCTCCTCGACGCGGTGGATCTGGATGTCCTTGCGCTTACGCGCGTTATCGCCAATATCGCCCAAATAAAGATAGCTCTTGCTCCCGATTTTCGCCGCCGCCATTTCTTCCCAATCGATTGCCTTGATGCCTTTGAGCGAGAAGATCCCGGTGACTTTGCCCTTCGTGTCGAATCGCCAAAAGCGAGCGGTGTCGCCGCTATCGTTGTGGGTGTAGAAGACTCCGTTTTGGGTTGGGCTCGCCGAAAGGCCCGAGCTCTCGTTCAGCTCCTGATCGGTGATCTGGCAGAAGAGGGTGGGCTTTTGCCAGGCGATTGTGGCGACAAGGAGCGCGGAAATCATGCCGCCAGGGTACCAGGGTCAGCGCTGATTTCGAGGTGTGGTCAGGCGGTCGTGGAACAGCATTTGCTGGGCAAGCCCGGCGCGTTTGCCAAACAAGTCGCGGAAGGTGTTGCCCACAGTTCGATAGCGCTGATCGGTGATCGCCTTGCCTTGCCATTCCGGGAAAAACGTGCGCGTCACCGCGGCCCAGACGTGGGTGTCGACCGGTACGGCTTCGTCGAATCCGAGGCCGAAGAGGGCGATGCAGTCGGCCAATTTGGGGCCGACTCCGGGGAGGCTGATGAGTTGAGGAATGACCTCCTCGTAGGGCTGGGATTTCAGCGATTCGAGGTAATCCTCACCTCCTCGTGTGTCGAGTTCATCGGCGACCTTCGGGATCGTTGCTCCTCGGTAGCCGAATCCGTTGGCACGGAGGTCGGATTCCGAGACTTCCGCGAGGCGGGCGATTCTCGGGAACCCATATGCGATTTGCCCATGATTGCATGCAAGAACTTCCCCATATTGGGCGAGATGGTTCACCATTCCGGCGATCCTCGCGACATGGTTGTTGCTGGAGCAGAGGAAGCTGAAGAGAACCTCGGTGGGATCACTGCTCCGCATCAGCCGGAGCCCGGTTCGGGGCGCAAGAAAATCACTCATCCGTGCATCTTTGGTCGAGATTTCTTGCTGATATTGATCAAAGTCTTCATCCAGACGGAAGAGAGCCCGGAGGGCTTGTGAATCGCCTTGATGGAGGGTCGCCCGGTCCGCTTCTGTATCCCTTTCCAGCTCGATCTCGAACAGGTTCGCGCCATCCACTCCAAACCAGTGGCCCGGAGACAATTCGCGCCAGCGGAAGCACTGACCGCTCGTCACGCACATGGGAAGGTCGAACGTGCGGCGGTCGAATTGCAGGGTCACCATGAGCCTTCGGGGACGCTCGCGAGGAACTCGGCTTCGGTCATGACTCTCACGCCGAGCGACTCCGCCTTAGCGAGTTTGCTCCCTGCCCCGGGGCCAGCGACGACAACGCTCGTGTTCTTGCTCACGCTCCCCGCCGCCTTGCCTCCCAGCTTGAGGACGAGGGCCTCGGCGTCTTCGCGAGTGAACTGCTCCAGCTTGCCGGTGAAGACAAAGGTTTGGCCAGCGAAGAGATCGCTCGTGGGGGCGGCGGCCTCGATGGGTTGGATCCCCGCATCCTTGAGCCGAGCAATCATCGCCATGTTCTCGGGGTCGTGGAACCACTCGGCGATCTCCTCGGCGGTGCGGGGGCCGATGTCGGGGACGTCGTCGAACTGCTCGGCGGTGGCGGTCATCACGCCTTCGAGCGTGCGGAATTCGCGCGCGAGATCCTTGGCGGTTCGTTCGCCCACCAGGGGGATGCCGAGCGCATAAATCACCCGATCAAGAGGCTGAGTTTTCGACGCTTCGATGGCTTTGAGCAGGTTTTCGACACTACTCTCCCCCATGCCTTCCAGCTCCAGAAGCTGCGTCTTGTGCTCCTGCAAGAGGAGGATGCTGGCGGGGTCGCTCAGCCAGCCCAACTCCATGAACCGGACAATTTGCTTTTCGCCCAGACCGACAATATCCATCGCTTTGCGGGACACGAAGTGGATCAGTTTGCTCGCAAGCTGGTCGGGACAGGCTCGCTTGTTGGGGCATCGCAGAGCGACGAAACCTTCGGATTGCACGAGCGGAGTTTCACAGGCTGGACAATGGGTGGGAAGGAGGGGCACTTCTGCTCCAGACGGGCGTTTTTCGAGCACCGGCCCGACGACCTCGGGGATGACATCTCCGGCGCGCTGAACGATGACGGTATCGCCGATACGTACATCTTTGCGCGTCATTTCTTCTCGATTGTGAAGAGTGGCACGGCTCACCGTCACGCCTCCCACAGACACGGGCTCAAGCTCGGCGACCGGGGTCAGCACGCCGGTGCGACCGACCTGCCATTTGATCTCGTTGAGCCGAGTGAACGCTTGCTCGCTGGGAAACTTGTAGGCCACCGCCCACCGGGGGCCTCGCGACGTATTGCCGAGTTCATTCTGAGCGGCAATCGAGTTGACCTTGATCACGCAGCCATCAATGCCGAAGTTGAGCCCTGGTCTCGCGGCGAGGATCTGCTCGGTCACCGCGATCACCGCGTCAATCCCTCTCACAACTTGGGGCTTCTCAGCGAGCGAAAAACCAGCGGCCTGAAGCCAGGCGAATCGGTCGCCTTGCGAGTCGCCAAACTGATCGCCCCCGGCGCCGAATCCGTAGGCAAAGAAGCTGAGTTTTCGCTCTCTGGTGAGGGCCGAATCAAGCTGGCGAAGCCCGCCGCTGGCTGCGTTCCGAGGGTTGGCGAACACTTGCTGCCCCTTCTCGGAGCGCGCACGATTGACCGCCTCGAAATCCGATTTGAGCATCACGACTTCCCCCCTCACCTCGATTTCCCCTGCGGCGTTTTGTTTAAGTTCGATCGGAATTCCTTGAATTTCGAGCGCATTGTGCGTGACCACTTCACCCGTGGTGCCGTCACCTCGGGTGGTCGCTCGAATCAGCTTTCCGTCGCGGTACGTGAGGTTGAGGGAAGCGCCATCATACTTCAGCTCCACCTGGTATTCGAGAGGTTCTTCTGTGCCGAGGAGATTGCGGAGGCGAGTGTCGAAAGCGCGGAGTTCCTCGTGGCCGAAAGCGTTGTCAAGGCTCAGCATCGGCACGGCATGGCGGGCTTCCTCAAATCGACCGCTCGGGGCGGCCCCCACATTCAACGTGGGGCTCGATTCCACCACAAGTTCGGGATGGGCGAATTCCAGATCCCTCAGCTCTCGAAAGAGCTGATCGTACTCGGAGTCGCTGATCTCGGGAGATTCGTGCTGGTAGTACAGCTCGTTGTGCCGCTTCAGCTCCGCGCGGAGCCATTCCGCCCGGGCCTTCGTCGCCTCGTCCACTCCAGACATTCAGGAACTTTACCGCCTGCATCGCCCCGGACTTGGAGTTACGTCCGGGTGAATGGGTAACGTGATGGGGCTATGGCGAAGCTCATCATGTGGAATCTCCTCAGCCTCGATGGCTCCTATGATTCAGACCAACCGTGGGAGCTGAGCTGGCATCTCAAGGTCTGGGGAGACGAGCTTCAAGAGTTCTCCTTGACTCAGTTGCGAACGGCGGGCATGCTGCTGTTTGGGCGCAAAACCTACGAAGGAATGGCGGCTTACTGGGCGAGCGAGACGGGCGAGATCGCCGACTTCATGAATTCCCTTCCCAAAGCAGTCGTCTCGCGTACGCTCTCGAAGGTCGATTGGGCTGGCACGAGGATCCTCTCTGGAGACCTGCGGGAGGAAATCGAGGGCATCAAAGCCTCCAGCGAGGGGGACATTTACGTGTTTGGGAGCGGTGAGCTTTGTCAGTCGCTGATGGCCCTGAAACTGTTCGATGAGTACCGCATTGGGATTGCTCCTGTCATCGAAGGCTCGGGGCGGCGGCTGTTCGCGAATGAGGGCATCGACGAACTTCTCCATCTGGAAGAGATGATTCAGCACTCGACGGGTTGTGTGATTCTTCGATATTCAGCGACGGGGGTGTGAGCGGAACCGGGCCGAGGCTGCCGAAGTGGGCCGCCCCACCCGCCCTTTGGGCACCCTCCCCGAGTCAAGTGTCAAGTGTCAATACATTCGTGACACTTCAGGACACGACATCCGTGACACTTTGAGGTCGTCAAGGGGTGCGAGTTTGACATCGCAGAAGTAGACTTCAAGCACTCCTGTGGTGCTGCATTCCCGG
>Ga0209572_1001493_pt1 | contig 15642 bp, 9 predicted proteins | sample EBPBio232012_DNA_FD_185867 | JGI IMG/M metagenome (GOLD analysis project Ga0209572, IMG submission 185867) | Wastewater treatment Type I Accumulibacter community from EBPR Bioreactor in Madison, WI, USA - Reactor 1_1/23/2012_ DNA (SPAdes)... | ecosystem: Engineered > Bioreactor > EBPR >...
GCCGAAAGCCATCACACCGGTCGACCGCAACGCGTCCCACACGGCCAGACCGTCCTCATAGCGCATGTGCAGTTCCCAGCCCTGCTCACCGACATAGGAAATGCGGAACGCAGTGACATCCTTGCCGGCAATCTTGATCGGCTTGATTGCTGCAAACGGGAAATTCTCTGGCGTCAGCCCCGCAGGGTCTTCGACCACCTTCTGCAGCGTAGTGCGTGCGTTCGGCCCCCAGATGCCGATTGTGACGAATTGTTCCGAAACATCCGTGATCTTGACGTCGAGGCCGCGATCTTCGGCGATGCGGCGCATGTAGTGGAAGTCGCGTGGACCGGCATCTGCGCCGTTCACCAGCCGGATGCGATCCGGCATGCGGAACATGGTGAAGTCGGCCCGCACCATGCCTTCGTCGTCCAGGAAGTGGGTGTAGATACCCTTGCCGATATTGCCGTCGCCGCCAACCTTGGCAGCAGCCAGCCATTCCATCAGCGCAACATGGTCCGGCCCTTCAATATCGACCATGTGGAAATGCGACAGGTTGACGATGCCGCAATCCTCGCTCATCGCCAGATGTTCGGCGTTCGACACGCGCCAGAAATGGCGGTTGTCCCACTCGTTTTCGCGCGCCGGAACGCGATTGCCGTATTTCTCCAGCAGGTGCTCGTTGGCTGCATAACCATGGGCGCGCTCCCAGCCGCCAAGCTCCATGAAATAGCCGCCCAGCTCCTTCTCTCGCTCATAGAAAGGCGAGCGTTTGATGTTGCGGCCGGTCGCATAAGGCTCGCGCGGATGAACCGCCGGCGTGTAGACCTTTTGCGCCGCTTCGCCGCAGCGGCCGGCGATGAAATCCTCTTCCAGCTGGTGCTGGTAGAAGCGGGCAAAGTCGATCGACGCATGGTCGATTTCCGTTCGCCCATCGGTCATCCAGTCGGCAACCAGCTTGCCGTAACCCGGCCCATCCTTCACCCAGATGCCGACCGCATACCAAAGCCCCCTTGCCTTCTGGCTCTCGCCGATCGAGGCGCCGCCCGCTGCCGACACCTGCAACAGCCCGTTGAAGGAATGGCTTTCATTGTAGCCAAGCTCGCCCAAAATCGGCGTCAGCTCGATGGCACGCTCCAGCGGCTCGAGGATCTGCTCCATATCAAGATCGCGCTGCGAGGGTGAGAGACGAGACTGCTCTTTCGAAAGCAGGTCGCGCGGATGCACGAGGCGCGGGTTCTTCTCCTCGTAATAGCCCCACTCGATCTGACCGCCCTCAGTGGTCTTCGGGTCACCCGTGTCGCGCATATAGGCGGAATTACCCTGATCGCGCAGCAGCGGGAAACCGATCTCCTTGCCGGTGCCAGCGAACTCGTTGTACGGCCCAAAGAAGGTCAGCGGGTGGTCGACCGGCATTACCGGCAGGTCTTCGCCCGCCATCTCCGCGATCAGCCGACCCCACAGACCAGCACACACCACGACATGGTCGGCCAGGATCCTGCCGCGCGGCGTCACTACGCCCTTGATGCGGCCATCTTCGATAACCAGTGACGACGCGGGCGTATTGCCAAATGCCTGCAGCTTGCCCGCTGCAACGCCCTGATCGACCAGCTTGCCCGCGACCGTCTGCGAGCGCGGTATCACAAGGCCGGCATCCGGGTCCCAGAGACCGCCCTGCACCAGATCTTCTTCGATCAGCGGGAACTTTTCCTTGATCTCTTTCGGCTCGATCAGCCTTGCGCGCGTGCCGAACGCCTTTGCCGACGCAACCTTGCGCTTGATTTCGTCCATGCGCGTGTCATCGCCGACGCGCGCCACCTCAAGCCCGCCAATACGCGCGTAATGGCCAAGCTTCTCGTAGAATTCGATTGAATAGAGCGAGGTCCAGCACGACAGGAAATCGTGGCTGGTCATGTAGCAGAAGTCCGACGCATGCGCCGTCGAGCCGACATCGGTTGGAATGCCCGACATGTCGATGCCCACAATGTCGTCCCAGCCGCGCTCGATCAGATGATGAGCGACCGACGCACCGACAATGCCGCCGAGCCCGATGATGACAACCTTCGCGCTGGTTGGAAAACCTGCCATGACAATGCGACCCCGAAAATATCCGAGGCCACACTATAGGGCGCATTCAGGCGATTTCAGCCTGTTTGCGACATCGAAAAATTGTCGCGCGACGGCTCCCCTGTTTAGAGGCGCGGCTGCCGGCGAATGCCAACGCGAAAATCATCGCGTTGGCATTTTGGAAGCTCAGGTGACCTGGCTTTTGACGAAATCCTTGACGATCGAGACGATGCCACGACCAAGCAGCTTGTCGAGCGAGTCGACGAATTCGTCGACATGCTCGCGGCCGCAGATCAGCGGCGGCTCCAGCCGAATGACATTGCGGTTGTATTCGGTGAATGCGACCAGACAATTGTAGTCGCGCAGCATCAGCGCCCCGACAAAGCCCGAAAGCGAACCCTTCAGCTTGTCATCGAGCATGGACACGACCGGGCGCAGCACCATCGGCAGTGTCTGCGAAAAATCGTGGAACTCCAGGCCCACCATCAGGCCCTTGCCGCGCACATCCTTGATGATCTTAGGATATTTATCCTGCAGCATCCGCAGGCGGTCGATCAGATATTGGCCGACATCTGCGGAATTATCGATCAGCCCTTCATCATAGAGCACATTCAGCGCCTCGATCGCCGTCACGCTCGCCTCGCCAATGCCGCCAAACGTGGCCGCTGCATGGATCATCGCCGTCTTCGGCGTGCCGTAGGCTTTCATATAGACCTCACGACGCGCGATCATCGCCGCCATCGCCGTCTTGCCGCCGCCAAGCGACTTGGCGAGAGCCGTAATGTCGGGAATGACGCCATAATGCTCGAAAGCGTAGAAGCGGCCGGTGCGGCCATAACCGCACTGCACTTCGTCTGCGACCCACAGCACGCCGTACTGGTCGCAAAGCGCGCGCAGCTTGGACCAGAACGCCGGTTCGGCCTCGATGATGCCGCCGCCGCCTTGCACGGTTTCCAGAACAATCGATCCGATCTCCGGGTCAGATTTGAATGCGTTCTCGATTGCATCGATGTCACCAAACGGCACTTTCACCGTATTGCCAACCAGCTTGAATTCACCGCGATAGAGCTGCCCGTCTGTGATCGACAGCACCCCTTTTGTCTTTCCGTGGAATGAGTTCTCGGCATAGACGATTTTCGGGCGCTTCGGGCCTGCGGCGCGTTCCGCCAGCTTTACGGCAGCTTCCATCGCTTCCGAACCGGACGAGCCCAGGAACACCATGTCGAGATCGCCCGGCGAGCAGGCCGCGATATTGTGGGCCAGCGCCGACGCATATTGCGACATGAAGGCAATCGCGATCTCGTGGCGCTTTTCGTCCTGGAACTTCTTGCGCGCATCGATCACGCGCTTGTGGTTGTGACCGAGCGCCAACGATCCGAACCCGCCGAAGAAATCGAGGATTTTTCGGCCATTCTGGTCGAGATAATACATGCCTTCGGCGCGTTCGACCTTCACCTTGTGAAAGCCGAGCAGCTTCATGAAATGCAGCTGGCCGGGATTCAGATGTGCCTTGAACAGGTCGGTCATGCGGGCGACATCCATCGCCTTGGCTTCCTCGACCGAAATCAGCTTCGGCTTGCGCGTTGCATTTGGGGCCAGAGCCGGCGCCTCAATCACCGCGCGCGCCTGCGTCTCATCGATCTTTGTCATGCTTGTCATCGTCATCCCCTGTCCTGTCCCAATCATTCCGCCGGCACCGAGTGGCCTGCCTCAACCGGCTTGCCCTCTTTCTTGGCGCGATATTCGCGATACGCCGCAATCAGCATGTCCTCGTCACGATATTGCGGCACCCAGCCGAGGTCGCGCTTGCCCTTCGACACGTCGAGCAGGCAGTCCTCATCGGCAATCAGGTATTGTTCCGGATCCATGATCGGCATGTTCATCAGATCGAGCAGATCAAGCGTGCGCTTCACCGCCCAGCCGGGCGTTGGCACCAGGATCGACTTCGAACCTGCAAACTTGACCAGATCGCCCAACAGCTTGCGCACCGGCGGCGGGTTCAGCGAGCCCAGATTGTAGGCCTCGTTCGGCACGCCCGCCTTGAAGGCCAGCCTTGCAGCTTCGGCGCAATCAAACACCGAGATGAACTGATACGGGTTCTTGCCCGAACCGATCATCGGAACCGGCAGATTCCAGTCGATCAGCTTGAACAGCTTTTCCAGAATGCCAAGACGGCCTGGCCCGATAATCAGGCGCGGGCGGAACAGCGTGATGTTCATGCCCCGATTGCGCCAGTCGGCGGCCAGTTCTTCGGTCTTCCACTTGGACAGGCCATATTCGCCCAGCGGCGAGACCGGATGATCTTCCGTCATCGGATATTCGACAGTATGGCCGTAGATCATGTCAGTGGTGAAATGCACCAGCTTGGGCGCATCGACGCGCGCCATCGCCTGAATGATGTTTTCCGTACCGTGATAGTTCACCGGCCAGAAGAATTCATGCCGTTTGGCCCGCACCTGGATCGGCGACAACATCTTGGCCGACAGATTGTAGACCATGTCGTCGGTCATTATGCCGACACGTGCCACCTGTTCCGGGTCTGTCACATCGCAATGGATGAACTCCGCCTTGCGGTAAGCCGGCAGGTCGCTCTTGACGATGTCTGCCACGACAACCTCATGGCCGTCCGCGACGAGTTTTGGTGCCAGATGACGTCCGACAAAGCCGTCGCCGCCAAAAATGATGTGTTTCATCGGGAAACCTCACTCGTTTGGATGGAAGGCGCAGCCTGCGCCACATGTTCGGAACTGGCCGTGCCCTTGCCGCTTTGCGCGATCAGCACCGTGCCGACGCAGATCAGGCCGATGCCGGCGATCCGCAGTGCGTTCAGATCCTCGCGGAAGACAAAATAGGCGAACACCGCCACCATCACGTAAGCGAGGCTGAGGAAAGGATAGGCAAATGACAGCTCGACCTTGGACAGGACGAAGAGATGCGACGCCATCGAGATCACAAAGGTCGACAAGCCGAGGAAAACCCAGGGGCTGAACACAATCTGCAGGATCTTGATGACCGGATTGACGCCTGCAAAAGACAATGGTCCAAGCTGCATCATGCCGTATTTCAACATCAGCTGCGCCGCCGCATTGGTCGCGACTGTAAATAATATGAACCAGATATACTTCATTGCCCCAAATCTCCCCGCACTTTCGATACGGAAAAAACTCCAATATATGATGAAGTTAGCGACGGAATTTGACTCTCCGTCTTAGCGCCTTCTTCATGTTTGACACCTACTCCGCCGCCTGTCGCAGCGGCGTGCCCATTAGTTCCATTGCGGTCCGTCGCCAGAAATCAGACATGAATGCAGGGTCACGCATGGCTTCCAGTTCCCTCCATTGTGGGAATGAGGCTGCAAACATTTGCGGCGGCATCCGTGCATCCTTGTACGGGTTGATCGCCCCGCCAGCATCGATTGCGATCCGGTCCAGTTCACCGAGCAGTGCCACCGTCGATGAACCGCGGTTGGAAAAATCGAGCGTCAGCGTGTAGCCGGGGCGCGGAAACGACATCAGGCCGGGCGACGGCACATCGCCAAACCGCTTCAGCACCGTCAGGAACGAACTCTGACCAGACTTGCGCGCCGCATCCAACATCGCCGGAATTGCAACCCGCGCCGCCTCGTGCGGGATCACGCTCTGGTGCTGGTGCAGCCCACCCGGCCCGTAGAGCCGGTTCCAGTTGGCGACGCCGTCCAGAGGGAAGAAGAACGAACGATATCCGCCAAGGCTCGCGCCCTTGCGCGCCCGCACCGTCCGGTAGGCGAAGTTGAATGCCTTGAGGAACGGCCGGTTCAGCACATTGAGCGGTGGCTGAACCGGCACCGACAGGTGCCGACCGCCAGCCTGCCCGATCACCGGTTCCGCAGCATGATTGCCGGTCAGCAAAAGGCCCCGGCCCGCATTGCGCCCGCCTGCGAGCTGATCGACCCAGGCAACCGCATACTCATTTGCAGCATCGGCCGCCTCGGCCATCTCGAAATAGGCATCAAGCGAACCGAATGGCGCAACATTCTCGTCGACGTCAGGCGACGCCACTTTCATCAGTCGTATCGTCGCGCGCAGGATCACCCCGGTCAGGCCCATGCCGCCGATTGTTGCGGCAAACAGGTCCGGGTTGCGCGCGCTGTCGCAGATCACGACATTGCCGTCGGACCGCAGCAGATCAAACGACACGACATGGCAACCGAATGTGCCGCGCCGATGGTGGTTCTTGCCGTGCACATCATTGGCAATCGCACCGCCCAGCGTCACATGCTGGGTGCCGGGTACAACGGCCGGAAACCAGCCATGAGGCGCAACGATTGCGATGATATCGCCCAGCATCGCACCGGCCTCTGCTGTCAGTAGGCCATTTACCGCATCAAATGAGAGGATTTGCGCCATGCCGCGCATGTCGCCGATCGCACCACCGGAATTCAGGCAGCTGTCGCCATAGGAGCGCATATTGCCCACGGCGAGCAGCCCTTCGGCTGGCATCCGGCGTTCGAGCAAAGCCCGCACCGCGCCTGCCGCATCCATGGCCGAACGCGCAGGCGCAAAGGTGCGCCCGAAAGGCTGGCGACTTGTCGGTGCGCCGCTCATGTCCACAACCACGCGGCAAGGATCAGGAAGGCACCAAAGCCGGTCACAAGCTGCGAGCGCCAGTCCCGGATGATGAAGACGATCGGGTCGTCATGCATCTCATCACGCCGCGCCAGAATCCAGATGCGCATGGTCATGTAGAGCACGATCGGCGCCAGCGGCCAGATCATCTCTGGCTGGGCATACTGGCTCTTGACCACGTCGCTATTGATATAGAGCGCAAGCACCAGCGCAGATGAAAATGCGGCGGCCATGCCGGCCTGTCCCACGATCTCCTGGTCTTCGGCACGGTAGCCGCGACCGGCGACACGCTCGCCAACCTTGATGTTGCTGGTACGCAATTCGACATAGCGTTTTACAAGCGCCAGCGACAGGAAGAAGAAGATCGAGAACGCCAACAGCCAGAACGATACATGCATTCCCGTAGCAGCAGCGCCCGCCAGAATTCGCATTGTGTAGAGGCCGGCCAATGCCATCACATCGATCAGCAACATGCGCTTGAGAGACACTGAGTAGGCAGTGGTGGCGATAAGATAACCGACGAGCACGACCGCGAATTCCAGAGGCAGGAAGAGCGCCGGAATGGCAGCGATGACCAGGAGGCCCGCCGCACAGGCCAGGCCGAAGGCGACACTTAGAAGCCCACTGGCGAATGGCCTGTCTCGTTTCGTCGCGTGCTGACGATCAAGCGCCAGATCAAAGAAGTCATTGATGATGTAGATCGCCGACGCGGCAGCACTGAACGAGATCATCGCAAGTATGCAGGCGACAATCATCGAGACATTGAGAAATTCGTGGCTGAGCACCATCGGCACCGCGATCAGCACGTTCTTCAGCCATTGATGCACGCGCAGCATTTTCAGATAGGTCGAGACATTCGCTTTCGGCGTTTCCACCAGCGTCCCGCCATTCTTGCGATGCCAACGCATCGCGCTTGCATCAGGCGCGACAATCAGCGCTTCCCGAGCGGTGTCGAACAGCGGCAGATCGTGGCGGCTATTGCCGACATAATCGAAACCGCCGTCGCCAAGCATGTTCTTCAGCGCGGCGGCCTTACGCTCCGATGTCATATTGTGACCTGGCTCGGTCGACAGAACCCCGTCAAAGAGACCAAGATGGGCAGCAATCGCATCTGCGAACGTCTTCGGCGAGCCTGTGGCAAGTATGATGCGACGACCCTGCCCTTTTGCTTCGCGCAGAACCTCAATCACTTCCTGACGGTATGGGAGAGCTGCCGGATCGATCTCCATGCGCCTCGCGATCTCACATTTCAGCCGGGCCGGTCCGCCGGAAAGCACCCAGAACGGAACCAGGAAAATCATGTGCGGCTGCTTGCGGATCAAGGCAAACAGCCCTTCCCACAACAGATCAGTCGCAATCAGGCTGCCGTCGAGATCGACAGCAAGCGGAATCGCATTCTGTTCGGTTCTTGCATCCATTGTGCACCACGCAACCAAATTCCCGCATCTCGGGCGGGTTTGGTCCGGTGTTGCACGTGCGGCACTGCAAAATGCTGAATCGACGGCCAAAATGCCGGCCAACAGCTGCGCAAATGCGCCCTAGGGTTAACTTTGCCTTGTCCCAAAACGTAAAAGGCCGGGCAATGCCCGGCCTGATCGAGAATTGTCTGTCTTTGGATTAGCGGATACGCATCCGCCCATCCTTGATTTCCACTGCTTCGGTGCCGAGTAGCGTCTCACGCTCGCCCTCAAGCGACACGAAACAGCCCTGCGGGCAGAAATCGGCGCTCTCGCCGGCGCCAAGCGACAGTTCCTGCTGATTGCCACCGTCTGTGACGATCACAGTGCGCGCTTCAGCGTCATTGTTGATGATGCTTGCAGCGTTTCCGGCAGCCGGCAATGCAGCAATCGCAGCGACACTGGCAATCAGAAAAATCAGCTTTTTCATACTTCGATCGGTGTTTCCACCGTCCCTTTTAGCGAAACCTGTTTTCGCTTTCGTGGCAATCTATATGGCACGCAACCTGAACCGCAACTGAACAGCGTTGATCAACTTTGTTCAGTCAGGATCCGGCTTCCGACGGCGGCGCTTGGATGGCGCAGGCTTGTCGACCTGCGTCGCGTCAACTGCTCCAGGATTGGGAACCGGCTGCGTCACCGCAACGGGCGGCGCAAAATCCATCAGCAGCTTGCGGTGCGGATAGGGTATGTCGATGCCTTCGCGCTCGAATGCCTCGATGATCGCGAAGCGAATATCGTTCTGGACGATCGACCCGTTCAGAACATCCGACAGGAACAATCTGATCTCGAAATCAAGCGACGACGCACCAAACGCCGCAAACAGGACGAATGGTTCCGGGTTTTTCAACGCCAGCGGGTGGGCCCGCGCAATGTCGAGCAGGATCTGGTGTACCTTGCGCACATCAGAGCCGTAGGCGACGCCGATCGGGATTTCGATACGGCCAAGCTTGTTCTTGTGCGTCCAGTTGCCGACGGCCGCGTTGATCAGCTCCGAATTCGGCATGATGACCGTCTGGCGCTGGAACGTCTCGATTTCAGTGGCGCGCACGCTGATCTTCTTCACCGTACCCGACACTGCGCCCGCAACCACCCAGTCCCCCACTTTGAACGGTCGTTCGGCGAGCAAAATCAAGCCTGAGACGAAGTTCGAAACGACATTCTGCAGACCAAAGCCGATTCCGAGTGACAGCGCGCCAGCCACCAGCGCAAAGCTGGACAGGTCGATACCCGCTGCCGATATGCCGATCAGGCCGGCCAGCGCCACGCCCGCATAGCCAATCGCGGTGCGGATCGAATTGCGCACTCCCGCGTCCACGCGCCCGCGCGCCATAACCGAACCGTCCAGCCAGCGCTGGAACCAGCGTGTCGCAAAAAAACCGAGCGTGAAGACGAGAATGCCAGTCAGCACCCCGATGATCGAGAACGAGACGGTGCCGATCTTGATTTCGGTCGCCATCGAAATGGCGGTTGCCCTGATCTCACTCCACTGAAAGCCCCATTGCATGAGGATCAGCGGCAGACCACCAAGCACAACCAGCGCATTGATCAAGATGCTGAAGATCAGGCCGAGCTGGTCAAAACCGGCGTCATCGATGTGGGAGCGCTTGCCAAGCCAGCGTCCAAGAGCCGTTCCGGCAAATGCGCCAGGCTCGGAGACCGCGCGAGCCGACAGAATGCCGATATAGATCATCGCCAGGATTGCACCCGTCACGACAATCTGCTGCGAGATGAATTTGGCAAATCCGATATAGCCGAGCAACGCGGCTATGAGCGTGATTGCGCCAACCAGATAGAGACTTACCCTCAGCCACATTGGCCACGGCCGCGGTCGGCCATCTGGATAGGCGAACGGCTTTACCGACGCGATCAGCATCACGAGCAGGCCGACGATGACGGTAGCGACAAGGCTTTCGCCGATGCTGACAATGACCGGCGCACCGTAGATGGAGAAGATTTGGCTCAACAACAAGTCAAGCCCGGTTGCGAGCGCCATGACAGTGACGAGGAAGATAAGAATGCGCGCCGGACTTGGCTCAATCTCAACAAGCCGCCATTGCGGCAGGCTTGGCGTCAACGTCGAACGCATCAGTCGATGCACGAAATAGACGAGCCCGATCAGGCCAAAAAAGGCGGCGAGCATGGTGCCAATGTCGCCGCGCAGCACCTCGAAATAGTCGAAAAAGAACCAGGTAGCGCCCAAGAATACCAGAAGCGACGCAGTCCGCAGCAGAGTCGACCAGAAGGCAACCGAGAGACGCGTCAGGTAGCTGGGTTCCGCCTCCAGCGGGTTCTTGTAGATCAACCCGCCGATCAAGCGTCGCCCTCCCATGAGGAGCAACAGCGCGGCCGCAATCGCGAAGAACGTGGCGGCAAGCACTGATGACAGCTTGTAGCGAACGACGAAGTTGAGCCAGCTTGCGACCGATCGATAGACGCTCATCATCTGCGCCCGAAAATCATCGAACGCCTCGCCAATGAGCGTGTAATTCATCTCATATTGCTTCGACAGCGTATTTGTGAACAGCTCGCGCCGCATCGACGAAATCTCGTCGACCAATCTGTTGACGCGCAGCGAAGTCGTCTCAGCCTCGCCGATCAGCACATTGATCTGGCTCTTTTCGCTGTTCAGCGCCTGACGCTCATTGGCAACAAGTTCCGCTTCCGCTGGCTGCCCATCAGCCGGCGGCGGGCCCAGCAGTTCAAGTCTTGTGTTGATTTCCGTCAGGCGCGGGCGAAAGGCGACGCCGGCCTGCAGCAGTTCGCGCGCCAGCTTTTCCAGTTCAAGTCTCAACTCGACAAGCCGGGCGTCATCCTCGGAATTGGCCCGGACACGCTTTTCAAGCTCGTCTGCTTTCGTCTTGAGGTCCGCAATCACCTTTTGCTGGGTCGCGACAATTTCCGGAACGGCCGGAGATGCCTGTGTCGGTTGATCCGATTTGACTTGCGGCGGTTCGGCTGCGGCAGGGGCGGCCGGGCTTGTCGTCGCAGGTGGATTTGCCACCGGTTGTGTCTGCGCATGCGCGCCAGCACTGGCAAGCACGAGCGCCAGCACCATCGCCAGGTGGGCGAGGACATTGCGAAAACGGAGAAACAGGCTCGAATGTGCAGTTATCAGCATTGTCGCAATCAATAGTCAGCCACGTCGAGCCGGACAAGCCACTGGTCGGGCATTCGATAAGCCATGGCGATTTCCTCGCAATTCGCGTCAACCGCGCTCTATAATGTCGGGTGGAATCTGAAAACGGACCCCGTATGGCCGAATATTCGTTTCTTTCACTGCTGCGCAACGCTTTTTCCGGCAATACCGACTGGCAGCCCGCCTGGCGCAAGCCCGATCCAAAGCCCGAATATGATGTCATCATCATCGGTGGCGGCGGTCACGGCCTGTCGACCGCCTACTATCTGGCCAAAGAGCACGGCATCACAAATGTCGCGGTTCTGGAGCGCGGCTGGATCGGCCAGGGCAATATCGGCCGCAACACGACGATGATCCGTTCCAACTACCTGCTGCCGCAGAACCAGCATTTCTACGAACACTCAATGAAGATGTGGGAGGATCTTGCCCACGAGCTGAACTACAATGTCATGTTCTCGCAGCGCGGTTGCCTCAACCTCGCCAATTCCCCGTCCCAGCTTGATGATTTCGCCCGCCGCGGCAACGCCATGCGCCATGTTGGTATCGATGCCGAACTGATGAGCCGCGAGCAGATCAAGGCGTTCATCCCTGCACTAGACATGGAGTTCGGCGGCCGTTTCCCTGTCTATGGCGGCATGATCCAGCGCCGCGCCGGCACTGCCCGCCATGATGCCGTAGCCTGGGGCTATGCGCGCGGGGCAGACCGGCGAGGCGTCGACATCGTTGAAAATTGCGAAGTCACGGGTTTCCTGCGCGATGGCGACCGCATCACCGGCGTCACCACGTCACGCGGGGAAATCCGGGCGAAAAAGGTCGCAGTCTGCGTTGCAGGCTCGACCGGCCAGGTGATGAAGCTGGCCGGCATCGACCGCCTGCCGATCGAAAGCCATGTACTGCAGGCTTTCGTCTCGGAAGGCATAAAGCCGTTCATGGATACGGTCGTCACCTTCGGTGCAGGCCACCTTTACGTCACCCAATCCGACAAGGGCGGCATGGTCTTTGGCGGCGACATTGACGGCTACAACACATATGCGCAGCGCGGCAATCTGCCGATCGTCGAAGACGTGATGAGCGAAATCTGCGCCATGTTCCCGGGCCTTGCGCGCGTGCGGCTGCTGCGCTCCTGGGGCGGTATCATGGACATGTCGATGGACGGCACGCCGATCATCACGACCGGCCCCCTGCCCGGCATGTACCTGAATTGCGGCTGGTGTTACGGCGGCTTCAAGGCGACACCCGCCTCCGGCTTCTGCTTTGCCTGGACCATCGCCCGGGATGCCCCGCATGAGCTGAATGCCCCCTTCACGCTCGACCGTTTCCACAAGGGCTATGTGATCGATGAAAAGGGCCAGGGCTCAACGCCCAGGCTGCATTGAGGGGCCACGCTGAGATGCTGATTTCCTGTCCCTATTGCGGCCCGCGCGACCTGATCGAATTCAGCTATCAGGGCGACGCCAATCGCACCCGCCCCGACCGTGTTTCGATGGATGTCCCGGCCTGGAACACCTATATCTACGACCGGGTCAACACCGCCGGCGACCATGCCGAATTCTGGCAGCATTCCGGTGGTTGCCGCATGTATATGCGTGTCGTGCGCTCGACGCTGACTCACGCAATCACATCGGTTGAACCGGCCCGCGCTCATGCGTCCTCTGCCCGGCGCGCCAAGAGGACCGCCAGATGAGCGGGCTTCGCATATCCGGCGGCAGCCGCATCGACCGTTCGAAGCCGCTCAAATTCACCTTTGATGGCAAGACCTATTCAGGCTTTGCTGGCGACACGCTGGCCTCGGCGCTTCTGGCCAACGGCGTCACCCTGCTTGGCCGATCTTTCAAATATCACCGTCCGCGCGGCCTGTTCTCCGCCTCCGTCGATGAACCAAACGCGCTGGTGACGCTGATCCGTGGCAAGGTTCGTGAGCCGAACACGCCCGCAACCATTGTTGAAATTTTCGACGGGCTTGAAGCGGTCTCCCAGCAGCGCTTTCCCTCACTTGCTATCGATCTTGGCGCAGTCAACCAGTTGGCCGGCAAGCTTTTTTCGGCAGGTTTCTACTACAAGACCTTCATGGGGCCGGTGTTCGGCCCACTGAAGGGCACGCGGTTCTGGATGCTCTGCGAGCACTTCATCCGCCGCGCTGCAGGTCTCGGCCGCGCGTCCGATTCGCCCGATGAGGCGCGCTACGGCCGCATGAATGCATTCTGCGACGTGCTGGTTGTCGGCGGTGGACAGGCAGGCCTGAAGGCGGCGCGCGACGCAGCCGGTGACGGCAAGCGCGTCATCATCGCCGACATCGACCCGCGCCTCGGTGGCGCAGCGCTCTGGTCCAACGGACGCATCGAAGGGCTGGCCGCTGCCGAATGGGTGGAAGAAACGCTCAACGGCTTGCGCGAACTTCCCAATGTAACGGTCCTGCCGCGGACCACGGTCTGGGGCTATTATGACGGAAACACGCTTGCTGCCGTCGAGCGTGTGACAGATCACAAACCGGTCGATGGAACCGGTGAACCGCGCCAGCGCCATTGGGTCATTCGCGCCGCTCAGGTTGTCGTCGCAACCGGAGCCTATGAGCGACCGATCGTCTTTCCCGGCAATGATCTTCCGGGCATCATGCTGGCGTCCGCCGCCGCCCGCTACGCGAGAGAATGGGGTGTGATTCCTGGCCGCAAGACCATCGTCTTTGCCAACAATGACAGCGCCTATGCCAATGCTGCGGCACTGCGCGAGGCTGGCGCAACCATTGCCGCAATCATCGATGTGCGAGCCGAAATTTCGGCCCAGGCGCGCGAGCTGGCCGCAGCTGCCGGCGGCGAAGTGCTCACCGGCCATGCCATTGTTGGAACGACCGGCTTCCAGAAGCTGCGCACCGTCCGCGTCCGGAAGTTCGACGCCGAGACAGGCGCGCTCAGCGGTGAAACCCGCTCCATCGCAGCAGATTGCCTCGTTGTCTCGGGAGGCTGGTCACCGGCAATCCATCTCGCCAGTCAGGCGGGCGCTGGCAAGCCGGCATGGGACGAAAAGCTTCAAGCCTTCCTGCCGCCTCAGCCGGCGCAAAACTGGATCGCAACTGGGGACGCGGCAGGCGATTTTTCGGGCGGCCTCGGGCTCGACATTGCGCCAGCGCCAGTCTTTGAGATCAAGTCGCCCGGCAAAGCGTTTGTCGATCTGCAGCATGACGTCACTGCCGACGATGTGCGTCTTGCGCACCGCGAAGGCTTCATCTCCGTTGAGCATCTGAAGCGCTACACCACGCTTGGAATGGCGACCGATCAGGGCAAGACCTCGAATGTGCCCGGCCTTGCCATCATGGCCGACGCTGCCGGAAAAACCATTCCCGAAGCTGGCACGACGCGTTTCCGCCCGCCCTTTTCTGGCGTGTCGATGGGTGCGATTGCCGCTGAACGGTATGGCGATATTCGTCCCGAGCGCCTCACCCCGATGCACGACTGGCATATCGAACAGGGCGCGGTGATGTATCCGGCAGGCCTGTGGATGCGGCCCGCAATCTATGGCGATCCCGGCGAAACGGTCGAGCAGGCCTATATCCGCGAAACCCGCGCCACGCGCTCTGCCGCCGGTATTGTCGATGTCTCGACACTCGGAAAGATCGCCGTTCAGGGACCAGACGCAGGCGAATTTCTGGATCGCGTCTACACCAACATGTTCTCCACCCTGGCCGTCGGCAAGGCGCGCTACGGCCTGATGCTGCGCGAAGACGGGTTCGCCTATGATGACGGCACCACATGGCGGATCGGAGAGCATGATTATCTGATGACCACCACCACGGCCAACGCCGGCAGGGTTATGCAGAACCTCGAATATTTCCTCGATGTCTACTGGCCGGACATGCGGGTGACGCTCACCTCCGTCACCGACCAGTGGGCAGGTGCCGCCATCGGCGGTCCCAAGGCGCGTGAAATTCTGGCCAACTGCGTCACGGGCACTGCCGTCGACAATGCCGCCCTGCCCTTCATGGGGATCGTGCATGGGGAAATCTCCGGAGCACCGGTGATGATCTGCCGCCTTTCATTTTCCGGCGAAATGGCCTTCGAGGTCTATTGTGGCGCGGGCCATGGCCAGCATGTCTGGGACGCTTTGCTTGCGGCTGGCAAACCTCTCGGCCTCGTGCCTTATGGCATGGAGGCACTTGGCACGATGCGCATCGAGAAAGGCCATGTGACGAGCGCAGAAATCGACGGCCGCACCACGGCACGTGATCTATATCTCGACTGGATGCTGTCGAAGAAGAAGCCTTTCATCGGCTCAAAGATGATGGACCGCGAAGGTCTTGTCGACGAAGACCGCATTCGCCTCGTTGGCATCATCGCGCAGGACGATCGGGCGCTGAACGGCGGTGCCCATATCGTCGAACACAACGATCCGTCCCAATTGCGCG
>Ga0209572_1001496_pt1 | contig 15615 bp, 17 predicted proteins | sample EBPBio232012_DNA_FD_185867 | JGI IMG/M metagenome (GOLD analysis project Ga0209572, IMG submission 185867) | Wastewater treatment Type I Accumulibacter community from EBPR Bioreactor in Madison, WI, USA - Reactor 1_1/23/2012_ DNA (SPAdes)... | ecosystem: Engineered > Bioreactor > EBPR >...
CGTGGCGGCGAACTTCGTAGGTATCAGCCCATTCCTTCCCTATAATTTCGAAGGGGTGCTTCCCAAAATCAACACCCGCAGCCCTGTAATATTCCTTCACCGGGAAGGTAAATATCTCCCTGTACCTGTCAAATGTGAGGCGGTTGTAGCTGTTTGCCTCCAAAATGTTGTTTATTATATCAAGACAGACATGAACATCATTAAAAAGTGTCCCGTTCCAGTCCCATATAACATGTGTGTAGTGTTTGAGCATTAACTTCTATTCTTTTTCATACAGTTATGATTGTCTGAAAGATTGAACTTGCCAGTTGAGGTTTTATTGAATCCCGCATGACCAGGTCAACTTTGATACCGAGTGAATCAGAAAGAAAATTTTCCAACTCCATATACTTGAAGAGTCCTGGTGTATTTTCAAATGAAACAAGTAAATCCAAGTCACTTTGTCTGTTTTCCTCACCTTTCGCATACGAGCCGAAAACCTCAATGCTCTTAACTGCAAAACGGGAAGTAAGCACAGGCTTTAATTCCTGTAGTGTCTGCAATAACTGCTTGATATCTTTTTTCATAAACATATAACCTGTTTTAATAGAATTACACCATGAAGTCATCACGGATCAGCAGAAGAATTGCTGTCTGTGGTACGATTACGAGCCTTTCCCGGTCATACTCTATCTCAATGGCATCTTTTTTCAGATAGATTGCCATGTCGCCTTCGCGTGCCTGAAGACCGATGTACCTTGTTGAATCCTTCTCTTTCCACGGTTCATCGTCACCCGGCATCGCAATAGGGTAGCCGGGACCCGTCTTCAGAACATATCCGCTCTGAACTTTTTCCCGCTCAGTAACGCCCGGTGGAAGGTAGAGTCCGCCGTGGGTTCTTCCTTCGTCTTCAACAGGCTTCACGAGAACTTTGTCGCCAACCACGATAAATTTCTGCAAGTCTCTCAAGTATCCCGCCGATCTTTTAGTTTCTGTTCCATACATTTTAGGTTTCTTTCCGAATTCTTATATAGTCCTACTTCAGCATCACCAGTTTTTTGGTTGAAGTGTAGCCATCCGCCTGCATTCTGTAAAAATAAACACCTCCGGGCAGATTTGACGCATCAAATGTCACAAAGTGGTCGCCGGGAGCTCTTTCTTCATTGACCAAAACTGCAATTTCGTTCCCCGTCACATCATAAACTGCAAGTTTCACAAAAGAAAGTCCACCCGTAACATTCGGTACCGTAAAGCCGATTTTTGTTTCGGGATTAAACGGATTTGGATAATTCTGCAGAAGAGCGAAGCTGTGGTTCACTGAAGCCGGTGATTCGTTGTCATCAATTCCTGTCCCAATATCGCTGACTCCCTTAATCACACCTGAGAAATTCCCGCCGTCACTGTTGATGTCCATCAGTCCCGCAAAGTTTCCTGTGGCGGTTGGCTTGAATGAAACCATTACTTCAACTGCAGAATTGGCGGCAATCTGAACGGGCAGATTCACAAACCTAAACGCAGGATTGCTGATCGATCCCAATGCAATAGTGAGGTTTTTGTTGCCTGAATTAACAAGCCACATCGAAACGAAAGCCGAATCGTTCACATACACCGTGTCGAAAACCACACCTTTTGGATAGACATTCAGTTTTGCTGACGGTGTTGCCGAGGTGTTATTTATAAAACTGTAAACACGGTCAATAAATTCAGGGTGATCGATCAACGGATTTTTCTTCCCCTGGTAAAAAGCGATTGCCGTGTTGCGAAGTCTCTCTTTTGTATCCACCGTATCGGTCCTGTTCCAGATTCTGAAGGTCGACTCCTGAGCAGCCGTCAGATAGCTCTGATAGTTTGTCGGGTATCTGAGAATAAAATAGAGCATCGAGCGGGCTACATTTCCCTTGTGCACATCCCTTGGTTCGAAGACTGTGGTTGCACCATTCAAGCCGAGTTTGCTTCCGCCGCCCGTCCAGCTCACACCACTTGTAACCACGCCGAAAGGATAATTGCTTCTTGTGTTGTTTGCGGTAGAATTGGTCGGATAGAGATGGTAAATGTCTGATCTCATCGGCTCCGCCTGCGAAAAGGTTCCCTGGGGCCAGGTATGCTCAGTATCGAAACCCAAACCCTGGGCAATGGTTCTCGTGGCAGCCTTGATTTTAATTCCTGTATAGACGCACTCAATTGTGTCGCCGGGTTGTTTATCGATATTTTCAAACATCCTGTCTCTGCCCGAATTGTAGCCGAGTGAAGTGTGGTTGATAACCAGTGCGTTGAGAGCTGTCTTCAGGTCTGCATCGTATTTGTCGAAAGTGGTGCTTTGGTAGCTGTCGCCTGTGGATCCCGATCCCGTAAGCTTGATGGTGTATGAGGCGGAGCTGTCATCAGTATAAAAAGCGAGGAATGATCTGTTCGTAACATTCTGTACGGGAGCGTAACTGACCGTTATCAGAGCACTGTCTTTGCCGTTAATCGTAACCATTGTGTCACCTGTGGAAAACACACCGAGAAGTGATACCGCTCTGACAGTTTTCGCTGAAGTAAAATGATTCACAAGATAAAATGAGTTAACGGCACTGCTCTTGAGCACCGTAAGAGGGAACACCAGTTCCTTTACAGTGGAACTTATCTGCGCCTGAGATGCATTCACAAGCAAAAAGGAAAACAATGATGCGAAAAGAATTTTTTTCAACGCGTGATACTCGATAATTATTTAAAAAGGTAACCTTAAATATAAGAGTATCGTACTAATAAATGAAGGCTGATGGCTGATGGCTGAATTCCCCCCGTTTCTTATCTTTACATCAACAATCATTCACTTTTTACGGAATCATGACAGACTACCCCTTTTGCATTGCATTAACAAGGATCACCGGAATAAATGACAGGAAAAAGGCGAACATAGCCCGATTCTCCGACCGTGTCGAGGACAGCACCTCCCTCAAAAAGGCGATTAAGGAAGTTGATCCGCTGTTTCTTGTAAAAGAAGAGGAGCTGGATGCTGCATATCTGCAAGCCGTAAAAAATATTGAGTTTCATCTTGAGCAGGGAGCGGGATGTGTCTCGTTTTGGGATGATGGTTATCCTGAAATGCTTCGAACCATATCTGACCCGCCATTAATTCTCTATTTTATGGGGGATCTTTCGGTGCTGAATGCTTCGCCCGGGGTTGCTGTGGTTGGTACCCGGGAGCCCACGGAATTCGGAAGGGAAATGGCATTTCTGGCAGGACAGGTGCTCGCCTCATCAGGTTACACCGTTGTTAGTGGCCTCGCCCGCGGGTGTGACACAGCCGCACATCAAGGCTGCATTTCCGACCGTGGTAAAACCGTCGCCTTCACCGGACACGGATTGCAAACCATTTATCCCCCTGAAAACGGCGAACTCGCTCTCGAAATCAGCGGGACCGGCGGATGTGTCGCCACCGAGTACCCATTTGGAATCAAACTCTCACCATCCAATCTGAAAGCAAGGAACCGCCTTCAGTCCGGCTCCTCAATCGCCACCGTAATCATCGAATCCGACCTCAAAAGCGGTACCATGTACACCGCAGAATTTGCCCGCATCCAAGGGAAAAAACTCTTCGTCCTCAACCACCCCGATGACAAACGATCCCCCATGTCAGAAGGCAACAGAAAACTCCTCGCAGAAGGATATGCGATTGCAATCAGCCCCGAGGAGATTGAGACCTTGGGGGAGAGGGTTTGAAGCTTCTTTTAATAGTTCGTAAGTAGCCTAATTTCCTTCTTTATAATTTCTCACAAACCTTAATTCCCCACTACAGTGGGTGGCAAACTTGGCCACTTACAGTTATCTTTCTATACTATAGTATAGATAATACTAACCATTTGAATAAAGCTAAATGATATCAGAACAAAAGATTCTTAATGTTTTTGCAGAAAATGTCCGCTTTTTTCGCAAAAAAATGCAAATATCCCAGGAAGAGCTCGCCTTTAGAGCCGGAATACACAAAAACTATATCGGTATGATCGAACGAGCCGAAAGGAATTCCACGCTGGTAATCCTGGAGAAGATTTCTTCGAGCCTGGGAGTTGGATATGATGATTTGTTGACCGAGAGAAAGGATTGATCTCTGCCCGCATTAGAATACAATATTCTGAATAGTAGCGCGTACGGGATTCGTACCCGTTGATTCTGCCTCTGAGATAAATATGACAAGCCATAAAAAAACAAAGAAGATAAGTATGCAAGGTGTAAAGATTCCTGTACCCAAAGAAGCAGTTGTGAAAAAAGTTGAAGTTACAAGTGATTGTGTAAGTGAACCATCACACGCATATGCGGAACTGTTCGATGACTTGCAAAAGGTTCCTTTCCCTCCTCCTGTAAATCCGAAATTCAAATTTATTGACTTGTTCGCAGGGATTGGTGGAATACGAATGGCGTTTCAAAACTCCGGCGGGGAGTGCGTCTTCAGTTCCGAATGGGACAGATTTTCACAGATTACCTACAAGGAAAATTTTGGTGAGATACCTTATGGGGATATCACAAAGATACCTGAGGAATCCATTCCTGATCATGATATACTTACGGCGGGTTTCCCCTGCCAGCCTTTCTCGATTGCCGGTGTTTCAAAGAAAAACAGTCTCGGACGAAGTCATGGCTTTCTTGATGAAACCCAGGGTACATTGTTTTTTGACATCGCCAGAATTTTGCAGGCAAAACGACCAAAAGCCTTCCTTTTAGAGAATGTTAAAAATCTCATCAGTCATGATAAAAAGCGGACTTTTCAAGTTATCTTAAAAACACTTTCCGAGCTCAACTATTCTGTATTTTACAGGGTTATGGACGGAAAACACTTTGTCCCCCAGCACCGTGAGAGAATAATGATTACGGGGTTTAACAAAGATTATTATCCGGAATTAAACATCTTTGAATTTCCACTTTTGCCGGTTGCAAATAAAAAACTGGGTGATATCCTGGACAAGGAACCAAACCCAAAATATACATTATCAGACAAACTGTGGAATTATCTTCAGGATTACTCGGCGAAACATAAACTAAAAGGAAACGGCTTTGGCTTTGGTATAGCCGATTTGGATGGAATATCAAGGACGCTAAGTGCAAGGTATTATAAAGACGGTTCTGAAATATTAATCCCGCAACACGGCATTAATCCTCGAAGATTGACCCCAAGAGAATGTGCCAGATTACAAGGATTCCCTGATGAGTTTATCATTCCGGTCTCAGACAATCAGGCTTACAGACAGTTTGGTAATTCCGTCGTTATGCCCCTCATTCAGGCAGTCGCACAACAAATTATGAAATATATATAGAAAAATCATATGGATGAGCTAACTTCCAAGGCAATCAAGAGTACGACAGAAAGCGAAATAACATTTTGTCGCTTTATAACAGCGAACGATACGGGAGCCAATGGTGCACACCAGTCCGGCTATTACATGCCAAAAAGTGCCTGGCCAATGTTTTTTACAGAACCGGGAATTCTAGGATCAAATAAAGATATCAACATCTCCATCCTGTGGCAGGAAGATTTTAGAACAACGAGCCGGTTTATTTACTACGGTACGGGCACAAGAAATGAATACCGGTTAACGAGATTTGGAAAAGGGTTTCCTTTTCTTTCTGACGATAGAGTGGGAGACCTGCTTGTGATCTGTAAAATGACTGCGAATGATTACAAGGCATTCGTTATTTCGGGAGATGAAGAGATCGATGAATTTTTCAATGCGGCCGGTATCTCAAGTACTGAGACAAATAAAATAATCCCGAAAATGGAGGTTAAATCTCCTGATGAAGAATTGTCCGGCATGTTTGATTCATACATTAAAAATCTTACAGTTGATTTCCCTTTCACAGAAGAAGTTGCCCGGACCGCCCAAAATTGCTATAATAAGGTGTTTTCAGTATCCTCTTCTGATATAATGAGGAATCCGGATAACATTATCCTTTCCTGGTTAAATACCGAATATGATTTATTCAGACAAATTGAGGTGTTCAGATATACTCCAAGAATTTCGAATCCATTTTCATCTGTGCAGGAACTCGTTGAGTTTGCCAACACAGTATTGAACCGAAGGAAAAGTCGTGCCGGAAAATCCCTTGAACACCACCTCTCAAAAATATTTGATATCCATCAAATCAGTTATTGTGCACAATGTGTAACTGAAAGTAACAGCAGACCTGATTTTATATTCCCCACAATCGATCTATACAGACAATCTTCCATCGGGAGCAACAAAATCGCCTTTCTTGCTGCGAAAACCACCTGCAAAGACAGATGGCGTCAGATACTTGGTGAAGCTGAGAAAATTCCTGTAAAACATCTGTTCACTCTTCAGCAGGGTATCTCAGTTAATCAATTGGAGGAAATGGAAAGATCCAAAGTACAGCTTGTAGTACCCAAACAATATATCAGCAGTTTCCCAAGGCCGTATCAAGATAAAATCTGGACACTTTCAAAGTTCATTGGTTATGTGGATGAGAAGATCAAATAATTTCACTGATACATGTCATTCCAATCTTACTTCGAAGTTTACATAACGAAAATCTTTGTGTGATTCGTCATGGACATTTGGACTAAAGAAAAAAGAAGCTCTTGTATGAGCAAAATCAGGGGGTCCAACACGATTCCTGAGAAAACACTGCGATCTGCCCTTCACAGAGCGGGTTTCAGGTTCCGGATTAATGTAAAGAAATTACCCGGCAAACCGGATATCGTTCTGAAAAGGCATAATCTGGTAATTTTCGTTCACGGCTGTTTTTGGCACCATCATGAGGGATGTAAGAATGGAAACTTTCCAAAATCCAACAAGGAGTTTTGGCATAGCAAGATCACCAAAACGATGGAAAGAGACATGCAAAATGTTCAAGACCTCATTTCTGCTGGATGGAATGTACTGACTATATGGGAATGTGAGATTGAGAAAAATTTGAATGTTGTTTTAAAGGCAGTTGTTGAAAAATCAGAAATAGATACAAAATAAAAGAGGCGAGAAATGAAACCTTGGGATAGAGATCAAACACTGGTTGCGTTAAACCTGTATTGCAAAATCCCCTTCAATTTAGTGTCTTCGAAACACACCGAAATCGTCCGAATAGTGAAAATACTGGATAGATTCACCAACTCAGTAAAATAAAAATTGGCAATTTTGGGAGTTTCGATGACAATCTTAAGCGTAAAGATATCGTTGATCCCGAACTGCATTACACTTGAAATTTTCAAGTAAAAGTGGAGTAATTTAATCTGAATTTACCCGGTATTTCACGAAACCCGATGGAACAAAAAACATTTACCAAAGTGTAACTGCTTTAATAACAACCATTTATTATAAGGAATCAAACTTATGAAAAACAACTCTCTCGTTCGCTTGTTCACATTCCCTATGTTTATTTTTGTTGCCTTTCTCTCCGTGAATATCTATGGACAGGCACTTGTTACATCCGATGATATTAAGATAGGGGGAGTAAAACTTGGAATGTCGCAGGAAGATGTTACGGGCATGCTTGGCAAACCGGAATCGAAATCGGTTGATGTGTTGGGATTGCTTTGGAAGTTTGAAAAGCCTGCAATGAAAGTCTACTTTAATAAAAAAGGAAAAGTTACCCTTGTCAGCTCCAAAGACCCTTTAACAAAAGTCAATGTAAATGGCAAAACATTTAAAATTTCTGACAGTCTTGCTGATGTTAAAAAAATCCTCGGTGAACCTTACCAGGAAGATAAGTTTGGTGATTCCATTGAACTCTACTATATCGATCAAGGACTGACAGTTACCATATATAAAGGTAAAGTATCAAATGTTATGCTGGCTGAATGAGTTTTCGGTGCTCCTCAATTTTTTGCCTCGAAGTTCAATACAATTAGCGATCCTGATCTGACATTTTGATCATTTTTAAAAGGACGCAGGTCCGTCCCGGCGGACCAGGTACACGCAGATTCGACATGCCGAAGGCATCCCTTCGGGAGATGTTCGCTCAGGGGTTTAATGGTTCCACAGATTTCACAGATTAAACACAGATTCCACGGAAGGGATTTTCAGCGCTTTATAATTTCAGCCTTCATCCATCATCGCTAGGCGGATTCATAACCGACTTCCTCTTGCAATCCAAAAAAAATATTTATATTGTTCCTGACTGAAAAATTTATTATTTAAACCCTCTGAAAGTCAAATTATGTCATCTTACTCGACTTCCCAACTCCAGACAAAAGTTATTCCCCCCATCACCTCAATCGAAGCGATTACGGTGAGTCTTCCTTTTGTGACGCCTTTTTCGATCAGTTCTTACACATGGACTTGCAAGGAGGCACTTCTGATAAAGATATCGAGCGGGGAAGTGTCGGGATGGGGAGAGTGTGTTGCTGATCCGGATCCGTTTTACAGTCCCGAGACCACGGTTTCGTGTATGCACATAATTAAAGAGTTTGTTTTACCGGTTTTGAGGCAGGGGATGAGCTTTGCCGAGTTTGAAACAGAGATGCGACACATCCGGGGGAATATGATGGCAAAAGCTGCCGTCGAGAATGCATTGCTCGATCTAATTGCGAGAATTGATGGGGTGCCTCTCTATAAAATGTTTGGATTTGAACCGAAAAGGATAATGTCGGGAATAAGCATTGGGATAAAGGATTCCATTCATGAGTTGCTTGCGGCTGTTCAGGAGGCGGTCGATCTTAAGTATCACCGGGTGAAAATGAAAATCAAAAAGGGGAAGGATATCGAGTGGGTTGCTGCGGTTCGGGAGAGTTTCCCTTCATTGCAGTTGATGGTGGATGCAAATGGTGATTATTCACTCGATGATATCGCCCATCTTGGCAAGCTCGACAGGTTTGGTCTTACGATGATAGAGCAACCCCTTTCATATAGTGACATTTATTTTCACTCAAAGCTTCAGCGGGAACTGGAAACTCCCCTCTGTCTCGATGAGTCGATTCATTCATTCGAAGATGCAATTACGGCAGTGGAACTGGGTTCATGCCGGATCATCAACATCAAGGAGGGGCGTGTCGGCGGCATGGCAGAGGCGGTAAGAATTGCGAATTATTGTCAGCAAAACGGAATTCCTGTCTGGTCGGGTGGCATGGATGAAACAGGTATCGGACGGGCTTTCAGTATCCACCTTCAGACTGCACCGGCTTTTACTCTTCCCGGCGACACTTCCGAAACCAAAAGATATTTTAAGGAAGATATCGTCTCACCCGTTGTAACGCTTGATGATGAGGGATTTATTGCCATCCCCGATGGTCCCGGAACAGGGGTGACGGTCGACGAAGAGATGGTGAAGAAATATGAAGTTGGAAGGCAGAAAATTTGAAGTTTGAAGTCAGAGGTTTGAGGTATGAAACAGGTTTTGGGTACGCAGAGACACGCGGATTTGACGGATTAACGCAGAGATTAATTAATGGTTACGCGGATTCCACGGATTGAGCACAGATTTCACGGAGAGAAATGGAAACGGATGAGATGATCAGAAGGCGGACTGTAGGATACGGGTATTATAATTTTTAAATTGTATGAAAAAATTACAAAACTTAGGGATCGGACAACATTTTCAAATCCACCCCGGAGGAAAAATGAAGCGATTATTATTCATCACCATTGCCCTGCTGTTTGCTGGGAAAATTGAAGCACAAAAAATCTATTCGGTTGACTACCAGAGTCAGGCGGATGTGAAGGTATTTGTAGTCGATTACGAAAGTCAAGCAGACCTGAAGGTTTACAAAGTGAAGTATGAAAGCCAGGCGGGTAAAAACGACGGGAAGTGGTACTTTGTAAAGTATCAGAGTCAGGCGGATGTGAAGATATACTTCGTTGATTACGAAAGCCAGGCTGACCTGAAGATATATTTCGTGGATTTCGAGAGTCAGGCCGGCTGGAGAAACAAAGACAAAAAACACCTTCTGTATTGAGAGGAAACGATGAGCAAAATTGATTTTATTATCCCTGAGAGGAAAGCCGATATCGGAAATTTTGCAGTAGGCAGATTGCTGCCATTCAGAGAAAAACGGCTTGTCGGTCCTTTCATCTATATGGATCACATGGGTCCCGCTCTCCTTTCACCCGGTGAAAATCTCGATGTGGGTCCACATCCACATATTGGACTTTCCACCCTTACCTACCTTCTTGAAGGTACGATTATGCACCGGGACTCGCTCGGTACCGAGATAGAAATTAAACCGGGAGAGGTGAACTGGATGACGGCGGGGGAGGGGATTGTCCATTCGGAGAGAACCCCGGAGTATCTTCGTGGTGGTGAGAAATCATTACATGGTTTGCAAATCTGGATAGCTCTGCCAAAAGAGCTGGAATCGACCACACCCGATTTTTTCCATGCTGGAAAGGAAGAAATTCCCGTTTGGGAAGAGGGTGACATCGAATTCACACTGATTGCCGGTGAAGGATCCGGGAGGAAATCAACAGTGCCTGTTTACAGCAAATTGTTCCTGATTCAGGTCAAAAACAAGGAAAAAGCGCTTCTCAAACTGAAAGATAAACTGTTCGGTGAGGTCGGACTCTACATCCTTGATGGCGGGATCACATACGATGGAGTTCGATATGACCCCCGTCAGATGCTTGTATTTGAGAAGAACGATATTGATGAGATGGAATTGTTGCCTGACAGCACGATATTCATTCTGGGAGGCGAACCATTCCCCGAAGGAAGAAAAATCTACTGGAATTTTGTAGCCACAGAAGAAAAACTGATCGAGGAAGCTGCTGAGAGGTGGAGAAACATGAAATTCCCGCCGGTTCCAAATGATGACGGGTATATCCCTCTTCCCGACGCAAAATTCAGGATAAGGAAGTAAGGAGCCTTGCTCTCCATCAATAATGATATCTGCATTGCAGGAAGTTTATCTTTGTTTGTGAAACAAGATAAACGAGGCGATGTTCCTGTGTTATTCTTCGGGACCAGATATTGGGTCCCAGATATTTCAGGGGTTCAGGTTTGCCGGGTCCTGTGAACGGGTTTTTCATAACATTCTCGATCAAGTCGAGAATTTTGAGTGCTACCCGCCGGTCGATTTTTACCCATTCGGCGAGTTCCTCTCTGAATCGGGAATGGAAGGCACATTCCAAAGGCTGATCACTCAAGCCCGACTTCCTTTTTCAATTCCTCGATCGACTGGGCAGGGATTTTGTCCGCCAAAGCATCGGCTATAGCTTCCATCAATCGTTCCGCATTTTTTGGTGATCTGAGGAGGTGAGCCGTTTCGAGAAGCGAATTCAATTCCGATTCGGAGATCAGTGCTACATTATCGGCATTTCTTCGGTTGATGATTACCACTTCGTTATTTTTTGCAACGGTATCAAGAATCGTTGCGAGGTTTTCTCTCGCCTGCGTGTAGGTATAAACAGATGACATAATAAAGCTCCAAATTGTACAGAGTTAATGTACAACTTAATTTATCAAATTACAAGACACAAAGAGAAATCAACAGCCCTACCCCTTAATCACAGCGAGGGGTTTCAGCGAAATGACAGGTTCCACGAGATCCTGCTGGTTTGCCATCACTTCGTCTATGTCTTTGTAGGCACCGGGGGCTTCGTCGAGGTCGCGGCGGGAGCGGATTGCATGGATGATTCCTTTTTTCTCGAGTTTGCGGGTTTCCTTGTCGATATCGAGTTCACGCTGGGCTTTTTTACGGCTCATTTTTCTTCCGGCACCGTGTGAGCAGGAATTAAAACTTTTTGGATTCCCCTTCCCTTTCACAATGTAACTTGTGGTACCCTGACTTCCGGGGATTATTCCCGTGGTCTCATTATCCGCAAATGTGGCACCTTTTCGATGTACCATCACCTTTTCACCGTAGTGTTCTTCACCTATGGCGTAGTTGTGTGCTATGTTGATCATCTCATCAAATGAGCAGCCCGTAACATGTGAAAAAACATCTTTAATTCGCTCCATCATAAGTTTGCGGTTTGCAAGTGCGAATTCGACGCAGTAGTTCATTTCGCGGAGATACTGTTGTCCTTCGTCGCTGTTCAGATAGAGAAAAGCGAGATCATGTTTTTGCGGAACGGGGCTTTTCCATTTCTCATTCAGTTCCTTGGCGAGTTTGTTGTAATGTTCTGCAACTTTTAGACCGATGTTTCGGGAACCTGAGTGAATCATTATCCAGATATGTCCATCCGAACCCTGCTGAATCTCGATGAAATGATTCCCTCCACCGAGGGTACCGACCTGTGAAAGCGCCGCCTCATACTCCCGCACAACAACAGGATATTGTTTCAGGGTGAAGTGTTGCGGCTCGCGGGGCATGTGTTTCTCATCCTGTCTTCGGCTGTGGTGTGAAAATCCCGTCGGTATCAAAGACCTTATACCGCCGTGGTATTCGGCACTTCCCCCCAAAATCTTTTTAATTGTTTCGGTAGAGATGGAAGTAAGAGAGGTTTTCAGGGCGCACATTCCACAGCCGATATCCACACCAACGGCATTGGGCAACACCACACCTTTTGCGGCAAATACACCTCCTATGGGGACTCCAAATCCCTCGTGGCTGTCAGGCATGATTGCGATATGCTCGAAGGCATAAGGATGGTTCGCCAGGTTTTTTGCCTGTTGAAGCGCACCATCCTCAATGTCGTTAAGCCAAAGAAAGATCGGAAGTTTTTCGGTTGAAATTGTTCTCAATGTTGTTTAATTATCCAGTGTAATCTTTATCAGACTCATGTATCCGCCTCCAAAAATGGTTTTTTTGTCAGCGAATACAAATTTGTTCAGATAGTTCATAGTGTATGTGGGTTCCCATGTCTTTCCGCCGTCTTTGGTTCTGTAAACGAATCCGGGAGAGAGGGGGGCTCCGTAAACCCGAACCATCCAGCCGTTTAGCGGGTCTGAAAATCCGAGGAACTCGATCAACTCGTATGGCGGCAGGAATGGGAGATTTTCCCAGGTTTTTCCGCCGTCCGAGGTTCTCGACATAACTCTTGAAGTGTCGTTGATATTGGAAACATACCAGCCGTGGAGCGGATCAACAAAGGTCAGGTTCGACGGCATTGTTTGCCCGTAGAGGATATAATCTTCCCATGAATCACCACCGTCAGTCGTTCTTTTTATGAACACAGTCGGAAAAGACTCCGGTGGAGCGCCGGGGAGAACCATAGTGCCAAGCACCCAGCCGTTTTTATCATCGATGAACTGCAGGTCATACAGATCAAATTCCTTTACCGTGTATGTAACCAGGTCTTTCCATGTTTTTCCACCATCAACAGACTTGATGACAGATTTGTTATCGAGCTCTATTACAGTGGCAAACATGGTGTTTGGATTGGTGCTGATGATTTTCTGGGCATATCCTTTAAAGACGAGTGGTGAGGATGTCCATGTTTCGCCACCATTGCCTGTCCGGTAGATTGTACCACTACCATCATCACTTCTCAGGATGGCGAGCCCCTCTCTGGTATTAAAAAATTTAATCTGATCGATGTAGCTGAATTTAGCTTCAAAAGACTGCTTCCAGGTGTAACCACCGTCGACGGTTTTTATTACCCCCTTGTTGTTGGAAGCGAAACCTGTTTTTGCATCAGGGAAAGCCAGGGTTGTAAAATTATTGTCAAGTCCTTCTGCAAGCTGTTTGAATGAATTGCCGCCATCGGTTGTTCTGTAAATTTTTGGGGTTAGGAACCATAAGCCGGGGAGCAAGATGCCGTTGTTTTTATCGAAGAACCCGATTCTGCTGATACCGGTCTCGTCGGCTGACCAGGTCTTTTTCCAGGACTTTCCACCATCATCAGTTCTGAGGAGGTCACCTCTCGAAGTTTCGGAATAAGGATTTGATTTGATAACCCAGCCTGTTTTATTATCCATAAACCAGATGAAATGTGGTTCCTTACCTTCGTTGGAAGTTGCAGACATTGGCATATCGATCGATGTCCAGGTTGCACCCGCATCAACGGTTTTGAGTATAACCATTTTCGAAGTGGTTTTATCACCTTTTTTTACGGGGACATCGGCAACTGCGAATCCGGTTTTGGCATCAGTAATGGAGAATCCGGAAATACCAAGGTCTTGAGGAGTTTTCACTACGCTCCATGTCGCTCCGCCGTCTATGGTTCTGTAGATGTTGTCGTTGTTGCTGCCGTCGTTCACTTTTACAGTGGCAATTCCAATTTTTGGAGTGAAGAAGCGGAAATCAGCGGGGTCGATCTTGAGAGCAGCATTTCTTTCTTTCCAGGTGGCACCCCCATCGGTTGTAGCCCAAAGCTGAATAACGGGCTCAATTTCATTTTCCGAAATTTCTTTGCTGCCGAGCAGGAAGCCATTTTTTTCATCAGTAAACTGGACCTTTTTCAGATAGAAAAGCTTGCCGATTTGTTGCGATTTCCATGTTTTCCCTCCGTCAGTTGTCGATTGCAGATTCTGGTTCCAGGAAGTGAGGAAGATTTTGTCGGCATCGATTGCATAAATGGAAGTGTACCAGATATCCTCACCCGTCTTTAATGTCAGCCAGGTTTTCCCTGCATCGGTGGTTTTTAGAACGGTTCCCAGTGTTCCCGATGCCCATGCGGTGTTTTTATCCACCACTGCGATATCGGTCATTACGCTTGCGGTCGGGGTCGGGCTAAGGTATTCAACTCCCTTTTGTCCGAACAGCGGAGAGAGAGAAAGAGTTAAAAAGAGAAACAGGGAGAAAAAATTTCTTGACATAAAGTTACCTTTTGAGTTTGGTGACGATGAAAAAGGGTTCATTAAAATCGATTATAAAGCCAGGGAAAAGTTGAATTTCCAAGTCGTAAGTTATACTTTTTAAAACAAAAAAGGTTGCTCAATAGTTGAGATTGAGACAACCTTTTTTTGTTCGGAATTTAAGCCTGAGTCAATTTAATTCATAAATAATAGCTCAAAACTCATAAGCAGCCTCTTCTACTTCAGCAGAATAAGTTTTCTGGTCTGGTTATACTCGCCTGAAATTATTCTGTAAAAGTAGATTCCAGAGTTCAGCGCCGAGGCGTCGAAATTAACTCTGTATGAACCTGCTGATCTGAAGTCATCCACAAGTACTGCCACTTCCCTTCCGAGAGGATCGAAAACGCTCAACTTTACATTTCCTGATTTTGGCAGGTTAAATGCGATTGTAGTTGACGGGTTGAACGGATTCGGGAAATTCTGCAGAAGTTCAAACTGTGTCGGAATCCCGGAATCTTTTATATCTGTGGCACCGCAGTCGGGGGTGGTGATGCATATGGTATCACTGTGGCAGCAATAGTTATAAACAGTATCTCCCGGTACAACGGTCGTAAAAATCGCAGTCTGGAAACAGAGAGATGTATTTGGAGCAATTCCGGTTACAATCAAACTGTCAAACGGTGATACCTGACCCGGCAGGATGGAGACATTATTCACGAGGGTTTTCGAGAATGTTACTCCGGGTGCTGTCGGATGAATACCGTATCCTGTTGCAATAATGTTTGAATTGTTTTGCACACGGAACTTGAGCATGAATGAGCCGTTTGCTCTGCAGGTCAGGGTTTGGTCAATAATCTGCGAGCAGTCGTTATCGGGCGGAACAGTCGGGGTGCAACTGAACTGAAGAGTGTCGGTACACATCACCACACCGTTTTTCATCCATCTCACAACAATTTTCTGGATAGGGTTAGTATATTGCGAGATGCTCATATTCAGGATGTTGTTGTATGTCCCTGTTCCAATTCCGGTGGA
>Ga0209572_1001498_pt1 | contig 15590 bp, 14 predicted proteins | sample EBPBio232012_DNA_FD_185867 | JGI IMG/M metagenome (GOLD analysis project Ga0209572, IMG submission 185867) | Wastewater treatment Type I Accumulibacter community from EBPR Bioreactor in Madison, WI, USA - Reactor 1_1/23/2012_ DNA (SPAdes)... | ecosystem: Engineered > Bioreactor > EBPR >...
ATAGCCGCTATGGCTAAAGCCATGGGGCATCCGGCAAGGGTGGCCATCTTAGAATACCTTATGAAGGTGGATAGCTGTATATGCGGTGATATCGTAAATGAGTTGCCACTGGCACAGCCCACCGTATCACAGCATCTTAAAGAACTTAAGAATGTGGGCTTAATAAAAGGAGATATAGAAGGCAATACGATATGCTATTGCATTGATGAAAAAAACTTTGACAAGCTCACCCAGTATTTTGGAAAAATGTCCACCCGACTGGATAAGAAGAACGGCAAATGCTGCTAACAAATAATACAATAACACAATGAAATTATCAGACTTAAAACAACTACTCCCAACACTTGATAGTGTTGACTTCATGCTAGAAAACGGTACAATGGTTCCTGAACATTTTCATGTAACGGAAGTGGGCGTGGTAACCAAGCACTTTATTGATTGTGGAGGCACCATCCGCAATGAGCGGGTAGCCAACTTTCAACTATGGAATGCCAATGACTACGACCATCGCTTGAAGCCGGGCAAATTGCTCAATATCATCAAGCTTTCAGAAGAGAAACTGGGGATGGAAGATTTGGAAATAGAAGTGGAGTATCAGTCAAGCACCATTGGCAAATATGATTTGGCCTACAACGACAAGATGTTTGTGCTTCAATCCAAACAAACGGCCTGCCTTGCTTCCGATAGCTGCGGAGTGCCTGCCGCTAAAACGAAAGTAAATCTTGCAGAACTAACTACTCAAACCTGTAAACCCGGTGGAGGTTGCTGTTAATACCATGAAAGCACTATTCATCAAATACAAAAGGCCCATTGTCATCACCACCTCGGTAGTGGTGTTGCAATTGATATTTGGCTTCGACCCCAAGTTCTGTATCATCAATATCATTTGGCTATTCGTTTAAGAGGATGATGAAGAAAAAGATATTGGTACTCTGCACCGGTAACAGTTGCCGCAGCCAATTGGCCGAAGGCTATCTGCGTCACTTTGCGGGCGAAAGAGCAGAAGTGTATAGTGCCGGAGTTGAAACGCACGGAGTTAATCCACGCGCCATAGCCACCATGAAAGAAGAGGATATTGATATTTCAAACCATACCTCTAATAATATAGATGAGTATGCGGGTCTTGATTTTGACTTTGTCATAACCGTATGCGACAATGCCCAAGAACGTTGTCCCTACTTTCCTACAAGGGCAAAGAAGTTTCACCAAAACTTTACTGACCCCGCCAAGGCAACAGGTACAGAAGAAGAAATACAAGCAGCTTTTCGAACCGTAAGAGAAGAGATTAAAGCTTATTGCGAATCGTTTGTCAAAGACAACCTTTAGAGATTTTCCTAATGTATTAGAAAGGCTTCACAGCTTATTGAGGTAAGCGCTTTGGACGGAGTAGTTGTTGGTGAGGAAGTGTATCAAATAACGATGCCCTTTTTTATCGAAGAATACATACCACATGGTTTGTTTGTTGGCTTTTAGCTTGACGTAATAATTGCCATATCGCTGTAGCTCCGGTGGTGTTGGGTGGTGCGTAAGGTTGGGGAGGTCGTTGTATATGGTTCCATAAATTCGGTTTACATATTCTTCAGCACTTTCAACAAAGCCAAAGTATTCTTCATCATATAGAGTCTGCACGAGGCTTTTTAAAAAGTCCTCAGCAGACCGACTGATTACTATTTCTTTTTGTCCCATTTCAAAGATCTAACAAAGGCCAATAGATTTTGTCTTGATTCCTCGAGCGGAATTGCGTCTGCCCACTTTCTCTCAAACTCCGCTTCATGCTCGGCTTCGGCCATGGACTTCACCACGGTCAAAACCGCTTTCTTATTCTTCTCCGACAGGCCACTTACGTAGTCGTTTATCTGGCGGTCTATGCTTTTTGTTTGTGCTGCGCGTGCCATGCTTGCTTGCGTTTTTCTTGATGTATAGTTACAAAGGTAAACACAACTCTTGATTCGAATTTGCAAGTCGCAGACTTGCCACATAGTCAAACGAGACATAGTCTCGCTCGAGGGGGGGATGCTTTTGGCTGCTGACTCGCGAATTACGATTTTTCGTTAGCCCATTGACGAATCAACTTTTTGGAGTATTCGCGTGCCTCACTTACCGACAACAGTTTTTCGGGCTTAATAGACAATGCTGCCTTGCGCTGCAAAGTTTTGTATTCCTTTTCAGGAAGCAACACATATTTTTTATTATCAATAATTATCTGCGTCATTGCCTTTGCTTTTTCCAAAGATAAAAAACCTTTCTTATTTCTATAAGGCTGTTATGCATTGGCTGCAAGCCAACAGAAGAAGTGAGGCGCACAGGCTACGCTATTGATGAGCTTGTGCGATGGGGGAAATAGCTATCTATCTGGTTCGAAAATCGAAATTCATGAAAAAAGGCCATTCATTTGAATGGCCTTTTTTCATGAACCTAATCGTATCTTAAGCGTTTTCTACAAACACTCCAATTTGACAATTGAAATCCGATAAATCGGTAGGTGAGTATGCGTTAATACCTTTAGTATTGTCCGGCTGATACAATTCCTCAAACATCTTAAAATTGATGTTCTTTACGAGATACTTTTTATCAGCGTATTCTATGGTGTCACCAATTGATATAAATTGTGAGTTGTCATAGGTTTGTTTTTTGACTTTTAATAAGTCAAAAGATTCACGGTTATACAAATATGCGATAACTCCATTATCAACATACGCAATAAGAATTCTAACTTGTAATTGTTCCATACATTTAAATTTTAAAAATTGATATTTAGATAAAGGCCACCTCTCGGCAGCCTTTCTTTTTTATTCTCCTGCCCCGTGGCAGGATTTGTATTTCTTACCGCTTCCGCAGGGGCAAGGGTCGTTGCGGCCTACTTTGACTTCTGCTTTTACGGGCTCTGCTTTTGGTGGTGGCCCTTGCGGTGGCATCGGTTGGCCATTGGCAGCGCGTTGCTGTTGGCCCGCTGTGCTGCTTACATTACTTACCCGTTGGTTGAGGTTCATGCTCTCATCCTTGCGCGTATTCATGCGCGAGGTATCAATGGCTTTTGGTGCCTGTGCTTGTCTTACGGGTTGTTGTTGTCCTTGTGGCAACTGCGCATGCATCAAGAATGAAGTCAACTCGCCATTGATTTTTGCTATCAATGTTTTGAAGAGGTTGTAGCTCTCCAGCTTGTATATCAAGAGCGGGTCTTTCTGCTCATGCGAGGCGAACTGCACGTTGCTGCGCAAGTCGTCCATATCGCGCAAGTGTTCTTTCCATTGCTGGTCTATCATCGCCAGGGTGATGCCTTTCTCCAAGGAGTCCACTATTTCATCGCCATTGGTTTTGTATGCTTTTTCTAAACCAACGGCTATCTGTATGGTCTTACGACCATCGCTAAACGGCACGGCTATGTTGGTGAAGCCTTGCGTGTTGTTTTCAAATATGTTTTTGATAACAGGGAAGGCTTCACCACGAATGGCTTCTTTGCGTTGGTTATACTTCTGCTCAACGGCAGCATACGTTTCGTTTACGATATCATCTGCTTTGGCTGTTTCAAAACGCTCTTGTGTAACTGGCGGCTCTATACCGAAGTTGAGCAGCAAGTCCATCTTATAGCCTTCGTAGTTCTTTACAGGATGGTGGGTATCTACCACGGTGCCTGTAAGGTCGAAGAGCATGTTGTCAATATCCAACTTGAGACGCTCGCCAAACAATGCGTGCTTTCTGCGCTTGTAGATAACGGTACGCTGTGAGTTCATCACATCATCGTACTCCAGCAAACGTTTACGAATACCAAAGTTGTTTTCTTCTACTTTCTTCTGCGCACGTTCGATGCTGGAAGTAATCATGCTGTGCTGAATCACCTCGCCTTCTTTAAGACCAAGGCGGTCCATCATTTTTGCAATACGATCGCTACCAAATAGGCGCATCAAATCATCTTCCAGCGATACATAGAACTGCGAAGAACCCGGATCACCTTGACGACCGGCACGACCACGCAACTGACGATCGACACGTCTTGAATCATGACGCTCCGTACCTATGATGGCCAAACCGCCTGCATCCTTCACGCCTTCGCCCAGTTTGATGTCGGTACCACGACCAGCCATGTTGGTAGCGATGGTCACCGTGCCTGCTCTACCCGCCATAGCCACAATGTCTGCTTCTTTTTGGTGAAGCTTCGCGTTCAATACTTGGTGCTCAATGCCACGCAAGCGAAGCATTTTAGAAAGCAACTCCGATACCTCTACCGTAGTAGTACCCACCAACACAGGACGACCTGCTTTGCTAAGCTCTACTACTTCATCGATAACGGCATTGTATTTCTCACGCTTGGTTTTATAGACTTTGTCTTCCATGTCCTTCCGCGATATAGCGCGGTTGGTAGGGATGACCATTACATCCAATTTATAAATGCTCCACAACTCGCCTGCTTCTGTCTCAGCAGTACCGGTCATACCCGCGAGCTTGTGGTACATACGGAAGTAGTTCTGCAAAGTGATGGTGGCATAAGTCTGCGTAGCGGCTTCTACACGTACACTTTCTTTTGCTTCTATCGCTTGGTGAAGCCCGTCAGAGTATCTGCGGCCTTCCATGATACGGCCCGTTTGCTCGTCAACAATTTTTACTTTGTTTTCGATAACCACATAGTCCACTTCTTTTTCAAAAAGCGAATACGCCTTGAGCAATTGATTGATGGTGTGCACGCGTTCGCTCTTCACAGCATAGTCACGCATCAAATCATCTTTCATCTTCAACTTCTCATCGGCTACTTTTCCGCTGTTTTCTATCTCGGCCAATTCACTACCTATATCAGGCATCACGAAGAATTTGTCGTCCTCCATGTTTTTGGAAAGGAGTTGAATTCCTTTCTCCACCAGTTCTACCTGATTGTGTTTTTCATCTATCACAAAGAACAACTCCGCATCCACTTTGTGCATGTTGCGTTGGTTGTCTTGCAAGTATTGTCCTTCTGTTTTAAGCAAGATGGCTTTCATGCCTTCTTCGCTCAAGAACTTGATAAGCGCTTTGTTCTTTGGCAACGCGCGGTGTGCGCGATACAATGCCAAGCCGCCTTCTTCCAAATCTTCTTTGGATGGTTTGCCATCGGCAGGCATCAATTTCTTTTTGGCAATGGTCAAGCATTCTTGCGCAACAGCTTTCTGTGCATTCATGAGCACTTGCACTTTCGGCTTGAGGTTGTCAAACTCCTGGTCATCGCCCTTCGGTGTAGGACCGGAAATGATAAGAGGCGTACGCGCTTCGTCAATCAATACGCTATCCACCTCATCCACGATGGCGAAGTGGTGCTTGCGTTGTACAAGTTGGCCGGCTTCAGTCGCCATGTTATCACGCAAGTAGTCGAAACCAAATTCGTTGTTAGTACCGAAGGTGATATCAGCACGGTAGGCATTTCTACGTGCATCTCCATTAGGCTGATGACGATCGATACAATCCACACTTAAGCCATGGAATTCATACAAGGGTCCCATCCACTCGGAGTCCCTGCGAGCGAGGTAGTCGTTCACCGTTACTACGTGAACGCCTTTGCCTGCAAGAGCATTTAAGAAAACGGGAAGTGTAGCCACGAGGGTTTTACCCTCACCCGTTGCCATCTCTGCCACTTTGCCACGGTGCAATGCGATACCACCTATCAACTGCACATCGTAATGCACCATGTCCCACTTCACAGGAGTGCCCGCAGCGTTCCAGTGGTTTCTCCAAATAGTAGTATCCCCTTCTATGGAGATAAAATCTTTAGAAGCAACTGTTGCCAACTGACGGTCGAAGTTGGTGGTGCGCAAACGCAACTCAGGATTTTCTTTCAGCCTGCGAGCGGTTTCTTTCACAATAGCAAAAGCCTCCGGAAGGATTTCTTCGAGGACTTTTTCTATCTCTTCATCTATCTCTTTGGTGAGTTTATCTACTTGGTTGTAGAGTGCTTCTTTTTGTTCGAGTTCAGTGCCGGGAAGTTCTTCGGCTTGTTGTTTCAGCGTTGCTACCTCATCTTCCTTGCCTTTGATACGCTCGCGTATTTGGGCTTTGAGGTTCTCAGAACGCTGACGCAATTCGTCATGACTGATGTTCTGTAAAGAGCTACCTATTTCGTTGATTTTGGCTACAACAGGGGTGATGTCCTGCAAGTCTTTTTTTGATTTGTCCCCAACAAAGCGTTTGAGGATGCTATTTATCGTTTTGATCATAATCTTTTCTGCTTGAAAATCAACGGCTTTGTGAGGAGCCTGATTTTGCGCCCGCAAATTTAGCAAGGGCAGCGGATGGCGTGCAGGTAAAAAATGATGCCACTCGGGAAAATGCTGACAGGTTGGCATTTTGAAAATTGGTAGCGTGTTTTTCTCGAATGCTATATTTACTCACAAAACAAATCATTCAATAAGAGAACATGATGAAACATTTACTCCTTGCTTTGGTGCTGGTATTGAGCGTATCCAGTAACGGATTTTCTCAAAACCTTATTCTTAACCCCAGCAACGATGAGCCGCTTGTAAATGGTGAAATTCCCAATTGGCAAGAAGTAGTTGGAACTAACTGGACACAACGCTGTGCAGACCCCGAGGCTTATGACGGTACTTGTTATTTCTACGCAGAGGCGGGAGCTGTGGGAAAATTGGAACAAACCATAGACCTTACCAGCTATGCAAATCATATAGACAATGGTGTTCAGGATTTTTATTTCAGTGGCTATGTGCGTTCATGGTCGCAACAACCTGCAGATGAATCACAGATAGAGTTGCGCTTTCTGTCCGAAGCAGGAGATGAACTGTCAGCAGATACCCTTGGCCCCTACGCTGAAATAAATTCTTGGTTGTTGGCTGAAGCAACAATGAATGCTCCGGTTGGTGCAAGGTCTATTCGCATTACGCTGCATAGCATACGCCATAGCGGAACAAACAATGATGGCTATTTTGATGCGTTGAGTTTGGTCGCAAATGAAGTGCCTATTGAATGTACACTGGAACTCCAGCTTACTTCTGATTTCAATGTTGCAACATTATCTGCTAGTGGAACAGGAGCTGAGAATCCGCAATACATCATCGACTGGGGTGATGGTTCACCGACTGAAGTTGGCAGTGATGCTTCGCATGAATACGTAGAAGCCGGAATGTACAATGTGTGTGTTACGTATTCTGATTTGAATAATCTGGAGAATTGTATAGTAGAAGAGTGCACTCAAGTTGATGTAACGTCACCTCCAGACCCATGTACTTTAGAAGTCAACTATACACAAAATGAAAATGTGGTGACTATTGATGCATCAGGAACAGGGGCCATTTCCGGTATATATACTATTAATTGGGGCGATGGTTCAGAGGTAGAAAACAGCAATGCAGCAAGTCATCCCTATGAGCCGGGTGAATACACCGTATGTGTTACCTATTTTGATGTATCACCACCAATGGGCAAAGTAGGTGGCACACAAGGATGTTTTATGGAAGAATGCTTTGATATCGTTATCGAAGAACTTCCTATCGAATGCTCTGTTGAATTGACATTGGTACAAAATGGAAACGTAGTTGCGGCAACCGCCACTGGCGAGGGATTGACACAAGAAATTTACTTTATCAATTGGGGTGATGGAAGCTTGGCAACAGAGGCATCAAGTGGAACACACACCTATCCCGAAGACGGAGTATATGAAATATGTGTTACCTATCAAGATGATTTAATCAAACCAACATGCAGTGCAACAGCGTGTGAGGATGTAAATATTGTAACGATTGGTTTGGATGAGTCAAATAAGAACATCTCCCATTTAAGTGTTTATCCCAATCCGATAGAAAGTAATTCGCAGATTGTTTTCTCATTGAACCGCTCTTCCAAAGTCTTCATCGATGTTGTAGATGTGTTGGGACAAAGCGTTCAACAAATTGCGAGTTCAAGCTATGGACAAGGAACGCAGCGCATCAATTGGGATTCACAAGCGCTTGCTTCGGGTGTTTATTTTGTGCGGTTAAACGCTGATAAAGAACAATTAAACTTTCGAATCATTAAGTAATCTGTAAAAGCATTAGTAAAGCATGTCATACTCAGTAGATGTTTCAGAGAAGCAAGAGTTTCAAGAGCAAATTGCACAAGGAATTCCATTGTCACTTCCTTCAGTAAAAGCTTATGACTCCAACATCAACCATGCACCAAAGCGCAAAGAGATTTTATCAAAAGATGAAAAGAAACTTGCGGTAAGAAATGCGTTGAGGTATTTCCCTGAAGCCTTGCATAAAGAACTCGCGCCTGAGTTTTTGGATGAATTGAATACCTACGGAAGAATCTACATGTATCGCTTTCGTCCAGATTATGAGATGTATGCGCGCCCTATCGATTGGTATCTTGCCAAATGCGAACAAGCGGCTGCCATTATGCTCATGATTCAAAACAATCTTGACCCACGCGTGGCACAACATCCGCATGAGTTAATTACTTATGGCGGAAATGGAGCTGTGTTTCAGAACTGGGCGCAGTACTTGCTCACCATGCAATATTTAAGCGAGATGACAGATGAACAAACACTCGTGATGTACAGTGGTCATCCGCTTGGATTGTTCCCTTCGCATAAAGATGCACCGCGTGTGGTAGTTACTAATGGAATGATGATTCCGAATTACTCCAAACAAGATGATTGGGAGAAATACAATGCGCTTGGTGTAACACAATACGGGCAAATGACCGCTGGTTCATACATGTATATAGGTCCGCAAGGAATTGTGCATGGCACTACCATCACAGTGATGAATGCTGCGCGAATGATTTCGAAGAAAAACCTCACCCCGACCCTCTCCGAAGGAGAGGGAGAAAGAGGTATTCCACTTTTTGTTACCGCGGGTCTTGGTGGTATGAGTGGTGCACAGCCTAAAGCAGGAAACATTGCTGGTGTTATTTCTATTACCGCTGAAGTCAATCCCAAAGCGGCTTATAAGCGCCATGAGCAAGGTTGGGTAGATGAAATTACAGACGACTTAAATGAGCTTTGTGGGAAAGTAAAACAAGCCAAAGCAGAGAACAAAGTTGTTTCGTTTGCTTACGTGGGCAACGTGGTTGATTTATGGGAAAAGTTGGATACAGAAAACATTCATGTGGATTTAGGAAGCGACCAAACCTCGCTTCACAATCCTTGGGCAGGTGGTTATTATCCTGTTGGAGTTTCGTTGGAAGCCAGCAATGTAATGATGGCGGATAACCCAGAGCTGTTCAAAGAGAAAGTACAAGAGACGTTGCGAAGACACGCTGATGCGATAAATAAACATGCCGCCAAAGGAATGTATTTCTTCGATTACGGAAATGCGTTTTTACTTGAGGCATCACGCGCAGGTGCGGATGTAATGTCAGATGAAAATCCGAATAGAGAGTTCAAGTACCCGAGCTATGTGCAAGACATCCTTGGACCGATGTGTTTCGATTATGGCTTCGGTCCTTTCCGTTGGGTGTGTTGCAGTGGCAAACCTCAAGACTTGGGTTTGACTGACTCCATAGCAAAAGATGTATTGGATAAACTCATGCAAGAAAGCCCTGAAGAGATACAGCAACAGATGGCGGACAACATCAAATGGATTACCGAAGCGGGCATGAATAAATTGGTGGTTGGTTCACAAGCGCGTATTCTTTATGCTGATGCATTGGGTAGAATGAGCATTGCAAAAGCATTTAACGATGCCATTGCACGAGGCGAAATAGGCCCTGTAGTTCTTGGTCGCGACCATCATGATGTTAGTGGTACAGATTCGCCTTATCGCGAGACAAGCAATATCTATGATGGCTCACGCTTCACGGCTGATATGGCTGTACACAATTTTGTTGGCGACTCTTTCCGTGGTGCTACCTGGGTAAGCTTGCACAACGGTGGTGGCGTGGGTTGGGGCGAAGTCATCAATGGTGGTTTCGGAATGTTGTTGGATGGTTCTGCGGATAGTGAACGCAGACTGAAAAGCATGTTGCATTGGGATGTCAACAACGGTATCGCACGAAGGGCTTGGGCAAGAAATAAAGAAGCAAAGTTTGCCATTCAACGCGCGATGGAAATGGAACCGAATCTCAAAGTGACAGTTTCCAACGAAGTGAAAGATGATGACTTGAAAGGCCTTTTCTAAAGAGCATTTTTTCTATGAAAATATTAGTTGCTGGCGGAACAGGTTTAGTGGGAAAAGTTCTTATCGAAAACCTTGTTGCACAAAACTATGAGGTCATCAACTTGACGACACGCAAGGAATCGAATGGTAAAACGATTGGTGGCGCTAAGCAAGTTTATTGGAATCCGGCCGATTCGTTTGTGCAAGATGTTACTTCAATAGCGTGCGATGCAGTTGTGAATCTTGCTGGTTTTTCAATCGCTGAAAGATGGACGAAGAAAAATAAAGCACTTTTGCTTTCCAGCAGAATTGATTCAACAAATACGCTTGTTCAATTAATCGAAAACAAAACGATTACTCCAAAGATTTATGTTCAAGCAAGTGCCTCAGGATATTATCCATCGAGCAATGCTGTAATGAAAGAAGACTCGCAAGCAGGCAATGATTTTCTTGCGAACCTTGTTCAGCAATGGGAAGCCGCATCCTCCTCCTTGAATGAAATGAATGTGCGCAGAGTTGTTCTTCGTTTCGGAATGGTGTTGGGAAAAGATGGCGGAGCATTGAAGCAACTGATTCCACTTTTCAAAATGGGCTTAGGCAGTGCAATTGGTAATGGAAAGCAACTAGTGAGTTGGATACATGTGGGTGACTTAGCTGATATGATAATTCATTCCATCACGAATGAAAATGTAGCTGGTGTTTACAATGCTTCATCACCTGATGTTGAGACAAACAAAGAGCTTTCAAAATCGCTCTCGAAAGCCCTGAAAAAACCATTCTTCCTTCCGAATGTTCCTGCGTTTGCATTAAAAATGGTGTTAGGAGAAATGTCTTCGATTCTTCTAGTAAGCCAAAACTTGAGTGCAGAAAAAATACTTGCAACAGGTTTCAAGTTTCAACATGAGAAACTTGAAGATGCTTTTAATGATTTGTTGAACTGAACCAAATCATTTATCAGAACACATAAGCCGCGGTCAACTTAAACGCAAAGTTTTCAATTTCTTTTTCTCTATGGTACGGGCCGTAACGATAGAAGGCCGCAATACCCAAGCTGGTAATTCCGCTTTTCAGAAGTCCGTCAATATGAAAACCACTTTCATAATATCCTTTAGTTGCTGCTTGCACAGTAAGGTTGTGCGAATCTGGATTATCAAATTTTCCCCAAAGCATATTATGCACGATTACAAATTGCGGTCTGAATTTTTCTGTCTTCAATAAGAGTTGTTTGAAGTTATGTCGAAGATGAATCGCTACAAATTCGGAATGTTGAAACTCATTGGTCTGCATAGTTTCAAATGTTCCTGGTGCAGCAATGCCTATCCAACGTTTTTCATAATTGAGGTTGTTTGTTCCAAGTGCATTGTATATCAAGGACAACGGCACGTCATCCGGCACATAACCCGCAACGGTTGAAACGGAGAAATCACCAACGTTGAGAATCTTAAATGTTTTCTCAATCATCGCATCATAGCGCGAGTAATTGATTTCACCATCGAATAATTTATCCCAACCCTTGGTATATCGAACATAAAGAACTGGATATTTTCCACCTAAGCGCACTTCTTTATTAGATAAACGCACAAGCTTTTCACCTGGTGCAAAGCGAAGATTCACCCCCGTTTCGGTAAGCTGAAATTCATTTGTGAAGAGCTTGATATTCTCTGATGAATAAGTGGTGAAGTGATAATCACTAAATGTTTTTACAAACTGATGATTACCGAAAAGATTGACCGTAAGATTTCCTATGGCGCGACCGTTGAACTGAACTTCATATTTCTCCCGCTTATCCATTCGCGAGATAAAAATGGGATAGACATTTGCAAAAGACAACCCGGAAGCCGTTTTTACAAACTGATTTCCACCAAGCTCCATCACATCATTTTCATAGATGAGTTTCATCCATGCATTTCTTTTTCTATATAAATGAATGAGTGCATCACCTCCATACTTCCATTGTTTGTCTTTAAAACCGTAGGCTGCATAACCACCAATATTGAACTTGTCTGATATCTTATCGTTGGTGCGTAAACCACCTCCCAATCGAAAACCTTCGTAATCGTTGAAGCGAAGCAGTTTTGTCAAATCAAAACTGATTGGACCCATTGGAATCATTCCTGTTGAGAGTGCTTCAAAAAGCTTGAGTTTCTGGTCGAGGTTTACTTCTTTTCCAACACTGTCAATTACATGATAGGTTTTTAATTCGCGTTTATCTAACTCATGCTCACGATACTTGTTCCAAATAGAATCAGGTTGCTGCCCTGCCTTTGGTGCCATAAGTAAAGTGATGGGTGTGAATTCTTTTCGTTTTAGCGGAGCATCTAGAACGAGGTTTTTTATATACGATCGGCCTTCTCCAGTCAAAGGTTCATTGCCAAAAACATTTACGTTCTCGAAGATGATGGTTGAATTCAGTTGCAACGGAAACCACTTGCGGTTATCGATGAATTCATATTGCTGACGAATTTTAATGTTTGTGCCGTTGTGCTCAAATGGTTCTGCCAACACATTTTGAAGCGCAAAGCCGTTTGTATTGATATACAGATGGCCTTTCATTCCGGTAAAATTCTTTCCCTTTTTCGGTTGGAAGGCAATTGTAAAAACCGTATCGGCACCTATGAATGTGGTGTCTTCCAATTCAAAACGGTATTTTCCAATGGCTCCATTGGCTATTGGACTCATATAAGAAGCGCCCAGCAAATCAACTGTTTCGCCATAGAATGAAAAGGATTGAAGTTGTGTGCCTAACAAAAAGAAATCTGTGGTCTTTAATCCCGAAACACGGTTGGCAATAATGGTTTCTTCACTGTGGTCAGGCGGATAGAATTTTCTTTTTGTTACACTTTCCATCAAGAAAAGGTATTGCTGATCAAAGAAATCATACATCTGTTGCTTGGTGGTATCTAGTGCTGCACGTTTGGCAGTATCCGCTAAGATGGCCGTGTCCAAACTCATCCCGAATACCAACTTGTTATAGCTGTCATACGTGAAAGGCGTATCACTTTCGGGGTTATTGATTTTTTTGTTTTCAATCGCATTGCGAATAATGCGTTCAGCAGGATTAATTCCAGGTCTTACCACTATCTCACCCAGTACATTGTCTTTAGGAACGAGCGATATTTTCCAATCTTGATGTTCGCTCCATTTTATTTCTCGGTCATTGTAAGCAACATAGTGAAAGACGATGGGATTGTTTGAGTTTTGAAGGGTAAGTCGAAAATAACCTTCGATATCAGAATACACGCCATTGCTCGTTCCCTTCTCTATCACAGTTACGAATGCAAGTGGTTCCTTGCTACGCGAGTCTGTAATTCGCCCGTAAATTTCTTGAGCAGTGAGAATGGTAGAGAAAGAAAAAAGGAACAAAAAGGAGAGTAAGCGGGGTAACTTCAATAGCATAAGCAAGTGTATCTGGGCATCTGACGAACAAGAGTCTTGAAGGTTACAAATGTAGTTAAGCCTACTTTTGCGAGGGATGAACAGAGGCAGATGGCTCGATGGTATTAATTTTCTTAGCAAACTTTCTATTCGCAAGGTTTGGAATCTCGCCTGTATTTATGTCGGCTTCTATTTTAGCCGATTGACCAAACGAACATTTCACTTTGGTCTTCCTGCGAGCGTGAGTATCGAACCAACTACTGCCTGTAATCTTGGTTGTCCTGAATGTCCCAGCGGCTTAAAAATGTTCTCGCGCGAAACCGGTAATTTGAAAGAAGACAATTTTCAAAGCTGGATGAATGAATTGGCACGACATGTTACCTATATCAATTTTTATTTTCAGGGAGAACCCTTTATTCATCCTAAGTTTCTATCTCTTGTAAAGTATGCCTCACAAAAGAAAATCTATACCTCAACAAGTACCAACGCACATTTTCTTCATGACGAATTGGCCAAGCAAACGATTCTCTCCGGTTTGGACCGATTGATTATTTCCATTGATGGAACTACACAAGAGGTTTATGAGCAATACCGGGTAAATGGGAAATTGGATAAAGTGCTTCAGGGCGCAAACAATGTTTTGAAGTGGAGGAAAGAACTGAAGTCAAAAACGCCCTATATCATTTTTCAGTTTTTGGTCGTGCGTCCTAATGAGCACCAAATAGACGAGGTAAAAAACCTTGCGGCTGAAATGGGTGTGGATGAAGTGCGATTCAAAACCGCACAAGTTTATGATTATGAAAATGGCAATGACTTGATTCCGAACAATGAGAAGTACAGTCGCTATTTCCGTAAAAGCGATGGTACCTATTCTATTAAAAATAGTTTGGACAATCACTGCTGGCGTATGTGGAGTGGTTGCGTAATTACTTGGGACGGTAAAGTTGTTCCGTGTTGTTTTGATAAAGATGCTACACATCAATTGGGTGACTTAACCGAACAACCGCTGCGCGAAATATGGAACAGCCCACCTTGCCGAAATTTTCGTTCGGCTATCTTCAAGTCTCGCAAGGACATAGATATATGTGCCAATTGCTCTGAAGGAGTAAAAGTTTGGGCATAGGGATTTTTATCATTTTGATACGTGGGTTATCTTTCTATCTTGCCACCATGGAATTTTGGGAGTTTCTAAAACAACTCATGGACCCGGAGTCCATCATTCAACATGGTGGTTTGGTGTTGTTACTGCTTGTGGTCTTCGCTGAAAATGGAATTGTGATTGGTTTCTTCCTTCCGGGTGACTCGCTTATTTTTCTTGCAGGGCTCATCTGCGCTACCAAACCCGAATTGCTCGAGGTAAGCATTACCACATTAGCCCTCGCCATGTTCTTAGCAGCAGTTAGTGGAAGTTTGTTTGGTTATGTCTTTGGTCGTAGAGTTGGTCCACCATTATTCGAGCGTAAGGACTCCATCATTTTTAAAAGAAAGTACTTGGATATGACGCAAACGTTTTACCAAAAGCACGGAGGTAAAACTTTAGTGTTGGGTCGTTTCTTACCAATCATACGAACCTTCGCTCCCATCATCGCAGGTGTCATCAAAGTGCCTATTTCTACCTTGATGTTTTACAACATCATTGGCGCTGCATTGTGGATTGGCATTCTAAGTTTAGCTGGTTATTATCTAGGCACTGCTTTTCCCGCCATTGAAGAATATGTAGGTTATATCATCATCGGGTTTATTTGTATTACGACCGTAATACTAATAAGAACCTACATCAAAGAGAAGAAAGCGCAACGCGCTCGAAAATCAGAGCAAAGCGATTTATAATTCTTATTGCTTAAAAGCAACTTTCAATCACTGCACTAATCAAGTCCGTCTTATTCAACCCATGAACTGCGGCTTGCTGCGGAATAATGCTTGCTTCTGAAAAGCCTGGAGTTGTGTTTACCTCAATCACAAATATTTCTTCTCCGCGAATAATGAAATCCACTCGGATCATTCCACGGCAGTTGAGTTTTTTGTAGATGTCTTCGGCTGATTGTTGAACGCGAACGTATATTTTCTCATCCAATCTTGCTGGTGTTATCTCTTCCGATTTGCCTTCATACTTGGCCTCAAAGTCGAAGAAAGTTTTTTGCGTGACAATCTCAGTGATGGGCA
>Ga0209572_1001499_pt1 | contig 15585 bp, 12 predicted proteins | sample EBPBio232012_DNA_FD_185867 | JGI IMG/M metagenome (GOLD analysis project Ga0209572, IMG submission 185867) | Wastewater treatment Type I Accumulibacter community from EBPR Bioreactor in Madison, WI, USA - Reactor 1_1/23/2012_ DNA (SPAdes)... | ecosystem: Engineered > Bioreactor > EBPR >...
TGCCCTGCCAGGACACGGCGCAGTTCTTGGCCAGGATGGTGATGCCACGCTCGCGCTCGATGGCGTTGTTGTCCATCACGGTATCTTCCACCTTCTCGTGCGCCGCGAAGGTGCCGGACTGGCGCAGGAGCTGGTCGACCATGGTGGTCTTGCCGTGGTCGACGTGGGCGATGATGGCGATGTTGCGGATTTGTTGCTGACTCATGTTCAAGCTTCTTGGGGTAAGGTGCCGTGCGAGGGCGCGGTTTGCAGGGTTTGCTGGATTTCTAGGGGACTGAGCAGGCGCGTCGGAATCAACTCACCGGCCTTGACATGGGCGGAACCCAGCAGCGCGCGCGGCTGGGTTCCGAACACCGCCACATGCTCGGCGTCGGGCCAGGCGCCGCGGCGGCGCATGCCGCTCAGAAAACGTCCGGCGTCCTCGGGCGGCAAGGTGATGTGGGCATGGTGATGCAGCAGCACCTCGGCCGGCTGCAAGGCGAGTAGCCGCGCGGGCTCGGTCAACGCCTCCAGCGCCTCCAGTGTCAGGCACTGCGCGGCGTGAAACGGGCCGGTCGCGGTACGGCGCAGCCGCGTCAGGTGCGCGCCGCAGCCCAGGGCCTGGCCGATGTCTTCGCCCAGGGTGCGGATGTAGGTGCCCTTGCTGCAGGTCACTTCAATTTTTATAGCCGGATCGGATTCATCCACGCCGGCCAACGCCATTTTCAGCTCAATAATGCGCACCTCGCGCGGGCTGCGCTCGATCTCAACGCCGGCGCGCGCGTACTCGTACAACGCCTTGCCGTCCTTCTTGAGCGCGCTGTGCATGGGCGGCACCTGGGCGATGCGGCCCAGAAAGCGCTGGCGCACGGCCTCCAGTTGCTCAGGCGCGATGGCGGGCACGGGGCGCTCGGCCAGCACCTCGCCTTCGGCGTCGCCGGTGCTGGTGGTCACGCCCAGGCGCAAGGTGGCCTCGTAAGTCTTGTCGGCGTCGAGGTGGCCCTGGCTGAACTTGGTGGCGGCGCCAAAGCACAGCGGCAGCACGCCGGTAGCCAACGGGTCGAGCGTGCCGGTGTGGCCGGCCTTTTCGGCGCGCAGCAGCCATTTGGCCCTTTGCAAGGCCTGGTTGCTGGAAAGACCCAGCGGTTTGTCGAGCAGCAGCACCCCGTGCACGGGGCGCCGGACGACCCTCGTGCGCGGCGCATTCATGGCTTACTCTTCGGCGTCCTTTGCGCGGGAGGACACGGCCTTGGCAATCAGCGCATTCATGTCCGCCGCGCGCTCGGTGGTGCGGTCGAAGATGAAATGCAGCGTCGGCACGGTGTGGATGTGCAGGCGCTTGAACAGCAGATTGCGCAGGTGGCCCGCGGCGTGGTTCAGGGCTTCCAACGTCTCGTCGGGCTGGCCGGTGAGCACGCTAAAAAAGACCTTGGCGTGCGCGTAATCGGGCGTGACCTCGACGGCGCTCAGCGTGACCATGCCCACGCGCGGGTCCTTGACCTCACGCGCGATCAACTCCGACAGATCGCGTTGGATCTGGTCGGCAATGCGAAAGCCACGGTTGGGAACGGTACTGCGCTTGGGCATGTTTAATCAAAATACGGAACGCAGAGTTCGCAGAGGATTCGCAAAAAACGCTGAACCATCAGGTTTCGAGAATTTTTGCGGTCCCTGCGTCAACTTTGCGCTCTCTGCGTTCGGGTGCTCTGGGGCGGATGGAACCAGCCGCCTTATAGCGTCCGCGCGATCTCCTTGATCTCAAAGAATTCGAGTTGATCGCCCTCTTTGATGTCGTTGTAGTTCTTGAGCTTGATACCGCACTCGAAGCCTTCCTTGACCTCGCGCACGTCGTCTTTGACGCGCTTGAGCGATTCCAGCTCGCCGGTGTAGATGACCACGTTGTCGCGCAACAGCCGGAAGCGCGAATCGCGCCGCACCAGGCCGCTGGTGACCATACAGCCGGCCACGGTACCGATCTTGGAGGCCACGAACACGGTGCGGATCTCGGCCATGCCGATGATCTCTTCCTTCTGCTCTGGCGCCAACATGCCGGACATGGCCGCCTTCAGCTCATCCACGGCGTCGTAGATGATGTTGTAGTAGCGGATCTCGACGTCGTTGGCCTCAGCCGTCTTGCGCGCGCCGGCATCGGCGCGGGTGTTGAAGCCGATGATCAGCGCCTTAGAGGCGATGGCCAGGTTGACGTCGCTTTCGCTGATGCCGCCCACGCCGGTGTAGACCATCTGCACCCGCACCTCGTCGGTGGACAGCTTGAGCAGCGAGGCGGCCAGCGCCTCTTGCGAACCCTGCACGTCGGCCTTGAGGATGATGGGCAGGTGCTTGACCTCGCCCGCCGACATCTCGGCGAACATGTTCTCCAGCTTGGCGGCTTGCTGCTTGGCCAGCTTGGTGTTGCGGAACTTGCCGGCGCGGTAGGTGGCGATTTCACGGGCGCGGCGCTCGTCGGCCAGCACCATGAACTCGTCGCCCGCCTGCGGCACGTCGCCCAGGCCCTGGATCTCGACCGGAATCGAGGGGCCGGCGGATTTGGTCGGCTTGCCGTTTTCGTCCAGCATGGCGCGCACGCGGCCGGACGTCTGCCCGGCCAGCACCACGTCGCCCACCTTCAGCGTGCCGGACTGCACCAGGATGGTGGCCACCGGGCCGCGGCCCTTGTCCAGGCTGGCTTCGATGACCAGACCCTTGGCGGCGGCGTCGACCGGGGCTTTCAGCTCCAGCACCTCGGCCTGCAACAGCACCTGCTCCAGCAGGTCGTCCACGCCCTGACCGGTCTTGGCGGACACCGAGACGAAGGGCGAATCACCGCCAAACTCCTCGGGCACCACCTGTTCGGCCACCAGCTCGCCCTTGACGCGCTCGAGGTTGGCGTCGGGCTTGTCGATCTTGTTGATCGCCACCACGATGGGTACCCCGGCCGCCTTGGCGTGCTTGATGGCTTCGCGCGTTTGCGGCATCACGCCGTCGTCGGCCGCCACCACCAGGATGACGATGTCGGTGGCCTGGGCGCCACGGGCACGCATGGCCGTGAAGGCCTCGTGGCCGGGGGTGTCCAGGAAGGACACCACGCCGCGCGGTGTATCGACGTGGTAAGCGCCAATGTGCTGGGTGATGCCGCCGGCCTCGCCCGCCGCCACCTTGGCGCGGCGGATGTAGTCCAACAGCGAGGTCTTGCCGTGATCGACGTGGCCCATGACAGTGACCACGGGCGGGCGCGGCAGCGCGTCGGCCTGGGATTGCTGCACTTCCTCGTCGGTGAACGCCTCGGGGTCGTCCAGGGCCGCCACGACGGCGGTGTGGCCCATTTCCTCGACCACGATCATGGCCGTGTCCTGGTCCAGCGGCTGGTTGATGGTGACCATCTGGCCCATCTTCATCAGCGCCTTGATCAGCTCCGAGGCCTTGATCGACATCTTGTGCGCCAGTTCGGCCACGGTGATGGTCTCGGGCACATGGACCTCGATCGCGCGGTGCTCGGCCGGCGGCGCGGCCACGCGCTCGTCGCGGTCCCGGTCGTGGCCGCCACGGCGGCCACGCGGCCCCGAGCGCCAGTTGCCACCGCGTCCCGCGCCGCCACTGGAATCGCCCCGCGTCGGAATGCCCTTTTTCTTGGCCGCATCGCCCGCCCAGCTCGACGAGAGCTTGGCGGATTTGACTTCCTTGTTGGCGCCCGGTGCCGGTGCACCGGCGGTCTTGCTGCCAGCGGCACCGGCCGGTTTGTGCAAGGTGCCCTTGAGGCCGGCCTTGGCGTCGTCGGCCTTCTTGTCTTCTGGCTTCTTGGCCACCAGCACCTTGCGCGGCGCGTTCATCATGGCGCGAATAGCCTCGGCCTCGGCCAGGGCCTTGCGGCGACTGGCTTCCTGCTCGCGGGCGCGTTCGGCCTCGTCCTCGGCGCTGGCGGCTGCCGGCGCTTCGGCCACCGGAGCTGGTGCCTTGGTGGCGTCGGCCTTGGCGCCCCCTTCAGCGGCGGCATCCTGTGCCGGCGCGGCCGCGGCGGCGCTGCCCGCCGGCTCCGCCGCCTCTGGCTGAGCGGCGACGGGGGCCTTGGCGGCTTCGGCCTGGCGCGCTTGCTCGGCGGCCTGGCGCTCTTGTTCCTCGCGCTCGCGGCGGCGCTGCGCGACGTCTTCTTCCTGACGGCGCCGCAGCTCGGCCTGACGGCGGGCTTCCTCGTCGCGGCGCGCCTGCTCGGCGGCGTCGATCACGCCCACGACGGGTGCCGGGGCAACCGCCGGGATGGGGGCTGGCTCGGGCGCGGGCGGAGGCACGGGCGCCGGCGCTGGCACGGGGGCCGGGACCGGTGCCGGCTCCGGTGCCTCGGCCACGGGGGCGCTGACCTGCTCCTCGTCGCGCTTGATGAAGGTGCGCTTCTTGCGCACTTCCACCTGAATGGTGCGCGCCTTGCCGGTGGCGTCGGCCTGCTTGATCTCGCTGGTGGTCTTCTTGGTCAGCGTGATCTTCTTGCGCCCCGCGCCAGTTCCGTGGCTGGTCTGCAGGTAGTTGAGCAGCTTCTGCTTGTCGCTGTCGGTCAGCGCGTCGGAAGCCGACTTCTTGGTCACGCCCGCGGCTTCGAGCTGCTCCAGCAGCGTGTCAGTGGGGCGTTTGAGTTCGTTTGCGAATTCGGCAACGGTGGTGTTCGTCATATTCGGCGCCTGTCTCCATGATCCTTACTCTTGATCCACGAACCAGTGCTCGCGCGCTTTCAGGATCAGGGCCCGGGCATCCTCCTCGGATTGCCCGGTGATGTCAGTCAATTCGTCCACGGCCAAGTCGGCCAGATCGTCGCGGGTTTGCACGCCAGCGTCGGCGAGCTTGGAAATCAGCTCCGGGGTCAGCCCTTCGAGGTCGCGCAAATCCTGCGAAACCTCTTCCACGCTTTCCTCATGGGCGATTTCCATGGTGAGCAGCGCGTCCTTGGCGCGGGCGCGCAGCTCGTTGACCGTGTCCTCGTCGAAGCTCTCGATGTCGAGCATCTCCTGGATCGGCACATAGGCCACCTCTTCGAGGTTGGTGAAACCTTCCTCGATCAGGATGTCGGCGATTTCCTCGTCCACGTCCAGCTTTTCCATGAACAGCTTGCGCGTGGTGCCGGTTTCCTCGGCCTGCTTCTCGGCCGACTCCTGGGCGTCCATGATGTTGATCTTCCAGCCCGTGAGGTCGGAAGCCAGGCGCACGTTCTGGCCGCCGCGGCCGATGGCGATGGCGAGGTTTTCCTCGTCCACCACCACGTCCATGGCGTGCTTTTCTTCATCGACCACGATGGACGAGACGTTGGCCGGTGCCAGCGCGCCGATGACGAACTGCGCCGGGTCCTCGGACCACAGCACGATGTCCACGCGCTCGCCCGCCAGCTCGTTGGTGACGGCGTTCACACGCGTGCCGCGCACACCCACGCAGGTGCCGATGGGGTCGACCCGCTTGTCGTGGCTCAGCACGGCGATCTTGGCGCGGCTGCCGGGGTCACGGGCGCAGGATTTGATCTCCAGCAGGCCTTGCTCGATCTCGGGCACTTCCTGGCGGAACAGCTCGATCATGAACTCGGGCGCCGAGCGCGACAGCAGAATGGGCGCGCCGCGCAAGGTCAGGTCGACCTCCATGATCATGGCGCGCACACGGTCGCCGTTGCGCAGGTTTTCCTTGGGGATCATCTCGCTGCGGCGCAGGCGGCCTTCGACCCGGCCGGATTCGACCAGGATGTCGCCCTTGTCCATGCGCTTGACGGTGCCGGTGAAGATCTTCTCGCCGCGGCTCATGAAGTCGTTCAGCAGCATCTCGCGCTCGGCGTCGCGGATCTTCTGCAGAATCACCTGTTTGGCCGCCATGGCGCCAATGCGGCCAATGGGCACGGAGTCGACCGGCTCCTCGATGTACTCGTCCAGCTCGATGTCGGGGATCTGCTCCTTGGCCTCGAACAGCAGGATTTCCTGGTCGGGCAGCTGCAGGCCGGCCTCGTCGGGCACGACGTGCCAGCGGCGGAAGGTTTCGTACTCGCCGGTGTCGCGGTCGATGGCCACGCGCATGTCCACCTCGCCCTCGTAGAGCTTCTTGGCGGCTTGTGCCAGGGCCGCCTCAACGGCGCCAAACACCACGTCGCGCTCGACGCTTTTTTCGCGCGAGATGGCCTCAACCAGCATCAACAGTTCGCGATTCATGATTTCAAAAGCTCCAATGCTCCCAGGCGGATCGCCAATCTGGCCTTATTCCGCCTGCTCGTTACCCGTTTCCATATGGGGCCTACGGCCCTTGAAATCCACCACCGGCGCCAGGCGCGCCGACTGCAGCTCATCGAGCTGAAAATCCAGCGCCTGCTCGGGCACCGCCGCGGCGCGCTTGGCGCTGACGCGCTGGCCGGGCTTGGCCACCGGCGCATCGCGCCAGACAATGCGCCAGCCACCGCCCTTGCCGCGCTGCAGCGTGCCGCGAAATTTCTTGCGGTTGGCCGCCACCTGGCCGACACCGGCCGCACCGATCGGCGCCTTCAGCACCAGATCGACCTCCTGGCCTTCGAAACGCTCGAAATCCCGCGCATCGCGCAGCGGACGGTCGATGCCGGGAGACGACACTTCCAGCCGACGGTAATCGGCGCCGTCCACTTCCAGCGCGTACTGCAGCTGGCGCGTGACGCGCTCGCAATCATCCACCGTCACCAGGCGCTCGGTCGGCTCGCCGGGCGCCCAGGGCCAATCGATCGTCACGCGCAGCAAGCCGCCGGCGGAGCGCTCCAGCTCCACCAGCTCATAACCCAAACCCCGCACGGTGTCGTCGATCGTCTGTTGCAGTGCCACGTTGTCCTAAAAATGCCAGCGGGAAATACCCCTGAAGACGTTTCGCCCTACAGTAGCCATTTGGCACCAGGCAAAAAAAATGGGCGGAAGCAAGGCCGCCCACTTGGTCGTCGATCCTGCTGATTTTAGCACGAAAAACACCGTGCCGACAACGCTCTACGTGCGTCGGGCGCGCTGACGGCGGTCCGGCGCCGGCCCGCATCGTGCGCGCCACGGCTTGGCGCGCGGCTTGGCCGTGGGCGCCGGGGCGTCAAGGTTTCTACAGCCCTTTGCGCGCCATTTCGGTGCGCCGCGGCTCAGGCCGCCGCCAGCAGCTTTTGCGTGTACGGGTGCCGTGGCGCGCCCAGCACCTGGCTGGCGCTGCCGCCCTCCACCACCGCGCCGTCCTTGAGCACGATGACGTCGTGCGCCATGGCGCGCACCACGTCCACGTCGTGGGTGATGAGCAGGTAGGCCAGGCCCCGCTCCTTTTGTAAGCGCTGCAGCAGGGCCAGCACCTGTTTCTGGATGGTGACATCGAGGGCGCTGGTGGGCTCGTCGAGCACCAGCAGCTCGGGCCCGACGATCAACGCGCGGGCCAGGGCGATGCGCTGGCGCTGGCCGCCAGAGAACTCGTGCGGGTAGCGCGCCAGCAGGCCAGGAAACCGGGTCTCTTCGAGCCCGACATCGGCCAGGGCCTGGCGCACCCGCGTGGCGCGCTCGCTGGCCGGCAGCTCGGGCGCGTGCACGAGCAGGCCTTCGCCAACGATTTCCTCCACCGTCATGCGCGGCGACAGCGACGAGAACGGGTCCTGGAACACCACCTGGGCCACGCGCCGCAGCGGCTTGTCGGCGGTTGGGCGCAGCTGCCAATGCCTGCCGGCCACGCTGACCTCGCCCGTCACCAGCGGGCGCGGCAGCAGGCCCAGGGCGGCCTGGGCCAGGGTCGATTTGCCGGAGCCGGATTCGCCGATCACGCCCAAGGTCCGGCCGGGTGGCAGGCTGAAATCGGCGCCCTGCAGGGCCACGAACTGGCCCTTGCGAAACCAGCCGCGCAGGCCCGGCAGCGGGGTCGGGTAGGCCACGCGCAGCCCGCGGGCGCCCAAGGCCGGCGTGGCGCCGGGGGTGGGTGGGGTGTCGACCAGGTCGCGCTCGGGCTTGCTGGCCATGAGCTTTTGGGTGTAGGCGTGCCGCGGCGCGGCAAAAATCTCCGCGGTGGCGCCCTGCTCCACCAAACGCCCGCGCTGCATCACCGCCACCCGGTCGGCGAAACGCCGCACCAGGTTCAGGTCGTGCGTGATCATCAGCACGGCCATGCCGTTTTCGCGCTGCAGATCGCCGAGCAGATCGAGAATCTGACCGCGCAGGCTGACGTCGAGCGCGGTGGTGGGCTCGTCGGCCAGCAGCAGCTTGGGCTCGCAGGCCAGGGCCATGGCGATCATGGCGCGCTGGCGCTGGCCGCCGGAAAGCTGGTGCGGGTAGGCGTCGGCACGCCGCCGGGCTTCGGGAATCCCGGTTTTTGCTAACAATTCAATAGCATTGTCCCAAGCCTGGCTGCCGGCCAACGCCCTTTTCAACCGCAACACCTCGGCGATCTGCTCGCCCACCGTCATGAGCGGGTTCAGCGCCGTCATCGGCTCCTGGAAAATCATCGCGATGTCGTCGCCACGCAGCCCTCGCAGGGCGCGCTCGGGCAGGGCCAGCAGGTCGCGCGTCTGCCCACCGTCGTGAAACAGCGCCCGCCCGCTGATGCGCGCGTCGTGCAGCAGGCGCAGCAAGGCCAGGGCGGTCACGGTCTTGCCGGAGCCGGATTCGCCCACCAGGGCCAGTTTCTCGCCACGGGCAATGGAAAAGCCGACGCCCCCCACCACCGTCTTGGCGCCAAAGGCAACTTGCAGGTCCTCGACCTGGAGCAGCGGCGCCGTCACCCCGTCACCTCTATCAAAAAGATAGCTGCCCAGGATTGATGGGCACCGACCGATGCCATTTTTAAAGCCCAATTCATGTGTCGGCCCGGCGCGGATCGAGTGCGTCGCGCAGCGCATCGCCCATGAAGGTCAGCAGCAGCAAGGTCAGCACCAGCACGCCAAAGGTGGACAACGAGATCCACCAGGCGTCGATGTTGTTCTTGCCCTGGCTCAGCAGCTCGCCCAGGCTGGGGGTGCCGGGCGGCACGCCCAGGCCCAGAAAATCGAGCGAGGTCAGCGCCAGCACCGCCGCGCTCATGCGAAACGGCAGAAAAGTGACCACCGGCGTCATGCTGTTGGGCAGGATATGGCGCCAGATGATGCGCCGCGTGGGCACGCCCATGGCGCGCGCGCCTTTCACGTAGTCGAGCTGGCGGTTGCGCAGGAACTCGGCGCGCACGTAGTCCGACAGCCCCATCCAGCCGAACAGGCTGAGCAGCACCAGCAGCAGGCCGATGCTGGGCGAGAGGATGGCCGAGAAGATGATCAGCAGGTACAGCTCGGGCATGGCGCCCCAGATCTCAATAAAGCGCTGAAAGGCCAGGTCGGTCTTGCCGCCGAAATAGCCCTGCACCGCCCCGGCCGCCACCCCCAGCACCACGCCCACCGTGGTCAGCGCCAGGGCAAACAGCACGCTGACCCGAAAGCCGTAGATCAGCTGGGCCAGCAGATCGCGCCCGCGGTCGTCGGTGCCCAGCCAGTTCTGGCGCGAGGGCGCCGACGGGTTGGGCGCCTCGGCGAAGTAGTTGATGGTCTTGGCGCCGTAGGGGTTGAGCGGGTAAATCGCCCAGTTGCCCGGCTGGGTCAGTTGCGCGCGGATGAAGGGGTCGAGGTAGTCGGTTTCGGTGTCGAAATCGCCGCCAAAGGTTTTCTCGGGGTAGCTGGTCAGCACCGGCACGTAGAACTGCCCCTGGTAGCGCACCAGCAGCGGCTTGTCGTTGGAAATCAGCTCCACCGCCAAGCTGAGCAGCACCAGCACCGAAAAGAGGATCAGGCTCCAGAAGCCCAGGCGCTGGCGCCGAAAGCGCCTCCAGGCGCGCCGGGCCGGCGTGGGGCTGGGCGCGGGCACATCGGCCGCGCTGCCGTGGGGTGCGGCAAGGGTGGCGCCAGGCGCCGGGCGCTCACCGGGCATCCGACATCAGGTTCTGAAACGGCGCCTGTCCCTTGAAGCGCCGTGCGCCCCAATCGCGCTCGTCGGTGCTGAGGATGCGGCCGTGGCCCAGGTGTTCGGCCAGCAGCAACAGCGAGGCATCGGCCAGATCGGCGGGCAGGCCGGCGTAGCGCTCCATCAATTGCCCCAGCCGGGCCTGCGCGGTGGGCGCCCACTGCCAGGCCACGATGGCGCCGTCTTCCACCTCGCGCGCCAGGGCATGCGCGGCGGTCGGGCCCACCCAGTGCGCGATCAGGTGCATGGCCTCGGTCAGCACCGGCCAGGTCGTCACCCAGCCCTCGCGCTGGGTCGGCAACTGGGCCATGGCTCGGGGGTGCCAGGCGTCGCGCCGGTCCATCAGCGCGTACAAAAACCCGGAGTCGACGATGATCACTCGTCACCCCCCTCGCCGCCGGAGCTGGACGAGACGCCGTCGGGCCGCTTGGCCCCGCGGCGCGCCAGGCGCCACGACCGCGCCTTCAGCGGCACGGCCGCCAGCACGGTGAAGGCCTGCGGGGCATCGGCCGACGCCTGCGCGGCGGCGCCCGGTGACGCGAGCGTCTCGGGCTGCGCCGGCGCCGACACCGCGGGCGCCACGTCAGGCGGCGGGCGGGTGGTCGGGGGTGGCGCCACGGAAGTGTCGTGCGCCGACTTGTCGGCCCAGCGCTCGGCCAGCTTGTTCTTGTGCTTGCCGGCCACGTCGGCGCGCCCGCTGTCGCTGGCGCCGATGAATTGGCCCAGGTGTTTGAGCCCGGCACGCTGGGCGCGCAAGGTCTCGTAGTAGTGCTGCACGCTGGCGCGCAGCACATCGCTCACTCCCAGTCCGGTGGTCTCGGCCAGGTAGTTCAACTGGCGTTCGGCTTCTGCATCGAATCGAGCATTGACGCGCATAACCCTGTCTCTCGTGTTTGTCTTTCATTGTATGACCGTCCGCTCCGGGCACGGCCCAGGCAGGCGGCGGCGCGGGATCGCCCCGGCCAAGCGCCAAACATGGGCAAGATCAGCCATACCCCAGCGCGGAAATTGCCTGGGCAGCTATTGTTTCAAGAGCGCTTTCGACCATCGAGGGCGCCAGCGCGGCGGGTTGCCATGGCGCAACACCACGCCCAACCTGGCCGGCCGCAAGAAGTCGGATAGAGGTAAAAAGCACCGTTTGCCGGCGTGAATGCTTCCACGACAGCTATGTTTCTTGCAGCGATTCAGCGCTTGGCCAGTACCCCATGGGCCGACTCACGCCGCCGCACCGCCGTCCAACCGTTTCATGCGGATCGCGCCAAAGTGGCACACCGGAATGCACTGGACGCAGCCGGTGCAGCGCTCACGCTGCGCGGGCGGCAACACCGAGGATTTGCGGCCGGCCTGCGTGTGCAGCTCCAGCAAATGGTCCGGGCAGGCCGCCACGCACCAGCCGCAGCCGGTGCATCGGGCCGGGTCCACCAGGGGCACGGCGGGGCGGCGCTTGACGGGGGGCGCGGTCACTGGCGCAGTGTAGGCGGCTGGCGCGGCGGCGGCTACGTGGCCGGCTCCCCCGTCTGCCGCACCGCCCCCGCCAGCCGCGCCACCGCGCCGGCCTTGGCGGAATTGCGCAGCCAGGCCAGGCCGACCGGGGGCAAATCCCAGGGCAAGGGCTCGGGCAGCACGGTGGCGCCGCCGGCCTGCGCCACCGCTCGCGCGATGTCGCTGGGCAGGGCGGTGACGCCGCGCGGCAATTGCTGCAGGGCCGAGGCGATGCCGCGTATCGAATAGGTTTCAATCAGCGGCGTCGGCACCTGGTGGCCCCCGGCGGCAAAAATGGCTTCGATGGCGTGGCGGATCGGCGTGTCCTTGGGCGGAAAAATCCAGTCCATGTTGGCCAGCCGGGCGATGTCCAGCTGCGCCCGCCGCGCCACGCCGGCGGCGCTGGCCGAGGCCACCACCAGATGCGCCTGCTGGCGGTACAGCATCTCCTGCACCAGGCCTTCGCGCGAGTTGTCGCGCGAGAAGCGGCAGATGGCGCAGTCGAGTTCGCGCTCGCGCACCGCCCGCAGCAGGTGGTGCGTGGTGTTCTCGTGCATCTGTATGGCCAGCCGTGGCGTGTGCCCCAGCAGGTGCCGCCACACCGCGCCAAGCACCTGATCCGACGCGTAGGGAATCACGCCGATGCGCAGGCGCCCCTGGTAGCCGTCGTGCAGGGCACGCAACTCCTGCTGCAGCGAAAGATCCTCGGCCACCGCCGCGCGCGCCCGCGCCAGCACCAGTTCACCGGCCGGTGTCGGCACCAGGCCGCGCCGGGCGCGCACGAACAACGGGGCGGCGAAGATGTCCTCGATGTCGGCCAGCGCGCGCGTCACCGTGGGTTGGCTCAGCGCCAGTTGCTCGGCCACGCGCGACACCGAACGGTGCCGGTACAAGGCCAGCAGCAGCTCGTAGTGGCGCATCTTCAGCCGGCTTTTCAGGCGCTGCGGAAAGGCGTCGGTGGGCAACGGGTTCATGTGAAGAAGTGAAATAGTAATTCAGGCATTGAACTATGCCAAATTATGTGAATTTATCTATTTCCATTCTCTAGACTCTGCTCGTTCCCACCGGAGCCCCACCCCATGCAAGAGTTCACCACCCGCCCCGAGATCGTCGGCACCCACGGCGTCGCCGCCTCCACCCACTGGCTGGCGTCGCAGACCGCCATGTCGGTGCTGGAACGCGGCGGCAACGCGTTCGACGCGGCGGTGGCCGGCGGCTTTGTGCTGCAGGTGGTGGAGCCGCACCTGAACGGGCCCGGCGGAGAAGTGCCGATCCTGCTGTGGAGCGAGCGCGAGCGCCGCATGCACAGCATTTGCGGCCAGGGCGCGGCGCCGGCCGAGGCCAGCGCGGCGGCGTTTCGCCAACGCGGCTTCGAGCAGGTGCCCGGCATCGGGCTGCTGCCGGCCACGGTGCCCGGGGCCTTCGGCGCCTGGCTGCTGATGCTGCGCGAGCACGGCACCTGGTCGCTGGCCGAGGTGCTGGCGCCGGCCATCGACTACGCGCGGCACGGCTTTCCGCTGGTGGCGCGGGCGGTGCAGGCCATCGTGGCGGTGCAAGACCTGTTTCGGCGCCATTGGCATTCCTCCAGCGCCGTCTGGCTGCCGGACGACCGGGCGCCGCGCCCCGGGGCGCTGTTTCGCCTGCCCCAGTTGGCCGACACCTACGAGCGCATCGTGCGCACCGCGCAGGCCGCTGACGACGGCCGCACACAACAAATCGACGCCGCCATCGACTGCTGGTACCGCGGCTTTGTGGCGCGTGAGATTGACGATTTTTATCGCACCGAGCGCGTGCAGGACAGCTCTGGCGAGCGGCACACTGGCCTGCTGCGCTTCGAGGACATGGAGCGCTGGTCGGCCACGCAGGAAGCGCCGCTGACGCTGGATTTTGGCCGCCACACGGTGGCCAAGTGCGGCTTCTGGAGCCAGGGGCCGGCGCTCCTGCAGCAACTGGGCCTGCTGCGCGAGACCGGTCTGACTGAGCATGTCCCCACCTCGCCCGGCTTTGTGCACCGCATCGCCGAAGCGGCCAAGCTGGCCTTTGCCGACCGACTGGCCTGGTACGGCACCTCGCCCGGCGACTGGGCCGAGGCACACCAGGCCCTGCTGTCGGACGACTACCTGCGCCAGCGCGCCGAGTTGATCGGCGCACAGGTCGCCACGCAACTGCAGCCGGGCGCGCCCGGTGGCCGGGCACCGCGCCTGCCCGATCTGGGCGTGGCCGAGCGCACGCTGCGCACCGCCGACACCCGCTTTGGCGTCGGTGAACCCACCTTTGCCGCCCTGCCGCCGGTGCAGGAGTGGGCCAAGCGCGAGATTTTCGTTGGCGACACCTGCCACATCGACGTCATCGACCGGCACGGCAACATGGTGGCGGCCACCCCCTCGGGCGGCTGGCTGTCGTCCAGTCCGGCGATCCCCACGCTGGGTTTTGCCATCAACACCCGTTTGCAGATGAGCTGGCTGGACGAAGGCCTGCCCAGTTCCCTGACGCCGGGTGTGCCGCCCTGCACCACGCTGTCGCCCTCGCTGGCGCTGCGCGATGGCGAGCCGTACATGGTGTTCGGCACGCCCGGCGGCGACCAGCAGGACCAATGGTCGACCGCATTCTTTTTGCGCCACGCCGTGCACGGCATGAACCTGCAGCAAGCCATCGACGCGCCGGCCTGGCACGTGGACCATTTCCCGGCCTCGTTCTGGCCGCGCACCACCACGCTGAATCGGTTGACGCTGGAGGCGCGCTTTCCGGCCGAAACCATTGATGCCTTGCGCGTTGCAGGGCACTCGATCCAGGTCGGCCCGCCGTGGTCGGAAGGCCGCATGTCGGCCTGCAGCCGCGAGCGCGACGGGCAAGGCCGCCTGCTGCTGCGCGCCGCCGCCAACCCGCGCGGCATGCAGGGCTATGCCGTCGGTCGCTGACCCCTTTTTCAACACCCACACCAACCCGAGGAGACCCCCCGATGACTTCACGCCTGCGCCGACACCTGATCACGGCCTGCATGGCCGGCCTGGCCGCGCTCACCGCCCTGCCGGCCGCCGCCGCCTACCCGGAACGCACCGTCACCTTGGTCGTGCCCTGGGCGCCCGGCGGCTCCACCGACATCCTGGCCCGCGCGCTGGCCGACCAGCTGAGCCGATCGCTGGGGCAAGCGGTGATCGTCGACAACCGCGCCGGCGCCTCGGGCAATATCGGCTCCAACGTGGTGGCCAAGGCCAAGCCGGACGGCTACACCCTGCTGGTCGGCTCCATGAGCACGCACGCCATGAACCCCGCGTTCATGACCATGCCCTTCGATGGCGTGGCCGATTTCACCCCCATCGCGCAGTTGGCCTACGTGGTCAACACCCTGGTGGTGAATCCGTCGGTGCCGGCCAAGAACGTGAAGGAACTGATCGCCTACGCCAAGGCCAACCCCGGCAAGCTGAACTACGCCAGCGCCGGCCCGGGCTCCACCAACCACCTGAGCGCCGTGCTGTTCGAGCGCGCCGCCGGCGTCCAGATGCACCACGTGCCCTACAAGGGCGGCGCCCCGGCGGTGATCGACACCGTGGCCAACCAGACCCAGGTGCTGTTTTCCGCCGGCACGCAAACCCTGCCGCACGTGAAAGCCGACAAGCTGCGCCTGCTCGGCGTGACCGAGGCCAAGCGCTCGCCGCTGCTGCCCGACGCGCCCACGGTGGCCGAGACCGTACCCGGCTACGAGCTGGGGGTGTGGTACGGCCTGTTCGGCCCGGCGGGCATGCCCAAGGAGCTGGTGGACCGCCTGAACGCCGCCACCAACCAGGCCCTGCAAGACCCGGCGGTGCGCGCGCGCATGGACAGCATGGGCGTGGAAATCGTCAAGACCACGCCGGAGCAGTTCGGCACCGTGCTGCGTCGCGACGCCGAGCGCTACACCAAGATCATCCGCGACCTGGGCATCCGCAATGAGTGAGGCGGACGGCGCCGACGCGGCGCTGCGCCTGCCACCGGCCGCCTGCGCCGTGCTTTGCCAGGACCTCCCGCGCGCACCCCACCTGGACGCCGCCATGCAGGCCGTGGAGCGCGTGCGACGCAGTCTGCTGGGCGAAGGCTTGTTGACGGTGAACCTCCATCTGCAGGCGCTTGCCGGGGACAGCGCTGTCCCTGCTGGCCTGGCGGATGAAGTGGTGTTGCAGCGCATCTGGTCGTCCCTTCCGGGCGCCTACCCGGTGGCCGGGTCCAAGCGCAAGAC
>Ga0209572_1001501_pt1 | contig 15574 bp, 9 predicted proteins | sample EBPBio232012_DNA_FD_185867 | JGI IMG/M metagenome (GOLD analysis project Ga0209572, IMG submission 185867) | Wastewater treatment Type I Accumulibacter community from EBPR Bioreactor in Madison, WI, USA - Reactor 1_1/23/2012_ DNA (SPAdes)... | ecosystem: Engineered > Bioreactor > EBPR >...
GTTTTCGAAAATTAAGCCTGGTTTCTCAGCATCATCGTTTGGCATAATTTCCACAACGATATCAGCGAATTTACCACGACCACCTGATTGCTTTTTGTAAACCTCTCTGTGACCAGTAGAACCTGTGATTGCTTCTTTGTAAGCCACCTGAGGAGCACCTTGGTTCAATTCTACTTTGAACTCTCGCTTCATACGGTCAACGATAATCTCAAGGTGAAGCTCACCCATACCGCTGATAACCGTTTGACCAGTTTCATGATCTGTATGAACACGGAAAGTTGGATCTTCTTCAGCCAATTTTGCCAAAGCCATACCCATTTTATCCGAGTCAGCTTGAGTTTTTGGCTCAATAGCCAAACCGATAACCGGCTCAGGGAAGTTCATAGACTCAAGAACGATTGGGTTCTTTTCGTCACACAAAGTATCACCTGTTTTAATGTCTTTAAAACCAACGGCCGCACCAATGTCACCAGCTCCCAATTGTTCAATTGGATTCTGTTTGTTAGCGTGCATTTGGAAGATACGAGAGATACGCTCTTTGTTACCGCTGCGTGTGTTCAACACATAAGAACCTGCATTCAATACACCAGAGTATGCTCTCATGAAAGCCAAACGACCTACGAATGGATCAGTAGCAATTTTGAAAGCCAATGCTGCGAAAGGCTCTTTGTAATCCGGTTTGCGGGTTACTTCCTCACCAGTATCAGGATTAGTTCCTTTTACGCTTTCTTTATCCATTGGGCTTGGCAACAATTCCATTACCAAATCCAACATTGTTTGAACGCCTTTGTTTTTGAAAGAAGAACCGCACACCATTGGAACGATTTTCATATCAATAACTGCTTTACGCAAAGCGTCAAGAATTTCTCTTTCTGTGATAGTTGAAGAATCTTCGAAGAATTTCTCCATCAACGTATCATCATACTCAGATACCGCCTCAAGAAGTTTCTCTCTCCACTCTTTTGCTTCTTCAAGCATGTCGGCAGGAATGTCCACAATTTGGTAAGTCATTCCTTTGTCCGCTTCGTTCCAAACCATTCCGCGGAAGTTGATCAAGTCAACTACACCTTTGAAATCGTCCTCAGCACCAATTGGCAACTGCAATGGAACAGCGTGGCTACCTAACATATCTTTTACTTGCTGAACGACTTTCAAGAAGTCAGCACCGGAACGGTCCATTTTGTTTACGAAACCGATACGAGCAACATTGTAGTTGTTAGCCAAGCGCCAGTTAGTTTCTGATTGCGGCTCAACACCGTCTACAGCAGAAAACAAGAACACAAGACCATCAAGAATACGCAAAGAACGGTTTACCTCTACTGTAAAGTCAACGTGACCAGGAGTATCGATAATGTTGATTTGGTATTTCTGATCGCGGTAGTTCCAAGGAACAGTAGTTGCCGCAGAAGTGATTGTGATACCTCTTTCAGCTTCTTGTACCATCCAGTCCATCGTGGACGCACCATCGTGAACCTCGCCTATTTTATGGTTAACACCAGAATAGTAAAGGATACGCTCAGTGGTTGTCGTTTTACCCGCATCGATGTGAGCAGCGATACCAATGTTTCTTGTATATCTTAAATCGCGTGACATGTAAGTCTTTTATTCTTCTTTTTATAAATTCTAAAAAATTAAGCTCTGAAGTGTGCAAATGCCTTGTTCGCATCTGCCATACGATGAACGTCTTCTTTCTTTTTGTAGGCAGCACCTTCACCTTTGCTTGCTGCGATAATTTCGCCCGCAAGTTTCTCAGACATGCTCTTCTCGTTGCGTTTGCGAGCATATCCTATCAACCATTTCATCGCCATTGAGGCTTTGCGCTCATCACGAATTGGAGTTGGAATCTGAAAAGTTGCTCCACCTACTCTGCGGCTTCTAACCTCAACAGCAGGAGTTACATTTTCAACGGCTTTGCGCCATGTCTCTAAACCATCTTCATTCGTTTTCTCGGCAACTCTGTCGATTGCACTGTAGAAAATATTGAAAGCTGTGCCTTTCTTACCTTGAAGCATAAGGTTGTTAACGAATTTCGTCACAACCACTTCGTTGAATCTTGGATCAGGTAATACGGCAATTTTTTTGGCCTTTCTTCTTCTCATTTTCTTTTATCTATATCGCTGTTAGATATTATTTCTTTTTACCTTTTGCTGGAGCCGCTGCTGCTGCACCTGGTTTTGGACGCTTAGTACCGTACTTCGATCTGCGTTGGTTACGACCATTTACACCAGCTGTATCCAATGCTCCACGAACAATGTGGTAACGAACACCCGGAAGATCTTTCACCCTCCCGCCACGAACTAGCACGATGCTGTGCTCTTGCAAGTTGTGACCTTCGCCACCAATGTATGCAATGACCTCAAATTTGTTAGTCAAACGAACTTTAGCCACCTTACGGAGTGCTGAATTCGGTTTCTTTGGGGTGGTGGTGTAAACCTTTGTACAAACACCTCTGCGCTGTGGACATGAGTCAAGAGCAACAGATTTGCTGCGGTATGTTTTTGGGGTACGACCCTTTTTGATAAGTTGCTGAACGGTAGGCATATCTTTCTCTAAGTTCCTTTTTTTCACGACTTTCGACACGAGTTCACCTATCGAAAATTCGGGCGGCAAATGTACACTCACATTCCACCTGCGCAAGTGCTTGAAACACTTTTCTCTAAAATATTTTATCAACAAATTACAAACCCTTGCATTTCAGGGTTTTGCAAGACTAAAAAAGTTGAAAAAGAGGAATTTAAGTACGAGCTAGAAATAAATTCTTAGGAAGCCCCAAAAACAAGATTTTTAATTTATTGCAGTTGGGCGTTACCTAATAATTTCGGTTTTGAAATCTATAATCTCAATTTTTAACAACGGAAATTCTCACACAACTAGTTGTCCGAATTTTGCGGTTGAGGTTTATCATCCGATGGTGAAGGCTCCTGACCCTTGAGATAAGAAGGCAGATTTAATCCCGCCATATTGAACAAATCGTTGAGTGGCGGTACAGTTTTCATCATACCGCTTACGAAATTGGCTGTGGAGGTATTTTCACCATTGCCACCTGCTCCGTCCCAAACCGTGATTTTATCAATTTTAATATTCTTCACTGCTTCTACTTGAGTTTTCACCAATTCCGGGAGTTTTTCAATCAATAGCAATTGGAACGCTTTTGTTGGATCACCACCGGCTGCTCCAACGACATCTTTATAACCTTCGGCTTGCTTAGTTAATATTTCGAAGAGACCTTTCGCTTCCGCCTCCATTTTGGCAAAGATTGCGTCCGCTTCTCCTTTAGCTTTTTCACGAATCTTTTCGGCTTCAGCTTGTGCTTCTATGATGGCTTTTTGCTTGGCTATTTCAGCTGGAATAACAATGTTCGCTACTTGTGTTGCGCGCTCGCGTTCTGAACGCGCCTGTTCAGCCTTTTGCTCGGCTACATAGGCTAACTCCAGCGCTTTAGCTTGTTGGACTTTCTCCGCGGAAATAGCTATACGCAAAGCCTCGGCTTCTTTCTCACGTCTGTTAGCATCAGAGTTCGCGATGTCAATCTTCGCTTCGTTTTCCCCTTTTACAGCGATGGCATTTGCCTCGGATGTTTTTACGCGAGTATCTCTTTCTGCCTCTGCTCTACCAATGGCTTCATCTTTACCTGCAGATGCTATGCTTACCTCACGATCCTTTTGAGTGATGGCAATTTTTACATCGCGCTCTCTTTGTGTTTCTGCAATTTGAACATCTTTTTCTCTGTCGGCAATTGCTTTGCCTGTTTCCCCTATTTTGGTTTGCTCGGCAACGCTGATGATTGCTTCGTTGATGGCTTTAGCTGCTGCTTCTTTACCAAGCGCTTCAATGTAACCACTTTCATCTTTGATATCAGTAACGTTGACGTTGATGAGTTTCAGTCCAATTTTCTTTAACTCGGTATCAACATTTTTAGAAATGTTCTCCAGGAATTTATCGCGGTCGCTATTGATTTCCTCAATCGTCATGGTAGCGATAACCAAACGCAGCTGACCAAAAAGAATGTCTTTAGAAAGTTCTTGAATTTGCTCAGGACGCAAGCCAAGCAAACGCTCTGCTGCATTGTTCATGCTGTCTGGCTCTGTAGAAATTGCTATTGTAAATCGACAAGGAACATCGACACGAATGTTCTGACGACTAAGTGCATTTGTCAGGTTTGCTTCAATAGAAATTGGCTTCAAATCCAAATAAGCGAAATCCTGAATTACAGGCCAAATAAAGGCTCCGCCACCATGAATACACTTGGCCGAAGCTCCGCCTGTTTTACCATAAATAACTAAGATTTTATCTGAAGGGCAACGCTTGTAGCGTGAAATCAATGCAGAAATGGTTACGAACAGAACAACAACTGCTACAACAATCAGGATTAAAGGGCTGTCAAACATATTTTATTAGGGTATAATTTATTTATAATTACTTATTGTTATAATTTCTCGACAATCAAAAGGTTGCCACTATCAATAGCCTTGACCCGAAGTAAAGTACCACTTGAAATACGCTCGCCTTCTGTTATTGCCTCCAATTCGTGAAAAGAGCCATTGACACTTACTTGCACTCTACCTGTACCACTTTTGTTTTCTGGTATCGGTGTGTAGGCCGTACAGTTTTTTCCAATTGTTTCTGCTATTTTAAAAGAGTTATTTTCTGCCAGCTTTTGTATTTGCCTCATAATTAAAAAGAAAATGGCAACAAAGCCGGAACCAACAATTACAGCCAATATGAGTAAGATGGTTTTACTTGGTATGACAGAATAAAACGCAATACCTGTCCAAGAAAAACCAAGCAGAAAGTTGATAAGGTTCCGAAAAGAGAACAACTGAAATGGTGCAGAGGCATCGTCCAACCCGCCATCAAAATCAGCTTCAATACCATCTCCTCCATCCACTCCGATAAATGTCATTACAGATTGTATTATAAAAATGAGACTAACGGGCAGAGAGATGTACCAAAAGGTACGCAGCATCGGTTCGAGTTCGTTTAGAAAATCCATGGGGTAAATATAGCGGTGATGACTTTTCGCTCAAAGCCTAAGCACTTGAAATATGATAAGTGCCTACCACTGTTTTTCAACGAGTATCCAAATTAGACTTTAGGAAAAGAATTATATTGCATCAATCAGTTTACTATCAATTTCTTTGTCCAAGTTTTTCCATTACTTGTTAATCGAATAAAATAAACTCCTGACTCAAATCTTTTTAAATCAAGGGCCGATTGATTTGTGGTGTGTCGATATGAATGTAGAATCTTGCCCGTTATATCCAATACATCGACAAAAGCATTACCATCATATTCAACGTAAGCCAATTCTCTTGCCGGATTTGGGTATATGACAAAACTTATATTTCTTATTTCTTCTTGGACGTTTGTAATCGTGACCGAATTGCATTCAGATTGAATTGAGCAAAATTCGTCTGTAAGAATAACAGCATAAGAGCCTGAAACGCTCGGTGAAAAACTCATATTAGTTTCAGAGTCAATCGGTAAATCAGAATCACAATCTATCCATTGGTAATCAACGCTTGATTGCTGGGAAGTAAGTGTGTTTCCATTGCTAATTACCGCGTTATTAAGTGAATGAATAGTCAGATGTAAATGAACAATGCTATCACAACCATTCGCAGCACCACTTTCATAAATATAGATTTCGGTGTTATTGTCTTCTGTGTAGGTCATTCCATCTATCCATTCAAAACTTTCGCAAGCTGTTTGCATATCTGTGAAATGAACGGGATTATGAATCATGAGGTTTAAATGAACAATACTGTCGCAGCCATTTGTTGCAGCATTTTCATAAATATAAATAGCGGTGTTATTGTTTTCTGTGTAGGTCATTCCATCTAACCATTCAAAACTTTCGCAAGCTGTTTGTATATCGTTAAAGTGAACTGGTTGAAGAATAGTTAAGTTGAGGTGAACGATACTATCACAACCATTTGAGGCAGCATTCTCATAGATATGAATGGCTGTGTTATTATTTTCATTATATGTAATTCCATCTATCCACAGAAAGGTTTCGCAAGCAAGGTGAGTGTCGGTGAAATGGATGGGATTTTTTACAATTAAATTAAACGTAATTAAACTGTCGCATCCGATGGCATTGATAAGTGTGTCGTAATAATTGCCCGCTTCCATACGATAGATTCCATCGAACAAAACGGAATCTCCAGCACAAATGCTTTGGCTATACTGATAGGAAGTTGAAGGACAACTGTTGCAAATGTTGATTTGTTGAGGGGACCAATCAACATAACCGAGCACGGGGAAGTTGGATTGAAACTCCTGACTGTAGGCATCACCGGCAGTGAGTAAACGACTATCAGAACGAATGAAGGCGCTGTTGTAAACTCCAGCGCTTGCATCTAACCATTGTTGTTCAGGATAAATCTGAAGCGGTGTATAAACATTGTTTGGATAATAGATATAAGACAAAGAATCGGTGAGATTGCCGGCAGCGTTTCTTCCCCACACAAATAAACTGCTATCAACGGTCGTAGCCAAAGAATGCTCATAACCGCCTGAAATATTTTTCCATTTGTGCTCTGCGTTGATTTGATAGGGTTGGCTTTTATTGGTAGTGCCACCATCGCCAAGCTGGGCGTATAAGTTTCTGCCCCAAGCCCACAAGGTGCTGTCTGATTTTATACCAAGGGTGTGCAAGCCACCGCCTTCTACTCTAAGCCAAGTGTCCGTACCAACGCGATTGGGAACGGTAGTAAGTCCTGAGCGTCCTAACTGACCATAGGCATTGTTTCCCCAAGACCACAACGAGCCATCTTCTTTTATGCCAAGTGAATGTTGATCGCCTGCGTGAACATATATCCAAGTAGTATCGTTACCGACTTGAACGGGCGTGTCTCTTTCTTGGGTGTTGCCTATACCGAGCTCGCCATTTTGATTAAAACCAAAAGCCCAAAGTGTTCCATTTTCTTTGATGGCTATAGTATTGGTTGAACTTGATGCGGCCATTATCCAATCGGTATCTGTGCCTATCTGAATGGGTGTTGTGGTGCTCCAAAGACCTCCGAGTCCGAGTTGGCCGCTCCCATTTCTTCCCCACCCCCACATGGTTCCATCTTCTTTTACACCAACAGTAAAATGGAAGCCTGCAGTGATTTGTTTCCAGGTATTATCAGTGCCGACTTGCTGGGGAAGTGGTTTGTGGGCGTAAGCAGGCGGGCCTATACCAAGTTGTCCGTCTTGATTTGGCCCCCAAGTCCAGAGGGTACCATCTTGGTTGATGGCTGCAGTGTGGCCGTTGAAGGAACCTTTGCCTGATATGACTTCTTTCCACTGTTGGTTGTCGTTGATAGCGCGTGCTTTGTTCTTGTTGTGACCATTGCCAAACTGTGCGTGTTGATTTCTTCCCCATGCCCAGAAGGAATTATTATTCTTCAATGCCAAACTATATAGTGCACCCGCGACAACTTGTTTCCAATCATTGTCGGTACCTATTTGTTGGGGGATATCGGTGATGTAGGTGAGGCTGCCGTTGCCTAGTTGACCGAAATTGTTGGTGCCGATGGCCCAAAGTGTTCCGTTGGTTTTTATAAACAGAGCATGTGCCTCGACACTATAACCTATGCAGTTTCCTATTTTATTCCAATTGTTTTGATTGCCGACTTGTGCCAAGCCAGATGGCCCGCCATTGGAGTTTACCCATTTCCAAAGGGTTCCATTTTGTTTTATACCATAATCGGTATAAGCGCCTGCACCCATTGTTCTCCAATCGAGGGTGCTGCCGACCTGGCGAAGCTGACTGTTGATGCTCGAGCTATAACATGCACCTACGAACCACATGGCGTTGGTGGATTTGCGAATCAACGTGTGGTTCATTCCTGCTGATACTTCTACCCAATCGGTATCGGTGCCGAGCTGGCCGGGCGAAAGTCGGCTGGTTCGGTTGAGGCCTGCGCCCATCTGGCCGTTGTCATTTTTGCCCCAAAGCCAAAGCGTGCCATCGGTTTTGATGGCTGCGGTGTGAAACTCGCCACATGAAACTTGGAGCCAATTGTTGTCGGTGCCGACTTGGGTTGGTACCCAGAGGTTGGTAGTGTTGCCTTGGCCTAGCTGTCCAAAACCATTTTCGCCCCACATCCAAAGGGTGCCATCGGCTTTGATGGCGGCATTGGTGTAAAAACCTGTGGAGATGGAAACCCAATCGTTGGCTTCGCTTTTTTGAACGGGATAATTATTTTGGCGATAGCCGCTGAAGGCTCCTCCCCACGTCCAGAGGGTGCCATCTTCATGAATGGCAAGGACGTGGTCGTAGGTGGAGGCTATCTTTTGCCAGCACTGGGCTTGCGAGGTATTGATTAAGAGAACTATTGAAACAATCGCAGTAAAAAATCTTCTCATTTCTTGAAGAAAAATTGATGGGTTGCAAGTTATACAGGCCGGTATGGGATTGGTTCAATTGCGAGCTTGATGTAGTTGACTTTTAACAGTGAGATAATTACGAAATGTATATGGAAAATGATAAAATGTATATGAACAATGATGAATTGTAGTGCGACAATGATGAATTGAAAGATGACAATCATTAATTGTAGCCTCAACCGCTCTCCAAAGGAGAGGGGGGAAATGATGGGAGGTTGTATATGTGGCTTGTGGCTATAGGAATTAGCGACACAGTGATAAGAATATTTTGATTTTTGTTTCGTTAGTAATGTCCAATCTTTTGTTTTACACTTATACCAAATTAAACTATGAGAACTATCTGCGTTGTTGGGTTGATTTTACAGTTATTTACCACCCGGGCTCAAGAGGATACCATCGGGGTTAAGCCACCGTTTTTTAATCAAGTTAATGTATCTATGAATTATAGCGATGCGCGTTGGTATGACCGTGGAGAGGGTAAAACTTCTGTAGGTGCCGGTATTTATCGAAACCACATGGCGCGAAATAATTTTCAACTGAGATGGGGATTTGAATTGAACAGATTGCGGCAAGTGGGTGTAACGCCCAAGTGGTTATATGGCACAGCTGATAAACCATTTCAATCAACCATTACTTCGTTGAACTTGCCTGTTGCTTTGAAATATTCTTTTGGCAAGAAGATAAAATGGGTGCCGGAAGCGGGGATTTATTTGGAGCATAATATGAGTAATCGCTTAACAGGCAATTACACGCGTATGACAGGCGATTCTGCTAATATGCAGGAAATGAAATTGGTTTACAATTCGAGAAAAGGAGTGGCGCCATTGAATTATGGTGCGAGCCTTGGTCTTGGAGTGGCTATTCCATCCGGTCCATATACTTATGAGATAAAAGCTGATTACAAATTTGGTTTTCGAGATATTGGCTTGGGAGATTATGACTCGCCTCTTTACTCGAGGTATTTTCGGTTATCGGTTGGGATGATTTTTCATCATAAACAGGAGGAGCATGTTCTTACTACAAATGATTCGACTTCTTCGTGGATTAATGAGTTTTCGGGCTCGGGGAATTACAATGATATTGCCAGATACAGTGGTAATGAAAATCGCAGTGGGTTTGGCTTTGGATTTTATCACAATAGCAGAGAGCTACATGGGTTCTCTACCAATCTTGGTTTTGAAGTAAACAATACGAATTACTACGGCCGTTTGGTACCTGACCATAATCATGGAATGTATTGGTATAGCAAGATGGATGCTTCTTTAACTGCATTTTCTATTCCCTTTACGCTTCGATATCATATCGGAAATAGGTTTAGAGTTTTTCCTGAAGTGGGTGTGTTTGCAGATCTCAATGCAAAAGCAACGGGCAAAGGGAAGACTTATAGTTATAGTGGAACTCCTCCAAATGTGACCATCCTTGAAAGTGATTTCTACGGAAGTGTTGCTCTGAAAAGAATCAATTATGGCTTAACAGCAGGCTTGGGCTTTCTAATTCCAATTGGCGAGAATAATATTTTGCTGAAAGCTGAATATAGATATGGCCAACTTGAACTTACACCTGATAATTTTTCAAGGGTAGGTATTTATAATCGCTACTATAGATTTTCTGCAGGCTATGCGCTTGATATGAAAAAGAAGAATAAACAGAAAGAGAATGTACAATTGTTAAGCGAGCTAAGGGCATCTGTAAATTATGGGGGTATTACGCAAAATGCTATTCCTCTAAACACAGATAATTACACGGAGGTACCGCAAATTGGTTTTGGAATTGCCTTGTATCATGGTTCGAATGAGAAAAAGAACTTTCAATATCTAATTGGTGTAGAGGCTGATTATATCAGGATGAAAAGCGAAAACTACTATCAAAGATCCTACAATGGCAAAACCGAAAAAACTGAGAACAAATCGAGCAGGCAATCGCTACATCTTGGCCTCAATAACATTTTGAGGTACTCTATTGGACAAAGAACTATAAAACCATTTGCTCAAATAGGACTTGCTCCAACAATCAAGGTAATGGACGCTAGCCAAGACAACTACATAACAACCGACTTGGCAACAGGAGAAATACAACATAAAAATTACAATTCAGAAACAGTTAAGCTGTTTGACTTTAGCTTGGCTCCTAATTTGGGTGTTGGCTTCAATATGGGCTTTACCAAATTGGATTATTTGGTTGTAGCAGAATATGTTCATCAAGACGTAGAGTTATATAGAAATAGCGCAAGAAGACCCAATTACTTCCGACTCTCGATTGGTATACGTCTTCACAGAAAGAAATAATATAGCACATAATAAAACAGCCAATTTTACTTTTACCCATTAAGGAAAAAGTAGAAATCATGTACAAATACATTATAGCACTGGCCGCTGTTTTCTTTGCATTCAGCCCGCTTCAAAAAGGAAAGCAATTCCCTGAACTTTCGGGCGAAACGCTGGATGGAAAAAACATCACGTTGCCAAGCGCAGCGAAGGGAAAGAAAACATTGATTGGTATGGCTTATAGCGCGAAGGCCGAAGAGGCGTTGAACTCATGGTATCAGCCAGTGTATGATAAGTTCATTGCAAAACTTGGGATGTTTGATAAGGGGTATGATATCAATCTTTACTTCGTGCCAATGTATATTGGATTAAAACAAGCTGCTTATGAAGCATCATTGAAAGACCTTAAGAAATCGAGCCGGAAGGATTTGTTTCCTTATATCCTTTTCTATAAAGGAGAATTGGAGCCTTATGGCTCTACGTTAAAAATGGATGATAAGACAGAGGCTTATTTCTTTGTGTTAGATGAGCAAGGCAAAATCATCTACTCCACTAAAGGAATGTACAATGATTCGAAAATGGAAGAGATAGAAGCTTTGTTGGATTAACCGACTACCAAGTGTCTTCCAGTTGCCTTTTGAGAGCCACCATTTTGATGGCAGTAATAGCCGCTTCTGTTCCTTTGTTGCCCAATGCACCTCCGCTTCTTGCACGCGATTGCTCGATGTTATCATCGGTCAATACACCAAAGATGACGGGTTTGTTGTATTTAAGTGCTACATCTTTTATTCCATCGGCACACGTCTGACAAACAAAATCGAAATGGGGAGTTTCGCCACGAACCACAGAGCCGAGGCAAATGACCGCTTCCAAAGATTTATTCTCCAGTAGCATTTGAGCTCCCAGGGGCAGTTCGAAACTACCTGGAACGTTCAGTATCTGAATCTTATCCAATGTCATTCCACATTCGGAAAGCGTTTCTTGACAACCGCGAAGGAGATTATCTGTTATCTCTGAGTTCCATTCAGAAACAACAATCCCGATGCGCATGTTGCCGGCATCGGGAAGGTTCACTTTATTATAAGCTGATAAATCGGTAGTCGCCATTAACGAATTATGACTGTGCTTTCAAGAAGGCGAGCAATTTTTCTGCTTCGCCATATTCACCGCCTTTCTTATCGTAGTTATCTACTACATATTCCAAAAGCGATTTAGCACGATCGTTTTTTCCTAATTCCATATAAGCTTTTGCAGCTTTAAGACTGTACATAGGACCTGTGAAATCACGGCTCTTGCTCTTGTTAGCCATTTTAGCGGCTTTGTCTAACCAAGATGCTCCTTCTTCAATATTGCCTTGCATGATGTACATGTCTCCAACGCAACCGGTCACTTCTACTCCAACGGCTTCGTCATTGAAATCCGCTTTTTTGAAATACTCAAGCGCAGTAGCATAATCTTTCTTCACATCACGGTGATAAACACCACACCAAAAATTAGCTCTGTCACCTGCTTTTGTACCACTGTAAGTAGCAGCAATGGATTCGAAACCCTCTATTCCGTCTTTGCCGGCAAAGGCCCACTCCATCGAGTCTTTTTCAGCCCAAAGCTCTGCGTGCATCAAGGCATCATTGGCTTTGGCTTCTTTAGGAGCCTTGATACCGTATTGGTAACCGAAGAAACCGGCAAAAGCCACAGCAATGGCAATCAAACCAATCATGAGCGGTTTTCTGTTTTTCTCAAAAAATGCTTCGGTATTGTTGTAAACCTGTTGAACATCAACGATGGTCTCTGCTTTATTTTCGTCTTGTTTGGCCATTTTAAAAAAAAATTTCGGGCGCGAAGATAATCGAAATGCAATAGGACAAAAGTATTTGTGCGCTATAACCTCCTAGACTTATCAATAGCCGATTAAATTTGCATGAACCAAGGCAATAGAATGATTGCCAATTGTGTTATTTCTGATAAAATCCGCTGATGCCCCTAAGAATTCTTCTTTTACTGGTCGCCCTTCAATTCTCTGTTGTTCCTCTTTTCGGTCAAAAAAAATATCAAAGCCTGATGTGGAAGATTTCCGGAAACGGAATGACTAAGCCTTCCTATATGTATGGCACCATGCACATTAGCGGCAAAATGGTGTTTCACCTAGGAGATCCCTTTTATGATGCCATGAAAGAAGTGGATATGGTGGCGTTGGAACTGGAGCCTGAGGCTTGGCTGCAGGCCATTTTTGAAGATAAGTCGCGCAGCTTGTACACAACGGGACAATCCAATTGGAGCAGTGAATTCGGCTTCAATAACAATGATGGAGCTCCTGATTTAAAAGGCCATTTTGGTTTGAATACTGATCTGCAGCAAAGAGTAAAAGAAATCCTGATGTTTGATCCTCTATTGCTCAATTATCTTCTTTTCCGCTACAATAATTATGGATACAGTGCCGACTATGAGGAAAACACTTGGCTGGATATGCACATCTATCAATCTGGAAAGAAAATGGGGAAGACCACTTTTGGGCTTGAAACCTACAAACAGTCCAGTCACTTTATGAAGCAGGCTCGCAAAGAAGAGATGTCGAACAAAGAGAAGAAAGACTATGACGATAAAGACAGGAAATTGCGAGAAGAGCTCGTTTCTCAATTGGAGCCCGCTTACCGGAGGCAAGATCTTGATCTGATTGATTCCTTGAATAAAAAAACAACCAGTGTTAGTTTCGATAAATACATTTTAATTGAGCGAAATAAAGTGTTCGTGGCGAATATGGATAGCCTTATAAAATCAGGCAAGTCTTTGTTTGCAGGAATGGGTTGTGCTCATCTTCCCGGTAACAATGGTGTAATTGAAATGTTGCGTGAAAAAGGCTACACCGTAGAACCATACAGCAAAGGTGAGCGTGGCGGAAAACAACGGGAAAAACTCGAGAAACAAATCTTCAAGCGCAATTATCAACCATATACAGCAAAAGATAAAAGCATCAGCTTCTCTACGCCTTCAGCGGTCTACCCCATTGGTGGTGGTGATGACGGAACGATATGGTTAAGCTTAGATATTCCAAACGGTGCAAGTTTTATCGTAACCTCTTTGCGAAGTTATGCCGGTCTTAAGAACCTTGATGCGCTTGCTCAACTCAACTCCATCGATAGCGTACTTTATGAAGCTGTTGCAGGCTCAATAGTTTCTAACAAACGAATTACAGCGCAAGGCTATCAGGGAATAGATGTCATTAATAAGTCACGCAGAGGAGATTATCAACGAAGCCAAATTCTGATTCTACCGGAATCCATTTTGGTAATGCGCGTGTTAGCTCCGGGGGAGAGCGTAAAGAATGGTTATGGTAATGAGTTTTTCAGTTCATTGAAACTGAATATTCCAACAACAGTGAATACAATTTGGTTATCCCCAGATAAAATGGTTTCCATGAAGATGCCCGGACAAGTTATTTCCTACAGCGAAATCAACGACCAGAAAAACGATTGTGATTTTACCACCACCTCTTACGATAAGACTACCGGAATCTTTTGCATGGCCATGAGGCACACAATAGAAAACCCTGGATTTATAGATGAAGATTCTTATGAAATCAATCGTCTAGCAGATGTTTACCTCGAGGAAAACACGCTTAAAGAAACAAGCAGATACAACACACAAGTACAAAACTTGCCTGCGCTGAGAGCCACTTATACCAATGCTCAAAACAAACCTTTGCATGCATTATTTGTCATTCAAGACCTTAACTACTTTGTGTTCTCTGTAATGACCAGCGACTCAACAAGAGCCAATGAATATTTCAATTCTATCAAATTCTCATTGCCTGTTTACGATAAGTATTATGAATACATAGACACTACTTGTCATTTCAAGGTGCAACTCCCTTATGAACATACGCCAACAGAAACGGAAGAGGAAGAGGAATACAACTGGTACTTCTCCAATATGGATGAAGAAAAGAGCATCTACTATGGAACGGAATCACAAACAAGGCTTTCCGTCCCCGGAAGTCCTAAAGTTATAGACATCTCGTTTCAACGTTATCATCGTTTTTCAGATGGAGATGATTCGCTTCAGTTTGTAAAGAATAGAGAAGAACTAATTATAAAAAATGACTACCGGATTGACAGTAAAAAAGTGACTTGGAACAAAGACGGTGTAGTAATAGAGCATTTACTTTCCGATACCTCATCGGTAAGAAAGGAATGGGTAAAACAGATTCTTTACAACAAGAGCCTTTATACGTTGAGTGCAAGCTACGACTCCATACTAGGGCCAGATGATTTTGTTCGCACCGTATTCAATACTTTCCAACCTAATGATACTGTATTCCCTTATTACCATTTCCGTAGTATGGATAATGAATACCTGGATGCGCTTTGCAGCACAGACAGCGCTGTACAAGTAAATGCACGAAAGCTATCCTCTGAGATAGACTTCTCTGCTTCGGTCGCTCCACGTTTGCGTTCGATGCTGCGCAATATGCCCGCCACGGAAGATGAAGAACAGAAAGCATTCATAAAGGAGAACTTGACTTACGGATTACAGTTTGATACCACTCTTACCAATATCAACTTCATACGAGAAGAGTATTATCGAAATATGGATAGTGCCTATTATCAAGTCGATTTGTTACGCACGCTTCTGCACATGAGAACTAAGAATGCAATGCTTGCCTTCAAACAATTGATACTGGATGAACCACCTGTCTTAGCCGATGAAGTAGAAAGCATGTTTTATCTGGCGGGTGACTCCCTCGGACTCGCTCGTCATTTATTGCCTGAAGCTTTACGACTCGTTAATCTCAACGAATATGAGTATGCAGTTTATGATATCACCGCAACACTCGTGGATAGCTCACTGATTACTTCAAAAAGTATCGAAGGTAACCTTGGACAAGTACTGCTGGAGGCCAAGAATGAACTAAAGCGATTGAATGCTACCAACGA
>Ga0209572_1001507_pt1 | contig 15457 bp, 14 predicted proteins | sample EBPBio232012_DNA_FD_185867 | JGI IMG/M metagenome (GOLD analysis project Ga0209572, IMG submission 185867) | Wastewater treatment Type I Accumulibacter community from EBPR Bioreactor in Madison, WI, USA - Reactor 1_1/23/2012_ DNA (SPAdes)... | ecosystem: Engineered > Bioreactor > EBPR >...
TCATTGTTGTTCCTTTCCAACTGATACTTCTTCAATGACTTCACTGCCGGTTCTCTTGTAACATTGCCATCAAGGTCGAAAGTGCTACCATGAGATGAGCAGTACAATCCTGTAGCGGTAGCAGTGAGTGGCTGAATCTGATGCGTACAAGTCATTTGCAAGGCTGTGTACTCTTCGCCTTTTTTTACTAAAAGAATATCGGAAGCAAGCTTTGCATTGCGCACTATCATCACGTTTGACTGAAGCATAGCATCCAAGCTGACGCGTATAAGTTTATTATCAATAGTCGCAGAAGCTACTGGAAGTGGAGAAGAACATCCTTCCATGAGTGTAGAAGCAAAACCAAGGGCAAGCAGGCCTGCACAGGCTCCACATGTTTTTCCTATAAATTCTCTTCTCTTCATTCTAAACTTAGAAACTATATGCTACTCCCAAATTGGTAAAGCCGTGCGATGTGTAATAAGGCAAGGGTTGTGGGAAAGGGTTGATCCATAGCAACGGATTTTGCTCGCCTGTCAAACGATGGGTATAATCGAGTTTGATGGCAACTCCTTTCACCGGCTGATAGGTAATACCTGCTGTGATGTATTGTTTATCCAATGCATCATTGTTAATGCCATTCTCAGGAATCTGTTGGTTGAGATTGACATATTCATATCGACCAAAAACTGTAAAGCTCTTGCCTTTCAATTTGGCACTGCGATGAAACACATTGTAACCAACCTCTGCCAAAGCCCCCATCATCTGCTGCGGAGTGTTGCTGGCATAAGCTCTATTGATTTGAGAAGCCTCCGGAAGGTTGACAACGGTTGCCAACGTTTTAATCGTAAGCCCTTGTGTGAGATACTGAACATTAGCCTCCGCAACAGAAACGGGTGTGCCGAATGCGCCATAACTCAACTGTAAGCTATCGGCAATGCGCTTGGTGAGGCCGGCCGAACCACCATAATAATAGCTGGCCTGAGCACGTATGTTTTTATAGTAATAAAGTGCGGCTGCTGTAACCGCCAAGTTGCTTGCGGTGGCATTGCTACCGCCAAATTTTCCACCACCTATACCTGTTCCATTGGTAAAGCCTGCGCTACTCAAACCATTGACAAGGGCACATGAAAGATTCAAACCGGGTACTCTTTCGATATTGCTATAAAAGCCAATACCAATCTCACGCCATGTGGCAGGAATGATCTGTTGTTCGACCTGATGGCGCTCGTTACCATTAAAAGTGGTGGGCAAGTGATTTTCATTGATGATACCAATACGCGGAATGAAGAGCCCTGTAACTATATAGTTGTTGCGGTTAAGATTGAACTTCAAAAAGAGTTGCTCCAATGAGAATTCTCCTCCACCACTCAACCCTGCGCTGCTGGCAACGGCTGCATCTTCCAATTCCAACTCAGAAAAGAAAGAAATCTTGTCGCTGAACTTGTGACCAATGAAAAGGATATTGCGCTTAACTGTGGCAGTGCCTGTTTTCCATCGCATGTCATAGGAGGCAAATACTTCACCATAGCCGCTGAGGTAGGTGGATGAAAGATTGGCGGACAAGCCTGCATTTAAACTGTCTTCTGCAGTCAAAATCTGAGCGATGGCTGAGTGACCAAAGACGCTGAATATCAAACAGACAACAAGGTGTCTGAGGAGTTTGGGTGTGTGCACTTTATACTATTCCAAAATGGTGGGCGAAAGTCATGTTGAGGCTCACCTCAGGCAATACCCTAAAAAGGTGATTTGGATGACCCAGTCAGGTCATCAAGAACCCACTGAACTACGAGAATATTAAGTGATTCAATTTTCTATGTTCTTTTTGTCTTGAAACAAAAAGAACCAAAAAATTCAAGGATGTGAAAACTTGTGCTGAAAAATGCGGCTCCCGCCCGCAACAAAACCAAACTCGCTTCGCTCAAACAAGGTTTTGTTTTTGGCATACACACCAGCCTGCATTTTTCTAGCCCAACTTTTCAAGACCTATCATTCAAGAGACCAAGAGGTAGGTATTACATGGACTTTCTTTCGTGAATAATATTGAACTAAGTAAAAACATTCATGCGTTACCATCTTTGCAGCGTTATGAAAAAACCGATTATGGTATTGATCGCTTTTATGTCTTTCCTTTCCTCCTGCAATATTGTGGCCTTGGTTGGGCGCAAACAGGATAAGAAGTTTGAAAGAAATGGAATCAAGCTGCATACGTTTGAGGAGAAAGGCTATAAACGCAGCGCCTATTATGCCAACAATGGCAAGCCAAAGGTGATGTTTCTTCATGGATATGGTGCGAGTGGTGTAAGTCAATATTATCGCACTGCACTTGAACTGAGCAAGGACTATGATGTTATTCTGCCTGACTTGCTCTATTGCGGGCGCAGTCATGGTGACAGCAGCGAGTTCAGCTACACTATTCCGGCTCAAGTAAAACATGTTGAGATACTGCTGGAGAAGTTAGCCGTCAATGAACCAATGCTGGTGGTGGGCAATTCGTATGGTGGGATTGTGGCTTCCTATTTTGCGGAGAAGAACCCAAAGTTGGTTAAGAGTCTGGTGGTTTATGACTCGCCTATCAATTGCTATACCTCGGCTTATGCGGACAAGCTGGCGCAAGAGATGGGTGTGCCTTCGGTAAAGGAACTCCTCTCGCCTACCAATGTGTTTGAGAACAAGAAGTCATTGGATATTGTGTTTTATAAACAGCCTTATATACCGCGTTTCCTTCGCAAGCAGATGGTAAAGTATGGAAGCATGCCTGTGCGCCACAATCAGATAAAACTTCTGGAATACCTTATCAGTAAGGAGCAACAGATGAACGATTATCATTTTCAATGGACGAAGCCTGTGTACTTGGCTTGGGGTGAACACGATATGCTAATACCTATGAGCACTTGCGAACAGATAGCCAAGAAGTATCTTATTCCGCAAGAGCGAATACATATCTTTAAAGATGCTGCTCATGCAGCGAATGTGGAACATCCTAAAGCGTTTGTGGAATACATAAGGGGGTTGATGAAATAGTAAATGGATTTATCCTTGTATTTTCTTTACCTGTATTTTATCTACAATCACCTTGATGATAAGAAATGGCGCAATCACAGCCACCGAACCCCAGAGGCTTTCTATCTGATAACGTTTGAGGATAAACATTTGAATCATTGCACCTATTATAATTGAAAGGTGCAAGATGACGTGACGCGAATTGAAAATCCCTAAATGAATATCATTGAACCGTTGTTCTCTTCTGTAAAATATATACTGAGCAGTAAATAAGATTAGGTTGGTATTGAAGAACCAATTTCTGAAAAACAAGACATTGAGATTTAAATACATCAATTGATTGTTGCCCCAATTGAGCATAATACCAAATAGCAAAATGATAAACACCAAATAAATAAAGAGCAGGAAAAAGCCTCCGAATGGTCCGCCTACATTGGTTGTTATTGCTTGGCCTTTACTTCTTTGCGCGACAACAAAAACTCCATCAACCAAGGTGCGTATAGCCTCCTGAAACCAGAAAAGATAAATGATATAGAAGACCGTTACTTCTCCTTGTAACAACCCCAAAACCGTAAGCACGATAATGGTGAACATATCGAAACGATAGAAATTGGGAGAGTCTGTAAGTCTGCTTATCATTTTAGGCAGCGAATCTATCGATTGACGACTTATCGCTCATCATAATGTGGATGATGAAAGTGATTATACAGGTGGAGCGCTCCTTTTATATTTAAAAATGCCCCTCCGTTTTATTTTAATCCGAAAGAGCTTTTCAATAACCAGTTATCAATCTTCATATCAAAGTGTATTAGACCATTTTCATTTTGTACGTTCTACATGTGCGTTGTACTGATCTAATTCCAGGGCATTCTCCTTCTCACACATCCTCTGCGTTGGGGTCAATGCTCACCACAAACTTCACGGGCAAACTCCATTCGCCCACGCCTTTGCGGTTGACGGCACGCGCCACCACACTCAGCCTGACGCCTTCGGGAAGATTAGGTACCTCTACATGGGGGTGTGAACTGGACACTATGCGCTGAAAGTTGTTGGGGCCTTTGAACAGCAATTCATAGAACCCTACGTTGCGCCTGTGCTTGATGTAAACCATAGCCGTGCCTGCGCCTTTGTTCTCCACAAAATCAATCTCCGTATATTCAGGTGCAGTTGTGGCAGCAGGAATTTTGTTCAGCTCAAAGCCACTTAGCACCAGCGTATTTACATCGCCTTGGGCTATTGCATTCACTGATGTACACTGGCCGGAAACCAGCGTATCAAGCTGCGCGCGCAACGCTCTGCGTGGAGCCACATTGCGATAATCTCTCTGGCGCGTCTCCGCATCCCAAATGGCCAATTGGTCCAGCATGGGCACGATGGTGGCAGGCGCAGGCACTATACCGCTAAAAACAGGAGCAGCGCTCAACATCGTTTGTATTTCACGCACGCGGGCTATGAAATCCGTGTCCTTTACATGGTACATCCCAAAAACACACTTACGCTTCTTTAACATGAACGATCTCTTTTAATTAGATACTTTAAACTAGATATAGCAATAGCGCAAAACCAGACCAAATATTCTCTTATTAGCAAATATTCACATTGTAAAAGACTATTTTACAAGTGATTACTAAACACCAAAGCATGCTTTTATTTCATAAATAAATGGTGTGGAGGACTTAAAACAACCGTGTGAAGGTCATGACACAACTGTATGGAGCTAATAACATCAATGTGTACAGGACATAACGCAACTGTGTGAAGGTCATAACACAACTGTGTGAAGGTCATAACACAACTGTGTGGAGGTTGTTACACATGTTTGTGAAGGTAACAACACAATCGTATGATGGTCATAACATAAATGTTTGCAGCTCATAAAATGTGTGTGTGGAGGCTATAACATATATGTGTAAAGGTGATGACACAACTTGGTGGAGAGGCCATTCAATTTGTGCGGAGGGGAATGAAGGTTTTGCGGGGCAATCTTTTATTTGATGGAAAAACAACTTATTGAATGGCACTACACTATTGGATCACTTATTAACAGTAGAGTGATATAGTTCATGTGCATAAGTTAAGTGCTAATGTCAAATCACTTAACGAATATATTTGAAAGCCTATGATTCCCTCATCAAGCGATAACAAATGCCACAAACTACCAACAAAAAGACAATAAACATTGTAAGCTACTCAATGCTTGTTGGAGTTGCATCTTTCCTTTTGTTCGATAAAGCAATAGCATTAGTCGTGTGCTCATTACTGATAGTATTCCTATTTATCTTTTTCAAATTTCAAAGGGAAAAACAAGAAAAACAAACCCTTAAAACTCAAGAAAGGCAAGCTAAGCGAGAACAAGACCTAACAGCAAAATTCGGTTCTGATTACGCAAAAACAATCTTGAATAAAGAAGTCAAATTGGGCATGACAAAAGAGATGGTGATTGAGGCTATTGGTAATCCTGAATCTTCCAAAAGAATTGAAAAGACTAATGCCATAAAAGAGAAGTGCTTATGGACTTTGCGTTACAAAACCTTTGATGGAATCCGTGGAAAGAAATATGGTGTTTTTGAAAATAACATTTTAATAGAATATGGAGACAGATAAAAACAAGGAGGAATTTTGGAAGCGATATGAAGAACATCTTGGAAATAATGGTTTGTATGCTAAAGATGGTATTCTCAACCAAGCGAAATTCGATAATGAAAAGAGAGTTTTGTTTGTCTTGAAAGAAACAAATGGCTACTCAAAACCTTTAATGGAACTTTTGAAAGACGGACCAAGACATCAAATGTGGCATACACTATCAAGGTGGGCATTTGGTATTTTGAATCCAGATAGTAAGTTTGAATCCCTGACTAAATCAGATATGAATGAGGCATTGCACAAAATCGCGGTAATAAACATAAAGAAAATTCCAGGTAAAGCTGTTGCCAAACGGAATGAACTCTTAGATGCTGTAAAAAGGGATAATAAATTCTTACTTGAACAAATTGAGAATCTTAACCCAAAAATCATCATTGCTTGCGGAACTTTCTTTGCTCTAAAAGATATCATACCTATACCGACAACCACAGATGAAGAGCAAAAAGTTTTCTCAATCAAAACTAATAAACTATTCTGCGATATTATTGCTTGGAAACATCCTGGAAGAAAGAACAATAGAAATACTTATATAGCCCTTCAAAATCTACATCACCAGTTAAAACCACAGAGTTGATTGCCCACACAATCCTCTACACGATTTCAGTTAATGCAGCATCTTCCGATACGTTGTTACTACACTACATATGGTCAAGTATACATTGGCCTTGAATTCACCGACCATAGATATCCAGATAATATCATCATAATTCAAGTCTCCAACCTAAAAAAATTCAGTGAGTTAACTGGTGACGAAATGACTCCGGATGTAATTAACAAGCTTGGTTGGCTTATCCCTGAGCGAACGATAAAAAGAATAATCGATTACGATGATAGTTATAGACAAAGAAAAACTCATTATCCCAGTACATTCTATTCAGAACAAAATAGAAATGTGATGTTCATTTTTGGGGCTGGTGCTTCTGCAAATTGCGTATTTGGAACTGAATCGGAAATTGAATTATTCCGAGGAGACACACTAAGACCACCGCTCGGTAATGAATTGTTTTCTCCAAAGTTTAAACATTACTATCAATCCTATCAGGGAGTGAAACAATCACTTCATTTTTTGCAAGATGAGAATGCAAATGTTGAAGAATTGTTTGAGGAAGAGTGGGACGATATTTCCGAAGGGAACAATACAGTTCTAAAACGCCATATCAATATTCAATACTATATTCAAGAAATTCTTCAAAAAGCCAGTTTTTGTGTTTGTAGTAATTACAACGAAAAAAATTTGTTTGCGAAGCTTGCGAACAAACTGCAAAAGGCCTATTCGAGAAATCCAAGTAAAAAATTCGCTTTTGTTTCTTTTAATCAAGACACGATACTCGAATTCTTTTTGGAAGAGCAATTCGGAAAAAAGATTGATAAATTAGAAGATTATATCTCCGACAATAGAGGTCCCTTCGCTATCTTTAAACCTCATGGCTCGTGGAATTGGGGATGGAAATTCCCAAACACTGAAGCTTATTCAGGACACACTCCTCAGAAACTATTCAGTGATGGTGTGGATTTCGATAATCTCTATTTTGATTTACTCGGCAATCATATAGATATGGTTGATTGGTCTGACTGGGGAAGGAATAGCTCTTTCAATCCAAATGGTCTTGGAAGTGTCGGCATTGACAAATCAAGTATTAGTCTTATTCCTAATCATGGAAATCTCAACCACTATTTCCCTTCAATTTTGCTACCATATCGAGATAAAGATGACTTTACTATGCCGTCAAGTCATTTGAAAAGAATGACATCATACTTCGAGTATGTCGAAACATTAATTATTATTGGCTGGAAGGGAAATGAAGCCGCGTTTAACCGTCTACTTTTTGATAATTCTAATAATCTGAAAAGAATCATTGTCGCTGATCCAACACCAACTGTTGTGGAGAAAAATCTCTCTTCACTAATCAGCAGAAAGGGAATAGAGCTTATCAAATACTCAAGCTTTGAAGATTTTATCAAGCACGGAATTTCATATGCAATTAACTAAACCAAAAGCCATTCACATGTTACGAGATGCGTTGGATAGCTTACCACTTCACCCACTCCAACACAGGAGCACCGAAGAAGAATGCTACCATTAGAATAGTAAGCACAATGTATAGTCCTTTTTGTAAGCCGTCCACATAGATGCGGCCGGCATTTTCAAGTGGCGTAAACATCGCGATAATGATTTTGAGGTAGTAATAAGCCGCAATGGCTGATGTCAAAATCATGATGATAACAAGTGCGATATAACCTCCGCTGAGCAAGTTTGAGATGACGAAATACTTCGCAAGGAAACCACTCAAAGGTGGAATACCAGCCATGCTGAACAACGACAAGGTCATAGCGCCAGCAAGCAACGGATTGCGTTTTACCAAACCTTTAAAAGCATCAATGCTTTCATCGCCATTTTGGATGGATGAAACATGATTGATAACAGCGAAAGATGTCAAACTCGCAACGCTGTATGTAATGATGTAATACAACAAATACTTGGGAGAAGTTGTGCTTGCCATAATGATAAGACCAAGCATAAATCCTGCGTGTGATACGCTTGAATAAGCAAGTAAACGTTTTGAGTTTACTTGTTTCAATGCAATCAAGTTGGAAAGAACCAAAGTCAATCCACTCATCCAAGCAAGGGCTGTTCCGTAGTATTCAGGCAATGGGAACAAGGATGTTCCAAATAAACGAAGCATTCCACCAAAAGCCGCACCTTTTACAATGGTGGACATGAAAGCTGTTACTGCTGTTGGTGAACCTTGGTACACATCTGGTGCCCACAAGTGGAACGGAGCCACAGAAATCTTGAACGCAAAACCTGCAAGAATCAGGACAACACCTGTTGTAATCAATCCACCAAAGTGGTGCATGGCAAGGATTTTTTCATGGATAACAGCGAGGTCGAATGAACCGCACGCACCATACAACAATGCAATACCGAACAGCATTACCGCTGAAGCCAACGAACCAAGGAAGAAGTATTTAAAACCTGCTTCGTTACTCAAGATGTTTCGCTTATCACTCGCTGCCAAAGCATAAAGCGGAATAGAAAGAATTTCCAAACCAAGGAAAAGCATAACCAAGTTGGAATAGCTCACCATCAACACCGCACCGCAAAGACTGAACAAGCTCAATGCATAGATGTCGGTACGCTTGTGATGATTGTTGCCATACGTATCAGATGTAAGCAACAACCAAAGCAAAGCAATGAACGCAAATGCAATAGTGAAAGCCAACGCGAAATTGTCGAACAACAACATGCCGCCATACTCTGCGAAAGGAATTTGATTGGTCCCCCAATCGGCAATGCTAACGCCTATCAACACCAACAAACCCAAAGTCGTCATGGGCAGCGTCAGTTTGCGCAGCTTTAAAATATCAATAGCTAATACTACTATTCCCAAAAGGGCTATTATGATTAACTCTTTCATCAGTGAATGGACAGAATAAGGTTTTCTACAGAAGAATCAGAAAGGGAAAGGATTGGATCGGGATATACGCCCAATACAACAATCAATGCCACAAGGATGATGAGAACTGTTTTCTCATGCTTCGTTAGCGGAGCAAAATGTTGTGTCAATGTGTTTGCTCCACCCAGCATCATGCTTTGGAAGGAGCGCAACATATAGACAGCACCCAGGATAACCGTAAGTCCTGCAACACCTGTAAGGATTGGGCTGTACTGATTAAGACCAAGCAACAACAAGAATTCACCAACGAATCCGCTTGTGAATGGTAACGCAACAGCGCCCATCACAATCACGAAGAACAAGAAGGCAAACAACGGATTTACCTCGCGAATGCCGCCCATTTTGTTCATCTCATCATGACCCATGCGAGAGATAATAATATCTGCTACAAAGAACAACGCCACAGTGATAATACCGTGCGAAAGCATTTCCATCACACCGCCTTGAATACCTTGTGAGTTGCCCGAAAGAATACCCGCAGACAATACACCCAAGTGAGCGATAGATGAATAAGCGATAAGCAACTTGTAACGCTTTTGAGCGATAGCGAGCAACGAAGCATATACCACACTGATAGCAGACAAGCCCAAAGCCCAAGCGCCATATTCCGCAACTCCATCAGGAAGCATAGGCAATACCAAGCGAATCAAACCGTAAGATGCCATCTTAAGCATAATACCCGCAAGCAACATCACAGCGGCAGTTGGCGCTGCGTTATAAGTAGCAGGTTGCCATGTGTGGAATGGAAACACAGGAATCTTTACAGCAAAGGCAATGAAGAAACCTGCAAACAACCAACCTTGTTCTTTCGCGCTCAAGGCTTGTCCTGCGGCATACATCGCATCCAAAGAGAATGACTTAGAGAATTGATAGATGTATAACAACGACACCAACATGAACAAGCTACCAAACAACGTATAGATGAAGAACTTCAATGTAATTCTTGCTTTCTCTGTATGATCGCTCCAGATAAGTATCATGAAGTAAACAGGAATCAGTGCAAACTCATAGAACACATAGAACATCAATGCATCGGTTGTGGTGAAAGCACCAATCATGGAACCAACCATCAACAACAATAGTCCGTAGAAAATATGTGGGTTCTTATACGTTCTATTGAAAGAAGCATAAACGATAATGGGCAACAGCAATGCAGAAAGCAATACCATCACCGCGCTGATGCCATCAAGGTTGAAGCCGAAAGAAATACCCAAAGGACCAATCCAGCTTTGATTAAATGTGAGCCACGCTGCGGCATCGGGTTTGCCGATGAAATAAGTGGCTGCGAGAGCGACTACCAATTCAGCAATGCCTGCTGCCAAAGCTAACGGACGAGCAAGTTTTGCTCCCAATAGCATAATGGCAAGGGCCGCAACAAGTGGTATCGTTATCAGAAGGAGTGTGAGCATAATCTATCAGATAAATAAGAGTAGAGCGATTAGACCAATGATGAAAACTAAAACATAGAAGAACAGATGACCAGTCTGAATTTGACGAAGCAATCCGCCACCTTCACCACTGAACTTGGCAATACCTTCTACAAAACCATCTACAATTTTTGGGTCAACTACTTTGTTCAAAGCATTGCCCAGCACATCGACCGGCTTGCGAATGATGCGGTCATAAATCTCATCAAACCAATATTTGTTGACTAATAATTTGTGTGTGTCCGATTTGATTTGATTGTCTTCCAAAGCCAACTCGCCACGCTTCTTGTATTTCAACCAAGCATAATAGATGGAAGCAAGCGCAACTACTGTAGCCAAAACCATCAACCATACTTCCATACTAACCGACATATCAGACATTGGCATCACAACGGTGTCTTGCAGATAATGATCGAGCCAATGCCAGTGTTTGTGCATCGCCTCTCCTACTTTGTGCGGCAAACCAATGAAACCACCCACAATAGAAAGCACCGCCAATACAACCAATGGAATAGTCATGGTCTTTGGTGATTCATGCAAGTGATGTTCTTGGTCGTGCGTACCACGGAACTTACCATGGAACGTAAGGAAGTACAAACGGAACATATAGAAAGCTGTTCCCGCGCTTACCAACGAACCAAGCACGAACATCAACATATTTTCTTCAAAAGCCACCGCAAGGATTTGGTCTTTAGAGAAAAAACCTGCCAATGGGAACACACCTGCAATCGCAATGGTTCCTATCAAGAATGTTGCATGCGTGGTGGGCATATACTTTTTCAAGCCGCCCATTCTGCGGATGTCTTGCTCGCCACCCATACCGTGGATAACCGAACCAGAACCCAAGAACAAAAGTGCTTTGAAGAAAGCGTGTGTAATTACGTGGAATACTGCTGTGCTGTATGCGCCAAGTCCAAGTGCTACGAACATCAAACCAAGTTGAGATACCGTAGAGTATGCCAATACTTTCTTGATGTCGTTTTGAGTTAAGGCAATTGTCGCTCCCATGATGGAAGTAAGAATACCTGCCCACACTATCACTTGGCTTGCTGTTTCACTGGAAGCAAACAACTCGCTGCTGCGTGCTACCATGTAGATACCGGCCGTTACCATCGTTGCTGCGTGGATAAGTGCCGACACAGGAGTCGGGCCAGCCATCGCATCGGGAAGCCAAGTGTGCAAAGGAATCTGTGCGCTCTTACCCATTGCTCCTATAAAAAGAAGAATACCGATGGTAGTACTAACATCATCCGGCATACCTGAACCACTTGAACCTGTGATGAACAATTCATCGAACTTCAACGTGCCTGTATATGCAAACAGAATACACATACCGAGTATCAAACCAAGATCACCGATGCGGTTAACGATGAATGCTTTCTTAGCCGCATCGTTGTTCTTCATATCCTTATACCAGAAACCGATAAGCATGAACGAGCAAACACCCACACCTTCCCAACCTACGAACATGGTTACATAGCTGTCGCCAAGCACGAGTATCAACATGAAGAACACGAACAGATTGAGGTAAGCCATAAAGCGACTGAAACCTTCATCATCGTGCATATAGCCGATAGAATACACATGGATAAGGAAACCTACACCAGTGATGAACAACAAATAGATAGAAGACAATGGGTCAACAAGGAAAGCAATATCAATGTTGAGAGTGCCTGCAGTTATCCAGTCGAATACCTTTACTACTGTAGGATGCGCACCGTGCATTTGGGTAGAAAACACCAAGCACGATGTGATGAAGGAAAGCAAAATAGCTCCTGAAGCTACACCGCCAACAAAGCCTTTTGAAAGCCCTTTACCAAAGAAGGTGATGTATAAAAATCCCGCAAGAGGAAATAAGGGAATGAGCGTAACGAGTTTTTCCATATTCCTTTAGTTCAGAATTTTAGTTTGTTCAATACGTCCGTATCAGTTGTTTTCAAGTTGCGGTAAAGCATCATCAAGATGGCAAGACCAACGGCAACCTCAGCCGCAGCTACTACCATAATGAAGAATACAAATACCTGCGCATCGGCTTGCCCCCAAACTTTGGAGAAAGCAACGAGCGTTACGTTCACGGCATTGAGCATCAGCTCCAGGCACATGAACATGATAATCGCATTTCTGCGGTACAAAATCCCCATGGCTCCCATACCGAACAGGATAGCCGAGAAGACTAAGTAATGATTGATGGTAATTCCTTTTATAAGTTCCATTCTTCTTTTTGTTTAGAGCTTTTGGCCTTTGGCTGTTAGCTCTTAGCTATTTTCTCTTACCACAGAGGCACAGAGTCACAGAGTTTTTCTCTTTATGTTCTTTGTGTCTTTGTGGTTAATTATCATTCTTTCTTTTTTACACCTTCGGTGTTTTTTCTCACCGCGGAGGCGCAGAGGTCGCAAAGAAATTTTCAATCTTCAATTATCAATTTTCAATTAGCAGTAGTTTCTTTCTTCGACAAATACACCGCTCCCACCATTGCGGCAAGGAACAATACACTGGCCATTTCGAAAGGAACGAGGTATTCTTTGTAAAGCACATTGCCGAGGTTCTTGGTAAGTCCCATGGCGGCAGTGCCTTCTATAGCTTGCATTCCGTTCAACTCATCGGTGCGCTGAACAACAGCAATCAATACCAACATCAAAATGCCACCGGCTACTACAGCCATCACCTTGGTGCTGAACTTCTTTTTATAATCGTCCAAGCGGTTGAGGTTAAGCATCATGATCACATAAAGGAACAATACCATGATGGCACCTGCATAAACCATGATATGCACCATAGCGAGGAACTGCGCATTGAGCAAGAAGTAATGACCGGCAATGGCGAAGAAGGTCACAATCAACGACAATACACTGTACACAGGATTGCGCGAGAAGATGGTAACCAATCCACCTGCGATGGCTATTGCTGATAAAATCCAAAAAGCTATTTCAGAAAGCATGTGTTCTATTTTTATTTGAGCTATTGGCCTTTGGCCGTTAGCTTTTGGCTTTTTAACCTCACCCCCAACCCCTCTCCGGTGGAGAGGGTAGCGAGTGCAAATCATATTTTATTTTTTGTCGCCACGCCCTTCGGCTATGGCAATAATTTTCAATCTTCAATTTTCAATGCCCTAATCACTAAAAGCTAAGGGTCAAAGACTAATACCTAATGCCTTTTAATCGTTGGCTTCTTGTCCAAGTAAGTCAAGTTATGCTTGTGCTTCTTGTCTTTCTTGAATTCAAGCACTTCAGGACGTTGTCTTTTAGATACATCGATAGGGTTCTCAAGAGTCTCTACCAATTTGTCTTTACCGAATACTTCTGCTCCACGGGTGAAGGAAGAAGGCACAATTCTATCCGTAAGGAAAATAGCTTCCTTCGGGCAAGCTTCTTCGCAAAGGCCACAGAAGATGCAACGCAACATGTTAATCTCATAGATGCTGGCGTACTTCTCCTCACGGTACAAAGACTCCTCACCTTTCTTGCGCTCAGCGCTTTCCATAGTGATAGCTTCCGCAGGACAAGCCACGGCACAAAGACCGCACGCGGTGCAACGCTCTGCTCCGGCTTCATCGCGCTTAAGTACGTGTTGTCCGCGATAAACGGGTGCAAACTCACGCTCCACATCGGGATACTTTACCGTGGGAGTCTTTTTGAAAATATGCGAAAACGTAATCGCGAGACCTTTGAGAATAGCTGGAAAATACAGCTTCTCTGCAAGAGTCATCTCGCGAACGCTAACGGTTTTTGATCTGTTTGTAAGTGCCATTCTTTAGATGCCTTATCCGATTTTACCCATGAAATACATTACCAATCCGGTGATGAATATATTGGCCAAAGCCAATGGCAGCATCACTTTCCAACCGAGGTTCATCAACTGGTCGTAGCGGAAGCGAGGAAGTGTCCAACGCACCCACATAAAGAATAAGATGAAGAACGTAATCTTAGCGAACAAAACTGCGGTTTGCACCAATGGCAACCAATCCCCCAAGCCAAGCTCATGCTGGTAAGGGAAATTATAACCACCGAAGTAAAGCGTAGCCAATACCGCAGAGCTGATGAACATATTGATATACTCCGCGAAGAGGAACAAGCCCAACTTCATGGAAGAATATTCCGTGTGGAAACCACCTACCAGCTCACTCTCCGACTCAGGAAGGTCGAAAGGCGCACGGTTGGTTTCTGCAAAGGCACAAACTATAAAGATTATGAACCCAAGTGGCTGATAAACGATGTTCGCAAAGCCAGCATCTTGTTGAGCAGCTATCTCACCCAAACTCAACGTACCTGTCACCATTACCAAAGCGATGAGTGAAAGTCCCATCGAAATTTCATAGGAAATCATTTGAGAAGAAGCACGCAACGCACCCATCAACGAGTACTTATTGTTAGATGCCCAACCGCCAATCATGATACCGTACACGCCCACGGAAACAACGGCTAGTAAGTAGAGAAGTCCAATGTTAATGTCCGCGATTTGAAGGGAATAGGTTTCTCCATTTAAAGTGAAGCTACTTCCCCATGGAATAACAACGCCCGTCATAAATGCGGTAAGCATGAAGAACGAAGGACCAAGGATGAACAACCATTTATTAGACTGAGAAGGAATGAACTCCTCCTTCATAAACATCTTGAGACCATCGGCCAAAGGCTGAAGCAAACCAAACGGGCCCGCTCTATCAGGACCTACACGGTCTTGAAGGACAGCCGCCACCTTGCGCTCAGCCCAAGTGGAATAGGCAGCAATAGCCAGCGTGACAACGAATATCACCACGCAAAGAATTATTTTGAAAGTCAATTGATCCATTCTTCTCGGCTATTAATGGGTTTTATTGTTAGGATCAAGCGCACCATGACCACGCTCTACTTTCACACCATGTGGCAAAGCTTTTTGCTGACGGCTTACGGTGCTTTTCAATACTTTCAAATCATCGTAGTGACCGGCACCGATAACTGAGTAGCGAGCAAC
>Ga0209572_1001508_pt1 | contig 15441 bp, 3 predicted proteins | sample EBPBio232012_DNA_FD_185867 | JGI IMG/M metagenome (GOLD analysis project Ga0209572, IMG submission 185867) | Wastewater treatment Type I Accumulibacter community from EBPR Bioreactor in Madison, WI, USA - Reactor 1_1/23/2012_ DNA (SPAdes)... | ecosystem: Engineered > Bioreactor > EBPR >...
CAGAAACGTTATTTTGTACAACAGTCCAACTAAATGTAGTTCCTACTAAACCACTTGATAAATTAATTGCAGTTGTTCCGCCTGAACAAATTGATTCCGAAGTTGGGGTTGCTAGCACTGTTGGCTTTGGCTTAACAGTTATTATAATTGTATTTGACGTTCCTGAACAACCATTTGCAGTTGGCGTTACAGTATAAGTTGCAGTTCCAATTGAGTTTCCAGTAGTTGTTAAAACTTGAGAAATTGAATTTCCACTTGAAGCAGTCGCACCAGAAACTCCAGATTGAACAACTGTCCATGAATAAGTTGCAGTTGAAACATTACTCGATAAAGTAATTAATGAAGATTGACCAGAGCAAATTGTTTCTGATGTTGGAGTAAAATTAACAACCGGAATCGGTACAACAGTAATAATTGCAGAACCCGAAACATTTTTTGAACAACTTGGTGTTGTGGCATTTGAAAGTACACTAATTAAACTATAAGTTGTATTTGAAGTTAAATTTGGTGTTACAATTGAAAAATTACCAGAAGCATTTAATGTTAAGGTTAAAGTTGGGCCTCCATTTATGTTATATGAAACTATGGCGTTTGGAGTTCCAACAAAATTTATCGTTGTTGAAGTTCCATTACAAATAGATGTAGTTCCTGAAATGGTAACATTTGGCAATGAATTTACTGTAACTACTGCTGAACCAGTAATATTTTGACTACAAATTGGAGTTCCAGATAAGGAAGCTGAAACTAATGAATAGGTTGTAGTTGTATTTAATATTGGTGTTAATGTTGCATTTCCAAAAGCATCTAAAGGAATTGATTGACTAACTGAATTTGCTGTATAAGAAACTGTTGCATTTGGAGTTCCAGAAAATGAAATAGTAACTGAATTTCCTGCACAAATTGAAGCACTTCCTGAAATTGAAGCCGTTGGCGTACTTGAAATTGATATTGTAGCTGAGCCACTAATTGATCGAAGACAAGATAAACTTCCAGCCATTTCAACACTTACTAATGTATAAGTTGTATTTAATGTTAAAGCTGGTGTTGCATAAGTTGCATTTCCTGAAGCATCCAAATTAGCTATTATATTTGATGAACCATCATTAAAAGTCACGATAGTATTTGGAGTTCCACTAAAACCAATAGTTGCTGAACTTCCTGAACAAATTGAAGTAGTTCCAGAGATTGAAGCTGTTAAAGTTGGAATAACCGTAATAATTGCATTTCCAGAAAGAGTTGTTGTACAATTTGGTGCAGTTGGATAAGAAACATTAACTAATGCATAGGTAACAGTTGCCGATAAAGATGTAAGATTAATTGAAGCATTTCCACTACTATCGAGTGTTATTGTTTGATTAGAACCTGAATTTATAGTAAAAGTAACAATTGCATTTGGCGTACCATTAAAAGTTATAGTCGCATTATTTCCTGAACAAATTGTTGTTGTTCCTGAAATTGAAGCAGTTGGTAATGGTAAAACAGAAACGTTTATTGAAGTATTGTAAACATTTGTACAAATTACATTGTTTGAACTATCAAGAGATTTTACATTTAAAAATTGATAAACTGTATTTGATGTTGGTGTTTGACTAAAGGAAAAAGTTCCTGTCGAATCTAAAATTGCTTGCTGGGTTGTACCTCCATTTATAGTATATTCTACTCGCGAATTTGCTGGACCGTTAAATGAAATAGTTACACTTTCTCCATTACACAAACTGGTGCTTGACGCACTCATTGTTGCTATTGGAATTGGGTTTACAACTAAATTAAACGATGCAATTGAGTAGCAATCGGTAGTGTAATTTTTTACTTTAGCGTAAATAATTTGAGGATTTGATGTATTGCTATAAATATTTGGAAGTTCATTTACTCCATCAAATGCATTTGCAAAAGTTGTATAAAAAGAAATTTCATTATCAACCAAATCACTATTAATACTACTTCTAACTGTATTTAAATCGAAAATTCCAATATTAGGAACATTACTACAAACTTTATAATCACTAATAGAATTTGCTGTTGGTGGAATAGGAAAAGCACCAGTTCCAGACATTGCGGTTCCAGTCCACTGAATTTCAAAACCGCCATCGCCTACAGGTCTATCAATTGCAATATAATAAGATTGACCAACAAGAACGTCTAACCAACGTACAAAACCATTTCCATTTGCACCTGGACCAGATTGTGTAACTAAAGTAGTACCAATCATACCAGTAATATTACTAGTTAATCCTGCAAGTCCAGGATTTGTTGTACAACAACGAATTGGACTTCCTAATGCTGTACAATTTACATTTGGTCCATAAATCCAAAAATCATAATCTACAGAAATTGCTGGATTTGACGGAACTAAATTAAATCCTAAAGTTCCTGATTGAGCAATATTAATTTTTAACCACAAAGAATTATGCTCAAAACCACCACAAGCAGCAACCTCTTGGATATTTCCAGAACCTGAAGCTCCAGAAACAAAGTTTTCGTTTCCACAAACTGTTATCGAATTTACGCAATCATTTGGCTCATTTTGGGCAATTCCAAATAATGAAAATAAAAATAATATAAGCGTTATTGACTTCTTCATTCTCTTTCTAATTATTTCAAATATCATTGAAACTTATATCAATAAATACTATTACTTTTGAATCAGAAACTCTGATCTTCTGTTTTCAGCGTGTTCAGTTTCGGAACAATTGTTTTTACAATCAATTTTTGGTTCTGAACTACCAAATCCTTTTCCTGAAATTCTGTCTTTAGAAATTCCTTTTGAAATAATATATTGAACTGTCGATTGTGCTCTTTGCTCAGATAATTTCAAGTTATAATTTGAATTTCCTTTTGAATCAGTATGCGATTTTACATAAATTTTCATGCTTGGATTTTCATTCATCACTTTCACTAATTTGTCCAACTCATTTGCACCTTGAGCAGTAATATTACTTTTATCAAAATCAAAATATACGTTTTTCAGAATCACTTCTTTATCTGTAATTATTACTTCAGATGGATTCAACATAGCTTCAACTTTCGATTTACCTGATTTTACTTTTTCAATTGTAAAATTTCCATCTTCAAAATTGGTAGCTTTTACATATAATGAATAAGATGAATTACAATCAACATCAAAACTTACTTCACCATTATTATTAGAAAGTTTTTTTGCAATTACATTTCCTTTTGAATCTAAAATAGAAACCTCAGCATTTGATAAAACTTTTTGAGATTTTTTATCTGAAACAACAACTAAAGTTTCTGCTACACAAATTGGTGATGCTTGAAAAATAGCATCAGAGCCATTTCTATTAGAAGAAAAATAACCTACATTCTCTTTTGAATTAAATGAAAATGAAAAATCATCTTGTTCGGTATTTACAGGTTTTCCAACATTTTGTGGTTCAGAAGAAGTATTTAAATCTGCTTTAAAAACATCTAATCCGCCAAAACCTTGTCTTGACGTTGATGAAAAATATAAAATATTATCATCTGAAATAAATGGGAAATTTTCTTTTCCTTCAGTATTTATTTTTGAGCCTAAATTTTCAGGAGTTCCATAACTATTCTGATTAACAGAAACCTTCCAAATATCAGATTCACCAAAGCCTCCTGGCATATTTGAAGCAAAATATAATGTTTTACCATCTTTACTTAAACTCGGATTTGAAAACGAATGAGTTTTATTGTTCATTGGCAACGCTTCTACATTTGTCCATTTTCCATTTACTCTTGAAGCTTTATACAAACCTTGTTGTCCAACTTTTATATTGGCTTTTTTACTTTTTTCATATTGTCCTTCGCTATGTCCATCGCGTGCAAAAAACATAGTATTTCCATCACTGCTAATTGTAATTGGTCCATCATGAAAAGGTGTATTCAATTCATTTACAGATGTTGGTTCTGATAAAGTTCCATCAGAATTTCTAACCGATTTAAAAATATCTAAATAAGGTTGATTCGTCCATTTATCAGTTTTGGTAGCATTGTTTCTATTACTTGTAAAATATAAAATATTTTCATTGGACAGAAAAGCACCAAAATCGCTTTGACCATTGTTTTTTATAGAAGTTTGTACAACATCAAATAATTTTGATTTATTTGCCAAACTTGGAATATAATTTGGATTTTCCTTATGCTCTTTTGCTCTTGAATCATTTGGTAACAAGCTAGAAAAAGTATCCATTTGCTTATTAGCTTCTTGATATTTTCCTAAAGATTTTAGAGTTTGAGCATATTTATAATAGGTTTCAGCATCAGCTTTAGTTGCCACAGCTTTTTCATACCATTTTGCAGCTTCTGTTGGATTGAAAACATTGAAATAACTATTTGCCAATTGTTTAAACACATATTGATTTGCATTTTTAGAATCGGCAAGTTTCAGATATTCTTCAATTGCATTGACATACTGATAAGTATCAAAATAGTTATCGGCTTTTTCGGTATTTTTATTTTGTGCAATTGAAGTTACAATTATCATCAAAAAACTAAAGGTGAAATATATTTTTTTCATGTTTATTTTTTTAGAAAAATCTAGGTGAAATAGAAACTTTTTTAGGGAAATTCAAATCAAACAACAACATAAATTCGTGTGATGCAGGCGTTGAAACATTCAAATCGGAAATTATTGAATCATAAGCATACCCAATTTTTAAGTTGGGAGTTATTGCAAAATTCACCATTCCTCCAAAAGAATCTTCAAATCGATGCGTGGCACCAACTTCTAACTTATCAAAGAACAAAAAGTTAGCTGATAAATCAATAGATGACGGAGCATTTATTGCAGATTTAAACATAAATGAAGGCTTAAATTTTGTGCTCTTGGCAATATCAAAAACATATCCACCAGTTACAAAATAGTGCTGTGTTTCGTTTCCAAAATTATAAACTTGTCCATTTTGTGTTACATCTAAATGAGTTGATTTAAAGAAATTTGGCATAGACAAAGCTACATAATATTTATCGGAATGATAGAACAAACCTGTTCCTAAATTTAGATAAGTATTACTTGTATTTTCACTAAAAGCAATATCATTTGGGTTTCTTACATAACCATTTCCAATTTCTGAAAACAAACCTACTTTATGAAAAGTCGCACCAGCTTTTATTCCAAACAACAATCTATGCTCTCCTCCAAGATTTAATTTATAAGAGAAATCAGCATATAAATTTGTTTCATCTATTGGTCCAATTTTATCTGAAATTGCAGATAAACCAAGACCAACGTTTTTTCCAACAGGACTATGAATTGAAAAGGTTACCGTTTTTGGTGCTCCTTCTAATCCTTTCCATTGTTCTCTATATAACAAACTTCCTGCTAAATTTTCTTTTGAACCAGCATAAGCAGGATTTATGACATTCATATTATACATATATTGTGTATAATGTGGATCTTGCTGTGCATTAATTTCTAAAATTGATACTAGAAATAATACTATTAAATATATATTCTTCATTTTAAATTTTCTAATAATTATTAAATCCATTATCTATTTATATAAACCCAACCCGTTATATTCTGACCATTTTCTTTAGATATACTATAAAAATAAGTTCCATCAGGAAGACCTTCTCCAGAATCGGAATTTCCGTTCCATTGATTAGTATAATTACCTGAGAAATGATATACTTCAACACCATATCTATTAAAAATTGAAACTTCTTTAACTCCCATTCCTGTTAAATCAAAAGTATCATTATCACCATCACCATTTGGAGAAATTCCTCTAGGTATAAATTGGCAAGGATCTCTTTCTACTGTAAAACTTGCTGTTCCAATACAACCTTGAGAGTTTACATTTACATTAACTGAAAACGGAATACTTACCATAGGATTTAAAGCTAAATAGTCATTAACACTGAATGTCGCGCTATTTGAGCCAATTTGAACATTACTAGAATTTGTCCAAGTATAATTTACACTACTTTCGTTATATGAACTATTTAATGGACTTACTTGTAAAACCAATTGATCGTTTACACAACTTGCAGTAACTTCAGCTTCGATAGTTCCAATAATTGAAATTGAATATTGGCTTGAACCTTGAAGTAAACAAGCTGAAGGATTTGCTAAAACAGAATAGGTAACTACATAATTACCAGGTGAACTATTTGCAACATTAATTTCACCTGTTGAAGCATTTATTGATAATCCTGTTGTGCTTGTAAATGTACCTCCAGTTACAAATCCGGAGGATAAAGTTGGTAATACATTTGAAGAATTTGAACACAATACATTATCTAAAGTAAATGATGTTACAGGTGTAACCGTTGGATTTACTGTAACAATAACTGATGAAGTATAATTTTGACTGCAAGAAGGCGTATCATTTGAAGCTACACTAACTAAATTATAAGTTGTAGTTGCACTTAAATTTCCTGTTGCTAAAGTTGCAGTTCCAGAAGCATTTAAGTTAATAGTTGTGTTTGTTCCACCACCAATGTTGTAAGTTACAATTGCATTTGGAGTTCCTGTAAAAGTTATATTAGTTCCATTAGCAGAACAAATTGTAGTAGCTCCAGAAATTGTTGCTGTTGGCAAATCTTTAATAGTTACAACAATTGTCGCTTTTGGACCAACACATCCAATTGAATTTACTAAACTAACATAATAATTTGTTTGACCAACAACGCTTGTATTTGGTGTTGGTGCAGTTGTAGTTCCAACTAAATCAGTTGCATTAGCAAACCACATCAATGTGTATCCTGATGGCGCAGTTGCTGTTAAAGGCAAAGCAACATCATTTTTACAAAGTGTTACATTTTGTGTAGTTGGAGTCGTAGTTTCACCTAAATAAGTAATCTTTATTGTTTTTTCACAATATCTAGTTTTCCAAGTATAAATATAATCACCAGCATTTGTAAATCCTGAAATTGCTGTACTATTGCTATTTGGAGTTGCTATAGTTGTTACAGCAGGATTTGAAGTACTTGCAATCCATTGTCCTATTCCGTTTGCTACAACATTAGTTGTTGTTTGATTACAATTTAAAGTTAAGTTTTGTGTGATTATATCTGTATTTACTTTAAAATTAGCCGCATCTAATAAATGCCCAATAGCATAATTTCTTACTCTAAAAATAAATCTAGTAGTTGTTTGACCTGATGGAACATTATAAGTTCCGGTGATAATATCCCAAACTAAAGTGTTTGAAAAATGTTCAGTAACCAACGTAAAAGGTCCAGAAATTGGTCCAGCCCAAAGTTCTAAAGTAGTTCCATTTGTTCTTGATGCAGATGCAAAACTATAATCAACTTTAATAGCTTCGGAAGTATCAAAATCTTTGTAAAGTCCTTTAATATTTGGATCAGAAGCATTCCAAGTTGAAGCAGTATCATGTATCAATTGAATTGCTTGTCCACCATCAATTGGAATTACACCAGGAGAATTAGATCCTTCTTGAAAATACATTGTTCCTGCATCTGTATTGACTCTCCAACCAGGCACAACAGTTGCATTTATAATTGTCACAACTCCGGTAACAGATTGCATTGGTAATTTTTCAAAACTATAATTAAATGCATCCAAATTGCATAAATCTGTTGGTGTACTAATACAGATTTTGAATTTTTTATCATTATTTGTAGTATCATTTAATTTTAATCTAATTTTATAAGTAGTTCCAACTATAAGTTCAGTAGAATAAACAGTAGTCATAGAGTTATTTTCACTACAGCTTTTTTCTACTAAAGAACCATCTGTTTGAACTTCATATAATGACATAATTATTTTTGGCCATATACCATTATAAGAAGAATTATAATAACTTCCAGGAGTAAAATCACTTAGCTCGATGTTGTGAACTCTTGAAGTAGCAACAAAATCAAACCAAACATCACCACCATTAATTCCTCCACAAGAAGTTGGTTCAGCAGAAGGTGTTGCTCCAAGAAAAGAAACATCTTCACCTTTTTGAGCACAATCATTAGTAGCATTTATTGGTAATGTAATAGAATTTACAGCTTCGTTATTTCTAATAAATTCTTGTGGTCCAGACCAAAAACTTTTATCCGTTGCACTACAAACTGCTCTTACAAAATATTCATAAGTACTATTTGATGATATTGTAAAATCTGCATCAACAGGAGTATAATTTGGTGTAGAAACTATGGTTCCTGATTGTGGTAAAGTTCCATTTCCAAGAGGTTGAATAAATACTTCCCATTGCGTTTCTGTTCCTCCAGGTGTCCAAGATAAAACTCCTAAATCATTAACAGTTAAATTGGTTGGTTGTGGACAAGTAACAGTTCCGCAACTAGCAAAACCAGAATAAATGTTTGTATTAATAGTTCCTAAACCAAGTGGACTTGTCCAAATTATATTATTATTTACATCTTTTATAACTGCTTGTGCTTGAGAATATTGAATACCACTTCCTGAACCTTGCCAATATAAATTATATTCAACACCATTACATAAATAAACTACATAGTCAATAGAAGTTGGTTGCGTTGGACCAGTTGATGGAAAATTAATTTCTTGAACAACAACTCCATTTTGCATTAAATTTAAATGTTGAGAAACTTGACCTGTACTTCCATTAGTAACTGTAATTGTATATTGACATGCATTTGTAAAGCTACATCTAGTAGTAAATTCAAATGGCCCAACCCATTCACTTTGTGAAGATGAACTACAAATTGCACGCACATAATATTGATATTGAGTAGCAGCAGTTAATCCATTTATTGTATACGGATGAGTTGATGTTGTGTGTAAATATGCAGGTAAAGTATTTCCAATTGGTGCAGGTGTTCCAAAAGGTTGTACTGAAATTTCCCATGAGGTTTCAGAACCAACTGCTTCCCAATTTAAGGTTACAGAAGTATCTGTTAGATTGCTTTCAACTGTGTTAATAACTGTTGAACATGCTGGAATATTTTCAATAATTACATTATCAATAAATAAATATTGTCCTCTGTAAGCCCATGGATTTGGTGGAAAGAACGGAATATGAAATGCAATATTTGTATTTGTTGGCGCTGTAATATTGCTTAAATTAATAACCATTTCTTTCACCTCTTCATTATTTATTTCTTCATGTGTGAAAGTTACTGGATAAACCCCTGGCTGTGTAATTGTTGCATTATTAGACATTGTTAATACATTACCAGAAATCCCAGTTACTGTTGTTAGATATGGAAAAGGGAAATTGGTAATATAAAAAATATCTCCAACTTGAATTCCAGAAGCTGAAGCCACAGTTAATTGATTTGAACCTGCTGTTGTTCCAGATGCATCAGTTGTTGTTGAAAAACTATTTTCATATAATATTGTAGAAAACTGAGCTAAATCTGTGCCGTTAGTTGAAAGCTTGATTTTTAAATCTTCTGTGAAGAAATTATCTTTAACTTTATATGAAAAACGTAATCTTTGATTTGGCTGAATTGTTAATGTTGGTGTAATTAACCAATCGTCATTATTACCATTTGTTCCTGTAAACATAGAAGCCATTTGGTTTCCTGAAATTGGGCTAACTGTTTGGTCTAGATTCCAAAAATTACCATTTCCATTATTATTTACAACTTCCCAACACGATTCAGTAGTTGAACTTGAGTCAAATGTTTCTAAAAATGGAGTTGACAAAACATTACATTTTGTTTTAAATCTAAATGGTCCAACCCATTCGCTAACATCTGGCGAAGCACAAATTGCTCTAACATAATATTCATAATTTGTATCAGAAGTTAAACTTGTTGCAGCATAAGTTGGATTAGTATTTACTGTAGTTCCACTTCCTGTTGGAATTCCAGAATATGGAGCTTGAATTACAACTTCCCATTGTGTTTCTGTGTTACCAACAATCCAATTTAAATTTGCTGAAGTTGTTGTAATTGAAGAAGCAGATAAACCTGATGGATTTGGACATAAATCTAAATCTTCAATCGAAACATCATCCACCATCATTAAACCAGAGTTACTTGGATTTGTCATAGTTGGTGGAACTCTAAATGCAAAATAAGAAACACCAGTTCCAGTAAAAATTATTTCATCTTCTTGATAATCCGAATTTAAAAAATCTTCGGATGGTTTTAATACTGTATAGGTTGCAAAAGTTGGACTTGATGACATTAAAATTTCAAAATTCCCTCTTGCTGTTGGGTAAAAAATAGATGTAGCAGCTCTATATTTATATCGTAATACTTTTTGTCCAACTACATTTATTGGCGCACTAATTAACCAATCATTATAAGACACAAAGGGTTGAAACATTGTTGAAATAGCTCTAATTGATGCTTCTGTTGTTTCAATTCTCCATTGTGTTAAATCATTATCAACATTATTAACTGACCAACAAAATTTCTTTGAAGTTAAATCTGTATCATCAAAAGTTTCTAAATAGGGTAAGTTTTGTGCTCCGCAAAGAGTATTGAAAACAATTGGTCCTGCCCAAACGCTTTGCTCTGTTGCGCTACAATATGCTCTTACATAAAATTCATATTTTGTTGAATGGATTAATCCAGAAATAGTATAAGGATTTGTGTTTACTAAAGTTCCACTAGTTATAGGTGTTCCTGTTCCATAAGGCACAGCAATTACTTCCCATTGTGTGTTATTATATCCATTTGTCCAAGAAAATTCAACAGACGTTTCTGTAATTGAACCAGGTGTAATTGTTGGATAACTTGGTGGTGAACACGCAGGTAAATTTTCAACATAAACATCATCAATATAAAATTGAATTCCTGTTTGTATTGAACCTAATGGTAAATGCCATGCAATATTTACATCTCCAACAATATTCAAAGGTATTGGAACAATCATTTCAATATAATTATATCCAGTTGTGTATGAAGTTAAAGGAACTAAAGTTGTTGTGAAATTATTAGAACCAATTCCAGTGGTTGATAATTTAATTTCAAAGTTTCCAGGTCCTGGTGTTGGATTAACAGTTGGTCCCCAATTTCCATAAATATTATATTTGAAACGAAGTTGTTTTTGAGAGACTCCATCCAAATGAATTTGTGGAGAAACCAACATATCATTTGTAATTAAACTCAAACCAGATGTTCTAAGTTTTGCTACAGTTTCACCATTTGCATCATTTCCAAAATCAAATTCATAAGCGTCATTATTTAAATTAAGTTTATCCCAACACATAATTTCACTTCCATTATTGAATCCAGAATAATATGGTGGAGTAAAAACTGTACATTGAGTTGTAAACAATAATGGGCTTGACCAATTTCCAGGAGTTCCACTACAAATAGAACGTACGTAAAAATTATATTGAGTTCCAGGCAATAATCCTGAAACCAAATTATTTAGATTCGTTGAAGTTGGTGTTAAAACATCAGTTCCATTTGGTGCTCCAGCAGAAACAGGTTTAGCAATATATTCCCAAGCTGTTACTAAATTTTGAGGGTTTTCCCATGAAAAAGCAGCACTATTTTGTTGCAAATTTTGATACGTAATTCCTGATGGTGTTGAACAAGCTGGTGCAGAAACTGTAAATGTAAAACATACACTTGCTCCACCAACAGATGGTTGATAAGCTGATGAAATTAATATGATATAAGTATTTCCAGCTTGAACATAAAAATTATTAAGTTCAGCATAATCAACAGATGATGGATTTCCAGTAGTAAAAGCTCCTAAACAAGAAGCATTAGTCCCAACTCCAGCACAACTATCAAAAATAAAAATTGAAGATAATGTATTTGCAAAACAACCTCCTCCAGAAGTATGAATTTGTTGCGAAAAATTAACTAATCCTGAAGTTGTAGGTGTATAAGATAAAAAAGCATGGTCGCCAGAAAACCAGTTCCAAGTTGAAGGCGTATTTGCTGGCTGACAACTCAATCCTTGACTATTATAACTTGTATAATTAACCGTATTATTAAAATCATTCAAGTTAGCATTTAATATATAGGGTGATGCTGAAATATTAGGTGGAATTACAATTGGTGTATCACAAGTAAAACCTAAAACAGAAGTTGTAAAAGATGTTGGCCCAACCCAAGCACTACTTGATGATGCATCACAAATTGCTTTAATATAAACATCATAAGTTGTATTATTGTTTAACCCATTAGCAGTGTATGAAGTTCCTGTTACAGGCGTTCCGTTTGCTCCAATTCCATTTCCAGTAGGAACAACTTGAACTTCAAAATTAGTTGCCGTTGGATGTGTCCAACTAATCCCAGCATTTATTGAGCCAGGATTTACAACTACATTTGAAACTGCCGGACAAGATGAAATTGCTCTTACATTATCAACAAACCATGAATCACCACTTGTAGCAGTTGTTCCTGTTTGATTTGTAACTGCTACAAAAGCAATATAAATTGGAATTCCAGAAGGCAATGATGAGATAGATACAACCTTTTCTTCATAAGTTGTAGCAGCAACATTCAATTGTGCTTCTGTCCAAGATTGTAATACAACATTAAAACTACTAACATCAGGTTGAGAAGCAGTTGAAACTCTCAATTGATAAGTAGCTCCTCTATTAGTAAAACTTCCTTGTTTTGTATAAAATCTAATTTCTCCATTTGAAGGTGTATTGAACTGTTCCGAAATTAAAAAGTATTCGGCTGTTGTTCCAATTGTGTTATTCAATGAAGGATTTACAAAAGCTCCACCTGATGCTAAATATCCTCCTGATGGAGTGGCTTGCCAGTTATTGGTAACTGTAATATTACTATTGATTGCCCAACTTGACGGAATTCCTCCTTCAAAAGACTGTAAAGACAATTGTCCAAAACTAATATTTGTCAAAAAAAACAAAAACAAAAACAAAATTTTATTCATTTTGTTTTTGTTTATTGTTCTATTATAAAAGTTTAGACTACTATCTTTTTTACTAGTAGCAAGATATAATTTACACATGATATTATTTTTTATTGTTTGTTTTATGAATTCAATTCATATAAAATAAGCATCAAGGCTATTTATTTCAAATAGCCTTGAATACTTATTTAAAATTATTTTTTCAAAATATTTAAAGTTTTAGTTTTTTCATTTGATAAAACTTTAACTAAATAGGTTGCTGTAGGTAATTCACTAAAATTAACCTCAACTTGTAATGCATTAGGCTCTAATGTAATTACTTTTTGACCTATCATATTATAAATTTCAATTCCTGAAATTACTTCTTGTGATACAATTCTTAATACATCAGATACAGGATTTGGATAGTATTTTAAATTATTTAATTCAAAATTTTCATTTCCTAAAGTTACTGTTACAGTAACACCAAATGGAGCACTTGAACAATTTGTATTTGAATTGATAGCATAATAAGTCGTTCCACTTACTAAAACAGTTCCTGCAGTAATTGCATTTGTTCCAGCAATTGCATCAGCAGAAGTTGGATACCAAATACCTGTAGAATTAGAAATAACTAAATCTTCAATTGTTGCTTCAGAAGCATTTACAACACTTATAGTTTGAACTGCATCTCCAGTTGGAGAAGTTGGATTTGCTAACATAACTGCATTTGTAAATGAAGCTGTTGCTGATGTACAAGTCGCATTTGATGCACTTACTGTATAAGATGTTCCAGCAGTTGCTCCAGAAATTACTCCTCCTGTTCCAACACTTGGTCCAGTTGGCAAGAACGTATAAGTCAATAATGAATCATAATTTGTGATTGTTGAACTTCCGTCAGCGCTACATGTTGCAGCAGTTGTTGAAACCGTTGGTGTAGATGGAGTTGCTAACATAACTGCATTTGTAAATGAAGCTGTTGCTGATGTACAAGTCGCATTTGATGCACTTACTGTATAAGATGTTCCAGCAGTTGCTCCAGAAATTGCTCCTCCTGTTCCAACACTTGGTCCAGTTGGCAAGAACGTATAAGTCAATAATGAATCATAATTTGTGATTGTTGAACTTCCGTCAGCGCTACATGTTGCAGCAGTTGTTGAAACCGTTGGTGTTGATGGAGTTACTAACATAACAGCATTTGTAAATGAAGCTGTTGCTGATGTACAAGTCGCATTTGACGCACTTACTGTATAAGATGTTCCAGCAGTTGCTCCAGAAATTACTCCTCCTGTTCCAACACTTGGTCCAGTTGGTAAGAATGCATAAGTCAATAATGAATCGTAATTTGTGATTGTTGAACTTCCGTCAGCGCTACATGTTGCAGCAGTTGTTGAAATCGTTGGTGTTGATGGAGTTACTAACATAACTGCATTTGTAAATGAAGCTGTTGATGATGTACAAGTCGCATTTGACGCACTTACTGTATAAGATGTTCCTGCTGTTGCTCCAGAAATTGCTCCTCCTGTTCCAACACTTGGTCCAGTTGGCAAGAACGTATAAGTCAATAATGAATCATAATTTGTGATTGTTGAACTTCCGTCTGCACTACATGTTGCAGCTGTTGTTGAAACCGTTGGTGTAGATGGAGTTACTAACATAACTGCATTTGTAAATGAAGCTGTAACTGATGTACAAGTCGCATTTGAAGCACTTACTGTGTAAGATGTTCCAGCAGTTGCTCCAGAAATTGCTCCTCCTGTTCCAACACTTGGTCCAGTTGGTAAGAACGTATAAGTCAATAATGAATCATAATTTGTGATTGTTGAACTTCCGTCAGCACTACATGTTGCAGCAGTTGTTGAAACTGTAGGAACATCAGGATTGCTTGAAACAGTTGCTAAAACAGCAACTCTAGGAGTCGAACAAACATCGGTTACACTAATATCAAAGAAATTAACATTTGAAGTATCCATTGCTCCATCTAAAGTAGAAACACTTCCTAGAATATTAAATGAACCTACTCCGATAGGTGTATTAGCAGTAGTTAGTCTACCTAAAGTGTTTGTATTACTTAAACCAGATGTTGCTAATAATTTATATCCTGAACCAGCAGGTACATTATAATTTAAAGTTACAACATTATTAATTGTTGCAGAAATTGCACCTGTATTTGTAACAGGAGTAAATGTAACAGGTAGTGTTCCTGGAACAATGTTTCCATTACTATCATATAATCTAATTGTAATTGGAGCACCAGCATCTGCAGCAGCCGCAGTTTGTTTTGGATGAACTTTAACTGTATTGATTAGTAAATTTTTAGTTGCATTAAAAACTATTCCACTATAATTCGATTGTTGTGTTAATGTGCCTGTAAAAGATCTTCCTGCAGAATAAGCTGTACCCATTTCTTCAGAAGCAACATAATAAGTTGTTGTTGTTGCCGGAGAAGGAGAATAAGTAGCTCCAGTTGCTAAAGGTGTTCCACCTGTTTGAACATCATACCAATTAATTGTTCCTGAAGTAGCAACTGCTGATAATGCAATTGGAGTACTCGCAGTACATGTAGAACCTCCTGCAGTACTAGTCAATTCATTTGAAAACTGAACCATTACTGGTGTTGAAGTTGCTGTTACTGGTCCAAAAGGACATGTTACAATACATTGATAATATGTTTCTCCTAATGGAGTTACAGTTAAAGTTTTATTAGTTGCACCAGAAACATTCGAATAAGTAACTCCATC
>Ga0209572_1001509_pt1 | contig 15386 bp, 16 predicted proteins | sample EBPBio232012_DNA_FD_185867 | JGI IMG/M metagenome (GOLD analysis project Ga0209572, IMG submission 185867) | Wastewater treatment Type I Accumulibacter community from EBPR Bioreactor in Madison, WI, USA - Reactor 1_1/23/2012_ DNA (SPAdes)... | ecosystem: Engineered > Bioreactor > EBPR >...
GGCCTGGGCAGCCTGGACTACGTGGCGCGCGAGGTGGTGAAAGCCGACAAACTGGTCGACTACACCAACAAGTCGAACCTGGCCGAGCGTTTTGCCAAGCGCTTTGGCGCCGCCATGGGCGAAGGCGCGGTGGGGGCGCTGAAGTCGGTGCCCACTTTGCGCTGAACTTCCCTCACGGGCCGATGGCGAACACCGCCGGCCCGCCAGGCACGTGCGGCGCACCGGCCCGCCAGGTCTGCACGGTGGCCGAATGTGTGCCGCCGTCGGCCAGGGTCAGGCCATGGCTGACCGACAGACGCGTGCCGGGTTTGAGTTCGCGCAGCAGGGCACCCAGCAGGGCGGCGTTGCGGTAGGGCGTTTCGATGAACAGCTGCGCTTGCTGTTGGCGCGTGGCCAGCGCCTCCAGCTCGCGGATGCGCTGGGCGCGCGCCGTGGCGTCCTGCGGCAGGTAGCCGACGAAAGCGAAGTTCTGGCCGTTGAGGCCGCTGGCCGCCAGCGCCAACAGCAGCGACACCGGGCCGACCAGGGGCACGACCGGGATATTCGCCTCGTGCGCGGCACGCACCACCGAACTGCCCGGGTCGGCCACGGCCGGCATGCCGGCTTCGCTGACCAGGCCCACGTCGTGCCCGGCCAGGGCGGGCGCCAGCAGCGCGCGCGTGTCGGCGCGTGGGGCGTTGGCGCCGTGGTCGCCTTTCTTGTGCACGGCGCGCGGCAGCTCGGCGATGTGCTGCGCCTGGATCGGCGCGGCCAGCGGCAGCACGGTGTCCACCCGTTTAAGGAAGGCGCGCGTCGACTTGGCGTTCTCGCTGATCCAGTGCGTCAGCGCGGCGGCGGCCTGCAGCGTGCCCAGGGGCAGTACGTCCTGCAGCGGCGCCAGTTGCTCGCAGCCGTGGTCCAGCGGCGTCGGCACCAGCAGCAGGCGGCCGGGCGCGCTCATGGCAGCGTGAACCTGGCGGCGCGCAGCAGGCGCGCGGTGCGGATCAGCGGCAGGCCGACCAGGGCCGTCGGGTCGTCGCTGTGAATGGCTTCCAGCAGGGCGATGCCCAGGCCCTCGCTCTTGGCGCTGCCGGCGCAGTCGTAGGGTTGCTCGGCGCGCAGGTAGCGTTCGATTTCCTCGTTGTGCAGCGTGCGAAAGCGCACCTCCACCGGCGCCAGATCGGTTTGCGCGAAGCCGGCGCCATGCCCGACCACGGCCACCGCGGTGTGGAAGATCACGGTCTGCCCACTCATGCGCCGCAGTTGCGCCACGGCGCGCTCGTGCGTGCCCGGCTTGCCCAGCGGCTCGCCGGCCAGATCGGCCACCTGGTCGGAGCCGATCACCCAGGCTTCGGGGTGGCGCGCCGCCACCTCGCGCGCCTTGGCCAGGGCCAGGCGCTCGGCCAGCGCGCGCGGCGCCTCGCCGGGCTGGGGGGTTTCATCGACCTGGGGCGCCGCCACCTCGAAGGCCAGGCCCAGGCGCGCCAGCAGCTCGCGCCGGTAGCGCGAGGTGGAGCCCAGGATCAGCGGGGCGTTTCGGACGGCGGTGGGGGCGGACGGCTGAGGCATGGGGGCGATTCTCTTACACTGCCGGCATGAGCCGATCGTTCTCTCCCGCGCACCTCGACGTGGCTGCTTTTGCCGAGGCCAAGGGCCATCTCGAAGGTCGAGATTCGCTATCAAAATTTAAGCGACTGACCGAGGAAACACGCCGACAAGAGGGTGATTTCATTGTCCATTGGCAGGCCGACGGCGAGCGCCGCCGCGCCGTCGATGGCAGCCAGCGCCCGGCCGTGCACCTGCGCGCCGAGGCCGAGCTGCCCCTGACCTGCCAGCGCTGCATGGGTCCGATGACGGCGCCGCTGCGGGTGGACCGTCATTTTGTCTTCGTGCCCGACGAGGACACCGCCGCCGCGCTGGACGACGAGTCCGAGGACGACGTGCTGGCGCTGACGCCCGACTTCGATCTGCCCGCGCTGATCGAGGACGAGTTGCTGATGACCTTGCCCCTGGTGCCCCGGCACGAGGATTGCCCGGTGCCGGTGCGCCTGTCGGCCGAGGACGCCGACTTCGACGCCGGGGAAGTTCAAGAACACCCGTTCGCGGCCCTGGCGGCGCTGAAGAAGGGCAGCGGGCCGCATTAAGGGCCATCCGCTGATGGCCGTCGGATTCGGGCTATAATCAGAGGCTTCGCGTGGTCAAGAACAAGGGTTTTCGGTTCGTCAGAGCCGGCCCTGGCTTGCGACAGCGGGTGCGTAACCCGCCACGTGACGCATTTTCAACGACGAATCGGAATGGCTGCCTAGGATGGCTTGGCCAATCCCTCAACGGATCAAGGAGCCACCATGGCTGTTCAGCAAAACAAGAAGTCGCCGTCCAAGCGCGGCATGCACCGTTCGCACAACGCCCTGGCGGCGCCCGGCATTGCCGTCGAGCCGACCACCGGCGAAACCCATCTGCGTCACCACATCAGCCCGAACGGCTTTTACCGTGGTCGCCAGGTGATCAAGCCGAAGACCGAGGCCTGATTTCTCCAGACTCGATTGGGCGCGCCATCGGCGCGCCTGCCCTTGGCTTTCCCACCGACCGGGCTCGGCGCCACGCTTTGCGTGGCCTCGGGCCTTTGCCGTTTTCGGGCGGCTGAAATGAGGCTTGCATGATCGTTCTGGCTGTCGACTGCATGGGGGGCGACCATGGCCCCGAGGTCACGCTGCCGGCTTGCCGCCAGTTTCTCGACGAGCATCCCGACGCGCGCCTGCTGCTGGTCGGGCTGCCACAGGCGCTGGCCGGCTTCAGCCATGAGCGTGCCAGCACCGTGCCGGCCAGCGAGGTCGTGGCCATGGACGACGCCATCGAGGTGGCGCTGCGCAGAAAGAAAGACTCGTCCCTGCGCGTGGCGATCCAGCAGGTGAAGGACGGCACGGCCCAGGCGGCCGTGTCGGCCGGCAACACCGGTGCCTTGATGGCCGTGGCGCGCTACCTGCTGAAGACCCTGGACGGCATCGAGCGCCCAGCCATCGCCACGGCCTTGCCCAATAAGGTGGGTGGGGCCACCACCATGCTGGACCTGGGCGCCAACGTCGACTGCACGGCCGAGCACCTGTTGCAGTTCGCCGTGATGGGCTCGGCCCTGGTGTCGGCCCTGGGCGGTGGCGACAACCCGCGCGTGGGGTTGCTGAACATCGGCGAGGAGCTGATCAAGGGCAACGAATTGATCAAGAGCGCCGGCGATCTGCTGCGCGCCGCGGGTGCGGCGGGCGACCTGAACTTCATCGGCAACGTCGAGGGCGACGACATCTTCAAGGGCGTGGCCGACATCGTGGTCTGCGACGGCTTCTCGGGCAACGTGGCGCTGAAGACCGCCGAGGGTTTGGCGGGCATGATCGCGCAGTTTCTGCGCGAGGAGTTTTCTCGCAACATCTTCACCAAAATGGCCGCGATCGCGGCGTATCCGGTGCTCAACGCGCTGAAAAAACGCATGGACCACCGGCGCTACAACGGCGCGGCGCTGCTGGGCCTGCGCGGTTTGGTGTTCAAAAGCCACGGCTCCGCCGACGTGCTGGGCTTCGAGCACGCGTTGCGGCGCGCGTATGATGCCGCCAGCAACCAATTGCTGGCGCGCGTGCAGGCGCGCATCGCCCATGCCGCGTTGCTGCCGGCGGCGCCCGCCGTCGTGGCGGCGGGCGAAGGGCGCTGAAACCGCCCGGCGCGGGCCGTTCGGATGTTTCGCGGCCAGTACGCACAAGGACAGAGCACCCCATGAATCGTCGCCATTCCCGCATCGCCGGCACCGGCAGCTACTTGCCGCCGCGCCGCGTGACCAACGACGAACTGGTGGCCGAACTGGCCCAGCGCGGCATCGAAAGCTCGGACGAGTGGATCGTTGAGCGCACCGGCATCCGGGCGCGCCACTTCGCCGCCCCCGACGTGCCGGCCAGCGAGCTGGCGGTGCCGGCGGCGCGCGCGGCGATGCAGGCGGCTGGGGTCGGCCCGGCCGACATCGATCTGATCGTGGTGGCCACGTCCACGCCGGACATGGTGTTTCCCTCCACCGCCACCATCGTGCAGCACAAGCTGGCCCAGGCCTTTGGCGCCGAGGGGGCTGGCCTGCTGGGCTGCCCGGCCTTTGACGTGCAGGCGGTGTGCAGCGGCTTCGTCTACGCCCTGACGGTGGCCGACGCGTTGATCGCCAACGGCACGGCGCGCCGCGCGCTGGTGATCGGCAGCGAGGTGTTCAGCCGCATCATCGATTTCAAGGACCGCACCACCTGCGTGCTGTTCGGCGACGGCGCCGGCGCCGTGGTGCTGGAGGCCAGCGACAAGCCGGGCCTGCTGGCCACCGATCTGCACGCCGACGGTCGGCACGTCGGCATTCTGTGCGTGCCCGGCCATGTCTCCGGTGGGCAGGTGCTGGGCGATCCGCTGCTGAAGATGGACGGCCAGGCCGTGTTCAAGCTGGCCGTCGGCGTGCTCGACAAGGCCGCGCGCGCCGTGCTGGCCAAGGCCGGCTTGCAAGAGTCGGACATCGACTGGCTGATTCCGCACCAAGCCAACATCCGCATCATGCAGGGCACGGCCAAGAAGCTGCACCTGCCGCTGGACAAGGTGATCGTCACGGTGCAGGAACACGGCAACACCTCGGCCGCCTCGATTCCGCTGGCGCTCGACCACGGCGTGCGCACGGGCCAGATCAAGCCGGGGCAGACGCTGTTGCTGGAAGGTGTTGGCGGTGGCTTCACCTGGGGCGCGGTGCTACTAAAATTGTAGCTATACAGGATGTGTGGACGCCGACCTGTGCGGCTTTTTACTATCAAAGAAGTTTTTTCCATGAAACCCATCGCATTTGTCTTTCCCGGTCAGGGCTCGCAGTCGGTTGGCATGCTGGACGTGTGGGGTGACCACCCCGCCGTGCGCGAGACCCTGCGCGAGGCCTCGGACGCGCTGGGCGAGGACGTTGGCGCGCTGATCCACGGCGGCCCCAAGGAAGCGCTGGCGTTGACCACCAACACCCAGCCGGTGATGCTGGTGGCCGGCGTGGCCTGCTGGCGCGCCTGGCGCGCCGAGGGCGGGGCGCTGCCGGCGGCCGTGGCCGGCCATTCGCTGGGCGAGTATTCGGCCCTGGTGGCGGCCGAGGCCTTGTCCTTGGCCCAGGCCGTGCCGCTGGTGCGCCTGCGCGCCACCGCCATGCAGGAGGCGGTGCCGGTGGGCGCCGGCGCCATGGCCGCCATTCTGGGCATGGAGTCCGCCAAGGTGGTGGCCGGCTGCGCCGAGGTGCGTGCCGCCATGGCCGGGCAGGCCGGCGAGGTGGTCGAGGCGGTGAACTTCAACGACCCGGTGCAGACCGTGATCGCCGGCTCCAAGGCCGCGGTCGAGAAGGCCTGCGAGGTGCTCAAGGGCATGGGCGCCAAGCGCGCGCTGCCACTGCCGGTGTCGGCGCCGTTCCACTCCAGCCTGATGAAGCCGGCCGCCGAGCGGCTGCGGGCCGCCTTGGCCGAGGTGGCGCTGGCCGCGCCCAAAATTCCGGTCGTCAACAACATCGACGTGTCCATCGAAAGCGAGCCCGAGCGCATCCGCGACGCCCTGTACCGCCAGGCCTTCGGGCCGGTGCGCTGGGTCGAAACCATCCAGAAAATCCGCGCCATGGGCCTGGGCACCGTGATCGAATGCGGCCCGGGCAAGGTGCTGGCCGGCATGACCAAGCGTGTCGACGCCGAGCTCAAGGGCGCCGCCGTGTACGACCCGGCCACCCTGGCCGAGGCCAAGGCCCTGGTCGGCTGAGGCGCTCGCGCCACCAGACAACAAGAGGAGAGAGGGATATGTCCAACCCAGCGGAATTCGCCGGCCAGGTGGCCCTGGTGACCGGCGCCTCGCGCGGCATTGGCGCGGCCATTGCCCAGACGCTGGCCGCCCGCGGCCTGACGGTGATCGGCACCGCCACCACCGACGCCGGTGCCGAGGCTATTGGCGCCGCCCTGGCGACCTACCCGGGCAGCCGTGGCGCGCGCCTGGACGTCAACGACGCCGCCGCCGCCGAAGCCTTGATCGACGCCATCGTCAAGCAGCACGGCGCGCTGCACGTGCTGGTGAACAACGCCGGCATCACCCGCGACCAGCTGGCCATGCGCATGAAGGACGAGGACTGGGACGCGGTGCTGGACACCAACCTGAAGGCGGTCTTCCGCATGAGCCGCGCCGTGATGCGTCCCATGATGAAGCAGCGCCACGGCCGCATCATCAGCATCACCAGCGTGGTCGGCGCCTCGGGCAACCCCGGTCAGGCCAACTACGCCGCCGCCAAGGCCGGCGTGGCCGGCATGACGCGCGCGCTGGCGCGCGAGCTGGGCAGCCGCGGCATCACCGTCAACTGCGTGGCCCCGGGCTTCATCGCCACCGACATGACCGCCGCCCTGGGCGACGAACAGCAAAAAGCCCTGACCGGCCAGATTCCGCTTGGCCGTCTGGGCCAGCCCGGCGACATCGCCGAGGCCGTGGCCTACCTGGCCAGTCCGCGGGCCGGTTACGTCACCGGCCAGGAACTGCACGTCAATGGCGGCATGTTCATGGCCTGAGGCCCTACACTAAAGCCCCGCGCGCACCGCCCCAACCGTGGCGGTGCGCGCGGGTAAAATCCCCGTTTTTCATCACCCTTAGAGGGAACCCATGAGCGATATCGAAGCACGTGTCAAGAAAATCATCGCCGAGCAACTCGGCGTGGAAGAGTCCCAGGTAACCAACGAGAAGGCTTTCGTGGCCGACCTCGGTGCCGACTCGCTCGACACGGTGGAGTTGGTGATGGCCCTGGAGGACGAGTTCGGCATCGAGATCCCGGACGAGGACGCCGAGAAGATCACCACGGTGCAAGCCGCCATCGACTACGCCAACAGCAAGAAGGCCTGATCGCCCATGACCCGACGCCGCGTCGTCGTCACAGGTCTGGGTTGCGTCAGCCCCGTGGGCAACACGGTGGCCGACAGTTGGGCCAATCTCCTGGCCGGCCGCTCGGGCATTGACCTCATCACGCGTTTCGACGCCAGCGCGTTCGCCAGCCGCATTGCCGGCGAGGTGCGTGGGCTGGATCTTTCGCCGCACATTTCGGCGAAGGAAGCGCGCACCATGGACACCTTCATCCACTACGGCATCATGGCCGCCGCCGAGGCGGTGCAGGATGCGGGCCTGGCCACCGGCGAGGCGCTGGATGAGGACACGGCCACACGCATCGGCTGCGTGATCGGTTCCGGTATCGGCGGCTTGCCGCTGATCGAGGACACGCATGCCGAGCTGACCGCGCGCGGACCGCGTCGCATTTCCCCTTTTTTCGTGCCGGCTTCCATTGTCAACATGGTGGCGGGGCACGTATCCATGAAGTTCGGCTTCAAAGGGCCGAACCTGGCGATCGCCACCGCCTGCACCACGGGCCTGCACTGCATCGGCGAGGGCGCGCGCCTGATCGCCCATGGCGATGCCGATACCGTGGTGGCGGGGGGTACCGAAGCCACCGTCTCGCCGCTGGGCGTGGGGGGCTTTGCCGCCATGCGCGCGCTGTCCACCCGCAACGACGATCCCAAGGCCGCCTCGCGCCCCTGGGACAAGGACCGCGACGGCTTCGTGCTGGGCGAGGGTTCGGGCGTCGTCGTGCTCGAGGAATATGAACACGCCAAGGCGCGTGGCGCCAAGATCTACGCCGAGGTGGCGGGTTTCGGCATGAGCGCCGACGCCGGCCACATGACGGCGCCCAACATGGACGGCCCGCGCCGTGCCATGGTGCTGGCGCTGCGCAGCGCGGGCATCAACGCCGATCAAATCGGCTACGTCAACGCGCACGGCACCTCCACGCCCTTGGGCGACATCAACGAGTCCAACGCCATCAAGGCGGCCCTGGGCGAACATGCCCACCAGACGGTGGTCAGTTCCACCAAGTCGATGACCGGCCACCTGCTGGGCGGCGCGGGGGGCATCGAGAGCGTGTTCACCGTGCTGGCCGTGCAGCAGCAGAAGGTGCCGCCCACCATCAACCTCGTCAACCAGGACCCCGAGTGCGACCTCGACTACTGCGCCAACACCGCGCGGGACGTCAGGTTCGACTATGCGCTGAAGAACAATTTCGGCTTTGGGGGCACCAACGGCGCCCTGGTGTTCAAGCGGGTTTGATTTCACCCCAGTCGCTTGGCGGCGCGCCGCACCGGGCGCAGCAACCCTGGCCTGGCTTCCGCGCGCCGCGTGGGGGCCGTGGCGGGGAGGAAGTGTTTTTCCCATGAAAGACGAGGCCCCGGCGGTCCGCCACGGCACCGGTCGCACGCCCGGGCTGGCGGCGACGTTGGTGTCGGTGTGGCTGATGGGGGCGGCGTTGGCCGCCGCCACTGGGGGCGGTATGTTTGGCCCGCCCGTCGACGGCTGGCGCGGGTGGGTTTTGCTGGGCGCCGTGCTCGGCGTGGCGCTGGCTCTGCTGGACTTCTGGCGTCGCCAACGCCCGCGGGTGCTGGTCTGGGATGGCGGCAATTGGGGCTTGATCGAGCACCAAGCCGACGCCCCGCAGGACGAGGCGCGTATCCAGGTGCGACTGGACGCGCAGCGCGCGCTGCTGCTGCGTTTCAGCGCCAGCCCGGGCGGGCGGGCGCACTGGCTGTGGGCGCAGGCCGGCGATGACCGGCACGCCTGGCACCTGCTGCGCTGTGCGCTATATTCCTCCGCCAAGTCGGTGGCGCGTGTTGATGCCGCCGCCGTCACCGAGAGCGCCTGAGTTCCTGGCGCATCCATTTTCTCGCCCTCCGTGTCCGATTCCGTCCCCCCTCCCGCCGCCAGCGACAGCGATGCCGTGCTGGTGCAGCGCGCTGCCGGTGGCGACACGCGCGCCTACGAGCTGCTGGTCATCAAATACCAGCGCCGCATCGAGCGGCTGATCGGCCGCATGGTGCGCGACGTCGATCTGGTGCAGGACATTGCCCAGGAGACCTTCATTCGGGCCTGGCGGGCGCTGCACCAGTTCCGGGGCGACGCGCAGTTCTACACCTGGCTGTACCGGATCGCGGTCAATACCACCAAGAAGGCGCTGCTGGAGCTCAAGCGCGACCCGATCGTGACCGAGGCGGCCTTGCTGTCGGCCGACGACGAGGATGAAACTTCCCGTCGCCAGAACGAACTAACCTCCGATTCCACCCCCGAAACCGAGCTGGCGGCGCGCGAAATAGCCGCCACGGTGAACGCGGCGATGGAGGCCTTGCCCGAGGAACTGCGCCAGGCGATTACCCTGCGCGAGATCGAAGGGCTGAGCTATGAAGAGATTGCGGAAGCCATGAATTGCCCCATTGGTACCGTGCGTTCGCGCATTTTCCGGGCGCGCGAGGCCATCTCGGCCAAGGTCAAGCCCTTGTTGAGCCACCAGACGGGCAAGCGTTGGTAGGAATGGGCGGTGTTGTGGAGTATTGACGATGGTTGTGATGAAGACGCAGATCGAAATTTGTTGCAAGCAGGAAACAGTGTCCGCCTTCATGGACGGACAGCTGCCAGAGGCCGAGCTGTCCCAGGCGCTGGAGCAGATGGGCACGAGCGAGGCGCGCGAATGCTGGCAGCTGTACCACCTGGTCGGCGACGTGTTGCGCTCGGGTGAACTGGCGGCCTGCGGGCACGATGAGGTTTTTGTGCAACGCCTGCACGAGCGCCTGGCGCTGGAGCCGCGCGCCGTGCGTGGGGTGACCGACGTGGTGGCGCCGATCGCGGTGCGCGATGCCGGCCGTGCGGCCGCCAACGACGGCATGTTCCGCTGGAAGATGGTGGCCGGCCTGGCGTCCTTCGCGGCGGTGGCGGCCATCGGCTGGGGGGTGATGGGCGGCGCCGGCCCGCAGCCCACGGGCAGCGCGCCACAATTGGCGCAGGCCGATGCCTCGGCGTCGGGCGCGGCGTCGGTGGGGCTGATGCAGGTGCTCAGGTCGCCGGCCGACGCCGCTTCCAACGCCACACCCGGCACCGCGCCGGTGATGCTGCGCGATCCGCGTCTGGATGAATTGCTGGCCGCGCACCGCGCCGCCACAGGGGCTTCGGCGCTCGGCAATGCGTCGGGGTTCCTGCGCAACGCCACGTTTGAAGGGTCGGGGCGTTGATCCCGGGGGTGTCGATCATGGGCAGCGGCGCCGCGGCACGCGCGGCCCGCCTGGAGCGCACCGCTCAGCGCGGGGAATGGACGCGCCTGGCCCGGCGGGCGGCCGTGGCGTGGTGTGCCAGCGGGGCGGTCAGCCTGGTCGGCGCGCAAATCGTGCCTGGCGCGCCGGTCCGCTCCGTCGGGCCGCCCGAACGCAGCGTGGCCGAATGGTTGGTGCGGGTGCAGCAGGCCGCGCGCATTCCTTCCTATGTCGGCACTTTCGTCGTGTCGTCGGCCTCTGGCGCCATGTCCAGCGCACGGATCTGGCACGCCTGCGAAGGGGACGCGCAGCTGGAGCGGGTGGATGCGCTGTCGGGGGCGCCACGCTCCACGTTCCGGCGCAACGACTCGGTCACCACCTTCCTACCGCAGGCACGCACGGTGCGCTTGGAGCAGCGCGAGCAAGGCGGCGAATTTCCCAGCCTGCTGGTGCCCGGTAAGGATTTTTCCACCGCCGACTATTACCAGGCACGCCAGTTGGGTCAGGGCCGGGTGGCGGGCTTCGACGCCGACATCGTGCAGTTGGATCCGCGCGATGGCCTGCGCTTTGGCTACCGGATCTGGAGCGAGAAGCGCACCGGGCTGGTGGTGAAGACGCAAACGCTGGACGACGCCGGCCGGGTGCTGGAGCAGGCGGCGTTTTCCGAGTTGCAGCTCGATACCCCGGTGCAGGCGGCCAAGCTGCGCCAGATGATGAACGATACCGAGGGCTATCGCGTCGAGCGGGTGGAGCGGACCAAGACCACGCCCGAGGCGGAGGGCTGGGCCCTGCCTTCCGCGGTGGCCGGCTTCAAGCCCCAGAACTGCTATCGCAAGTCGAGCGCCGCCGCCCCAAGGCCGATGGTGCAATGGATCTTCTCCGACGGGTTGGCCACGGTGTCCTTGTTCCTGGAGCCGTTCAACGCCAAACGCCATGCCCGCGAAGGCGTGTCGGCGATGGGGGCAACCCACACGCTGACGCGGCGCATCGTGGGCCGGGACGAGCAGTGGTGGGTCACGGCGGTGGGCGAAGTGCCGGCGGTGACCCTGAAGGCCTTCGCCGACGGGCTGGAGCGACGCCCGTAAGTCCGCGCCTGGGTGCCGGCCTTGCCGGCTGACCAGGGCAAAGTAATGGTTGCAATCAAAGAAAGTCTTGTCTCATGCAGTTGAAATTCAGCACGCCGAACCTGCCCGCCGTGGCGGCCGCTTCCATGCTGGCGGTGGGCGCCCTGCTGGCGCTGCCTCCCAGCGCCGTGGCGCAACCGGCGCCGGTCGCGCCCTCGGTGCGTGGGCTGCCCGACTTCACCGACCTGGTCGATCAGGTCGGCCCGGCGGTGGTCAACATCCGGACCTCGGAGCGGGTGCGCGCCGGTGCTGGCGGCGGTCTGGGCGACGAGGAGATGCAGGAGTTCTTCCGGCGCTTCTTCGGCATTCCAATGCCCAACACGCCGCGCCCACAGGGCCCGCGCCAGAATCGGCCCTCGCCTCAGCCCGAGCAAGAGGTGCCACGGGGCGTCGGCTCCGGCTTCATGATCTCGCCCGACGGTTACCTGATGACCAACGCTCACGTGGTGGATGGCGCCGATGAGGTGTTGGTCACCTTGCCCGACAAGCGTGAATTCAAGGCCCGCATCATCGGCGCCGACAAGCGCACCGACGTGGCGGTGGTGAAGATCGACGCCACCGGATTGCCGGCGGTGCGCATTGGCGACGTGAATCGCCTGCGCGTGGGCGAATGGGTGATGGCCATCGGCTCGCCTTTTGGACTGGACAGCAGCGTCACCGCCGGCATCGTCAGCGCCAAGCAGCGCGACACGGGCGACTATTTGCCCTTCATCCAGACCGACGTGGCCGTCAACCCCGGTAACTCGGGCGGACCGCTGATCAACATGCGCGGCGAGGTGGTGGGCATCAACAGCCAGATCTATTCGCGCTCGGGCGGATTCATGGGTATTTCGTTCGCCATTCCGATCGACGAGGCGATGCGCGTGAGCGAGCAACTGCGGGCCACCGGACGCGTCACGCGCGGACGCATCGGCGTGCAGATTGCCGAGGTGCCGCGCGAGGTGGCCGAATCGATCGGGCTGGGCCGGTCGCAAGGGGCCTTGGTGCGCAGCGTCGAGCCCGCCTCACCGGCCGAGAAGGCCGGCGTGGAAGCCGGCGACATCATCGTGCGCTTCGATGGTCGACCGATCGAGAAGGCTTCGGACCTGCCACGCCAGGTGGGCAACACCAAGCCCGGCACGCGCAGCGCGCTGACGGTGTTCCGCCGTGGACAGAACCGTGAGCTGGCCATCACCATCGCCGAGTTGGAGCCCGAGCAGACCGCGCGCAAGCCCGCGGCGCGAGGCAGCGAGCCGGCCAAGGCCAGCGCGGCGCAAGCCCTGGGACTCAGTGTGTCGGAGTTGAGCGAGGCGCAGAAAAAGGAACTCAAGGTCAAGCAAGGGGTGCGCGTGGACGCCTCGACGGATGCCGGCGCGCGCGCCGGCATCCGCGAGGGGGACGTGATCCTGTCCGTGGCCAACACCGAGATCCGCAACGTGCGCGAATTCGAGGCGGCGGTGGCCAAGGCCGATCGTGGCAAACCCGTGAACATGCTGGTGCAGCGCGGCGAACTGGTGCAGTTCGTGCTGGTGCGGCCGGCCCGTTGACCACCTCGGCCGACCCGAAAAGCCCCAAATCCTGGTCGGATTCTGGGGTTTCCGGCGGTACGGCCCGGGCGATCCGGGTGGGGCAGGGGCGGGCGGCTGGCGGACAGCCGGGTTTTCCAAATAAGCGATTGGATAGAATCCAGGGGTAGGAGCAGCGGTTGTTCGTAATATGGCGGCCCCGCAACTTCACCATGCGGGATGTCTACGGTTCGTCCACCGGAAGTCCACAGCAAGCACACAACTTGCCCCATGTTGTCAGGATGTTGCTGTTGATAACCTGTAGATAATTTTTCCGTTGCCGTGCCACAACGACCGAGGATTTCATGCCGAAAGGCTCAGGGCACTCTGCTTTTTGCCTACAATGAAGTCCCAACTATCGCAGTTGCCATAGATTGTTGGTTGAGGGCGCGTCACATCCTTGACGCGCCCTTTTTTCATGTGCGCGCGTCGGTAATTCAAACACTTGCCTGCATTCGTTGATGGATCACATCAGAAATTTTTCAATCATCGCGCACATCGATCACGGCAAGTCCACGCTCGCCGATCGGTTGATTCAGCGCTGCGGCGGCCTGACCGATCGCGAGATGGAGGCCCAGGTGCTCGACTCGATGGACATCGAGAAAGAGCGGGGGATAACCATCAAGGCACAGACCGCGGCGCTGCAGTACATAGCGCGCGACGGCCAGGTCTACAACCTCAATCTGATCGACACGCCGGGACACGTCGACTTCTCGTACGAGGTGTCGCGTTCGCTGTCTGCGTGCGAAGGCGCCTTGCTGGTGGTCGACGCATCGCAGGGTGTTGAGGCGCAAACGGTGGCCAACTGCTACACCGCGCTCGACCTCGGCGTCGAGGTGGTGCCGGTGCTCAACAAGATGGATCTGCCGCAGGCCGATCCGGACAACGCCAAGGTCGAGATCGAGGACGTCATCGGCATCGACGCGGGCGAAGCGATTGCCATTTCGGCCAAGACCGGCATGGGCATCGACGAGGTGCTGGAGCAGATCGTCGCCAAGGTGCCGGCGCCGCGCGGCCAGGCCAAGGCACCGCTGCGCGCGATGATCATCGACTCGTGGTTTGATACCTACGTTGGCGTGGTGATGCTGGTGCGTGTGGTCGATGGTCGCTTGCAAAAGAACGAGCGCATCAAGCTGATGGCCACCGGTGCCGCGTACGAGGCCGGCAACCTGGGCGTGTTCACGCCCGGCCAACAGCCGCGCGACAGCCTGGAAGCGGGGCAGGTGGGCTACATCATTGCCGGCATCAAGGAGTTGAAGGCCGCCAAGGTGGGCGACACCGTCACGTTGGAGAAAAAGCTGCCCAACAACCTGGGCCCGGCCGAAAAGCCGTTGCCCGGCTTCAAGGAAATTCAGCCCCAGGTGTTTGCCGGTCTGTACCCGACCGAGGCCAACCAGTACGACGCGCTGCGCGACAGCCTGGAAAAGCTGCAGCTCAACGACGCCTCGCTGCATTTCGAGCCCGAGGTGTCGCAGGCGCTGGGCTTCGGCTTTCGCTGCGGCTTTCTGGGCCTGTTGCACATGGAGATCGTGCAGGAGCGCCTGGAGCGCGAGTTCGACCAGGACCTGATCACCACCGCGCCCAGCGTGGTCTACCAGGTCGAGAAGGCCGACGGCGAGGTCATCCTGGTCGAGAACCCCTCCAAGATGCCTGACCAAGCCCGCATCCAGGAGATCCGCGAGCCCATCGTCACCGTGCACCTGTACATGCCGCAGGACTATGTCGGTCCGGTGATGACGCTGTGCAACCAAAAACGCGGCGTGCAGCTGAACATGGCCTACCACGGTCGCCAGGTGATGCTGACCTATGACCTGCCGCTGGGCGAGATCGTGCTGGACTTTTTCGACAAGCTCAAATCCGTCAGCCGCGGCTACGCGTCGATGGACTACACGTTCAAGGAATACCGTCCCTCCGACGTGGTGAAGGTCGACATCCTGCTCAACGCCGAGAAGGTCGATGCGCTGTCCATCATCGTGCACCGCAGCCAGTCGCAATACCGCGGCCGGGCGGTGGCGGCCAAGATGCGCGAGATCATCTCGCGCCAGCAGTTCGACGTGGCGATCCAGGCGGCCATCGGCGCCAACATCATCGCGCGCGAGAACATCAAGGCCTTGCGCAAGAACGTGCTGGCAAAATGCTACGGCGGTGACATCACCCGCAAACGCAAACTCCTTGAAAAGCAGAAGGCAGGCAAGAAACGGATGAAACAGATCGGATCGGTTGAGGTGCCGCAGGAGGCCTTCCTGGCCATTCTGCAGGTGGAGGAATGATGCCGACCTTGACCGCCCTGGTGCTGGCCGCCTTCGTCAGCTACGGCGCCGCCTGGTATTTCGGCGCCGTCGAAGGCAATTTCGCGCTGCTGCTGTTGCTTGCCACGGTGGTTACCGGCCTGTTCTGGCTGGGCGAGCAGTTCGTCTTTCTGCCGCGCCGCCGCGCCGCCGCCGCTACCCTGCAGGCGCAGGCCGAACAGCGCCGCGCCGAGCTGGCGGCGCAGGGCATTTCGCAGCTTGACCAGGAAGATCTGGCGCGGGTGCGTGAGGGCGCCCTGGCTCAGCCCTGGTGGCTGGACTGGACGGCCGGGCTGTTCCCCGTGATCCTGATCGTGTTCGTGCTGCGCTCCTTCGTGT
>Ga0209572_1001510_pt1 | contig 15372 bp, 14 predicted proteins | sample EBPBio232012_DNA_FD_185867 | JGI IMG/M metagenome (GOLD analysis project Ga0209572, IMG submission 185867) | Wastewater treatment Type I Accumulibacter community from EBPR Bioreactor in Madison, WI, USA - Reactor 1_1/23/2012_ DNA (SPAdes)... | ecosystem: Engineered > Bioreactor > EBPR >...
CCGCATTGACCAGTTCGTCACTCACCACAACGCCAACTCCCAGCCGTTCCAATGGACGGCCACCGCAGATTCAATCCTTGAAAAGTTGCATCGACTTTGCTCACGTATCAGCGGGACAGGACACTAGGTGAGGCCTAACCACCACTCAAGCTGAGCCCCAAAAGTCGGGACCTTAGACATGCGGAAAACCACCCTCGCAACTCCCTGCGATCGACTTCCGCCGCAGTGTGCTTTCTCTGAATTTTTCTTGGATACCGAAATTCAAAGCCACACTTTCTTGCACGTAGCCAAAGAGGTTCAAGCCTCTGGATTGACTCTCGACGAAGCCACTCTGTGCTTTGGAACGAGTATTCCCGGTGCTAAGTGACAATCTCAGATCGGTAGCAGGGGCTTGGGACGGCTGGCCGGACGAGTGGTTGGTCGAAAGACTCCGCCCCGAGTTGCCTGGACCGGCACGAAAGAGTGGTTCAACGGCCACGGTTCAAAAAATTGAGCGCTGTTGGGACAAAACACTTGAGTGCATGGGGCCGCACCCCTGAAGGATTGTTCGACACAGACGCTCACCTGCTCCGCCGCGCCGCGTCGCTTCGAGCTTCGTGCGCGCAGGTCAACTCCGACGCGACGTCTGCACCAGTACATTGCCTGCTTATGCGAGTTTTCCTTCTTCTGTTCCTGCTGCTTTCTCAAACCGTGCACGCTCAGGGAGCCCAGCCCTTTTCTCCGGCTTCGGTCGACAGATCCGTGGTGGCGGCAAGCCGTTATCCCAATGCTGTCGCCCCGGTCAAAGTGGGGTCGTACAGCGGCCCGAACAATTCCGGAGCCGGCTATTTCTACGACGAAGTCCTTGAGTACCGGGTCTGGCTGCATCCTGAAAATGGAGCGGCTCCTCTTGCCGGTCAGGACGACTACTTTGCCGCCTTTGCACAGTACGAGCCGGCCTTGAAGTTCTCCCAGTCCACGCAAGGCGCCGAGACGCCGCTCGTGCTGGTCCGGCAAATTCAATCCATCAATGAGCCCAGCCCTGGTGTGTTTGAGTGGGTCAAAAAAGAGCGCATCACGGAATGGCAGGTGGAGTGGCTGCCCGACAGGCATCGCGAGCCGGACAGCATCCCACGGTTCCTGTCGGAGCGTGGCGGGCTCGGCAAGTAGGCTGGGCAGCTCGTGTAGGGATTCCTCCACTACAGCATGTACCAGATTGATTGGGGGCCGGTGGGGACAGCACCAATGGCCCCATCCGGCGGTCGCTGTCTTGCCCCGGGGAGATGGGGAAAATCGAACGCTGAGGCTTTTCAGTCAAGCTCAAGCAGCTATCAAAATAGTAATTTTCCATGCTGACGCGAACCCGTTGCCGGATGGGCGGCGAGCCGCCGCGAGGGACGGTGGCGAAAGTGCCCTGCCCCCTGGCCGCCTGCGGCACCCATCGCGTACAGTACCCGGTTCAGGATGTCGCGGGCAGGGGCCCGCACAACCACCAGTTTTTCCGCGGCCCGGCTCTTGAGCGCTGCCCACGTATGTTGAACAAAGACACCTCTGACACCGACAAGGCGCCGGCCTTCGGGGACATGCGCTCGCAGATGCGCCGCAAGGGCATCTACGTGCTGCCCAATCTGTTCACCCTGGCGGCCTTGTTTGGGGGCTTCTACGCCATCGTCATGGCCATGAACGGGCGCTTTGATCTGGCCACCACCGGCATCTTCGCGGCCATGGTGCTGGACAGTCTGGACGGGCGCGTGGCGCGCATGACCGGCACACAAAGCGCCTTTGGCGAGCAGATGGATTCGCTGTCCGACATGGTCAGTTTCGGTGCCGCGCCGGCCCTGGTGGCCTATGAGTGGGCCTTGCGTCCGCTCGGGCGCTGGGGCTGGATCGCCGCTTTCGTCTACTGCGCCTGCGCGGCGCTGCGTCTGGCGCGCTTCAACGTCAACACGGCGGTGGTGGACAAGCGTTACTTTCAGGGCCTGCCGTCCCCAGCGGCGGCGGCGCTGGTGGCCGGCTTCATCTGGCTGACCAGCGCCATGCTGGTCGAACAGCGCGATGTGCCCTTGTTCCGGGCTCTGGTTTCGCTGTGCGGCGATGGCGTGGTGGGCCGGGGTGATTTGGGTTGGGTCATGTTCGGCATCACCTTGTTTTCCGGGTTGACCATGGTCACCAACACGCCGTACTACAGCTTCAAGGATTTTGGCGGCCGGCGCAGCGTGCCTTTTGCCGTGTTGGTGCTGGTGGCCCTGCTGTTCGCCGTGATCAGCATCGAGCCGGCCACCATGCTGTTCTTGCTGTTCTTCGGCTACGCGTTGTCGGGCTACGTGATCTATGCCTGGCGGCGCGCCAAGGGCCAGCACGCCAGCATCGTCAGCACATCGACCGACGAGCCCGACGAGCGCGGCCTGCACGACTGACGGGCGCCGTCTCGCAAGCTGTGCTACATTGCAAGCCATGCAAAAGCTGTCGCTAGCCCTACTACCCATGTCCCACGGGCAGGCAGAGTAGCGCGCGTCAGTTTCTACCCCATCGGCCCGTATGCACCAGCAACGGGCCGTTTTCTTTTGCATGCCGCTTGCTGGTCGTTCTCCCACCCACCCCTTGGAAGACCACCATCATGTTGAAGAACCCCGCCAGCAAGTACCGCGCGTTTCCCCCCGTCGGGCTGCAAGGCCGCACTTGGCCCGACGCCGTCATCACCCAGGCCCCGATCTGGCTGTCGACCGACTTGCGCGACGGCAACCAGGCGCTGGTCGAGCCCATGGACATCGAGCGCAAGCTGCGCATGTTCGAGACCCTGGTGGCCATTGGCTTCAAGGAGATCGAGGTCGGCTTTCCCTCCGCCTCGCAGGTCGAATTTGACTTCGTGCGCCGCCTGATCGAGGAGGGCCGCATTCCCGACGACGTCACCGTCCAGGTGCTGACCCAGGCCCGCGATCCCTTGATCGAGCGCACATTTGAATCGCTGCAGGGCGCGCCACGCGCCATCGTGCACTTGTACAACGCCGTCGCGCCGGTGATGCGCAAGGTGGTGCTGGGCCTGGACGAAGACGGCATTGTCGAGCTGGCGGTGCGGCAGGCGCGCCTGTTCAACGAGCTGGCGGCGCGCCAGCCGGGCACGCAGTGGACTTTTCAGTACTCGCCCGAGATGTTCTCCGGCACCGAGCTGGCGTTTTCCAAGCGGGTGGTGGATGCCGTCACCGAGGTCTGGGCACCGACACCGGCGCGCAAGTGCATCGTCAACCTGCCCTCGACGGTGGAGCATTCCACGCCCAACATCTTCGCCGACATGATCGAGTGGATGCACCGGTATCTGGACCGGCGCAACGCCATCGTGCTGTCGGTGCACCCGCACAACGACCGCGGCACCGGCACCGCGGCGGCCGAGTTGGCGCTGATGGCCGGGGCCGACCGCATCGAAGGTTGTCTTTTCGGCAACGGCGAGCGTACCGGCAACCTGGATCTGGTCAACGTCGCGCTCAACCTGTACACGCAGGGCGTGTCGCCGGGCCTGGATTTTTCCCATATCGATGAGATTCGCGCCACCGTCGAGTACTGCAACCAGTTGCCGGTGCACCCGCGCCATCCGTACGTGGGCGATCTGGTCTATACCTCGTTTTCGGGCTCGCACCAGGACGCCATCCGCAAGGCCTTTGCCGCGCGCAGTGAGGGCGACGTGTGGGACATCCCCTACCTGCCCATCGACCCGAAGGACGTGGGGCGCAGCTACGAGGCGGTGATCCGCGTCAACAGCCAATCCGGCAAGGGCGGCATCACCTACCTGCTGGAGAACGAATACGGGCTGGAGTTGCCGCGCCGTCTGCAGATCGAGTTCAGCCAGGTGGTGCAACGCGTGATGGACGTGGAGGGCAAGGAGCTCAGCGCCGCCGACCTGTGGGCCATCTTCCGCCGCGAGTACGGCCTGGACGAGGCCCCCGCGCTGGTGCACCGCGTGCTGCAAGAGGAGGGTGAGGGCCAGGACGCCACCGTGCTGCTGCGTGGCGATCTGCGCTGGGACGGTCAGGTGCGCGCCATCGAGGGGCGTGGCAACGGCCCGGTGGACGCCTTCGTGCAGGCGCTGACGACAGCCAGCGGCCGCGAAATCCGCGTCATCGACTACCACCAGCACGCCATCGGCACCGGCGCCGACGCGCGCGCGGTGGCCTACCTCGAGCTGCGCGTGGACGGCGCGCGGACGCTGTTTGGCGTGGGTATCGACGCGGACATCATCGCCGCCTCGTTCAAGGCCATCGTGTCCGGCGTGGTGCGTGGTGGAGTGCGTGTCGCCGACACGGCACAATCGGCCCTCGAAGCCGCCTGATCCGGCGACGGCGGCCCCCAATTTCAGGAGTTATCAGATGGCGGACCAGCTCATCATTTTCGACACCACCTTGCGCGACGGCGAGCAGTCGCCCGGCGCCAGCATGACGCGCGACGAGAAACTGCGTATCGCCCGCCAACTCGAACGCCTGAAGGTGGACGTGATCGAGGCCGGCTTCGCGGCCAGCTCGAACGGCGACTTTGAGTGCGTGCAGGCGATCGCCAACGTGATCAAGGATTCCACCGTCTGCTCGCTGGCGCGTGCCAACGACCGCGACATCGGCCGCGCGGCCGATGCCCTGAAGGGCGCGGCGCGCGGGCGCATCCACACCTTCATCGCCACCAGCCCGCTGCACATGGAGAAAAAGCTGCGCATGACGCCCGACGAGGTGTTCGAGCAGGCCCGGTTGGCGGTGCGCTTTGCGCGCAATCAGCGAGACGACGTGGAGTTCAGCGCCGAGGACGGCTACCGCAGCGAGCTGGGCTTCCTGGCCCGCGTGTGCGAGGCCGTCATCAAGGAGGGCGCCACCACCATCAACATTCCCGACACGGTGGGCTACGCCATTCCCGAGCTGTACGGTGAGTTCCTGAGAAAACTGCGCGAGATGGTGCCCAACAGCGACCAGGCCGTGTGGTCGGTGCACTGCCACAACGACCTGGGCATGGCCGTGGCCAACAGTCTGGCCGGGGTGAAACTGGGCGGCGCGCGGCAGATCGAGTGCACCATCAACGGCCTGGGCGAACGCGCCGGCAATTGCTCGCTTGAGGAGATCGTGATGGCCGTGAAGACGCGGCGCGACTACTTCGGGCTCGATGTCGGCATCGACACCGCGCAGATCGTGCCGGCCAGCCGCATGGTCAGCCAGACCACCGGTTTCGTGGTGCAGCCCAACAAGGCGGTGGTGGGCGCCAACGCCTTCGCGCACGCCAGCGGCATCCACCAGGACGGCGTGCTCAAGGCGCGCGACACCTACGAGATCATGCGCGCCGAGGACGTGGGCTGGAGCGCCAACAAGATCGTGCTGGGCAAGCTCTCGGGCCGCAACGCCTTCAAACAGCGCCTGCAGGAGCTGGGCGTGATGCTGGAATCCGAGGGCGAGATCATGGCCGCCTTCGCCAAGTTCAAGGAGCTGGCCGATCGCAAGAGCGAGATTTTTGACGAGGACATCCTGGCCCTGGTCGGCGACGAGAGCGTCACGGCCGAGAAAGAGCAGTACGGCCTGATCTCCCTGTCGCAACGCAGCGAAACCGGCGAGCGGCCGCACGCCGAGGTGGTGTTCACCATCGACGGCGTGGAATACAAGGGCAGCGCGGACGGCAACGGCCCGGTCGATGCGTCGCTGAACGCCATCGAGTCGCACGTCAAGAGCGGTGCCGAGCTGCTGCTGTACTCCGTCAATGCCATCACCAGCGGTTCCACCGAGAGCCAGGGTGAGGTCACCGTGCGTTTGCAGAACTCGGGCCGCGTCGTCAACGGCGTGGGCGCCGACCCCGACATCGTGGTCGCGTCGGCCAAGGCTTATCTCAGTGCTCTCAACAAGTTACACAGCAAAGCTGACCGAGTTGCGGCGCAAGGCTAGGGTTAACACTTATATTGTTGGGATTCAATTAAGAAAGAGACGCAAGTCCATGACATTGCGTCTCTTTTTTCGTTTCGGTACACTTGACGCCGTTTGCAGGATTTCGGCGGGAGCGACAATGATTGGTGCACTCGGGAAGCGTTTTTCGTTCTGGGTTCGCGGCGCCCAGATGGTCGCCGCAGGGGTTTTGGTCGGGCTGGCACTGACCAACCCGGTGACGGTCGCCGCCGCCCAAAAAGGCGCCAAGGCGGCGGAGGCCCGAAAGGCGGCGGCGCCATCCCGCGCGGCGGCCAAGAAACCCGGGCGCGCCAGCGCCAAGAGCAGCGAGCGCAAAGCCACCGGCCGCGTCGCCGCGCGCCGCACCCGGCTGTCGCTGCGCCAGGCCTCGGCCGCCGCGGTCGAGCCGCGTGCCACGCGCCTGTCCTTCGGCCAGATGGCTGGCCTGCACGCCACCGACGATCCGCTGGAGCTCAAATCCAGCGTGGCCCTGGTGGTGGACCAGGACACGCAGGAGACCTTGCTGCGCAAGAACGACCACGCGGTGCTGCCGATCGCCTCGCTCACCAAGCTGATGACCGGCCTGATCGTCTCCGACGCGCGCCTGCCGCTGGACGAGATGATCACCATCACCCAGGAAGACATCGACACCGAGAAGGGCAGCCGCTCGCGTCTGGCCGTCGGCACCACGCTGACGCGCGGTGAACTGATGCACCTGGCCCTGATGTCCAGCGAAAACCGTGCCGCCCATGCGCTGGGCCGCAGCTACCCTGGTGGCTTGAACCGCTTCGTCGACGTGATGAACGCCCGCGCCATCATGCTGGGCATGAAGGACACGCGCTACGTCGAGCCCACCGGTTTGTCCAGCAGCAACCGCTCCACCGCGCAGGATCTGGCGACGCTGGTGGCGGTGGCCGCCAGCCATCCGCTGCTGCGCCAGTTCAGCACCTCCACCGGCTACGAGGTGGCGGTGGGCAGCCGCACGCTCCAGTACAACAACACCAACCGGCTGGTGCACAACCCCGAATGGCAGATCGGCCTGCAGAAAACCGGTTACATCTCCGAGGCCGGGCAGTGCCTGGTGATGCAGACCCGCGTGGCCGGCCGCAATCTGATCATGGTGTTTCTCGATTCGGCCGGCAAATACAGCCGCCTGGGCGACGCCGAGCGCGTGCGCCGCTGGGTCGAGGTGCAGCACCCGGCCAGCACGGTGGCGCGCAACGGCTACGTTGGGGGGTGAACTTACTCCTGAATTGATAGCTGTTCAGGATTATTTCACGCCGGCATACCGCCTAAAACACCCACAATCTATCGCACAAGGCGGCGTTTCGCGCGCCGCAAGAGGTGGGGTCAGTGACCCGCCTCGGCGTGGCCCAGCGCGGCCGAGATGTCCCGCGCCGTCTGCTGCAGTTTGGGCAGCCAGCTGTCGTCCAGCCGGTCGGCGGGCGCCGAGATGGACAGCCCGGCGATCAGCTTGCCCTGGTCGTCGTAGATGCCGGCGGCCATGCAGCGCACGCCCATCTCCAGCTCTTCGTTGTCGCGCGCCACGCCGGACTGGCGGGCCCGCACCAGCTCGCGTTCGAGCAACGGCAGCTGGGTGATGCTGTTGCGCGTGTGGCCGGCCAGGCCCGTGCGGGTGGCGTAGGCGCGCACGCGCTGCAGGTCCTCGGCGGCCAGGAACAGCTTGCCGGTGGAAGTCAGGTGCAGCGGCGCGCGCCCGCCAATGGCGCGCACCACCTGCATGCCCGAGCGCTCGCTGTAGGCGCGTTCGATGTAGACGATTTCGTCGCCCTGGCGCACGCTCAGGTTGACCGGCTGCTGAATCAGCTGGTGCAGCTCGCGCATGGGCGCCAGCGCCGCGTCGCGCACGTTCAGGCGACCTTTGACCAGGTTGCCCAGCTCCAGCAGCCGCATGCCCAGCCGGTAGGTGCCGGCCTCGGGGCGGTCGACGAAGCGGCCCACCGTCAAATCGTTCAGGATGCGGTGCGTGGTGGAGGGGTGCAGGCCGGTCTGCTCGCTGATGTCCTTGAGCGACATCGGCTCCTCGCGTGAGGCGAGCACGTCGATCAGCGCGAACATGCGCTCAATCACCTGGATGGTGGGCGTTTGCTGGGGCTCGCGGCCGGACTTGCGCATGTTGTCAGTGCCGCCCGGTCAAGGGGGTGGCCGGGGCCTCGGTGGCTTCACGGGCCGGGCACACCCAGCGGCCGCCATGGAAGCGCTCGAACGGACGAAAACGCGCCTTGTAGGCCATCTTGGCGCTGCCTTCGATCCAGTAGCCCAGGTACAGGTGCGGCAGGCCCAGGGTCGCCGCCTGTTCGATCTGCCACAAAATGCTGTAGGTGCCGTAGCTGGCGCGCGGCTCGGGGTCGTAGAAGGTGTACACGGCCGACAGGCCATCGCCCAGCACGTCCACGATGGCCACGATGCGCAGTTGGCCGGTGGGCGCCTCGGCGGTCGGCGGGTCGCGGAATTCGATCAGGCGCGAGTTGACGTTGCTCTGCAGCAGAAACTGTGTGTACTGGTCCACGCTGTCGTGGTCCATGCCGCCGCCGGTGTGGCGCCCGGTCTGGTAGCGCAGGTACAGCTGGTAGTGCTCGGGCAGGTAGCACAGCTTGAGCACCCGCACCTGCAGCCCGGCGTGGCGCGCCTGGGCGCGGCGCTGGCTGCGGTCGGGCCGGAAGTCGCGCACCCGCACCCGCATCGGCACGCAGGCGGCGCAGCCGTCGCAATAGGGGCGGTAGGTGAACATGCCGCTGCGCCGAAAGCCGCTTTGCACCAGGTCCGAATAGGTGTCGTTGTTGATCAGGTGGCTGGGCGTGGCCACCTGCGAACGCGCCTGCCGCCCCGGCAGGTAACTGCACGGGTAGGGTGCAGTGGCGTAGAACTGCAGGGCCTGGAGCGGGAGATCCTTGAGGTGCGTCACCGGTGGTCGGGGCGGGAGAGCGTCAGTGCATTCCAGTATACGGGGTCGAAATGCCAGCGCGGCGCGGCCAGACCGATCAGGCCGCGCACCGCCACCGAGAAGTCGTGCCGCGACATTTCCTGGGCCCCCATGAAGCTGAGGTGGCGGGTGTTCTGCTGGCAGTCGATGAGCGGCAGGCCATGTTGGCGGCAGAAGGCCACCAGCGCGGCCAGGGCGATCTTGGAGCCGTCGGTGACGGTGGTGAACATCGATTCGCCGAACAGCGCCTGCCCAATCGACACGCAGTACAGCCCGGCCACCAACTGGTCGCCGACCCAGGTTTCCACGCTGTGGGCGTGGCCGGCGCGGTGCAGGGCGTGGTAGGCGCCCAGCATGTCCGGGCCGATCCAGGTGCCGGACTGACCGGGCCGAGCGGCCCCGGCGCAGGCGGTGATGACGCGCTCGAAGGCGGTGTCGATGCGAATCTGGCAGCCGGGCGTGACGCGGAACCGGTCGATCACCTTGCGCAGCGAGCGGTGCAGGCGAAAGCCCGACACCTGCAGCACCATGCGCGGGTCCGGGCTCCACCACAGGATCGGCTCGCCAGGGCTGAACCAGGGGAACACGGTGCCGGCGTAGGCCGCCAGCAGGGTCGGCGTGTCCAGCGCGCCGCCCACCGCCAGCAGGCCCGGGGCGGACGAGTGCTCGGGCCAGGCCTGGGCCAAGGGCGGAAACGGATCACCCGGACGCAGCAGGGCCAGCGCGGGCTGCAGGGTCATGGCGCACGTCTTGGGTGATTTCGGGGCTACTGGATGTCCACGTCGTGCACGCCGTGGGTGCCGGGCCGGTGGTCGGCGAAGAAGCGCCGCAGCGTCTCGCGCACGGTGGCGAAGGCGATCTCGTCCCAGGGCACCTCGGCCTCGGTGAACAGCCGTGCCTCCAGCGACTCGGTGCCGGGGTCGAACCGGTCGCTCAGCAGCCGGGCCAGGTAGAACACGTGCACCTGGCCGACGCGCGGCACGCTCATGGTGCTGAACAGGGGGCCCATTTCGACCTCGGCGCCGGCTTCCTCGGCGGTTTCGCGCGCCGCGCCCTGGGCCATGGTTTCGCCCAGTTCCATGAAACCGGCCGGCAGCGTCCACTTGCCGTGGCGCGGCTCGATGGCGCGCTTGCACAGCAGCACCTGATCGCCCCAATAGGGCACGGTGCCCACCACCAGCAGGGGGTTGATGTAGTGGATGGTGCCGCAGGCCGGGCACACCGCGCGTTCGCGCGTGTCGCCGTCGTCCGGAATCCGGTAGTCGACCGCCGTGCCGCATTCGCGGCAATACTTGATGATTCTGCGCTGCATGACCACGGCAGTGTAGTGGCTGGCGCGCGCCTGCCCGCCAGCGTCCGCGCCCCAAGCGTTCCCGGTGTGGTGGGCCCAGGACCTAAACTCGGCGACCATGCAAGGTCGTTTTCCTTTCGAGCAGGCACCCGGTCACCTGATCCGGCGCGCGCACCAGATCTCGGTGGCGGTGTTCACCGAGCTCATGGCCGAGGCCGGCGTCACGCCGGTGCAGTTCGCGATCCTGAACGTGCTGATGGAAGAGGGCGGCATCGACCAGGTGACCCTGGCCGCGCGCGTGGCCTTCGATCCGGCCACCATCGGCTCGGTGATTGGGCGGCTGGAAAAGAAAGCCTGGCTGCGCCGCCGGGCCGCCGAGGACGACCGCCGGCGCAAGCTGCTGTGGCTCACCGACGCCGGCCGCCAGGCCGTGCTGGCCATGGTGGGCGGGGTGGACGCGGTGCAGCAGCGCATCCTGGAGCCCCTGGAGCCGGCGGAAAAACAACAATTGACCCGCCTGCTTGCCAAATTGGTCACGAACCATTCGCGCAGCGGCGCCACCGGCTGAGCCTCAAGCCGACGTCCTACATGGTGGGCGCGGGTTTCGTTTTTTAATTGATACACGCGGTCGCACAGCGCCGCGCCCCACGTCCGGAGCCGGCGTGGGTTGGCATTCATCCAGAACGAAAGGAACCCCCATGACGCGTTTCATCTCTTCCAGCCGAGGCCTGCTGATCACCGCCACCGCCGCCGCCGTGCTGATGACCGGCTGCGCCAACATGTCCGAGACCCAGCGCGGCACGGCCATTGGCGCGGGCGTTGGCGCGGTCGCCGGCGGGCTGATCGGCGACGGCAAGGGCGCGGCGATTGGCGCCGGCCTGGGTGCGCTGGGCGGCTACGGCTGGTCCAAGTACATGGAAAACAAGCGCGCGCAGATGCAGCAGGCCACTGTCGGCACCGGCGTGCAGGTCACGCAGACGGCCGACAACCAGCTCAAGCTGAACATCCCGAGCGACATCTCCTTCGACACCGGCAGCGCCGCCATCAAGCCCAACATGCGGCCCATCCTGGACCAGTTCGCGCAGGGCCTGGACCAGCAGCCCAACACCGTGGTGACTATCATCGGCCACACCGATTCCACCGGCAGCGACGCCATCAACAACCCGTTGTCGGTGCAGCGCGCCAACAGCGTGCGCGACTACCTGGCCGCGCGCGGCGTGGGCTTCAACCGCATCCAGACCGATGGCCGCGGCTCGCGTGAGCCGATCGCCGACAACTCCTCCGACGCCGGCCGCTCGGCCAACCGCCGGGTGGAGATCTTCCTGGGCGAGCGTGTCGCTTCCGCCGCCCCGGGCACCACGCCAGTCGGCACGCCAGTGCGCTGAAATCGGCTCGCGGCCTTTCGGCCAAGGCACCCCAAAGGGCCGCGCAAGCGGCCCTTTGGCCTATGAAAGTGCCGCGGCCTCGACGCGGCCGTGCGTTGTATGCTGTCGCGCATGAAGCTCTACAACTATTTCCGTTCGTCGGCCTCGTTTCGCGTGCGCATTGCCCTGGAGCTGAAGGGCCTGGCCTACGACTACCTGCCGGTTCATCTGGCCAAGGGCGAGCAGAGAAAGCCCGAGTTCTCCGCGCTCAACGCCGAGGGCCTGGTGCCGATGCTGGAGCTGCCCGGCGGCCAGCGCCTGACGCAGTCGATGGCGATCATCGACTACCTCGACGAGACCCACCCCGCGCCGCCGCTGCTGCCGCGTGACGCATTGGAGCGGGCCCGGGTGCGCGCGCTGGCGCAGATCGTGGCCTGCGAGATCCACCCCCTGAACAACCTGCGCGTGCTGAAGTACCTGGTCAACGACCTGAAGGTCGGCGACGAGGCCAAGAACGGCTGGTACAAGCACTGGGTGCGGCTGGGGCTGCTGGCCTACGAGGCGCGCCTGGCCGAGCAGCCGGGCCGCTACAGCCACGGCGACACGCCGACCCTGGCCGACTGCTGTCTGGTGCCGCAAATCTTCAACGCCCAGCGTTTCGATTGCGACCTGAGCAACCTGCCACGCACCCTGGCGGTGCACCAGGCGTGCATGCAGCTGCCGGCGTTCCAGAAAGCGCAGCCCTCGGCCTGCCCGGATTTCGAACCCTGATGCCGGGGCCCGCGAACTGGCTGGTGCCGGACTGGCCGGCGCCCGGCCACGTGCGCGCGGTGTTCACCACCCGGGGGACGTCGCCGCGCGATGGGGCCTCGGCCGCGCCGCGCGATTTTTTCAACCTGGGAGACCATGTCGGCGATGCGCCCGGGGCGGTGGCCGCCAACCGGGCGCACCTGCAGGCGAGCCTGGGCGTGCGGCCGGTGTTTTTGCAGCAGGTGCATGGCACCGAGGTGCTGGAGATCGCCCCCGCCACGCCAGACGGCGCCACGGCCGACGCTGCCCTGATGGCCGCGCCTGGCTTGGCCTGCACCATCATGGTGGCCGATTGCCTGGCGGTGCTGTTGACCGACGCGCAAGGCCGCGCCGTGGCCGCCGCGCACGCCGGGTGGCGGGGCCTGGCGGCCGGGGTGCTGGAGCGCACTTTGGAGCGTTTTAGGGCATTGGTCGGCGCGGAATATGCCGGAGCAGCTACAAAAAAAGAAGCGATTGAACTCATCGCCTGGCTCAGCCCCTGCATCGGGCCACGCGCTTTTGAGGTGGGCCCCGAGGTGCGCCAGGCCTTCGTCGACCACTCGGCCGACGCCGTCGCCTGCTTTGCGCCGGCCGCGGGCGGCAAGTACCTGGCCAACCTCCCCGCGCTGGCGCGCCAGCGCCTGGCCGCGTGCGGCGTGCACCGCATCCACGGCAACGACAGCGGCGCCGCCTGGTGCACCGTGGCGCAGGGCGGGCGCTACTTTTCGCACCGGCGCGATCACGCGCGTCTGGGCAGCAGCGGGCGCATGGCGGCCTGCGTGTGGCTGGAGGGCCGCGCGGGCTGAGGTGGCGCAGGCGCCCGCCATGTCAGCGTATATTGAGGTTGTAATGGCATGCTCGACCCCGCAGCGCACAGACTTCGGCACAATGCCGAGAGTGACGCATCGCTGAGCCCCATCATTTCTCACTGACGATCACGATGAGCAAGGAGACAACATGACCCCACAACAGGCTTCTGCTTTCTGGCAGAACATGCTGGGCGCGACGCCCGGCGGTGCCCAGATGCCGACCCCCACGGCCTTCACCGACACCTGGACCAAGGCGTTTCAGCAGTTCCAGAACCTGGATTTGGGCGGCATGGGCCAACTCGGCGGCCAGCTGCCGGCAATCGACATGCCCAAGCTGAGCTTCGCCCCCGAGAAGCTGACCCAGCTGCAGCAGGACTACGTCAAGGAAGCCACCGCGCTCTGGAACCAAAGCCTGCAGGCCAATCTTCAGCTCAAGGACCGCCGTTTCAAGGGCGAGGCCTGGGAGCACAACCCGCTGGCCTCCTTCGCCGCCGCGGTGTACCTGCTGAACGCCCGCACCTTGATGGGCATGGCCGAGGCCGCGGAGGGCGACGCCAAGACCAAGAACCGCATCCGCTTCTCGGTCGAGCAGTGGATCGCCGCCGCCGCGCCGAGCAACTTCCTGGCCTTCAACGCCGACGCGCAGCAAAAAGCCCTCGACACCCAGGGCGAAAGCCTGGCCAAGGGCGTGGCCAACATGCTGCACGACGCCAAGCAGGGCCATGTGTCGATGACCGACGAGAGCCTGTTCGAGGTCGGCCGCAACGTCGCCACCACCGAGGGCCAGGTGGTGTTCGAGAACGAGTTTTTCCAGCTCATCGAATACAAGCCGCTCACCGCCAAGGTGCACGAGCGGCCCTTCCTGCTGGTGCCGCCGTGCATCAACAAGTTCTACATCCTCGACCTGCAGCCCGAAAACTCCTTCGTGCGCTACGCCGTCTCCCAGGGGCACCGCACCTTCGTGCTGAGCTGGCGCAACCCCGACGCCTCGATGGAGAAGAAGACCTGGGACGACTACATCGAGCACGCCGCCATCCAGGCCGTGCACACGGTGCAGGACCTGACCGGCGCCAAGACCATCAACGCGCTGGGCTTTTGCGTCGGCGGCACCATCCTCACCACCGCGCTGGCGGTGCTGGCCGCGCGCGGCGAGAAGCCGGTCGAGTCGCTCACGCTGCTGACCACCTTGATCGACTTTGTCGACACCGGCATCCTGGATGTGTTCATCGACGAGAACGTGGTGCGCTTCCGCGAGATGCAGATGGGCGAGGGCGGCCTGCTGAAAGGCCAGGACCTGTCCAGCACCTTCAGCTTCCTGCGTCCGAACGATCTGGTCTGGAACTACGTGGTCGGCAACTACCTGAAGGGGGAAACCCCGCCACCCTTCGATCTGCTGTACTGGAACAGCGACTCCACCAACCTGCCCGGGCCGTTTTACGCCTGGTACCTGCGCCAGACCTACCTGGAAAACAACCTGGTCAAGCCCGGCAAGGCCGTGGTGTGCGGCGAGAAGGTCGATCTGCGCAAGCTCGACTTCCCGGTCTACATCTACGGTTCGCGCGAGGACCACATCGTGCCGATCGGCGGCGCCTACGCCTCCACGCAGTACATGCCGGGCAAGAAGCGCTTCATGATGGGCGCCTCGGGCCACATCGCCGGCGTGATCAACCCGCCCTCGGCCAAGAAGCGCAGCCACTGGGTGCGCGAGGACGGCAAGTTCCCGGCCGACGTCAACGAGTGGATCGCTGGCGCCGAGGAAACACCAGGCAGCTGGTGGACCGACTGGGCCGACTGGCTCAAGGGCCACGCCGGCAAGCAGGTCGCGGCGCCCAAGAACTACGGCCGGCCACCCAAGTACAAGGCCACCGAGCCAGCGCCGGGCCGTTACGTCAAGGCCAAGGCTTGACCCTGTGCCGTGCGCGGCGCTTGCGGGCCCGCCTGCAAGCGCCCGTTGCCTCGCATGCGTGGGGTGCGCCGCCGCACCCCGTGATGCCTTGAAACTGGGATAAAAAACCAAATCCGACGCTTGACAGACAAGCGTGAAAAGCTACCAAAAGGAGAGCAAGCAAGTGGAAGACATCGTCATCGTATCGGCCGCCCGCACCGCCGTGGGCAAGTTCGGTGGCTCGCTGGCCAAGATCGCGGCGACCGAGCTGGGCAGCATCGCCATCAAGGCGGCGCTGGAGAGAGCCAAGGTCAGTGGTGACCAGGTGGGCGAGGTCATCATGGGCCAGGTGCTCACCGCCGGCGCCGGCCAGAACCCCGCGCGTCAGGCGCTGCTCAAGGCCGGCCTGCCCAA
>Ga0209572_1001511_pt1 | contig 15371 bp, 17 predicted proteins | sample EBPBio232012_DNA_FD_185867 | JGI IMG/M metagenome (GOLD analysis project Ga0209572, IMG submission 185867) | Wastewater treatment Type I Accumulibacter community from EBPR Bioreactor in Madison, WI, USA - Reactor 1_1/23/2012_ DNA (SPAdes)... | ecosystem: Engineered > Bioreactor > EBPR >...
CCTGCGAAAACGCTCTTTATTATTACGGGGGTGTGCCTGCCGCTATTGTGCCGGATAATTTAAAATCGGCGGTGGCCCGGAGTAGTAAATACGAGCCCACGATCAATGAAACCTTCGCTGACTTTGCCGAACATTACGGTACAGCGATCGTGCCCGCGAGGGCCTACCGGCCGAAGGATAAATCACTCGTAGAGGGCATGGTGAAGATCATGTACCGTAAGGTATATACGCAGCTTAGCTCCTGCACTTATTTTACCCTTGAGGGGCTCAATACCGCTATCCGGGGTTCGCTGGAGGAGTTGAACAATGCACCTTTTAAGGGACGAAACTACAGTCGTCGTCAGCAGTTCGAAGAAGTAGAAAGGTCGGTGCTCCAACCGCTGCCGGTATACCGCTATGAGTTCAAGCAACAGGCCGTTGTAACGGTCATGAAAAATGGCCATATATGCCTGGCGGCTGACAAGCATTACTATAGTGTTCCATACCGTTATATTGGGAAAAAAGTAAAACTCCAGTTTACCCGTGACCGGGTGGAAGTGTTTTACAAATACGAACGGATCGCTGTGCATGAGCGACAGTTCCGAAAATATCATTACACCACTACGGATGACCATCTGGCAACAGCCCACCGGTTCCTGAGCGACTGGACACCTGAAAAATTTATCGAGCAGGCCACCAGGATCGATCAGGAAGTAGCGGCCTATATCCTGCGTGTTATTGAGCATAAGCAGCATCCTGAACAGGCGTATAAGTCCTGCTCAGGGATACTCAGTCTGGCCCGTAAAGTGGGTCAGGAGCGGCTGATACTGGCTTGCAGGCGGGCCGATAGTTACGGGGTGTACAATTATGGCATTGTGATGCAGATCCTTGAAAAACGCCTGGATACACTAACGGATGAAGAACTGGAACACAAAAGTCAGATGCCTGCTCATCCCAACATCCGGGGTAATGACTACTATCAATAACTATTTTTTTACTCTTAAAATCAAAACAAATGAACACAGACACACTTGAAAAGATGCGACAGATGCGGTTACTGGGGATGCACCGGGCCTTCCGGACCAGTCTTGAATCGCCAAGGCATGAGCAACTGACCGCCGATGAAATGACCACCCTGCTGGTAGACAGTGAATGGGACGAGCGGCATAACCGGTCGATAGAACGAAGCACCAAGAATGCCCGCTTCCGTTACAAATCAACGATTGAGCAACTGAGTTATGAAACAGGCAGGGGGTTGGATAAAAATCAGATCCACCGGCTTGCCGATGGTGGTTATATCCGGGAACATGAGACTATCCTGATCACCGGGCCAACGGGTACTGGTAAGAGCTTCCTGTCTTCGGCACTGGGCCACCATGCCTGCCAGCAGGGTTTTAAAGTCTTTTATGCTAATACTACCCGCCTGTTTGCCCAGTTAAAGATGGCCAAGGCCGATGGCTCAGGTATAAGAGAACTGGCGAAAATCGAAAAGCAGGACCTGCTCATCCTGGATGACTTTGGGATCCAGCCCTTCGATCAACCAAGTCGTACAGCCCTTATGGAGATCATCGAAGACCGGCACGGAAAAAGATCAACGATCATTACCTCACAGCTTCCAATAAAACAGTGGTATGAAGTAATCGGAGAAACAACCGTAGCCGATGCCATCCTGGACAGAATCCTGAACAATGCACAACGAATCGAACTCAAGGGGGAATCACTCAGACGCAAGATGGACAAAAAGAAAGAGAAAGAAATCGAATAATTATTAATTTTAAACAGCTGAAACAACCTTTATGAGGCCCAAAAAAGTGGTTAACTAAGACTGGTCAGTTTGCACCGGAAAAGGGTGGTCAATATCACCGGATTATCCACACTCGGTATGTAACGCAAACAAAACAAGAAAAATTCAACACCTTACCTAAGTACTATTCCAAATATCAACATCCCGAAAAATGAGTATATTTATATGTGGTTAATTAGCGAGAGTAAGTTTGATGTGTTCTTTGATAACCTGCAGTGCATGCCCCGCTAATCAGCGGGTGGTGCATAACCGGGGTCCAGTATTGGAAGAGACACACCTGCCTGCCGGCAGGCAGGTTATTATCCGTTCGGGTTAACGATGGCGGGGATAAGTAGTAAAGAATTGAGTTTTGGGAGCCCTGAGAATAAATACAAGTTCAATGGAAAGGAACTTAATAATAAAGAGTTCAGCGATGGTGCAGGCCTTGAAACCTATGACTTCGGTGCAAGAAACTATGACCCACAGATAGGAAGGTGGCATACTGTTGACCCCTTATCAGAAAAGATGAGGAGGTATTCTCTTTACAATTATGCCTTTGACAATCCATTAAGATATATTGACCCAGATGGGATGGCTCCTACTGACTGGGTACAAAATAAAAAGACCAGAGACGTTTATTGGGACCCGAAAGTAAACTCTGCTTCAGATGTAAAAGACCCCAATATCCAATATGTTGGAAATGGAGGAACAATTTATGAGGCTGAAGATGGAAGTACTATTCAATTAGATGCAGGGGGTAAGTGGCATTATATTGACAACAAAAGTAAAGATGCTAAACCCACCACTACAGAATCTGATAAAGCAAATCAGGAGCCTTCTGGTACTGGAGGCGGTGATGGGGATGGTAGTGGCAGTGGTTCAGGACAAATGTCAGATGCTGATGCACTAAATAAAACAGCCGATGTTATAGATGCAGGAACTGCTGCTGTTGCTGTTGGAGCAAAAAAGTTTGGAGAAGTGTCTGTTAAAGCTGCTGGTGCAATGGATAATGTAGACGAAGTTATCCAAGTAGCACAGGGTGCACACACAGCAGGGAATGTAATGACAGCCGTAGATATTGTAGGGAAGGCGACAGGTGTAGTTGATGCAGGTTTAGCTGTAAGAGATGCGTGGAATAACCCCACAGCTGGAAATATTACAAAAGCAGCATTTAAAACAGCAATGGTTTTCGTCAAAACTAATCCGGTAGTAAACTTAGCATTAGCAGTGGCTGACGTTACAGGACTCACTGATTGGTTTTTTAAATGGTAGTAATTATGAAGGTTATTAAATTTGTTGCTTTTTTATTCTATAGGTATTATTCAACAGGAGGGACTAGAAGGATTCCATACTTTAGTACATTGTGCGCATTAGCGATGATGTTATATATTCACTTGTTTCAAATTTTGATTCTAATAAATCGTGTTGATGATATTATTCCCGGCGGGGGCAATGAAACAAGACCTGTTAAGTATTTAAAAATGGGCTTGTTTTTTATCCCAATATTCCTACTACTTGCTAATGTTATTAGAAAAAAGGAACTTGAGCAAATGAGTTATGACAAAGTGGTAGTTAGAAAAGGGTATCTTTCTTTGGTAGGTTATCTCATTCTTTCCTTTGCTGTCCTTATTCTTTTGATACTGTATAAAAAGGGGAAACTATAATAGCCAGTTATTAGGTTCTCAGCTATCCGTCTAACTATCAGCTTCAACGAAGCTGTAAAAAACAAGCCCGGTAATAACCGGAGGTTAACAAAAAAAGCATTTCAAGTTTCTCAGCCACTCATCACCGAGTGGTTTTTTTTATGCCTAAAACTTAATGATTATGGAACTAAACACAACAAACCCACACTGCTTTACCTACCAAACAGAAGAGCTGTTAATCGAAATACTGGGCGGTGTAAGAGTAGATGGATTAGGCAGGATGAGGGTAACGATAAAAGTAACAGTGGTAAACCGGAAACAGAAAGACAACCTGTCTAAAGAACAAATTGCTCAGCTTGCCGACTGTACTTTTATTGACCGCTCGGAAAATGTACGGATGCCGGTGAAACGCAATACTTGTTGTTCACTCCCCGCGGGCTCTTGACACGAAATATTGATTCCACATCTGCCAACTAACTTGAACGAGGTATAGCGCATTGAATGTAACGCAGTCCGAACAAGAAAAGTACTGAACATGCCATGTCTACTATTCCTGATATCAACATCACAAAAAACCGGTATATTTATATGTGGGTAAGTAACGAGAGTAAGTTTGATGTGCCTGCCAGCCGGCAGGCTGGTTCTTTGATAATCTGCAAAGCCTGTTCCGACCGCCCAATAAGTCGGGATAACCCATAATCGCGGATCAGTATTGGAAGTGACACACCTGCCTGCCGTCCGGCGCATTATTATCCGTTCGGGTTGATAATGTCCGGCCTCTCCTCCAAAGCACTGGCCTTCGGCAGCCCTGAAAACAAACTGAAGTACAACGGTAAGGAAGAACAAAAAGCCGAATTCAGCGATGGCAGTGGGCTGGAGTGGATGGATTATGGGGCGAGGATGTATGATGGGCAGATTGGGAGGTTTTTTGCACAGGATAGGTTTGCTGAAAAGTACCTTTGTTCAAGTCCTTATCAGTATGCTTTAAACAATCCAATTGTCTTTATTGATATAAATGGTGATTCTGTTAATGTTGCACATTTGCGAGACAATAATCAGAAAGCAAACGATGCTCTTATAGCAGACCTTCAGGCTAAAACAGGTCTCTCACTTTCAGTAGATGATGCTGGAAATGTAAGCTATACCAAAGGCGATGATGGTAAAGCAATAGTTGCAACTAATGCAAAGGGGAAAAGTGTTGGCAGCAAATCTGCGAGAAAAGAACTAACAAAGATTCTTGACCATTCGACAATGATTACTGTTAAAGATAATCCTAGTGGCGCAACTAGTGTTGAATTAGATGAAAATGGTAATTTTACTAATACAATTTTAATAAATAGTATTGAAATTCAAAGCAGCATTGATAAAACTTCAAAGGATTTGAATTCTACGACATACGGCTATGCTTTGACATTTTTTCATGAGAGGGGTCATACGTTATATGCTGGCGGTAATCTTGATTGGTACTCAAATGTGGAGAACTCTACTGGAGTTTCACCAGGACCCAATGAGATACTTACTAATAAAATAAGAAGGGAGATGGGAAAGGATTATGGACAACGAGTAATTTATGATGTTAAAGGTGTTACTAACAGTAGTGGAGTTTGGAATCAATATTTGCCGTTTAGTAATAAAGCTTTGGAGGCTTTAAATTCTGGAAAAATCCCGACCGGGCAATATGTTATTATAATTCCATTACCTGACCTTCTTAAAAAACAATAAACATGCGTTACTTGAATAAGCTACTATTCTACATACTCCTTTTTTCAATTTTCCATGAAGCCAATGCGCAGCAAGATGAAGGGTGTAAGTATTTGGCAGTCGTTTCATATATCCGAACTAACTATGCAGTTAATGATAAGATAAAGCTATTTTTTCCTCACGCAGCAAAAAAGAAACAGCTTTTTGTAGAGGTTGGCTTATATGAAAAAATCAGTTTTTTAAATATCTCAGGTTTTGAAGTAAGATTAAAAGAGAAGAAATATATTTTGGATGAAAAAATTATAACTAATCCCAACTTATATTATGATAAGTATTATTTTACCCCTTATATCTCCAGTTTTTTAGAACAGGTAAAATGGCAAAGTGAATCAAAGCTTTTTTTATCTTTTTCCAAGCCAATAGATAATTATTTGATTGCAGAAATAACTGATTTTAATCCCGGAAAATATGGTGGTAGTAAGTTTGGAAAAGGAATGAAAATGTTTATTAAATTTAACACCATGGGGTTGGTAGAAGACATATTGTACACGGGTGCAATCTTCAACTAGTCTGCTAGGTAGTGGGCCATTTGCCGCCTGATTTGATGTTGATATTCAAAACTTTCCACAATTTGAAAAAAACATGATTGTTGGCCCAATTGGCAAGGCCGAAGAAGTTGTCAAAGATGAAGGAGCAAGAACAGCCAGAGTGGTTTCCCAAATACACTTTTGCCCGGTTGAGTTTACTCCCATTGCATAGTTGTAAAAAGTATGGGTGAATATTTAGCACAGAAGATTCGTAAATTCCGCAAGACGCCCCATGTGACAGCATACCCGGCAGGAAGGCAACTCAACTACGAAGTGAAAGGCACGAGGTACAAAGGACGGCGCTTCGTACTTCACTCATATACATTACAGGAAAAAGAACCAAGATACCAAGACGCCAAGACGCCGGCCTCCGGGGTCCGCGGGGGGGTGGCTCCTATTGAGAGAATATCGTGAACCGGTGCATTTTTCAACTTTCATATGGCGAGACCCCGGATGGAACGAATCCTTCTATGATGCATTGCGTTCGCAGGCCTCCGGGGTCCGCGGCAGGATACTACTATTGAAAGAATATCATGAACCAGTGCATTTTTCAACTTTCTTATGGCGAGACCCCGGAGGGAACGATACCTTATAAGAAGCATTGCGTTCGCCGGCCTCCGGGGTCCGCGGCGAGTGACTGCTATTGAGAAAATATCGTGAATCGGTGATTTTTTCAACTTTCGTATGGCGAGACTCAGGAGGGAACGAAATAGTCGGGAGTCGGTAGTCAGGAGTCGGGAGAAATCTTTTTTGCCTTACCGGCCAGCTGGAGGAACTTGCCAGCATCCTGACTGTAAGACACAGATACCGTGCATGAACAATCTTTTTAAAGAATTGGATATTAGGCACGGTAATAGAAATAAATCTATATAAAACTACCACCCCAATTGGGCCTGAATATGTGGAGTATTACAGGGCAACAACGGATGCTGTTGACTACTAACTACCGGCTACTAACTAGCTTCACGTCCGTACTCGCCCCCGCAATCTCCACCTTCATCTCTTCCAGCAACTTCAACGCAGCCAGGTTGATCTCCTGGCGGATGGTAAAAAATTCTTTAATACCAATGGGAGCCGTATAATAATCGGATACGATCACGATGGCCTGACTGGTGATCTCTGACACATTCACATTAAACTCTTCCACTTCTTTACGCCCTACAATTTTCTGAAGCCCCTCCACCAGTTTTTCAATGGTAGATGGCGGAGTTTGCAACCCGATTTCCAGCTTCAGGTCACCCCGGCGATGTGAGCGGAGTGAGAGATTGTCCAGCACACTGTCCACCATTTGCTTATTGGGCACCGTTACATACGTCTTCTGATCCGTACGGATGCGGGTGCTGCGCAGGCCTATCCGTTCCACCGTGCCGGTAATGGTATTTACTTTCACCAGGTCGCCGGTTACAAAGGGCTTGTCAAAGAAAATGATAAAGGAAGCAATCAGGTTCTCCAGGCTTTCCCGTAAAGCCAGGGCAATGGCCGCACCCACGATACTCAGACCGGTGAGCAAACCGCCCACATCCTGACCGAACGCGTAACGCAACACCAGCATGATCCCGATAATCACCAGGATCACTTTGAAAAAGTCCTTAAAGAAAACAATCAGCTGGTTGTCGGACTGATCCGGCGTTAGATCCGCCTTCTTCTCCAGGATCAGGGCGATAAAATCAATGATCCGTAACAGCAGCCCGAACAACGAAACAATCAGTATGATGGTTCCGATACTGTGTATGATCTGTTTAATCGTGAAATTGTATATCGTCTCGTCCAGCCGGTGCGGAAAATTGAGCTTGTATAAAGCGGCCACCGAAACGAGGATCAGCAGAAAAAAACCAAGCGGTTTCAGTACCAGGCTGGTAAACGCGGGCTTGTCCACATTCTTCCAGATGCGGTGCACCACGCCGAATAACAAACCGGCAAAATATCGGGAAAGCAGCGGCCGGAACAACCAGGCAAAAAGGATAACCCCGCAAACAATCAGATAAGTGCGGATAGAATTATCGAACCATATCTCATTCAGAAAATCATTCATGCGGAGTAATTAGAAGGCAAAATTATTAAATCAGCGGGATAACTTATTTACGCAGGCGGTAAACAGATAACTGAAAAGCGGCTGTCTTGCCCGGCGGCTGCAACGCATATAACCGGCTACCCGTAAAATTGAAGGATACGGCATTGGCTAATGCAGCGGGCAGTTTCCATTCATCATAGAGAAAACTGCTGATCTCATACCGGTAGAGCGTATCCCCCTTTGATCCGAAAATATAGTTCCCGGCCACTTTTACATTCTGCCATTTCAGGATCTGTATATTATTCCGCAGGGAACCGAAATAATCAAATACATAGATGCCGGCGGTGGAATCATAGAGATAGACATACTTATTTTCATCGGCGATTTTCACCGGACTGATGGATTTATCCAGCAAGAGCCTGAAATCCGGCGTCTCCTGCAGCAATTTGCCGTCTTCCCCGATTTTCTTCAGCTTGCTTTCCACTTCATCATATACCCATATTTTGTTGTCATACGACTGGGCAATGGCTTTCGCCTGGAACACATTGTGTTTGCGCAGATCAATCGTATTCACCGGGTTCAGGAAACGGTCCAGCATCACCACGGTGGCAAAATCACGGTAATACAACAGTACTTTCAACGGATTCGACACATCAATCAGTGTGGCCCGCCCGTATTTCCGGATATCATTGTACACGGCCACTGAATCCCCGGCCGCATTGTATTTTTTTACCTGGTTGCGGCTGTCGAGGATGTAAATATTATCGAGGTTGTCCACGGTAAACGCCGCAATATCCCCGCTATACGTCTTTACCAGGCTGAAAGCGGTATCGGTCTGTGCAGAGACCCCGCTGCCTATAAGTAGAAAAAAAAGTATCGTTACAGCTTTACTCATCCGTTGCGGTAAATTTTATCGCCGTTACCGGTATATGCTTTCAGTTCCATTTGCTCCCCGTCCATCACCGCGTAGGTGAAGTACCGGATCCAGTCGCCCAGGTTAATATACCGGCTGTTATCATTCAGACGAAAATCAATGGGCAGGTGTCTATGCCCGAACACAAAAAAATCGGTCTTTTTTTGCTTCAGTTTCTCCTTACAATAAATCACCAGCCATTCTTTCTCCTCTCCCAGGAATACTTCTTCCGTGGAACCGGTCTGTGCCCGGCTCCGGCGGCTCATATAATTAGCCAATCCCATGCCAAGCATGGGAGGGAATATGCCAAAAAGAAACTGGCAGGCCGGGTTGCGGAATATTTTTTTAAGCCTTTTATACCCATGATCACCGGGCCCCAGCCCATCTCCATGCCCGATCAGGAATGTCTTTCCATTACGTTCCAGTTCCACCGGTTCAAAATATACCGGCATATTGAATTCCTCCTGGAAATAGTTTTTCATCCACATATCATGATTGCCCACAAAAAAATGCATGGGGATACCGGCATCGGCAAACTCGCCCAGTTTACCCAGTAACCGTACAAATCCTTTCGGCACTACAGTCCGGTACTCATACCAGAAATCAAACATGTCTCCCACCAGGAAAAGCTCGGCCGTATCATTTTTTATTTCGTCAAGAAATTTCACGAGCAACCGTTCGCGTTCGAGGCTTCTGGCATGATCGGGAGCGCCGAGATGAAAGTCAGAAAGAAAGTAGATTTTTTTTGCCAAGATATTTAAATATGGGCCGTATTAAAATTATTACCCGGGAATCCAGTTTAGCCATTTTTTGCTTTTAGATATTCAAGCATATCTCCTGATGCAATAACCGGCCGGCCACTGGTATCACCGTTATACCAATAGATCCAGGCCTCCAGGGACATATCATTGCAAACTACTTCGGTTACTGCCCGGCGGTACTGGTGTTCATGTTCTTCCTCCGCATTCACGCCTTCATAATCATCCAGCTGCCCCATGGCCCAGGAAAATTCGTGACTGTTTTTTACCTGGTACAATTCCCCGGTTATATATTTTTCCTCTTCACAGGGAACACCGGCCGGAAAATCACCCATGTCCACCAAAATCCCTTTTACTTTTGCATTGCCTACCAGGGTAAAAAAACGGCTGATATACTCATACGCATGACTTTGAAATCCACTGCGGAGCGAACCGTAAACAAACAAATTGGAAACCATATGGCTAGTCATACCTAAAAGTACAAAAGGCGGCTGATTTATACTTCAACCAGGAATAAATAGACTTCTTTCGGACCATGCACACCCACCACCAGTGTCTTCTCTATATCCGCAGTCCGGCTGGGGCCTGAGGCAAACGTAACCAAAGAGGGCAGGTTATGGCCATACTTATCTTTCAGGGATTGCAACGCGTCTTTTAGATCATATACTACCTGGCTGGTGTATGCAATACAAATATGTATAGGCGCATACACACTGGTACTACGACCACTGGCGGTAGACGCGCTTAATACAATGGAACCCGTTCTTGCCACCAGGTATTCGCAACTGGTAATGGCTACATCGCAATGGGCCAGGTCGTCTTTTATCAGCCGGTCTTCAATCTGCGGTACCAGTCCTTCAATCAGTTTGTCTTCCACGCAATACACTTTCTGCCAGTCCTGCTTGCGTACCAGGCTGCCCAGTTGAAAAGCCAGTTCCTGCCGGTTGATACAGAAAATAAATTTGCCCTGCAGTTTTGAAAATTGCTCGGCAAACTCCACTTCGGGTTCCTGCTGCAACGGATGAAAAACCGGTTGTGCCCCTTCACTGTTGGGAAAAGGCAAAGGCGTTGAGTGACTCAACGCCTTGCGGATTTTTTTCAGTATGTTTTCTTTGGAAGGAGAAACATTCATACAAAATAGTTAAGCAACAGGCGTCCATCCGGGGTTGCCGGTCTGTTCACCTGCCGTGTTATCTTCCGGTGCGGGAGGATTGGAAATAGCCGAGGGTCCCAATGCCGGTTCCACCTGCTCATGCTCCACACCGAGTGATTTTTTTTCTTCATACGGACGCTTGCCAATCAGCGCTTCCACATCGCTCTGAAAAAGGACTTCCCGTTCCAGCAGCGCGGAGGCCAGTTTCTCCACTTCACCTTTACGCAGGGTAAGCAGTTCCTTTGTCTTGTCATAGGCCGAATCAATCAGCTTTCTTACTTCCTCATCAATCAGCCGGGCCGTTTCATCCGAATAGGGTTTGGTAAAAGCGGTTTCCTGCTGCGGATCATAGAAACTGATATTGCCCACTTTTTCATTCATACCATATACCGTTACCATGGAGTAGGCAATCCGGGTAATCTGCTGCAGGTCGTTCTGGGCACCGGTGGAAATTTTGCCAAAGAAAATTTCTTCACTGGCTCTTCCGCCCAATGTCATGCAGATCTGATCATTCAGCTGATCCGTATTATAGAGGTATTGTTCTTTCGGCGTGTACTGCGCATACCCGAGTGCGGCCGTACCCCGCGGTACAATGGTTACTTTTAATAACGGGTAGGCATGCTCTAGGAACCAGCCGCAGATGGCGTGTCCCGCTTCGTGATACGCGATGATCTTTTTCTCTTCGGGAGATATGATCTTGTTCTTTTTTTCAAGTCCGCCGATTACACGATCCACCGCATCCTGGAAATCGGCCATGTCCACCGCCTCTTTATTCTTACGGGCAGCAATAAGCGCGGCTTCATTACATACGTTGGCGATATCCGCGCCGGCAAAGCCAGGGGTTTGTTCAGCCAGTTTATGTATGTCAAGTGTCTTAGATATCTTGATCGGTTTCAGGTGTACTTTGAAAATATCCTCACGGCCTTTCAGATCGGGTTTGTCAATGGTGATCTGCCTGTCAAAACGTCCGGGACGCAACAGGGCGGAGTCGAGTACATCCGGCCGGTTGGTAGCAGCGAGTACAATGATACCTACATCCGTTCCGAAACCATCCATTTCCACGAGCATCTGGTTCAGCGTGCTTTCGCGTTCGTCGTTGCTCATCATCACATTCTTACCACGGGCACGTCCGATTGCATCTATCTCATCAATGAAGATGATACAAGGCGCTTTTTCACGGGCCTGTTTGAACAGGTCACGTACACGACTGGCTCCCACCCCCACAAACATTTCCACGAAGTCGGAACCGCTCAGGCTGAAGAAAGGCACCTGCGCTTCTCCGGCTACGGCTTTTGCCAGCAGGGTCTTACCCGTACCGGGAGGACCGATCAGCAAAGCTCCTTTAGGTATCTTACCACCGAGGTTGGTGTATTTCTTGGGATTCTTCAGGAAGTCTACAATTTCCATCACTTCCACTTTGGCTTCATCCAGTCCGGCCACATCGGCAAACGTGATATTGACTTTGGTGCCTTTATCAAACAATGTGGCTTTTGATTTACCGATACTGAAAATGCCACCGGGACCACCGCCACTACCGGCACCGCCGCCCATTTTACGCATCAGCAGGATCCAGATACCGACAAACAATAAGACAGGCAGAATAAACTGAAGTATTCCTCCAAACCAATCCTTTTCGGTATCCGCGCGCCATACCATAGGTACCGATGGATTATCGGCATAAAATTTCCGCATATCGTCCTGGAAGGAATCGCCGGAAACAATTTTCATTGTCATGTGTGGGCCTTCCTTGGGTACTTTGGCGGTTACGCCTTTACTCTTCAGAATAGAGTCGTATTTATTCAGGCTTTCCGGTTTAAGATACACTTTCACCAGGTTGCGGTTACTGATTATCCGGTATTGCTGTATATCTCCGCTTTTGAGTATGGTGGTAAATGTTTGCTGATCAATCTCCGTGGTATTGGGTGACAACGGGCCATAAATCTGCAGCCCGATCAGCACGGCAAATATGATCGCATATACCCAGTAGATGCTGAAGCGGGGCCCTTTTTTAGGCGCCTGGTTCGGATCATCTCCGCCGGGGCGGTTGCCATCAAATCGCTGCGGTCTTCTTTCGTTTCTGTTTTGTTCTTGTGACATATAATTCAGTGTGCAGTATTCCTGCTGTTTAATAAATAATCCGCCAATTTGTTTGGCCGGCGGAACATTTTAACATTATTCGTCGTGTTCCAGTACCGAGGCATCGCTCCACATTTCTTCCAGTCTGTAGAATTTACGGCTTTCGGGATGCATCACGTGTACCACCACGTTTACATAATCGATCAACACCCAGTGCAGTCCGTGATAACCCTCATGATGATAAGGTTTTTCACCACAGACCAGCAAAAGCTGATCCTGTACATGATCCGCAATGGCGCGGACCTGGGGCTGACTTCCCGCTTCACAGATTATAAAGAAATCCGCTACCGCTTCGTTTATTTTACGCAAGTCCAGCGAGACAATATGTTGCCCCTTCTTTGCCTGGATCGCCGCAATAATGGTTTTGATGATTTTTGAATTCCTCGTTAACCTTTTTGCACTTGCCTGGCTTGTTGCCGGCTCTTTTTTCTTACGGTTGGTCAGTACTGCCAATTGTTCCAAATAGTAGTTGTTATAGATTAAAGTTACCTGCTTACTGCAGTTGATGAAACGGATTTTCCTGCTTGTTCAACGGGAACTTTTATCCCGCCAGGTCCGCCTGTTTCACAATACTTCTTTACTTTGTCAAAAATAGCAATTAATTGTCACAACCATCCCCCGTTGCTCCCTTAGGATTGCCTTTCATTGAACTGCAGTCGGTTGACAGTACCAACAACTATGCCCGCCTGCAAATCCGGTCTGCCGGCCTGCCGGACAGGCAGGAGCCGGGTACGCACGGCATGGCCTTTTTTGCACATGAACAACTGGCCGGAAAAGGACAACGGGGACGACACTGGGAGACAGAAAAAGACGCCAATATTGCCCTGAGTCTATTGATAAATCCCAGTGGACTGACCGCCTCCGGACAGTTTAACCTAAGTGCCTGTGTGGCAGTGGCTGTGGCCGATTTTTTCCGCAAATATGCCGGCGATCAGACAAGGATCAAATGGCCAAATGACCTCTATTGGCAGGACAGAAAGGCAGGAGGCATCCTGATCGAAAATAGTATTTCCGGAACCGGCGACTGGAACTGGGCCATTGTGGGTATCGGTATCAATATCAACCAGGTCTTTTTCTCTCCCGGCTTACCCAACCCGGTTTCGTTGCGACAAATCACGGGACAAAACTTCGACCCTTGTACATTAGCCCGGGAACTTTGCAGTTTTCTGGACGCAGCCTACCGTCGACTATGTACCGATGGTTTTCCGGTCATTTATCAAGACTATCTTGCACAGCTGTATAAAATCGGCGAACCCGTGAAACTGAAAAAAGAAAACCGCGTCTTTGAAGCCCTTGTAAAAAGGGTTACACCTGACGGACGACTCCTGGTGCAGCATGCCATAGAAGAGGAATTTAATTTCGGGGAAGTGGAATGGGTTATCGGATCGTAAACAGCTGCAATAAACTCCTGTCCTGCTCCGCTTTTCGTGCTTCGCATTCAAACCGGTTATTGTGGTAGCCTTTGCGGACTGACTCAACCAGGTAACGCAGCAAAAAACCGGTAAATCCATATTGCCTGAACTGCTGCACATGTTTCAGTTCATGACAGACCCAGGCCTGATCTTTCAGAAAATCAACGGACCTGGTTCCATACAAATGAATGGTGGAGCCCAGTACCATGGCCACCTGCGGTGAACGGAGTTTCGCCGCGGCGAGACGGGCCAGCCATGAATTTTCTTTAATGCTTATCTGCATGTGTTATGGACAATGGAATTCACCAACGGGTTGCATCCGCTGATCTGCCGTCACTATTTCCGCCAGAGCGTAAAGGCCCTGGAAACGGTGAATCCCCATCTGAATTGCCCTTTGCCCCATGAAGTAATGGTGCGGGGAATAAAGCGGTTTTCCAGGATCTCCGTTGCATTTGTAAAATTCATCCGGAACAAATGTCCCGCTGTCTGGTACTCAAAACCGATTCCTAGGGGATTGTAGAATTTAATATTGTTATTTACAGCATAAGCATCCTTACTCGCCTGGTTGCGGAATACCAGGAAATAGTCAGTCACCAGGTTGAGCTTACCGGGCACCAGCGGCAATTTGATGGCAGCACCCAGGGCAAATATATTCTGCGGATCATACGACACGGCATAACCGCGTCCCAGGTAAGTAGGACTCAGTTGGAGACTCACATGCCCGATTTTCTTTGCCAGCATCAGCTGGAGAATATTGCTGGAACGATCTCCAAGGTTGTCAAAACTGTTTTCCTGATCAGGCGTGCTGTTGGCTTTTTGTGCGGCGATAACATGGTTGGCATACACGGCGATGGACAGTGGCCGGGACGGATCGTTCTCCATCTGCTGTATCAGTTTTTGTTTAATGCCCACTTCATACAATTGCTGCACCGGGCCAGCCCCTTTTGCACGGGCAATAACGAGGTCTGTATTTTTTCCCAGGCCAAAATGAAATCCGATCCGCACATCGGCCGCATTGTCCAGTCCGAAGAACCGTTTGATTCCGCCATTGCTGCCGGCCAGATCGCCGAAATTATGCGTGATATTGAAATCCATTTTACCCAGCCCGGTGGTTTCCGTAGTGCGGGCATTGATGGTTTTCCCCGCATTAAAAATACGGACGGTTTTGTGTAAATTCCTGTGATGTTGACCCACCATTCCTGCATGTTGACCCACTGGATGTGTTTGTTGCGGGTCTTAGATCCTGATGGGCAGTAAGAGTAAGAGCTTGATGTGGGTTTAAAAATACGTGTTTA
>Ga0209572_1001513_pt1 | contig 15356 bp, 15 predicted proteins | sample EBPBio232012_DNA_FD_185867 | JGI IMG/M metagenome (GOLD analysis project Ga0209572, IMG submission 185867) | Wastewater treatment Type I Accumulibacter community from EBPR Bioreactor in Madison, WI, USA - Reactor 1_1/23/2012_ DNA (SPAdes)... | ecosystem: Engineered > Bioreactor > EBPR >...
AGTTATTTTAAAATTGATCGGAACGGAAAACTTCATAAGATCAGTCGAAATTATACCGAGCGTGTCGGCTGAATCTGCTGGACTGCGCCTAACATTGGGTTTTGTGCAATGGCCAGTCAGAATAAAATATCATCGACAGAATATAGGTCGGCAACATATCGGGCTGGCACGGCCTATTATGAATATTATCTTTAAAAAGTACTTTTGATCACCGGTGGGGATTTCGCACCCGGCTTTTCGTAACTCCGATTGGCCACTGCACAAAGCCCTGCCCGTTATGGGCAAGTTTAGACAGACCTCACATACACAACTCTTCATTTGTTATTCATATCTCGTAATGACATTTTAAAATAAAACCTAAAACCAGTTACAATGCATCAATACAAAGTGAGTTTTTATTACAGAAAACCTGAAGAAGATAAACACACAAAAAATTTCCCTTCCAAAATGGAAATGACACTCTCGTTAAGTGAAAGGCTCTCTGACCAGTCAGCAGGATACCATGTAGGAAATAATGAACATAAAAACAGACTAAAAAATATTGCTGCAAGTCAATCAGGTATCCCAATAGAAAGAATTTCTCCCAATGATTTCAATATTACATACTTGGGTTCAGATGCTACATCACAAGGAAGCAGTAATTCACAGAGAGATTATAAAGAACAATTAAAAAGGGAAAAAGCTCAACATAAAAAAGAGGACGATGAATTAGATGAAGAATGGGAAAGAATGACTGGTAAATCTTCAAGCAATTCTAAAGGTGTTGGAGGATTTTTGGCTTCGGGAGCTGGTGCACTTTTTAATGAGTTAACTAAAGAAAAATCTCAAGCAGAAATAGATGCTGAATTAGAACAAAGCAAAATAGATGCTCAAGAACGAATTGAGAGAGCAAAAATAGATTTAGAAAAAGAAAAGCTAAAAGCAGAAAAGGCTGAAAGGCTAAGAAGCGAAGGCAAAAATATTCAAGCATTTATGCTTATGAATCCAGTTTGGACAGGGCTAATTGGACTGGGTTCACTTTTTTTAGTGTTACTTCTCGTTGGAGGTATAATGCAATTCTCTGCAAGCAACAAAGAAAGTAATAGCCTTGCCAAAAGTCAAGAATTAGAAAAAATAGAAAGCCAAATTATCATCGGAATAACTTCCAAAGAACCCAAAGAAAAGTTACTTGAACTTGTAAACAGTTTACAGCACGATGACAACAAGAATTATATCACTGGCAAAAAATACGAATTAATCAAAAACATTTATACGCTTGACCCGAATTTTGAGTTCAATGGAACATACTCTGATTATTGGGGAAAGTTAAGAGAAGCATATAAAGAAATTATAACGACTGGACTAACAATAGAGGAATACAAAGCTAAGCTCTATAAGGACAATAAAGCCGACAAAACAGAAAACAATTCGGTTGCACCCACCGCTATAGCAGACACAACTACTACTGAACAAATCACAAATGATAATGAAGTTGCTCCTATTGCTCTTGACACAACGACTGCAACAAATGTTAGCAACAATGTAACTGGCTTTGGGCTTGCTAATAAAGCTAAAGTTTTCTTTTATACCGAAGCAGACAATTCAACAATACGAAAAGCCTATATCACAAAAGGTGAGAAAGTAAACATAAATAATAAAGTAGGTGACTTTTATGAAGTGACCTATACAAGTAATGCAGGTAACGAAACAAAAGGATATATGCTAACATCTGACATTGATTTACAAAACTAAAAAACGAATCATGACAAAATTGGAAATAGACATCACAGAAAAAATTATTCGAATTGAATGTTCAAGTTGCGACAAAACATTTGTTGAGAGTTTTGACAATTTACAAGTTAAAGGCTCTGTCGTATGCCCTAATTGCGGACACGAATATTTAATAACAGTCAAAAGTAAATAGCAAGGTTTCCGCTGACGAAAACCTGCCCATAACATTGGTATTGCTGCAAGTGGGGCGGGACGTTGAAACTTCGACTGTTTGCATCGCTGTACTTTTGTTCCGGCAGACGAATATCTATTTGGCTTTTTGTTGTTAACTTCAACTTTATATTTTCAATTGGGCAGCGGTTCCGGGCTGGACGTTATAAAATATCCCACCTGCAGCAATACCTGTCCGTTAGTGGCAATGCTATTGCAGCATCCTTTTCCATAGGATGTGACAAAAAACAGCTCAACTATAAAAACTCTCATTTAATTTTACACTTGACCAGCTAAAACCCAGCTTATGAACAGGTTTCCATTCTTGTTGACAACTCTTATGTCGCTTGTATTTTCTTTCCCCTCGTTCTCACAACAAGTTATTGAGATGGACGAACAAAATTATATCTCAAAAAAGTTCGACACTCTTACCCTTTTTGACCGACACTTAAAAATTTTCAAGAATGATAAAATACTTATATGCCGTCAGTCAGACATGAATCAAAATGGAGGAAGGTTATTTAAGGCTGTTTACAGACAGTTTGATTACACCAATCCAAGTGCGAGTAGAAAGCTAAGTTTAGGAAGTGACATTGGATTGCCAGTTACAATTGACTACTTCTTTTTACTTAAATCATCTGAAAGTGTTTACGCCAAAATAAAATATGCTCAGGAAAATGGGCAGACATTAAGATGGATTGTGAATATTAATGAAGCTTTAAGTCTTGATGAAATTCAAATACCAAATTCTGCTTTAATAAACCAATATGACCTTTTCAAAGAACTTCTTCATAAAAAAGAAAAAATTGACGGAGAAGATATTCAGCATTACATAAGCCTTTTTGACCCCGTTTCCACAGAAGGCAAAAATGAGTTTCAACTTAAAAAAATAACTGACGCAGCATTAGCAAAATGCGATTCCCTTAAATCTTTAAGCATCGTTGGGAGAGAATACTTTGAGTTTAATCGGTCACAATTTGATAAATACGATTTTGAAAAGAAGGGTTTAGAAATTAGTGTTCAAAAGCAATTTGAATACAGATTAGAACCACAATTAAACAGTGCTTCCGAAAGAATGGGCATGGATATAGCACCGGATATTGCAATTGTCTATTTTGCAAATCTTAAAAGGAAAAAAACTGAAAAGGAGTTAGATGATTTAAGGTCTGCATTTAAAATGGGCTTACTGACAATGGAAGAATTTAACTCCCGAATTTCAGATGCCAATTCAACATTATTTATTTCACTCGACCCAACTGAAGGGGAAAAAGTAATTACAAAAATTGACTCCCTTTCAACAGGTAGACAGTTTTATGTACTATATAAGTATAAAATAATTGGGACAACCCTTACTAAATATGGAGCAGGTACTGGTAATCAATTACAGGTTGAGTGTAAATTAAATTCTATAAACCTTTACTATGACCCCAGTCGCACAATGTTATTTCGGGTACTCGAATTTTAAATTTAATTATTGATGAAAATACTCCGTCAATTCTTTTTTTTACTTAGTGTTGTTTACTTTTCAAGTTCATGCGGTCAGTCGCCAAAGAAACCGGACAACATCACAAACAAAAAGGGCATCTTCGATAGTTGTGAGCAAAAAATAAAAGCTATTCGTAATTCCGATTGGGATTTGCCTCTTATTGTTTTCCGTGGATGCTTGCCGACATACACCGATTCCATCATTTATACAGATACAAAAAAGTATATTGATAGAAATGGGGTATCAATAGCAATTAATGACTTCCGAAATATAAACAACGGCAATAATGGTACAGACACGACCATTCAATTGGAAATTGACAAAACAAACAACGGTTGCGACATTTCAATAAACTTTATTATTTCAGAACAACACTATGATGAAAATGGAGAAGATACCCGTTATGCTCCGGCAGGTTACAAAAGTCGCTATATAAATAATTACAGCACCAAAGTTTATGGTAGGATTTCCACAAAAAATAATAACATCATATTCAACGGAGAAATTAAGGATACTGATAAAACCAAAACAGTAGGATACTTAAAGGGCATCATAACGGAAGACTGGAAGTACATGAAACTTATGGTTCATTTATACGACAGAAAAATACCATGCTTATTAAAAAGCGGCACCTCATCAATAGAGCAGCTAACAAAGCAATATGACGAGAAAGATTACAAGGCTGTTAAGATGCTAAAATCAGAGACAATAGATTTTTAAACTGCCGCAAAAAAAAATTAAACAGCAATGGCGACTAAAAAGATTATTACCGAGTTTGGCAGATTATGGTCAAGAGAAATATTTGACATTCTGGAAGAAAACAAATTAACTGCTAACAATTACCCATCACTTAAAATGCCAGGTGTATATATTCTTTATCGTGACGACTTTCCATATTACATTGGCAAAAGCAAAACTTCTTTGTTTAGCAGACTTCATAAACATTCAAATGTTTCAAGTGACAAATATTTTAATTTTTGGAACTACTTTTCATTCTTTGTAGTTCCTGACGAAAAACATGTTGATGAAATAGAAGGAATCCTCATAGCCTCTATGCCAACTGCAAACCGGGCAGTTCCTAAAATAAAAGAAATAACCATACCAAGAGCAGTTGCAAAAAGACTACGAGAGAATCGAAGAAACAATGTAAAATCGAAAATCTAATAACGGCTGACAGAGAAGCACATGCCACTAACAGGGGGTTTGCTGCTATGTTGGCTGACGGAATAACAATGAGCTGCATATCGCTATCAGCTATTATCCAGCAGACGAATTACTATTTAGCTTTTTGTTGTTAACTTCATCATCAGTAATTCTATTGGGCAGCGGTTCCGGGCTGGACATTATAAAATACCAACACAGCCGCAAGCCCTGTCCGTTAACTGCTATAATTTAGAAAACACTTTTGTTCGAAAGTCGCTTCTGGTCTGCGCAGCTTTTAAATCGAGCCTCTTATATACTGTAAGTCAGAAAGGTCGTCTGCGGGCCGGGAAGGCCGAAATAGTCAGTCTGAAAATCGACAGATGCGTGCAAACGGAAAAGTCTTTTGAAATGAAACCCTTTTACAGCAGTTAACAGCGGGTTTTGTGCAATGGCCATCAGAATAAAATATCATCGACAGAATATAGATCGGCCGCATATCGGGCTGGCACGGCCTTTTTTGAATATTATCTTTAAAAAGTAATTTTAATCTCTGGTGGGGATTTCGCACCCGGCTTTTCGTAACTCCGATTGGCCACTGCACAAAGCCCTGCCCGTTGCCTACTATGTTACTGGACTCACTAAAATCGCTCAACTATTAACTGAAAAATGACTTTACTTAACGTTAGTTTTGGGATATATGCTTTTTTGCCACAAGGTTGGCTCTTTATGACATTTGTTATCATTCTTGAGTGTATAATAATGACACGAGTTTTATTACCAAAATGGTTCGACAAACGAATTTATGGAACTGCAATTTCAACAAATCTAATTAGCGGATTGGCAGGCATTATGATCTCTATGATTTTAAATGGAGGTTGGTATTTGGTTGTTTGGTTTCCTTGGGTTAGTAGCCATGAAATTGACTTGACGAAAAAAGAAGCGTTACAAGGACTAATAATTTTCTATGCAGTAGCATTCGTTTTGACATTAATACTTGAGACAATTACGAACATTTTGTTTTTACGGAAATGTTATCCAACAAAACAAATTATAAAAGCTACAGTAATAGCAAATATCTTAAGTTACGCTGTCGGGACAATAGTTCTTTACTCATACAGCTTTCACTGACAAAAACCACAGCAGGCAACATCGGGTTTTGTGCAATGGCCATCAGAATATATGCTCATCGACAGAATAAAACCCAGCGACATATCGGGCTGGCACGGCCTTTTTTGAATATTATCTTTAAAAAGTAATTTTAATCTCCGGTGGGCATTTCGCACCCGGCTTTTCGTAACTCCGATGGGCCACTGCACAAAGCCCCATCCGTTGGCTGCAAGCTAGTTTGCTCTAATTCGTTTCTTCATACTATTCAGGCAATATTGATATAAGCCCAGAAACAGTTTATTGTTTGAAATTGTCAAGAAAGTGAAATCTGCAACACTTATATATTCCTTATTACTGATAGCGTTTTTCAGTGGCTGCTTACTGTTTTGTCTTTACTTTCCTCGACGATATCATTGGAGTATTCTCGTTGCAACATTTAGCGCATCGATTTCCTTTCCTGTTGTTTTATGGCACATCCTCAAGACGACAGAAATAACTAAACGAAATGCAAGAATTCTAATTCCTGCGTTGATAGCTACTCTCTTAATTTTGAGTTTTTTCTTGATTGCTCATGTCATTGACAAGGTTTACACTATCTCATTTATTGTAAATATTGCTCTTTTCTGTTTGACAATATATTTTCTGACACAAAGCAAAACAGAAGGAAAAAGAAATCAATCATCAAACGAAATTGCGTAGAAAGATTAGCCGCCTGCAGCCAACATGGCGGTTTGGCAAAATGGCGGCTGAAGAACATATACTGATCTGAAGTTCCCTGATCAGCTGCAGTCAGGGGGCGATACGTTTTCAAAAGAATACTTTGTTGTAAACTCAACCTTACGTTTTTTAACAAGCGACACTTGCCAAGCTGAAGGATCATGGAATACCGCCACTTCGCCAAGCCGCTGCCGTTAGGTGCAATTAGATCGCTGACAAATATGATTAAACAGTTATCCATATTTATTACCACTGTATTTTTTACCTTGCTATGTAGAGGCCAGGAAAATTTCGAAACGAAGCTAATCGGCAAATGGGGCATTTGTTATGAGCTGGACACTGTTGACGCTGACTGCAACCAGCCTTTTAACTTTTACATTTTTGAAATCGGTGGACGATGTACACACGGAGCAATAACAATTTCCGGAAAAAAAATACCAGTGTTAGGCTCTTGGAGATATGAAAAAGGAAATCTTGAAGTAGTATACGATAAGCATCCAAATTATTCCTATCCTAAAGAGGTTTTTAGAAACATTATAGTTCTAAATGACGATTTATTTTATATTAAATTTCTTGACAAAGTTGAAAGCCCGGGACATTGGGTGTTTTATTCGTTTAAACGCATAAAATAGCACAGACCACATAGTATCACGTAAACTAACACTGCACCTAACATTGGGTTTTGTGCAATGGCCAGTCAGAATATAAACTTATCGACAGAATAAATCCCAGCAACATATCGGGCTGGCACGGCCTCTTATAAATTTGATCTAAAAAACGAACTTTAACACCAGGAAGGAGCTTTCGCAGCCCGGCTTTACGGATCACGGATCGGCCACTGCACAAAGCCCTGAACGTTAGCAGCAAGCATTTCCTAAATATGAACGAAACTGAAAGTTTCAATAAGATCGACAACGGAATCAACATTTTCAAAAAAGTTGAAGGCTACGGTAAAAGTATCAAAGTTGAAAAACTGCCAAAAAGTGACTGGTTTGATTTTAAATGGCGTCAATTGACTTGGCACGTAAATGATTTAGAATATCTAATCGAAATATTTCCCAAACTGGACAAAACAGGTGAGCCAATCTCTTGGTCGCTTTATTCAGCAGTTTACTATGATACAGAAGACAGTCGATATTACTACAAGCATTTTTTAGCGAAAGAAGTAAGCCTTGAGTCAATTGCAAATAATATAGTTCAAATGCTTGTTGCTAGTTTTAACCACATTTCCAGCGTACAGAAGGCAGATATTCCCTACGTTATTCGGTTAAAATAGGCATCACATTTCGGTGACCTAATATTGAAAGAGTTTGAATTGCGAGCCTGCTGCTAACATCGGGTTTTGTGCAATGGCCAGTCAGAATAAATTTTCATCGACATAATAGAGCCCAGCGACATATCGGGCTGGCACGGCCTTTTAGAAATTTGATCTTTAAAAAGTAATTTTAATCTCCGGTGGGGATTTCGCACCCGGCTTTTCGTAACTCCGATTGGCCACTGCACAAAGCCCTGGCCGTTGCAAGCAATACAAAACCGGCAGTTAGCTACGCATCGAAGACAACAACCCTATTCTTTTAAAACCCCTTATTTATGAGCAGGTCTGAATACCATAAATTCACAAATGATGTCAAAGCCAAATTATCTGACATCATAATCAACTTTAATTATTTAGAGCAATTACTTAAGCAGACACTTTGTGAATATATAAGAAGTTCGAGGAGCGACTTTGTTTTAACGATTCTTCTGCATAATTCGATTATGCCATTTAATACAAAACTTACAATCCTAAAGTATATTGTTACTAAAGAAGGCATTGTATTTAAGGACTGGGAAAAATTTCATAAGCTCATTAATATTAGGAACGCAGTCGCCCATTCTGACAACCTTCTTAATTTCGAAGGTGAAATTATTGGAGAGGAAATAGTTGACGATGAATATAAGATTAGAATTCCAATCTATGAACCATATGTAGGCGGCCCAAAAATTACTGTAGTGAAAGACGGGAAGATTAATGAAAAAGGGCTTGACAAAATGCATTCGGAGTTTAATGAAAATCTACATGACATAGAAAAAATATTAAAAGAGATAAACATTAAACTAAGCCAAGTTGAATAACACTCTGTTACTTACATATGTATATTAATATGGAAATAAAATTCATAGACCCAGAAAAACAAGAGCTATATAAAAAACTCTTTAATACCTATTGGCGACACTTTAAGGATAACTATGACGAATATTGCGAAAAATTTGAGAAGGTTAGGTTACAAGACATTCAGACACTAAGACCTGAAGAAACAATTGTAGGCAAGATTTTTAGTTCTAAATCATTCAGATTTGTTGACGAAGGATTTTCTTATGAGAATATTAATATTTCAAAACTAGAAGAAAACTTAGCATTATATAAAGTAGTTGACGATGTTCCGATTAAGAAAGGGATAAACCGAGAAAGCATTAAAGAATATTCACAAAAAGCAAAGCAGAACTTCCAAAATAGTAAAGACCAAGAGTTATACGAATCACTATATAAACTGTATTGCAAAAAACATAAAATAAATCCCAAGCCTAACTCTGTATATTCAAACGCAATCTATCACAGGAGTTTTGAACATATATCCAAGAGAAGTATGCATTTTAACATGCATGAATTGGTTAAAAGTGATGGTTTTTACATGAGCAATATACTCAAAGGTTTAGGTTTTGACCCTCCTAAAAAGGTGGACAGTTCAAATAAATATTTTCCTGCCTTTGACATACAATATCCATTTTGGAGTATCCCAGATTTTACTTTACGAATAGCTACTTGGTTCGGAGTTTACGAACTATTAACTTCATTATTTAATTTAAAAGCACCTGTCTGGTATTTTCTAACTTTTTTAATTAGCCAAGTGTTATTCATAGGAGTTATATCCATGCTTTTTAAGACAGACAAATTAAAGTGACAAAACTATATAGCAAATCTTCAAATGTACTGCTTGCAACATGGGGTTTGCTGCTATGCTGGCTGACGAATAAATCCTCATCTTTTTGTTCGCTATCAGCAGCGGTTCGGACTGACGGAATTCTATTCAACTTTTGTTCTTAACTTCAACTTTAGTAAATCTATTGGGCTTCAGTTCCGGGCTGACGAACATAAATACCAGCACAGCAGCAAGCCCTGGCCGTTGTACGTCACCTTAATCAGCATCCTACACATCAATGACAAATTCCTGGACACAAATTTTTAAGGCACATCACTACTTCTTGACAGCTGGTATAACTTATAGCCATGTAAACAAGACAGCGTGGGATTACCGCCAATCTTTGACACATGTTTCTATGGCAATAACTTGTGTTGACGTAGTTGCACAGATAACAAATAAATATATCGTTGACGAAGGAACATTTGATATTGCAAACCTGAGAGGACTTAAATTTCTTTTTTTAGAAGAACAGGACTTAGACACTCTTGCTCCAATTGAACCACTAAAAGATGTTGAAATTATTAACTGCTGGAGAAATGAGATTGATAGCCTCGTTCCCGTCAAAGAATTTTACAATTTAAAGGAACTTCATTTTTCAGGTAATAGAGTAAACAATCTTCAACCCCTTTGCGGCTTGACACAATTAACGACCGTTGACCTTACAGACAATCAGGTTACATCTATACCTGATTTTTCAAAATTGATTAACCTTAAAACTTTAGACTTAAACTATAATCAAATAAAAGATATTTCGCCACTGTCAAAATGTAAATCGTTAGAAACATTATCACTGTATGGTGTTCCTGTCAGCAGCACAAAAATTGTTGAGTTAAAAAGACAGCTTCCTGAATGCAGAATACAGATAATTTACAAACCAGACGGATTTGAAGAAGACCTGGTTGGACACTTAGCAATTAAAAGCGACAAAGTATTTTTCATTCATTTCCAAGAGGTAACACGGGTTTTGCGTCAGGCGGGGTGACGTGCAAACCTGAACCTATGTGCTTCTAATGAACTTTAGTAATAAATTGAAACTTTATGCTCCGAAACCCGCCCGAACGCAAAGCCCCTGTCGTTAGCAGCAAGCCAAACCTTAAATTCGAAAATGCGTTATCTATTACTCCCAAGTATTTTATTAGCCGGACTTATAACTTTCGGACAGTAAAAGTATATGCCAAAATAAAATTGATAAGACAACTAAAAAAGTAAAACGAAAAAGCATCTTAATGAATACAACAATGAGAAAATTAGTATTATCGCTTCTTTTTGTAATTACAGTATTGGGTATCCGGGCGCAAAATCAATTACTACCTATTGCCCGGGAAGCTTTTGTATTTCCACATGCCAATCCTATGGGTTTGCACAGAATGATTGTACCAACAGACAGAGTGGTGAAGCTGCATGATAAATTCTATTTTGTGTATCCTTATGGCAAAGTGCATCCACAGCAGAATGATTTTGTGATGCAAATCAGTACATTGTTTGAGTATGACCCCAAAGAGGGAAAAGCAAAATCCGTGTACCAAAATCACAACGGCATCTACAACCTATCCGCCACTACCGAACTGTTGGTTTTTACCAGTCAGGGTTACCAGGGGTACCATAGCTTTTCACCTGCCGATAGAAAGATCTACTCCGGCGGTCAACCTTCCGACAATTACAAAAGCAGTGACTACTATCACAGAAACACCATCATCTATACCTTTCCCGGCAGCAAAGACGCACTGGCATTAAGCATGAAAAAAGGTGTATTTCATGAAGGTGTAAGACGGTACGATTTTTCGGCCTTGCACTTAGAAAATAATTATTGGAAAGAAATCATGGCTTATCCTAATGTCAATAAGGACAACGGGCCCTACCAACCTTTCTTACTTTCTTATAAACCCTACCTATTCAATTCTAACTTTTTCACCATAGGATCCAGATATTCACCCGCCCAGAATACAAACACAAAATCAGCACTGGGTTTTCCTTTGCATAACATAAAAATCAATGGCGCTGCTATTAATAACCCTTCCAAAAGTTTGAGTTTCGAACAATTGCAAAGCAAACAAAGACAAATTTTCTCTTCTGTCTACAATCTTGACAATAATGCAGCTGTATTTCTATATCGCCCCGATGAAAATACAGGAAAGCTACTACTGGAAGCGGCCATTATTGAAGAAAATGATTTTATGGTTTATGACACCAAAGTCAGGATCAGCAAAACGGATACCCGAATAGGCATGGGTACCAGTGGTGGAAAAATTTATCTGATTCACAAAGAGTTTTTAGGCTATCTCGATGCCACTACAAAAATCTTCATACGCCTGGCGGTTCCATCTGTGAATGTGGAAATCATCAATAACAGCAGCTTAATTTTTACCAATAACTTTCTTTTTTACACCAGCGGTAATGATATTTACTACACTTCCAAATATCAGCAAACTACAGAAACCCCAAAGAAAATTACGGTAAGTGCCCTCACTAAATTTCCGGACATGATCACGGCTAACTTCCACCCGGTAAAAGCGGTTACCACCAATAAATACCTGTTCTATATTACCACCGATAACCAATTGAAAGCCTTCAATCCTGAAACAGAGAAGCATGTAGACATCCATCTTCCTTCAAATACAAAAATCAGGGAATTCAGAATGTTCTATTCGGCAGAAGACCGTGTGTTTGTAGCAGGCACCACAGACCAGGCTGCGGGAAATCCGCAATACGAGTTTTGGACCATCAGTGATAAGGATATTCGAGAATAAAGCGGTTTACGAATACAGGCCTGGCATCTTAATGTGTACCCAACTTGCATAAGCAAGTGAACAAAGCATAAGGCCAGGCAATCACAGCAAGCACAACAGAAAATCGCCAGACAATAGATTAAACAATGAGCTTTTGTATCTTTAATCAGCAGCGGCACCGGGCAGACGGAACACAGAATACCGCCACATCGCCAATGCTTTAACGTTGTACGTCACCCTATTCGGACACAGCGTTCTATCAAAAACATTGAAAGTATGCCTTGAAGACAATCAGCATTATACTAATAGTTCTAGGTATCATTTTCGGGCTACTCGGCGTAAGGTCGTACTGGCGTGAAAATGCTTATGAAAAAGCAAGTACCGCAGTCAGAGCTTCGGTAAAGTCAGCTGAAGTAAAACCTATGTCCGGCAAAGCGGTGGGAAGCATCCGCCTTGTTCTTACCTATTTGCATGATGGAATGGAGGATAGTATAGAACACAACTTCACCGAGGCGTATACCGTCAACAATCCACTGCCTACGGTGGAAGAATTAAAGGCGTCCTCCCTCTATGTGCGCTATGTGCCAAAGCAAAAAAGTAGTGAAAAGGTTGCCAACTGGGTATTGGTAAGCAGCGATGGGGAGTTTGACGGCATGTATGGCCGCTCTTTGTTTGGTCAGATGTTTACGTTTATACTTATGGGATTTATGATCAGACTATTTGGTAGAAGGAAACAGCCAATTTGAAAACGATCATCCAAACAAAACAATATCTTTAGCTAAATAATTCTTATACGTTATGCGTTTACTACTCTTTTTATTCGGCTTCCTTTCAGGCTCCGCTCTTTTTGGACAGGGCACTACCACTGCAGATTACTACCAATACCAGCGTGACCAGCAGTTTAAGAGTTATATGGAAAATGTGAGTAGTAAAGGAATGGCAGGACCTGTGAATACAAATTTCAATTATTCTCTTGACAAGAAAGCCCTTCAGGAAATAGCGGAAATGTGGGACAGAAGTAAGAAAAGGCAATATAGCCCAGAAGAACTGGCAAAATTAAATGCTGAAAAACAGCGTATTGAGGAGCAAAAGCGAAGAGATGAAATTGCTGCAGATAAAGCATGGGAACAAAGAACAGTTGCCTACTCCGCCATGATGCCCCTGTATGTAAAAATGTTTGAAGAAGCAGGATTTCCAAAAGCCGAAGCCGAAATATTGGCAAATGAACGTATTAAAGAAGTTCGTCCAACGCCTAATAGCAGCTTAGGTGTGTTAGCTTATGTTAATCACCCCCAAGGAGATCTTGCATACAATGCGTTCAAAAAATATCAACAAATAAATGCAACGGCTCCTTTTGAAGATTTGATTTTCCTGATAAATGACTTCAGTTTTACAGGTTACAGTGCTGTGAAAGCGCTTGAATATTTGGAAACACGCTTCCCTGAAAAAAAAGACATTATTACAACGCTTAAACCCTTTTATGGCATTTCGTTTTGGCAGCCCCGAAAGGGTTACATTGCCCACCAATATAGTGGAAGCTCTTTACGGCTGGAAATGCTGGATTATCTTTTTGAATGGGCAGAGAAAATGCCGCAGAAAACGGTTTCGTTACTGGAAAATGGGAGCTATTGGCACAATCTAATCAGGGATGAAGTCGAAAGTAAAAAGCGATGGCAGCAGGTATCCCGTTTTATGGTAAACATGGCCCTGCATGGCAGGTTTGGCTTTGCACAAAAAGGCAAACTAATGGAGGACTACCGCTATTGGCTATACAGGATAAGATTAGATAAACAGAGGGAAGCAGAAACCCGGATTCCTAAAATGTTTACCTGGCAGGACTTTGAAGCGGTGAAAAATCGGTATAATGTTTCAGGTATAGAAGCTATGGAGCTCTTAGGTGTGGTAGCCAGAAAAGGGGGTAACATGGATATGACCTGGGGTCCGCAAGGGATTTGGGCTGACCCGGTTTATATAGAGGATATTAAACAATATGCCGACGCTGGTGATAAAGATGCCCGGGTTCTATATGCGGAACACCAGGTGAAACAAGGCAATAAAGGTGAAAAGCAGGAAGCTTATAAACTGCTGCGTGAATTGCTGGAGGAAAAACATCCTTATGTAGCAGAAGTAGTGGAAGAGCTCGATCTGCATGAAAAAATTGGCTTCAATAAAAAGACTATGGAAGATTATTATGTGCTGAAAGCGGAAAGCAAGCAGAAAAAGCCTGCAGCAACAGTGGTTCATCCTGAGTTGAACAAGCAGGGTGAGGTATTATTTGACAACTGGCAAACCGCCAAAACAAAATATACCTGGTCTGGCTTAGAAACATCTGATGCTGATGAGACTGTGTATAGGTATGTAAAAGATGATGCTCTTTACTTTACGGCCAAAACGGCTGATTATTACACCTGGGGCGTTACAAATCTCAACCAAACCAAGACCAGCAATTTTATTTATGAAACCACGATTACGTTAGACCAATCTTACCAAGGCGACACATATGGCGAAGTAGGATTAATAATTGAACTCGAAGAAAAGCAAGGTGTAACTCCAACAAAGCTACTATTCATGATAAAGCCAGGTAGCAGAAGATTTTTTGTTGGTTCTTATAATCCTAATGGTACTAAATGGACTGCTTTTACATCACCTCATGAGGAAGGCGGATGGGTATATTCGGAGTATGTAAAGGAAAAATATGTTCCCTTTCCTGAATATATATTAAGCGTTCGTAAAGAAGGAAACACATACCATTTTTATATAGATCAGGCATATTTGTTTTCTCATTACATTAATGAAAGCGAAGCAAAGTTTGCTGGCATCGGCGTTATTCAAAAAGGTAAATGCAAAGGCCAAATGTCCTCCACTCGTTTTGTAAATGAGGTTAAAGATTAATCCTTTCAGCATCTTCATCAAACTTCAGAAGGGCGAACGTACAACATGGGTATTGCCAAAATGCAGGCTGCCGGAAGCCGTGTTTCAACTTTTGTAATTCTGTTGGGCTGCATATCCAGCTTGACCTTATCTATTTAGCTATGTGCATATCATCATCTTTTTTATCTTTACTCAGCAGCGGTTAGCCGGGGCAGACGGAATTCTATTCCCTGCACTTCGGCAATACCTGTCCGTTAGGCGCAATCCGAATGAGATACACGCTCTTAATATTATCACTTTTACATCTGCTAGTTGCGGAAAATTCGTTTGGACAAACCGATCTTACTCGTACTAAAGATGCTTACGATACAGTTTTTTCTTTACCGAAATCTAACCTCGAACTACGAATTCGGATTTTTGATT
>Ga0209572_1001514_pt1 | contig 15345 bp, 13 predicted proteins | sample EBPBio232012_DNA_FD_185867 | JGI IMG/M metagenome (GOLD analysis project Ga0209572, IMG submission 185867) | Wastewater treatment Type I Accumulibacter community from EBPR Bioreactor in Madison, WI, USA - Reactor 1_1/23/2012_ DNA (SPAdes)... | ecosystem: Engineered > Bioreactor > EBPR >...
AGGTAGATATTACCCAAGACCCCAAAATGTCCGACGACTGAATGGAAAATATCAAACCTTCAAAAACTATCGAAGAGCATCTTGAAATTCCTTAAGTCAACGACATTGGGCTAAAGCCCATACCACCGCCTGAACAGCATTCGGTATATCTCACTGATTTTGTCGCTGTCAAGGTTCTTACCAACTACAAAAAAGGACAGGGTAAAATATGTGGATAGTGATTTAATTTTTTTAAATTTAGGCATCCTGTAGAGAATCCTTCTAATCACCAAAATCCTGCTTCAAAGCCCCGATAACCAATAACCGATAACAAATAACCAAACTATGACCTACGAATTCAACGGTTTCCGCCCTGTAGTGCACGAAACGGCCTTCGTTCATCCGCAAGCGGCCGTGACGGGCAATGTCATCATTGGACGCGACGTATACATTGGCCCCGGTGCAGCCATACGAGGCGACTGGGGACAAATAGTGATAGAAGACGGCTGCAATGTGCAGGAAAACTGTACTGTTCACATGTTTCCGGGCATTACGGTGTTTTTGAGAGCAGGCGCACACATCGGGCATGGCGCTATCGTACATGGCGCACAGATAGGGCGCAATTGCCTGATAGGTATGAATGCTGTGCTGATGGACGAGGTAAACCTCGGCGATGAAAGCATCGTTGGAGCATTGTGTTTTATCAAAAGCGGTGAAATAATACCGCCCCGCAGCCTGGTCGTTGGCAATCCCGGAAAAATCATTCGCAGCGTCAGCGATGATATGCTGGCCTGGAAAACCGAAGGCACCCGCCTGTACCAGCAATTGCCGGCACAATGCCACGACACCTTGCGGCCTTGCGAACCTTTGCGCGCTATACCCGAAGATTTGCCGTCGATGGATAAAAACTATGCGATCTGGAAAGAAAGGAAGTAGATTTACATAACCTATGATAGTTGCACGATCGTTTTCCTCCGGACTGGCCTGGCGCATTGCCGGCCTTTTTATAGCGGCCCTGGGGGTTGCTGTAGCCGTGGCATGGCCCCAGCACCCCAATTACTGGATGGCTTCCCTGATTGCGCTGGCAGCAGTGCAATTGAGTTTCAATCTGTTCCGATACGTGAACGATACCAATCGGCGGCTGGCGCGTTTTTTTGAAAGCGTTCGATACTCCGATTTTGCCATCCGTTTTTCATCGGGAAAAGAAAAAGGCGATTCTTTTGAGGCGGTGAACCGGCAATTCAACGAAGTGCTGGAGGCTTTCCGCCAGACCCGGGCTGAAAAAGAAGCCAATCTCCTGTTTCTCAATGCCATGGTGCAGCACCTCAGCACCGGGATTATTGCATTTGATGCCCAGAACAACGTGCTGATTTCCAACAACGCAGCCTTGCAATTGCTGGGCTTGTATCGATTGCACCACCTCAGCGACCTACCCGAGCGGCACCGTCCGCTGATACAATTGATCGTGCAACTGAATGGAAAGGGAAAGGTGTTGTACCAGCCTGAAACCAACCGCCAACTGTCGGTGCAAGGTGTGGCACTGAACCTGCAAGGACGCGCGGTGCGATTGCTCACCCTGCAAAATATCCACACTGAACTTCAACGCAAGGAAGTAGACGCCTGGCGCAATCTTACCCGCGTACTGCGCCATGAAATGATGAATTCAATTACGCCTATTGTGTCGCTGGTGGAAACGGCACAAGACATTGTGCGTTGCGACCTGCCCTCTACGGAAGCCTCTGCCGACCTGTCTGAAGCGCTGGAGGTAGTGGCTACACGCAGTCGGGGGCTGGTCAATTTTGTGGAGGCTTATCGCTCCTTTACATCGGTTCCCGACCCCAAAATGGAAGATATTCATGTAAGAAAACTGCTCGAACGCGTACTCTCGCTTACGGCTTCCGACAATAAACAACAGCAAGTCAAAACAGAAATGTTTGTCGATCCTGAAGACCTGAAACTAAAGGGGGATGCGGGCCAACTGGAAATGATTTTGATTAACCTCGTGAAAAATGCCCGCGAATCATTTGACCAGAAAACGGGCGGTGGCGAGCGCCGTATCACCCTGCGGGCCGGAGCCGATACGAAAGGCAAGGCATTTATAGAAGTGGAAGACAACGGGCCGGGTATTGCGCCGGAATTGCTGGAGGAAATTTTTATCCCGTTTTTTACCACCAAACCCACTGGTACAGGCATCGGTTTGAGCCTTTCCCGCCAGATCATGCAATTGCATGGCGGCGATATTCGTGCCGGAGCGTCGGTAGGTGGCGGGGCGCGGTTTGTGCTGGAGTTTTAGTGAGTGGTGAGTAGTGAGTGGTGAGTAGTGAGTGGTGGTGGTGTACCCTTTGTATCCCAAATAGAAAAGTCAAGGGTACACCACCATCACTCACTACTCACCACTCACCACTCACCACTCACTACTCACCACTCACCACTCACTATTTCAACTGGAAGTTAAACGTAATCGTTCCACATTCCTTCGCGCTATCGGAAGCAGCGAATTTATATCCACGGGCGGCTGCCAGGGCCTTGTTGCGCAGTTCGCTGTCGCTGGTGGTGGAACCACGTTGGGTGTAGTCGGCACTGATCACGTTTCCATCGCTGTCGACGCATACTTCGATGACGACTTTACCCTGTTTCTGTGAATTGTCGTTGATGGCGCCACGCTGGTGTACAGCGCGACCACCCAAGCCGCCACCGATAGAGGGGCCTGAGCCAGTGCCTACGCCGCCGCCGGTACCACCACCGGAGCCGTTGCTTTTTCCGAATGGATTGCTGCCCGTGCCACTGGGAATACCCTGGTTACCGGGTTTGCCCGTATTGCCCTGACCGGTGCCCGTGCTGCCGGGTTTGCCAAAACTGCCGCCAAACTGACCTTTTTTCTTGGCCAGTTCTTCCTGTTCACGGCGCTTGCGGTCGGCCTCTGCCTGAGCGGCAGCCTCTTGTTCGCGGCGGACGCGATCGGCTTCGGCTTTGCGCTGACGCTCGGCTTCCTGCTGTTTTTTAACAGCTGCCACATCCGGGTCGTCGCCCGTTACTACAGGTGGTGTAGGCGATGTTTTTACAGGCTCGGATGGAGCGGGCTTGGAAGGCGTAGGCGTTGGAGTCGGGTTTTCCACAGGCTCCGTTACAGAGGGGTCTTCCATTTGCTGGCCTTGTGGAGCGGGGTTGTTGCCCTGGCCTTCATCGGGGAGTCCTGCCGCTGCATCGTCGCCGCCGCCACCCCAGTCGAGTTGAATGACGGCTTCTTCCTTGAATTCGGAAGCCGGGAAGGTATAGAATATGAGAAACGCCAGCAGCAGGGCATGCACGATCAGGCTGCCTATCGCTGCTTTGGTGTTGTTCTCTTCATTGCTGACCGTCTGTTTCATAGATCATTGATTTTTGAGAAAGGATGTCGATGTCGTCCTTTATACACAAACGAAAGGCAGAAAAATTTCATGCCTGCCGGATGTTACCGTCCTCTCAATGTATTCTTAATTGATCTTTTTCGGGCTCGTAACCAGAATGGTTTTCAATTTCAGGCGGTTGGCAATGTCCAGCACCGTGACCACATATTCGATGGGTACACCTTCTGCTGCGCTGACCGACATGGTGGTTTTAGAAACGTCGTCTGTCAGGGTTTTTACCCGGGCGCGGAGCGCGGCTTCCAGTTCGGCTTCCGTTTTAGGTGTTCTTTCCAGATAATATTTTCCGTCTGAAGTGATGGAAACGGCCAGCCTGGATTCCGGAGAGGCCATCGTTTTGGAGGCGCTCGACGGGAGCGTCAGGTTGAGGGCGTTGGTGGTAACGAAATTGGACGTGAGCATGAAGAACATCAGCAGCAGGAAGATGACGTCGATCATGGCTGCCAGGCTGAATTCGGGTTCTACGCGGTTCCGACGTTTGAGTGCCATATTTCTTGATTTTTATGCGTTGGGAAATGCGGTGTTCGGGCATAGCCGGATACCTGAAAGCATCCTGTTGGCCTTTTTTGCCCTGCACCTCAGCCTGAAAAATTAACGGGAAGGCTCCTGCAGCAGATCCATGAACTGAACGGCCGTATTTTCCATTTTGAAAATAACCTTGTCGAGGTTGGACACGAGCAGGTTGTAGCCGGCCATGGCAATAATTGACACAAAAAGACCGAAAGCCGTAGCCGTCAGGGCGTGGTAGATACCGTTTGACAATACTTTCGGGGTGACCGTTTCGGCGTTCGACATATCCTGGAATGAGATAATCAGACCGATTACCGTACCCAACAAACCAATCATCGGGGCGATACCCGAAATAGAGGCCAGGGTAGAGAGGTTTTTCTCCAGTTTCAGCAGTTCGAGGTTACCCACGTTCTCAATGGCGCGGTTGATGTCGTCGAGCGGCTTGCCGATGCGATCCAAGCCTTTTTCCACCATGCGGGCCATCGGCGCATCCACGCTCTGGCACAGCGCTTTGGCAGCCTGCAGGTTTCCATTTTCAACACTGGCGCGAATGCTGTTCATAAAATTCTGATCCACCTGACCGGCACGGGTGATGGTGAGGTAGCGCTCAATGATGATATATAGTGCATACACAGAAAGCAGCGACAGGATCGAAATCACGACCTGGCCCGAAAGGCTGCTGCCGGTAATAATATCGAACAGGCTTTTCGATTCAGTATGTTGAATGTCGGCCGTTTTGGTCGTTAGTTGCAAAAAGAAAAAGGAAGTCAGGATGGCGTTCAGTGTCATAAGAACGGAAGGCTGTTTACAGGTGAAACCGATTGTTTTCTTTTGAAGTCTTGCGAACGCCAAAAGTAGAGTATTTTGTATTCGGGCAAGCAATTTCCTTAACATTTTTAGGGTTTCATAACTATTTTGCCACTTGAAGGACAAAGTTGGAGGCTTGACAATGAAGGAATTACACATGCGGCCCATGTTTGCTCCGCGTTGATTACATTTGCCAAACAAACTTTTTGAAATGAAACGAACGCCCATCTTATGCTGCTTTCTGGTGCTGCTGGCAGCCTGCAAGAATGACCGAAAACAGCCCGAACAAACGCCGCCGCCACCTGAAACGGTCAGTACCGACACCCGCCCGGCCGTATTGCTGGAAGGCGTGTATGCCACTTCCACCCAGCCGGGAAGCGATGTGGCATTTCTGTTTGATGCGGAAAATAACAACTTCTGGCAGACCAAACCCGGCGCCGGCCCCGACGAAGGCCTGATGCTGTATTTCCGCAATCCGGTGCAGTTATCGGCCCTGCAATTGCAGGCAGAAGGTAACAGTTTTGCGCCTGCGCCCGCTCCCTCGGCCATGCAGGTGTACGTGAACGGCACCGCCCTGCCCGCTACGGGTCCGGGCCAGAAGGTGCAACTGGACAACACACCCGTCAAGTCGCTCTACCTGCGTTTCAATGCCACGGGCAAGGAAGCAGCAATGGATGTGGTAAAAAACGACGTGAAAACTACGATCAGTGAGTTCCCCGCCGATGCCTCCATCCGCGTGCTGGGTCTGCAATGCTGGGACGACAAAGGGCAGGAACTGCGACTCGTAGCGCCCGGGCAGGTGCCGGGAAAAATTACTGCCAGCAGCACCCTTTCACCAGCCTCGGCCTTCGGCGGCGCCAACTTGTTCGACAGCCGCAAGGAATTTGCCTGGGTGGAGGGCAATGCCGCCACGGCAGGTGAAAATGAAACGCTGCGCTTCGAATTCGACCGCGACGTGCACATCACCGCCCTCGAAATCTGGAACGGCTACCAGCGCTCAGCCGAGCATTTTCAGGCCAATGCACGGGTGCGCGATTTTTCTTTTGGCGTACAAGGCGGACTGTCGCATGCCTACACCCTGCGCGACAGCCGTGCCGGCCAGAAAATCGACCTTACTGCGGCGGCCACAGGTAAAACGTTTGAGTTGAAAATTGCCAGTATTTACCCTGGAAGGACGTATAAAGACCTGGCTATCAGCGATATACTTTTTTACGACAGCGACCAGGCTTTTACCATGAAAACCGGTTTTGCGGAAACATTGAGCCAAAGCAACCGCACGCGCGCCCAGGGCTCGCCGCTCGCGGGCATCCTCGACCGGCGTATCAGCAATGAAACCGACGATGCCGAAATCATCAAGCAATCGCTGATTTTGCGTTCCGACGGCACTTTTGTGATGTACAGCGTCACCGACGAAACGGGCGACCAGATCCTGGCCGATGGCAACTGGGAACTCAACAAGGCGGCTGGCGGCAGCGCGACGCTCACGGTTTTTGGCAAATGGTTCAGCCAGACCAACCTGGCTTCCTACTACGAAGGCAACAGCCGCGAGGAAATCACGCGTATTTTTAAAGACGTGCTGACTGTGACGCCGGACAAGGTGTCGGGCGCTAAAATGATCGGTACGTTTTGGGTAAAATAAGGTACCTGTGGCTGCCGGCGTTGGCGGTGCTGGCCACCATGTTGCGGTATCATGCCTTCAGCCAGACACCATATGCCAATGGCTGGGACAGTTACTTCTACCTCGTACAGCTCAAATCGCTGGAAACGACGGGGCACATGCACTCGCCGGAGGCCTCGCTTATTTATCCGTATCTGCGTGTATTTTACTGGATTACAGGCGATTATGTAACCGGCATGAAATGGGCCATGGCTACGCTGTGCGGCCTATGGGTAGCGCTTCTTGGTAGCATGGACTTTAGTCCGTCGGGACAGAAGGCATTTATGCCTTCGCCTTGCGCCCTCAAGGGCGCTGATCCCGACGCGCCAAAGCGCATACTACCACTTTGGGCCCTCTTTTCTCCCCACCTCACCTATTTCGCTGCACAATACCCCAAAAATCTCCTTGGCCTGCTCCTGTTTCTCTTTTTTGTCCGCAGCCTGCACCGACCATTTCCCGGAAAAACAGCCTGGCTCGTACCCGCAGCGCTGCTCCTGCTCAATTATTTCGGCCACCGCATGACCTTCGGACTGTCCGTGGCGTACCTCGTTTTGTTCCTGTTTTTCCAATATGGAACAAGGCTGCTCGATCGAGCCGCGCTCCGGAAATGGGCCTTCGCTGTTGTGGGTGCAATCGTTCTGTTTCTGCTGGCGGGCCAGGTATTCCCCGGGCTGGCACACCTGGCCGACCTGGGGCGTCTGGGTGGCTTGTTGCGCCCGACGCCGCAGTTTGCGCCCTGGTCGTTTGTTCAAACGCTGGGCTGGCAGCGCATGTCGCCGTGGTGGCTGTTTGAAATCGCTGCTGTTACGGGTTTCTTTGTCTGGTCGCTGGTGGTGGCCTTTCGCCGGAAAGAGACGGCGAATCTGCCCATGCTGGTGTTGTGCGCGGCTTTACTGTTTCCTTTTATGGAATGGTCGAGCACGGGACTGGCCTGGCGCTGCTGGATGGTGTTTGTGCTGCTGGCGCCGCTGGCGGGCATGTTCCCGTTTGGAAAAAAAGCCGGTGTCTGGGGCGCTGCGCTGCTGTTGTTGGCCTCGTTTTTTTCCTGGAAAAGTTACCAGCCTGCCCTGCAAGACCCTGATTATGCGCAGTTTGAAAAAATAACCCTGCGCACGCAGGCCTTTTTCGGCAATTCACTCCGGCCCGAACTGGTGATTGCGCACAATGCCCTGGCCGAATATTTCACCTTCACGACCGGCACGGACGCCATGCCCTGGCTGCCGGAGTACACCATCGATTCGACGCGTTTGTGGCGGATCGCGGCGGGCGTGCACCTGCCCACGCTGCAATATTTTTCAGGGGAGCATAACTTGCAGCGGATTAAAAACCTCGGCAGCCATTATTTTTTGCTGCCCGAACAGGTGTGGCAGGCGGCGCTGGCCCGTGCGCATGCCGAGCAAGACACCGTGTTTCTGGAAACAGCGGAGTCGTGGCGAAATCCGTGGAAGATGAGGCCGGGGTGGTTATTGCGGAGGAAGGGAGGGTGATTCTTTTGGTAGTATGGACTTTAGTCCGTCGGGACAGCGCCATTTATGGCGCATAGAATATTTTTATTGTGAGCGCCATAAATGGCGCTGTCCCGACGGACTAAAGTCCATACTACCACCACCTTCGCCCCTGGCTATTGTGATATAGCAGGAGGCGCCTTATATTTGCCAATAAAGGCACACCTTACAACCATTTAAAAACCAACTACTTATGTCGGACTTCCAAGTTGCTGTCGAACTCGGCGTCGACCTCATGAAAGACATCGTGGCTGCGGGGTATTCGTTTTTGAAAGAGAAAAGCAAAGCGCGCGATTTTTGGGGTGCGGCGACGAGCAAATACATCGGCGGCTTGCTCGAACGCAACAGCACCATCAAGGTGCTGACGATGCGCGAGCCGCAGCCGCTGGAAAAACTCTTCGTTCGTGCCAATATCCTGAAAGATAAAATCACGGCAGAACTGGGCCTCAGCGCCGAAGAACTGGAAAAATTCCACGACCTCGACCGCCGCACCTTTGGCAAAATCGCTGAAACGGTAGACGGGGAACTCATTGTGAACCAACTCCAGCGCTTCATCGTGCTGGGCAAGCCGGGCGCGGGCAAAACGACGTACCTGCGCTACCTGACGCTGATGATGCTCCAGCCATTCAGCCAGATCGAACAACGTAAATTACCCGTGTTTGTGACCCTGCGCGAGTGGGCCGACCGGAAAAAGCCACTGATGGATTTCATTGTGGAGCAGTTCGACATTTGCGGGTTCGAGGAAGCGCGGCCTTTTGTGGAGCGGGTGCTGGGCAACGGCGACTGCGTAGTGTTGTTCGATGGCCTCGATGAAGTGAGTCAGGAGGCCAACCAGCACGGCATTATTCAGGAAATAAAGGATTTTTCGGACAAATACGGCAAAAACCAGTTTATCATCAGTTGCAGGGTGGCGGCGTACAACCGCTGGTTCGAGCGCTTTTCCGATGTGGAAATGGCCGATTTTAACGAAGCCCAAATAGAACAATTCATCCGGAACTGGTTTCACGCCGAGCCGGAAGTGGGGAAGGAATGCTGGGAAAAACTGCAAAAAAGCCCCCAACTCAAGGAACTGGCCTCCGTGCCCTTGCTGCTCACCCTGCTTTGCATCGTGTATAACCGCAGCAACAATTTCCCGCCCAACCGCGCCAACTTGTATGAGGAAGCCATCGATGCCCTGCTGCGCGACTGGGACGCTACGCGCCGAATCAGCCGCGATGATGTGTACAAACAACTTTCCATCACCCGCAAAAAATCCATGTTTGCGCGCATCGCCTGGGGCACGTTCACGGAGAATATGTACTTCGTGCCGGAGCGGATACTGACCAAACAGATAGAAAAATACATTGAACATCTGCCTGGGTTCAAACCCGAAGAATTGGATGTGGACAGCCAGGCAGTGCTGAAATCCATCGAGGCCCAGCACGGTATTTTTGTAGAAAGGGCGAAGAAAGTCCACTCTTTCGCGCACCTTACTTTTCAGGAGTATTTTACCGCAAAGTACATCGTGGACAATGCCCGCGAAGGCACCCTGGAAAGGCTGGTGAACGAACACCTGTACGACGACAAATGGAAGGAGGTGTTTTTGCTGGTAGCAGGCATGCTAGACAATGCGGAGGAACTTTTTATTTTGATGGAGAGAAAAAACAATGAATTGTTGAAGGTAAAGGAGATCAAGGAGTTGATGGTAGTAGCGGAAGGGGCATTACTGAAAAACAAGAGCCGCTACCCGGACATTGTTAGAAGGGATATTGCAATAGTTATTACCCTCATCCTTGAATATGCCCGTTCGCAGACTCGTGACTTTATCATTGACCTTGACCGTTTCTTTGTCCATGAATATGCCAGTATTCATACCCGTGCCCGTGCCCAAGTCCTTGACTTTGATCTTAACCGAGCTCTTGACCTTAGATTTAACTATGACCAAGTCTATGACTATGACTTTGTCCTTGGCCTAGCTCGAGCCCATGCCCTTGACCTTGATCTTAACCTTGACATTTTGGAAAACTATGTCAAGGTCAACGTTTTTCCCATAGAAATTCTTGATCAACTCGCCAACTTCCTAAAAGCAAAGATTTTGATTTTAAATTGCTTAGAGCACGACGCCTTCGTCTCCAAAAATATCCGGGAGCGCATCCTGCACGATCGGCTTATGGTGGGAGAGGAGTAGAAGATGCCCTTCGCCTAAGTTACACATCAATACCAAGCACTTGTCACCCTGGCGGGGCCCGTTCACTCTACGGCGCGTAACAGCGTATTTCCCCCTCGTAGAGCGGACGGGCCCCGCCAGGGTGACAAGCGCTTGGTGTAGGTACGTATCTTAGGCGAATGGCATCTTGGGGAGTTGGCATTGTTTGTTACGCGTCGTAGAGTGAACGGGCCCCGCCAGGGTGACAAGCGCTTGGTGTAGGTACGTATCTTAGGCGAATGGCATCTTGGGTAGTTGGCATGGTTTATTACGCGCCGTAGAGCGGACGGGCCCCGCCAGGGTGACAAGCGCTTGGCGTTGGTGCGTGGTTGTGGCAAACGATTTTGCTGGAAAGCAGCGTTGCTTGCTACACGCACGTAGAGTGAACGGGCCCCGTCAGGGTGACAAGTGCTTGGTGTAGGTGTGTAACTTAGGCGAATGATTGCGTTGGAATGTAGCATTATTGCCCCTTGCCTCTTGCCCCTTGCCCCTTTGCCCCTTGCCCCTTGCCCTTTACCCCTTGCCCTTTGCCTCTTGCCCTACGGGCTCATTTTCGCAAAAATAATCCCCACGACCACGGCCTGGAACACGCCGTAAACAAACCAGGTCAGCACCATTTCAAAAGAAACGGACAGGGAACTGAAAATCAGCCACATGGATGGCAGGGTGGCAATGAGCGCATACACCAGGCCCATTTCAAGGCCACGCCACCAGAAAGAGCCATGGAACAGGCCTTTAAAACGCCGCCAGAACCAGGCCAGCGCAAAACTCAGGATAAAGGGGTGTATGAAATACAACATACCCTTTTGTTCGTCGAAACTGAAAATCGGGTCGTAGTATTCCTCTGCAATTTTCGGAAACAGCATGACCGCCAGGTACAGCGCCAGGTAACTGAATACGGACAGGACGACGCCTGCGATGATGCCTTTTAATAAAAATCTTTTCATAGTGAGTAGTGAATGGTGAGTAGTGAGCGGTGAGTAGTGAGTGGTGGACGCATTCGCCCAAACCTCCGTTGGTAAGGGCAGCCCTCGTGGCTGCCCGTGGCCCTCATGTGCCAGTGCCCCTCATGCCCGTCCTTTACTGGAGTTCGCCTACGTCGATGAGCAGATCGAAATGGAACGTGATCCAGTCGTCCACTTTAATGAGGCCGAACATGGCTTCGGGCGGGTCTATTCCGAAAGCGCTCATTTGAAGCGCCTGTTCGCCGCGCAACTGGAAACGGCGCGGGCCGATTTTGCGTGCCTTTCCGGCAAGCGGCTGTTCCTTGGTGCTGGGGCCGATGGTAATTTTCACCCGCGCCTGCACATCGAACCAGTCCTTGCAGTTGCCGTCGAGGCATTGGGCGTTTTGGCGGGTGTCGACGAGCGCGATGCGGATATGGGGATACTGATCGGCCTTCAGGGCTTTTTGCATGTCGTGGTCGATCTTCCGGTTGTGGCAATCGAAACGTTTGACAGGGATGGCGAGGTCCACATTTTTGAAGCGGGCGTATCCGCCATTGCGGTCAATTTCGAGCGTTTGTTCCTGGTACTGCTGGTCGCAATCGCAGGTAAATGAGTTGACATTGGAAGTGCCTTTCAAGTACAGGCGGCTGCCGGAAGCGATCTGGTACCTTTTTTTGACGGGGTTGCTGTGGTGGGTGGTGGCCGACATCAATAGAAAACCCGTCGTGCAGATGAAGAGCCATGATAACCACCTGTAATTTGTGCAATACATAGGGAGGAAGAGGGAATGTAAGACGGGACGGATGGAATGAAAAAGCCCCGTAGCCTGTACAGGCTACGGAGCATTTCACAGTAAGGTTTTTAGAAACCGATCACTGCTTCTACTACGAAGCCACTGAATTTTGCTTCATTGCGGTAGTCAGTTGTCGGAAAATCTTTGTAGTTCTGAACTACGTATTCGCCTTTCAGCAGCATGTTTTTGGTCGGGAACCAGCCGGCAGCCACGGCTACGCGGTCGATCGAGATTTCGCTGGTAAAGCCTTGCGGGGTGCCTTTTGCCGAGATGTAACGGGCGCCGAGGTAGGCTTGCTCGTTTTTCAGGAAGCGGTACAGACCTTCAACAGCCAGTTGGTTGAAACTGCGTTCGGAACCGTCGCGTTCGGCATTTGTGCGGCCTTTGATGATCTGATAGTCGCCAAATACTTCCAGGCCTTTGTATTTCAGGAACGGGTTGATACTGATGGCATTTACCTTGTTGGCCACGCCCAGACCGGTGAAACGACCGGAGTCTTTGTTGGCAGCATAGGTGCCGCTGGAAGGTTCTGCCACCATGAAGTAGTGCGAACCTGTGCGGTCGCCTGCGTACAGGGTGTTACGGCCGCTGCTGCTGTTGTTGTACATGGAAGCAGAGAGGCGGAAACGGAAGTCGGTAAACGTTTTGTCGTAGGCCAGTTTGAAATACACTGACGGTTTTTTCTCAGTAGGTTCTACGTTTGGAGCCACCGGAGTAGTCGGGTAGTTGTCGATATTACCATTGATGAAGCCGGAGGTCAGACCCACCATACCCATGAAGCCGTCTACCGGGAAAACATACACCTCACCACCGATTTCTGTGGTAAATGCGTCGAAAATCAGGTTTTCTACAAAGGGGTTGAACATCGTGTTACCACCATCAGTGCGGCGGAACTGCATATCGCCGAAGTTGGGTTGGAAGTGACCGATTTTTACGCGGAAGTTGTCAGTGTACCATTGCGGGCTACCGAACATCGGGAGTTTGTCGATTTGGATATAACCGCCTTTCACCCAGAATTCGGAGTGGTGACGCGAAGACATGTAGTTTTCGAGTGCTACGCGGATACCGTCGCCGATCTGCATGTCGAGGTTCAGGTTAGCCATGGCCAGGTTGAAGCCGGACAAGGTTGCGCTGGTGGAGTCTTCTGCTTTTACCACACCATACAGCAGGTTTTTATTAGCGGCATTGGTGGCAGAAGTAGCAACGTATGTAGGGGTGTTGGAGGATTTGAGGGATTGGAAATCTTGCGTGAAAGCACCGCCGATACGAATTTTGAAACCCGTAAATTCCGGTTGTTCCGCTTTTTTGGAAGGTTCGAATACATTGATGCCTTCTTTATCCCATGGGCGGTAGTACTGGATGTTGGGCTGTTGTGCAGCAAGATGGACGCTTAGGAAAAGCGCAAGACTGGAAAGGAGGACCAGGTTTTTCATATAATAGAAATTTAGTTTTGAATTAGATGTGTGTGCGTGAATGCGGCTCTCAGGGTTGTTGGTTTATTGGCTGACTGGTGCAGGGCCTTTGAGCGATACCTGAAAAACGATTTCTACTTCGTCGCCGGTGGTGAGTGTGCCGAGAAGAGCGGTAGGAGGTTTTATATTGTAGTCGGTCATTTTCAGTTTTTTGGAACCACTGAAGGTGACCGTTCCATCGGAGCCGATTTTGCCTTTTACATACAGATCGATGTAGTTACTGGCGCCTGCGATGCTGAGCGAACCGCTGGCATTGATGTCGTACGCGTCACCTTTTTTTACGATGGAACTAACCTTGCCCAGTTTGAAACCGATATTGGGGAATTTATCTGCTTTCAGGGCGTCATAGGTCTTGTTGTCCATGATGGATCCCTTGGCACTTTTGATCGATTTAACCGGTATTTCCACAAACAGGGCATCGATGGATTTGAGTGTGCCGGCAGTAAAAGTGAAATTGCCGTTGGCCCGTACTTCCTTGGCGTTGGATTCCCAATCATGCAGATTGGAAGTGCCTTTCACGACCAAAGAATAATTGGAAATTCTGTAGTTCGATTGTCCGAAAGCAAATGAAATCGAACAGATTGCAAGTAATAAGAGTTTATATTTCATGATCGTTGGATTTTGAGACAAATTTACCGGCACTCGATCCCGGGCCATGCTGACGGTGCTTATGTTGCTGTATGACCTTGGTCATGCTACACAAACTATGCGTGCGCACACATTTACACTTCCGTATTTGTCTACCTTTACTGCTATATTTCCAACCTGCTTTATTCTACACTATGGCTCACCCTACCACCCGCAACTTTGCCGCCAGCGTCCAAACAGAAGTCGACGCCGCCTACCTCTATGAGTGTATCGCAGCCGCCGAACCCGACCCCGGTATTTCCAGCGTTTTCCGCGAATTATCGAAAATAGAAGCAGGCCACGCACAGGGCATGCTGCGCGGTTTGGCCCAGCAAGGCATACACGTGAGCATGCCCGGCCCGTCGTGGCGCGCGCGGGTACTGGATCGTATCGGGAAAATTTTCGGTTACGACTATATAATAGGTGTGATGATGGACACCGAAAAGGACATTGCCCGGGCCGTGGTGCAACAAAAAACCAACGAAAACATGCCCCTGAAAGGCGACGAAGGCAACCACGTAAAAATCCTGCAGTCGCTGCTGGCCAATAAACACAAGGTGTCGGGCGAACAACTTTCCCGCATCGAAGGCCGCCACAAAACCGTGGGCGGCAATGCCCTGCGCGCCGCTGTGCTGGGCGCCAACGACGGCCTGGTGTCCAATATGAGCCTTGTAATGGGCGTAGCCGGCGCTACCAGCGGGCAATCGGCCGTGTTGCTCGCCGGCTCGGCCGGACTGCTGGCCGGGGCCCTGTCGATGGCGCTCGGCGAATGGATTTCGGTGAAAAGTTCGCAGGAACTCTACGAACGCCAGATGGCGCTCGAAATGGACGAAATAGAAAGCAACCCCGAAGGCGAAATCAAGGAACTAACGCTCATTTACATCGCCAAAGGCATCCCTGAAGCACAGGCCCACGATATGGCGGTGGAAGTGATGTCGGACCACAGCCGCGCCCACGAAGTGCTCGTCAAGGAAGAACTGGGCATCAACCCGGAAGAACTGAAAAGTTCGGCCTGGGAAGCAGCCATCGCATCTTTCATCCTGTTTGCCATTGGGGCCATCATTCCGCTGGCGCCGTTTTTCTGGAGCGGCGGTTACAATGCGATCATATGGAGCGGAGTGGCCAGCACCATCGGATTGTTTGTGATCGGCTCGGCTATTACCCTCTTTACCGGAAAAAGCATCTGGGTGTCAGGTACACGCCAGGTCGTATTCGGACTGCTGGCCGCGGCCATTACGTTTGGGATCGGGCGACTGATCGGGGTGTCGATAGCAGGGTAGAGTGTTTTGGTGTTTTCGTGTTTTAGACCTCACCCCCCGGCCCCCTCTCCAACGGGGTGAGGTTAACCCATAAGTCAGGGGGATTTGAAAAAAGTTATAGTTCTTTGACAGACTGAAACCATCTAAAGTTGTTAAGCAATGATTTTAGAACCAATCATACGCGAACAGATGTCGCATTA
>Ga0209572_1001515_pt1 | contig 15344 bp, 12 predicted proteins | sample EBPBio232012_DNA_FD_185867 | JGI IMG/M metagenome (GOLD analysis project Ga0209572, IMG submission 185867) | Wastewater treatment Type I Accumulibacter community from EBPR Bioreactor in Madison, WI, USA - Reactor 1_1/23/2012_ DNA (SPAdes)... | ecosystem: Engineered > Bioreactor > EBPR >...
CCTGACGCGCGATCAGTCGGGCAATGCATTCGAATATGTGCGCTCGACTTATCGGGGCGACTTTTTTGTCATGCGGGTCAATCTCTCGCTGGATCCGGAGAGGCACTCATGACGACAGTTCAGGATATCTATTTCGACGATCTGATTGCGCGCTTGACCACGCTCAAGACCAGCCTTGCCGAGCCGATGAAGCTCGCTGAAGCTGCAATTGTTGAAGCTGCAGGGCGCGACGGTCTGGTCTATGTGTTTGGCACCGGGCATTCGCATATGCTCGCCGAGGAAGTGCATTTCCGCGCAGGCGGGTTGGCGCTGACGGTTCCGATCCTGTCTGGCCCCACAATGCTGCATGAAGGCGCTGTTGCCGGCACCACATTTGAACGCACCGAAGGCGTCGTTGGCCCGATCATCGATCGCTACCCGATCGGCCCGAACGACATCCTGTTTGTCTCGTCCAATTCGGGAATCAATGCAGTGCCTTTGGAGGCTGCCCGCATCGGCAAGCAGAAGGGTGCAACCGTCATTGCGATCACGTCGGTAGCCTATTCGAGCGCAGCCGCAAAGGGACGGGAACGGCTGGCAGACATTGCCGACATCGTGCTCGACAATGGTTCGCCGCCGGGCGACGCGGTGATCGCAATCGAAGGCAGCCCGCTCAAGGTTGGCCCTGTATCCACCGCCATCGGCGTGACCATTATCAACGCCATTCTGGCCGCAGTGGCTGCCCGCCTTGCAAGCGAAGGCAACGCCCCGATCTACCTCAGCGCCAACATGCCGGGCGCCAAGGACATTAACGAGCAGCTCGTCGCGCGATTTCGGCCCCGAAATCCGCACCTATGACCCGTATTTCAGGGGCGCCAATTGCAATGAAGAAAGGGAAGAGACAATGAAGCCGATACTGAAACTGGCGCTCGCCGCCACCATGATGACGCCATTTGCGGCGTACGCTCAGACCCCCGTCGAAGTGACGGTGTGGCACATGGAACAGCCGCCGCATCGGGTTGCCCGTGTGCAGGAACTTATTGACGCGTTCAATGCCGCCAATCCCGGCATTGTCGTCAAGCAGGAGCCACAGAACTGGGGCGAGATCTATGCCAAGGCACCAGCCGCCCTGGCGGCAGGTCAGGGCCCGGACATGTTGTTTGCGATCCCCGATTTCGCCCCGATCCTGAAAGGCATCGGCGCTCTGACATCGGTCAAGGATTTCGTCACCGAACTCGACGCCAAGCATGATTTCGTCGATTCCGCCGTTGAGGCATATTCCTATGATGACGGTATCTGGGCGGTACCGCTCTACAACATGACCATGAACCTTTGGTACCGCAAAAGCGTGCTGGACAAGGCCGGCGTGAAGGTTCCCACGACCTGGGAAGAATGGAGCGCGGCGGCAAAGACCCTTTCGGCCGACGGCGTTTCGGGCATGGGTGTGCCGGCAAACAAGCAGCTCTACACGGACCAGACGGTCTATTCGGTGATGACAAATGGCGGTGCGACCGAAATCTATGATGCCGACGGCAAGCTGCGCTTCGACAATCCAGAGACTGTTGCGTCCTACGAATTCTACAAGGACTTGCTGCAATATTCGCCGGCCGATTCAACCTCCTGGACCTGGGGCGAAGCCGAAGCCTGCTTCTCCTCGCGCGCCTGCGCCATGGTGATGCAGTTCTCGGTCATGTCGACATATGACACCCAGGCCGAAGGCGATGCTGCCGATCTCGGCGTTGCCGCCATTCCCTCGAAGGACGGCAAGGAACACAACACCATCGCCTATGCCAATGCGGTGATGATGCTGTCCAAGGATGCAGCCAAGATGGAAGCCTCTAAGAAATTCGTCTCCTTCCTGCTCGAGCCTGCAAACTACGGCCGTTTCCTGAACATGGAGCCGGGCCTGTTTATGCCGGTCACCGCAGACGGTGCGAAAGCTGAAAGTTTCTGGGCTGACCCGATGGTGCAGAAATACAAGTCCCAGATTGAAACAGTGGTCGAAAACGGCAAGAACGGACGCCTGTTCGGCTTCACCAGCGGGCGCACTTTCCCGTCTATCGCGGCAATCTCCGGCCAGAACATCATCGCCGAGACGCTGCAAACGATCGTCGTGTCGGGCAAGCCTGCCGCAGAAGCTGTTGCAGCAGGTCAGGCGCGCATGCAGGAAGTCTCCAAGTAAGCGAAACCGGAGGCCGGCGCATGCAACAGACACGAGCCCTTGCCCTTGTGCTGGTAGCGCCGGCTCTCCTTTTCCTTGCGGCCATCCTTGGATGGCCGCTTGTGCAGGCAGTTATTCTCTCGTTGCAGGATGTGCGTGTCATCGGCGGGCCGGCTGATTATCTGGGCTGGGACAACTATCAGCGCGTTCTGTCCAGCGGCGCGTTCTGGGATTCAACCCGGCTGAGTGTCATCTGGGTCATCGGCAATGCGCTGTTGCAGACCGTTCTCGCTCTGGCAGTGGCACTTGTTCTCAACGAAAAATTTCCCGGTGTCAGAATTGCCCGCAGCTGGATCATCCTGACCTGGATCGTGCCCACGGTTGTTGTTGTCATCATCTGGCGATGGCTGCTCTCGACATCCGGCGGCATGATCAACCCTCTGCTGGTTCAGGCGGGGATCGTTGAGCGTCCTGTCGGCTTCTTTTCGACGCCCTGGACTGCATTTGCGACACTGATCTTCATCAATTCATGGCGCTGGTTTCCGTTCATCGCACTGATGATGCTGGCCGGCCTCAACCGTATTCCGGACGACCTCTATGAAGCTGCCCGTATTGACGGTGCCAATTCCTGGCAGCGCTTCAAACGCATCACCTGGCCATTGCTGGCGCCTACGCTCGGCGTGCTCGCGGTCATCGGCACATTGTTGTCGTTCAATGTCTTCGACATCATCTGGCTGCTGACTAGCGGCGGTCCTGCGGGTGGCACACGCACCCTGCCGGTGCTGATCTACGAGACGGCATTCAAGGGCTACCGTCTGTCGGAAGCTGCAACCATGTCTGTGCTCGCAACACTCATGCTGATGGCGTTTGCAATCGTCGCGACGCGCACGCTCGACAGGAGCGACAGGCAATGAAGCGCTCTGCGGCAATCAATGCGCTGATGGTCGCTTGCGGCGCGTTCTTCGTAACCCTGGTCGGTCTGCCGTTCTGGTGGGTCGTATCGGGATCGGTCAAGGTTCCGCAAGAGATCATCGCCCGCACGCCTACCATGTTTCCGCACAGCTTTACGTTGCAGCACTACACCAAGCTGTTTGATGGCTCGGCTTATCCCGACTATCTGCTCAACAGCCTGATTGTTGCCGTCAGTTCGACAGTGCTCACGCTTGTGCTGGCAATTCCGGCCGCCTTTGCATTCTTCAGGCTCGATTTTCCGGGTCGCAGTGCGCTCTACCGCACAATTCTGCTGGCATATGCCTTTCCATCGATCGTGGTCTTGATCCCGTTGTTTGGGCTGTTCGCCAAAATCGGACTGGTGGATCGGCTGCCGGCTCTTGTCATCGTCAATGCAGCCTTTGCCTTGCCATTCTCGATCTGGATGCTTCGGTCGTTCTTTGCCGGCGTCCCGAAAGAGATCGAGGAGGCCGCGGTGATGGATGGCGCGTCAACGATGACGATCCTGCGCCGGATCATGATCCCGTTGGTCGCACCCGGCATCGCATCGGTCGGCATCTATGCCTTCGTGTCGGCCTGGACCGAATATGTATTTACCTCCGTCCTCATCCTGTCGGACGCAAAACGCACACTGCCGGTCGGGTTTTCCGGCATTATCGGGCAGTACCAGATTGATTGGGGCTTGCTGCTTGCAGGGGCCACAGTCGCAATTGTTCCGGTCGTGGCGATATTTGCACTGATCGGACGCGGATTTGTAAGCGGTCTCACTGAAGGCGCCGTGAAATAGGATTGTTCAGCATGGCCCAACTGGCTGTCGAGAATTTCAGGAAATCATTTGGACCGGTCAACGTCATCCGCGGTGTTTCACTGGAGGCTGAAAGCGGCGAGTTTGTCGTTTTTGTTGGTCCGTCAGGTTGCGGAAAATCGACCTTGCTGCGCCTGATTGCCGGGCTCGAGACCGTCGATTCAGGAACCGTCTCGATCGGTGGGCGCGATGTCACGAAAGCCGATCCCGCCAGGCGTGGCATCGCAATGGTGTTCCAGACCTACGCGCTCTATCCGCACATGAATGTTGCGGACAATATGGGTTTCGGGCTCGAAATGGCTGGCATTGCCAAAGACGAGCGCACGCGGCTCGTGCGAGAGGCGGCTGACCTTCTGCACCTCACGGACTATCTGGATCGCAAGCCGCGCCAACTGTCGGGCGGGCAGCGCCAGCGTGTCGCCATCGGCCGCGCCATCGTGCGCAAGCCCGACATTTTCCTGTTTGACGAACCGCTGTCCAATCTGGATGCCGAACTGCGGGTCAAGATGCGGCTTGAAATCGCACGGCTGCACAAGGAACTCGGCGCCACTATGGTCTATGTCACCCATGACCAGGTCGAGGCCATGACGCTTGCTGACAAGATCGTCGTGTTGCGCAGTGGCGTCGTCGAGCAGATCGGCTCACCGATGGAACTCTATTCCAACCCGGACAACAGTTTCGTAGCCGGCTTCATCGGCTCACCACGCATGAATTTTGTGCAAGCCACGGTGACGGGCCAACGCGACGATCAGCTGTTGCTTGATGTGCCGGAATTCGCATTGTCGGGCTTGCCGGTGCGGCCGCGCGCGATGCCGTCCAGCCGGCCTGCTTCTCTGATGCTCGGCATTCGGCCCGAACACCTCGCCGAAGGTATTGCAGGCAGCCATCGCGTCTCTCTGCGTTGCAACGCAGTTGAGCGTCTGGGCGCCGTAACCTACCTACACACCGCTCCCGGCGAGGACAGCACCGTAACGGCCCAACTTGCCGGATCGAGTTCAGCGCGGACCGGCGACGTCGTCGAAGTCAATCTCGCGTCGGAACGATGTTTCCTGTTTGATCAGGACGGCGCGCGCGTCTGATTGCCAATCGCCGCGTCGCCGCCCGGATTCGAAGGCTGACTTCGTATCGCTTACTGTGTTGCAGCCTTTTCGAGCAGTTCTGCAAACACCTTCTTGGCCTTACCCGGATGTTTGGCGGTCTTGGCTTCTTCCAGATTGCCGGTTTTGCCGACAACGATCAGCGCGACCATGCCCATGCCATAGTGCGGCGAGCATTTGACGCCATAGACGCCTTCCTTGTCGATGGTAACGGTGATCTGCTCGTTCATCTTGCCCTTGAACGGGGTCGCACCCTCGGGGAGCATTCCCTTAATGCTTTCGGCATCGTGCGATTTGTCGGTCGGCACGAATGTCACCGTGTCGCCGGGCGCGGCAACGATATAGTCCGGCTGAAAAACCATCGCTCCCTTGTCGCCCTTGTTCAACATCTGCACCTGATGGTCAGCGGCACTCGCGGCTCCGGTCATCATCAATGCTGCCAATGCAGCGCCCGCGATCATTCGAATGCTCATATCCATACACCTTTGCTTTCAGAACCTGTGTTGCGCCTGTTCTTATGCTGGCGGTGGCCGCGAAACTTTGACAAAACGCAAATCGCGGAGCGAAAGCTGAGCAGAGGACGAATGTTGATGGCATCGGTTTCGCACTGCGACAACGACCAACTGGAGACGACCGGGTGAGCCGACTCGACCGATCGCTGATTGCAAATCTCGATGTCTTCAGCGGCCTCGCTGCGGCCGATCTGGATCACATTGTCGACGCCGCACGCCCGGTTCGTATCGAGAAGGGAGCCTCCCTTTTCGAGCAGGATCAGGAGGCTGACCGCTTCTTCGTGCTGCTCGATGGAAGGGTCCGTGTCTTGAAGACAACGCCCGATGGCCAGCAGGTGACGGTGCGCTATATCATGCCGGGCGAGCTCATGGGCATCGCACATGCGCTTGGTCGGGCCACCTATCCGGCGACTGCGCTTGCGGTTCTCGATTGCGTGGCGCTAGGATGGCAAAGCCGTTTGTGGGCAGAATTCGCCTCCGCCTATCCGGCCTTTGCGATGAACACCAATCGCACGATCGGCTCGCGTCTCAGCGATGCCCATACGCAGATTGTCGACATGGCGACCCGACAGGTCGAGCAGCGGATTGCTCACTGCCTGCTGCGGCTGGTCAAGCAATCAGGACGCAAGACCGGGGAGGGGATCCTGATTGATTTCCCGATTTCGCGGCAGGACATTGCAGAGATGACAGGCACGACCCTGCATACTGTCAGCCGCGCGCTTGCAGCCTGGGAGGCAAAGGGACTGGTGGTCAGCAAACGTCAGCAGGTGACGGTGGCCAATCCGCATGAGCTGTTGCTGATCGCCGACGGCCTTTCCAAATAGCCAGAGCTACCTTGACCAACGCGGATACTCTAGGGTTTGCGATCGATAACTGCACCAAGTTCCTTGCGGAATGCGTCGCCATCGGCATGGTGTTCCCGGATTGCTTCATCCACGGAATGAAAGGCTGCTGCCGGGCAGCCAACACACAGGAACCTGCGCTGCACGAAAATTGCAACCGTGTCTGGCCAGCGACGCATGATCGCGTCCACGCTCATCTGCTGAATGCGACAGCCGTTCACTGAAATCCCGGCAGGCTCTGTCGGGTGATCGGCTTGATTCCAAGCGTATCCTCACCACGATTGAATGCGATCGACAGCCGGAACGAATGCGCGATACGCAGCGCCCGGTCCATGAACAGCGATGCCGTCTCCGGAGGACAAATCTGCGACACGGTCGCCTCGAACAGACCGAGCCAGCGCCTGAAATGGTCTTCCTCAAGTTCTGGGATCACCAGATGTGGCGGCAGCGGGCGACCCTGATATCGTCCCGTACGCAGCACGACCGACGACCAGAAATCGCTCATCTTGCCAAGATGGTGTGGCCATTTCTCATCAGCGATCACACGATTGAAGAGCGGTCCGAGCAAGTCATCGTCGCGGATCCTGGCATAGAAGCCGTGCACCACGGCGCGAACCATGCCTTCGTCCAGGTCCGACGGCAGAAGGCTCCCTTCCACAACCGGCTCCATGCACGCCTTTGCGCGACCCTTCATAGCTGTCGATCCCCTTTGTTTGTTTCCAAACGATAGCTCAGGCAATCGCATGGTTCGTTGCGTTTGCGCAAAGTTCGATGCTGAGCGCGGTCCTATGAACGGTTCGCAAATTCAAGCTGACCGTTGAAAGGAACAGATCGTGAGACAATCCCCTTACCCGGAAAACCGGACGTCGGCCGTCCGCCGTGTGCAGGCGACGGGCCGGCTCTTTCGTGCATTTGCCACAAGCGTCTGTGCAGCACTTCTTGTCGTCCCTCCAGGATATGCGCAAGACCACTCAATGCCAGCGTCGCAGGCGGCTCAGGTGCAGGCAGCGGGTGGCACCAGCTATCACAGCGCCACGATTTTCACGCTTCGCACCGGCATTGCGCAGGGCCGCATGGTTTACATCGGTGTAGGCGGCGAAATCGAGGGCAAGGTCAACCCAGACCTTGTTGTACACGAAGGTGAGATCGTTCAGATCAACCTGATCAACGGCGAAGGAGCAGATCATGACATCGTCATTGATCAATATGGCGTGCGCTCCTCGATCGTCATTGGCAAGAACGCATCATCGACTTTCTCGTTTACTGCAAACAAGCCGGGCGAGTTTGTCTATTTCTGCTCGATTGCCGGTCACCGTCAGGCGGGCATGGAGGGGATGATCAGGGTGGTGGCTGGCAGCCGCGAAGCCGAGGCGACCGATGCAGCCGACATCGTTCGTGACCCGGCCGATCTTCCCAAGCCAATCGGACCGCGCTCGCCGCAGGTCGTAAAGGTCGAACTGGAGACGATCGAGCTGAAGGGCAAGCTCGACGACGGCACCTCCTACGTCTACTGGACGTTCAACGGCAAAGTGCCGGGACCGTTCGTTCGGGTGCGCGTCGGCGACACGGTTGAAGTCAGCATGAAAAACCCTGGCGACAGCGTCATGATGCACTCGGTCGACTTTCACGCTGCGACCGGACCCGGCGGCGGTGCACACTACACCCAGGCTGCCCCCGGCGAAGAAAAGGTCGTCACCTTCAAGGCGTTGAAGCCGGGCATCTATGTCTATCATTGCGCTACGCCAAGCGTCGCCCATCACATCACGGCCGGCATGTACGGCTTGATCCTGGTCGAGCCGGAAGGTGGCCTGCCGCAGGTTGACCGGGAATTCTACGTCATGCAGGGCGAGCTCTACACCGTCGAACCGTTCGGGACGAAGGGTGATCTGGAAATGGACTATGACAAGCTGATTTCCGAGAAGCCGGAATATTTCGTCTTCAACGGGGCGGTCGGTTCTCTCACAAAGTCACACCCGCTCTATGCCAGCGCCGGTGAAACTGTCCGCATCTTCTTCGGCGTCGGCGGCCCGAACTTCACCTCGTCCTTCCATGTCATCGGCGAGATATTCGACAATGTCTATTCGATGGGCAGCGTCATCTCGCCGCCGGTCCAGGGGGTGCAGACGGTGACGGTGGCACCCGGTGGAGCCACAATCGTCGACTTCAAGATCGATCGCGCTGGAAATTATGTGCTCGTCGACCATGCCCTGTCGCGGGCCGAGCGCGGTCTTGCCGGCTATCTGATCGTCGAAGGCGAGATGAACGACGACATCATGCACGAAGGGCCGGTGAAATAATCAATAAGCAGTAGAATAACACTGAGGGTATCGTGACTGCTGGCCTGCCGCTGGATCACAATCCGGCGGCAGGCCAGGCTTTATGTTGGATCGCGCAGCCTTGGCTGCACTCCCGGTCAGGTTGAAGTCATTGGCCAGCGGCCGATCAGCCTGCAATCTCAGCTACGTTTTGGCACCGGGTGATGCGATTCGCTTGCGCCCGGCACAGGGTGCAGTCATTCTTTGACAGAATAGCAAACTGCAGGTGGATGACCCCGGGGCGGGGCAAACATTGAGGATCGCCAGCCCTTGCAGACCTGCCTCGACCTGACAGTTGGATGGAACGTGCGACGCGCGCAACGGTTGGCATGGGGATCAGGAGACGAAGACCATGTCCAGTGACCTCGTTGACCGGATATACGAAGCGGCTTTCGTACCCGACTGCTGGACGAATGTGCTGGATCAACTGAGCGTGAGGTCGCAATCAGTAGGTGGCGTTCTCCTCGTTGCAAGTCAGCGGTTCCCACCGCGCTGGTTGGCGTCCGAGGCGATCGATGGGGCAGTAAATGCGTTTTCCTCTGGCAGTGCCTGGCGTCAAAACGATCGCCCGGCGCGGTATCTGGAGGCAGACAGTGGTTCATTTCTGCGGGACGTGGATTTTCTCTCCGAGACCTATCTGGCCGCAGATCCGATGCGGCAAGAGCTCGTCGACTACGGGTTGGGTTGGCAGACCGGGACTGTCATACCGATGCCGGCGGGCGAAGTTGTCATCTATAGTTTCGAACGTAGATTGGACGACGGCCCTCATGATCCGAGGGTGCCAGGTTTGCTGAACGAACTCCGACCGCATTTGGCCAGATCGGGGATGATAGCCGCGCGCCTAGGGCTCGAAAAAGCACAGGCTACGGTTTCAGGACTTGCTGCACTTGGGCTTCCCGCCGCGGTGTTGTCCGAGTCAGGACGCGTCCTTACCGGTAACGCATTGTTCGATCAGTTGAGCGAGGTTTTCCTTCCTGTTGCGCTGGGAGGACTAGCCATCGCTGACTCCGCTGCAAACGCGCTTTTTCAGGAAGCGATCGCGGCATCGCGATTTGCGCGGCAACCGCTGGTGCGCTCGATCCCGGTCAAGTCGCGCATTGGTGCGGCACCTGCAATCGTGCACGTTCTGCCGCTGCGTCGGGCCGCGCACGACATTTTTTCAGGCGCCGACATCCTCGTGGTGGCGACGGAAGTAAAAGCTGATGCAAATGTCGCCGCTTCCCGCATTCTCGTTGGACTGTTTGACCTGACACCTGCCGAAGCTCGGCTCGCACAGGCCCTTGCTGGCGGCAATACTCTCAGGAAGATCGCCGACGAAATGGGCATCAGGTTCGATTCGGCCCGCACCTATCTTTCCCGCATTTTCAGCAAGACTGGCACGCGCCAGCAGAGCGAGCTCGTTGCATTGCTGAAATCCACGCAGCATTTGACCGATCAAAACCAGAAATAGATGCACCAATCGATGGTCACCATTTCGGTAAGCTTGTTCCATACCTGAACGCTGTCGCCAGCATTGATATTTCTCATATTATGCTATGTTGCTCCGAAACAGGGGCGTCGCTACCTATGTCGCTGCTAACATTTGCAACACGTGATGCTCCCCCGGAACTCCGCAAGGAACTCGTCGACAACACCTACAACGCCCATGTGCGAACGACGATCGACTTTCCTGGTGAGGAGCCCGTCGACATTGAAATGCGGATGCGCGCGGTGGGCGAAGTTCACGTCGCATTCGTAACCACGACGCCGGTCACGCTGGTGACCCCCTCCGACGAGGAGGACCTTGTTTATCTCAGCATCGCTGGCGGGCACGGCGTGCACGATTCGACTGGCGAAGACCTCTATTTCAGTCCCGGCGATGTGAATGTCATGCGGCGGGACCGCAAGACGGTGACCGCAATTGCCGAGCGTAGCCCGTGCCTCTCCATCGCCATCCCACGTATCCTGATTGCGGACAGGATCACCAGCATCGACAATCTTTGGGCGACGCGTTCGCTCGCCGATCCGGCCGCCAATCTCCTCAAGACCTATGCAATGTCGCTGCTCGGCCCCGCAGGTGATTTTTCAAAGAAATCTCACGCCGTGTTTTCCAACCACCTCGTCGACCTTGCCACGCTCATGTTTGGCGCAAACGACGACAGCGTTGAACATGCGCGCAAGAATGGGGTCAAAGCTGCGCGACGTCAGGCCGTTAAGGCCGATATCAAGGCGCATCTGCGCGACCCGGAATTGTCGTTGGGCTGGCTCGCCCGACGGCACGGAGTGAGCATAGCCTATCTGCGCGCGCTCTTTTATGATGAGGGAACGAGCTTCACGGACTATGTGATGGCGGCGCGCCTCGACTATGTTCATGCATTGCTGCGCGATCCCCAACACGGCCATCTGAACATCGCCGGCCTCGCGCTGATGGCTGGTTTTGGCGACATCTCGTGGTTCAATCAGGTGTTTCGCCGCCGATTTGGCAATACTCCGTCCGATGCCCGAAAGGGCATGGGCGAAGATACCCGGTCGCTCGAACCGTAGCTCAAAACCCAAACCCTGTCCCCAAGACGAAGCATGCCTGTTCCGGCAAGATTGCTGTCGGCAGGTTGAGCGTCGATGCGCGGGCAGTATGGACATGGAGTCCCCACACGCGATCGTCTTCCGTCTGTTGAAATATGAAATCTGCATGCCGTTGAAGGGGGCTCCATGCGAAAGAACAACAGGCGCAACGCGCTCATCGTCGCGCTGCTTGCCAGCACTGCGCTCGCACCTGGTGCATCTGCATGGGCTGCTGACATCTTCTGGCGGGGCACGGTCGACAATGAATTCGGCAATGTTGCCAATTGGCTCAATCTCAATGACCAAGCCAACAACCGCGTCCCGGCGGGTGATGATATCGCCCGTATTGTCGATGGCCCGACAAACGGTGTCCAAAATGCTCAGCCGACGATTGCCGCTGGCAGCGGTTTCACAACCCGTTCTGTCGAGATCGGTTCGGATAGCGGGCCGGTAACATTGATCGTCAACGGGACGCTAGGCCTTGGTTCTTCCATCACCACGGGCGAACTGGCAATCGCGTCCAAGACAGATTCCACGGTCGGCACCGTCACGATTTCCGGGCCGAATGCCAGCATCGGCATGGCTGCCGGCGCATTGAACGGCGTTGGTCCTGCGCTCGACATCGCGAGCAGAACAGGGTCGGACGGCACCCTTGAGATACTCAACGGAGGCACCGGCACCTTTACAACCCTTTGCCTCGCCTGTGGTGGAGCCGCCGCTGCGGGCACGGGCACGATCACTGTCGACGGCCAGGGGTCTAGTCTCGCCATCACATCTGCTTCAGATCAGATTTTCATTGGCTTTCCCGATCCGAGTACCGGCGCTGGTGTCGGCACACTCAATGTCACAGGCGGTGGCCGCGCCACGATGGCAGGTGGCTCGGCAGACTTTATCGGCAGCGGCAGCAGTCTTCTGGTCGATGGAGCCGATGGATCGGGCAATGCCTCGCGCCTCATCTGGAACGACACGTTGACCTCCCACGGGACGATCACGGTTAGCAATGGTGCACGCGCTGAAATCGGCAGCCTCCTGCTGCAGACCGTCAACACCAATTCGACCAGCAATCTCATCGTGTCTGGTGCAGCCCGACTCGACCAGATCGCCGGCAATTCGACGGCTTGGACCTTCCATCAACAGGCGTCTGTGCAGGTCAGCGGTCAGGGAACACAACTCAATCTCAACGGGCCGCTCTACATGCAAAGCGGGGATATTGGCGAAGGTTCGCAATCTGTCGAAATCCTTGACGGTGCCGTGGTCAATATCAATTCGGCCAGCGACAACAGCACACTCGGTTCCGGCGAGCACCGCACCCTATCGGTGCGCAATGGTGCGGTGCTGAACCTCCAGAACACCGGGCTTGAAATGGCTCATGCCACTTTGGATGTTACAGACGCCAGCGTCTCGATGGCGGGCACGCTCACCATGGACGGCGCGCTGGCTGGCAATACGCTCAATCTCTTCAACGCCGATTTTTCGGCAGGCGATATCAGCATGGGAGCTGCTGCCTCACAGAACGGCCTCGGCAACGTCATCAATATTGGCGGCACGCAAGGTGGTTCGGCAGGGGGCGTGGGCAACTTCAATGTTCTTTCGATCGGTCTCAATGATGCCGGCACGGTCGCGGGTAACCTCGTACTCAATCACACCAGCAATGGCTTCACCTTGGGCAGTGCCATCAGTGGCAATGGCACCATTCGACAAATTGCGGGTGACACGATCTTGTCAGGCAATTCTGGCAGCTTTGCTGGCAACACATTGCTGTCCGGCGGAACGCTGCTGGTAAATGGTGTGTTGGGCGGGGCGCAGCATTCGATGAGCGTGTCTGCCGGCGGTACACTGGGTGGTTCAGGCACTATCGGCGGCACGGTGATGGTTGGGGATGGCGAAATTGCGCCAGGCAATTCTCCCGGAACTCTCACAATTGCCGGAAACCTGAATTTGAGCTCATCGTCGATCCTCAATTTCGAACTCGGGAGCCCAGGTGGCACAGCGGGAGTGGACAGCGATCTTGTCAATGTTGGCGGCAATCTGACCCTCGACGGTACACTCAATGTCATTGACATTGGTGGGTTTGGTGCTGGCACCTACCGGCTCTTCAACTATGACGGCGCACTGATCGATAATGTCTTGACCTTCGGCGCGACGCCCGGCGGTTTCGACGCCGGCAACCTGACCGTGCAAACTGCCACTGTAAATCAGGTCAATCTGGTCGTCGGTGCAATAAATGCCCAGTTCTGGGACGGTTCCAATATGGTCGCCAACGGCGCTGTGGACGGCGGATCGGGCGCGTGGAACGCAGCGAACACCAACTGGACGAACGTCGACGGCACCACCAACAGCGCGTTTGATCCGTCAAAATTCCTGATCTTTTCCGGGACGGGCGGCACGGTGTCGATGCCTCCAGCCGTTCAATTTGACGTCGATCTCGGCATCCAGTTTGCCGTCGATGGCTACATATTGAACGATGGCCAATTCAGTTTGGGCAATGATGTCGCATTCCGGGTGGGTGACGGGACTGCGGCGGGCGCGGGCTATACAGCCACTCTCAATGTTAAGATTGACGGCGCTTCCTCAAATATCAGGAAGACCGACCTCGGTACGCTCATTTTTGGATCGCAAGTTGGTGCTGACTTTTTTGACATCGACGCCGGGCGCGTCATTGTTAACAACCAGCTGGACGCAACCCAGACCACCGTTCATTCCGGTGGCACGCTTGGCGGCAACGGCCAGGTTGAGAACGTGACCTACGTCAACAATGGCGGCACTATCGCGCCGGGCAATTCCATCGGCGCGCTTACATTGGCTTCCGTCGAATTTGCCGCGGGATCGATCCTCGAAGTCGAGCTGAATGACGGCGGCAATGTCGCGGGCGTCAACAATGATCTTCTCGAGACCAGCGGAGCGATCATCAGTGGCGGCATCATCCATGTGACCCCAGAAAATGGAACTGATACCGGAGCGACCTACACGCCTGGCTTGACCTATACCGTTGTGCGAACCGTGGACGGACGCACCGGGGAATTCGATAGCGTTACCGACGATTTTGCGTTTCTAGATTTTGACGACAGCTATGACCACCTGAATGTCTACATAACCTCGGCGTTGGCTGGTGGCTCGTCGGGAAGCGCCTGTGGCGCTCTCGTCCTGACGTTTAATCAGGATGCCACCTGCGGCGGTGTCCTCTCCATCGGCTCGGGCAGCCTCTATACTGCAGTCGTCAATCTCTCCAATGCCGAAGCGCCGGTGGCGCTGGATCAGCTTTCCGGCGAGGCACACGCTTCGACTAGGTCGGCATTGATCGAGGACAGCCGCTTCCCGCGTGAGGCGGCAATGGATCGTCTGCGGATTGCGTTTGGTTCCGTCGCGGCCAGCGAGCAGTCACAGGCCGAAAAGCGCATCAATGACGCATTCGCATTCTGGGGCCAGGGTTTTGGCTCTTGGGGGGCGTGGGACGGCAATGGAAATGCCGCCGGGCTTGACCGGTCAATTGGCGGCTTCTTCCTCGGCGGAGATACGCTGTTCGGAGACAATTTCCGGCTTGGCGCTTTTGGCGGCTACAGCAATTCGAGCTTCAAGGTAAGCGACCGAGGGTCGACGGCCTCGGCCGAGACCTGGCATCTCGGCGCTTATGGTGGCGCGGAGTTTGGAAATTTGGGCCTGCGCTTTGGCGGTGCATATGCCTGGCACGACATAGACACCGCCCGTTCGGTCTCCTTTACGGGCTTTTCCGACAGCCTGTCATCAGCCTATTCAGCCAGCACCGCCCAGATATTCGGCGAGGCCGGCTATCGCTTCAGCTATGGTGGCGCAAGCTTTGAGCCATTCGCAAACGTCGCCTATGTGCATTTGAAGACGGACGGTTACTCAGAGTTTGGCGGGGCCGCGGCGTTGATGAGCGGTGATTCCAGCTCAAGCGCCACATTCACCACAATTGGCATGCGCGCCGAAACGACGGTTGATCTCGGCGGAATGTCAACGCGGCTCAGCGGCATGGCCGGATGGCGGCATGCATTTGGTGACGTCACGCCATTTGCGACCCACGCATTTGCAGGCGGCGCAAATTTCACAGTGGCCGGCGTTCCGGTGGCGCAGAATGCGTTGGTGCTCGATCTTGGCGCGACCGTGAACCTGACACAAAATG
>Ga0209572_1001518_pt1 | contig 15213 bp, 9 predicted proteins | sample EBPBio232012_DNA_FD_185867 | JGI IMG/M metagenome (GOLD analysis project Ga0209572, IMG submission 185867) | Wastewater treatment Type I Accumulibacter community from EBPR Bioreactor in Madison, WI, USA - Reactor 1_1/23/2012_ DNA (SPAdes)... | ecosystem: Engineered > Bioreactor > EBPR >...
AATGCCGCCCGCCAAATGCGTGGCCTTCGCCCCACGATGATAACTCGCTACCAAAGCTCCTTCACTTGTGGCTAAGGGCACAAAGAAATCGCCTTGAGCAGCGGTGCCTATAACCCGCAGTGGACCAATGATTCCCGTGGGAACCATGCTCATGCCTATGTAGTTTTCTATGTTGCCTTCGAGCGAAGTAAGGTCACTAAAAGTTTTTTCACCGCTAAGAATATCTGCGTCTTTGCCTGTTTCTTTTTTCAAAAAATCGAGGCGCATCTTTTTTCCCTCTGCGCTGAACATTTCTTTTATGGGAAATGAATCTCGCTCATCATCGGCAAAGGGCCGGTTTTTTAATTTCTCCAAAAGGGTTTTGACTTCGTGCGAATCGTTGATGCGCACCAACGCCTTAAGTGCTTTGTTGTATGAGTAGGACATTTTTTATTGCCTGTGGTTTCGACAATAATACAACCAAGCGGAAGCAGAGAATGGCAACTCCTTTCGTTTCGTAAAATGCTGATTAGCAAAAATTCCGTTAAAACCCACTTTTCCATAATCCAATGGGGCATTTATTCGTTTCGTCCTATGTTATTTTTGCTTGAATCGTTCAACTTTGAACTTTTGAAGAAGTTGCGCGTACAGCGCCCCGTGTTTTAGCTTTTAGAAGAATATGTCGCTTGCAAAAAATGAATACGGACAACTGATTGAAAAACTCGATCAGTTTATCCGCAAGTATTACAAAAACCAAATGATACGTGGTGCTATCTACAGTATCGCGCTTATCCTTGGTGCTTACCTGCTGGTGACGTTGTTCGAGTATTTCGGAAGATTCAACATTGCTATGCGTACCTTCTTGTTCTGGACCTTTGTGGCTTCTGCGCTTTTTGTTTTGGTAAAATTCTTTGTGATTCCACTTACCAAAATGTTGAGGATGGGCAAAGTGATTTCACACAAGCAAGCGGCTGAAATCATCGGTAAACATTTTCCCAACGTTCAGGACAAATTGCTCAACACACTTCAGTTGAACGAGCAAGCATCATCACAAAGTGATAATTCATTGTTGATGGCAAGTATCGGTCAGCGTATGAATGAGCTGCGCCCTGTGCCGTTTTCAAGTGCTATCGATTTAAGAGATAACCGCAAATACCTCAAGTGGGCGTTGCCACCTGTCGCTGTTATTCTCATCTTGTTGTTTGCCGCGCCAAGCATTCTAACCAAGCCAACAGAGCGTTTGATTAAGCACGGACAAATCATTGTTGAAGAAGCACCTTTCAGAGTTTCAGTAAAAAACGAATCGCTACAAACAGCCGAGAATACAGATTACACGGTAGAGATAGAATTATCGGGAAAAGAGATTCCGGAGAAGGTGTATATCGTGCTTGGAGGTCAACAGTATCTTTTGGAAAAAGAAAATACCATCAACTTCAAACACACGTTCAGGAACGTTCAGAAGGATGTGGACTTTTCATTCTTTGCAAGCGGATTTTACTCTGACCAATATGAGTTGAAAGTTATTCCTGCGCCTCGCTTGGTGGACTTTAGTGTTGCTTTGACTTATCCTTCTTATGTAAAAAGAACAAACGAAACAATTAAGAACACAGGTGATTTGGTAGTGCCTCAAGGAACAAAAATCACTTGGAACTTTTCTACCAAGAACACCGATGCCCTGAGCATTCTTTTCAATGATAGCACCTACCGGTTGCAAAACGGAAAGGATACATACACGTTCACACAAACAGCAAGAACAACGGGTGGCTATTCATTGCATACAGCCAATCAATACATGAGCAGCAACGATAGCATTCGTTACCGCCTGCAAGTAATTCCTGATGAGCACCCACAGATTGCAGTGGACGAAGAGCGTGACAGCACTTCCTTCAAGCAGATGTATTTCACAGGCGATGTGCGCGATGATTATGGTTTCAGAAGACTAACATTCAACTATCAATTCACAGAACGTGAAGATGGAACAAGCGATAACAAGCTATACACCGTTGACCTTCCCGTTACGAAAGAAAATGTGAACGATCGTTTCTTCCACAGCTGGGATTTAAGTCCGCTGGGTGTTCGTCCTGGCGATAAGATTTCGTACTACTTCGAAATTTGGGATAACGATGGTGTGAATGGTTCTAAATCTTCAAAGAGTGGAACCCGTGAGTTCGCTGTTCCTTCCGAGAAAGAATTGGAAGAAAACATCAAACAAGAAAACGAAGACATCAAAGACAAACTGGAAGACAGCAAGAAAGAAGCAAAAGACATTCAGAAGAAGTTGGAAGAAATGCAACGCCAGCTTTTGGATAAGAAAGAAATGAACTGGCAAGACAAGAAGAAGTTAGACGAGCTTCTTAAACGCCAGGCAGAGTTGCAAAAGCAAGTAGAAGAAATTCAAAAGCAAAACCAACAGAAGAATCAAAAGGAAAATGAGTTCAATCAACCCAATGAAAAACTGCAAGAGAAGCAAAAGCAGTTGGAAGAACTCATGCAACAAGTAATGACTCCGGAGCTACAAAAACTCATGGAGGAAATGCAGCGCATGATGGAGGAGTTGAACAAAGACGAAATCCAAAAGCAATTGGAAAAGATGGATCTTACCAATGAGGATATGGAGAAAGAGCTTGACCGTGCCTTGGAACAATTCAAACAATTGGAGTGGGAGCAGAAGATGGAAAAGACCATCGATAAACTTGAAAAATTAGCCGAAGAGCAACAAAAACTCTCTGAAGAAAGCGAAAAGAAGGATTCGAAGAGCGAGGAACTAAAAGAGAAACAAGAAGAGCTCAACAAAGAATTCGAAGACTTGAAAAAGGAATTAGATGATTTGGAAAAAATGAACGAAGAGTTGGAAACGCCCAACGAAATGCCCGACACCGAGCAACAAGAAAAGGAAGTTGGTGATGAGCAAAAGAAGAGTTCAGAAGAGTTGAGCAAAAGCAAAAAGAGTAGTGCATCCAAATCACAAAAAAGTGCCGCTCAAAAAATGCAAGAGATGGCGCAGCAGATGGATATGGCCATGCAAAGCAATGAGCAGGAGCAACAGCAAGAAGATATGGAAGCCTTGCGTGCGCTTTTGGAGAATATCATCACCTTAAGTTTTGATCAGGAAGAGTTGATGGCAGGCTTTAAAACCATTGACCCAAAAGACCCGCAATACAATAAACTTGGTCAAACACAACGCAAGCTAAAAGATGATTCCAAGATGGTGGAAGACTCGCTTTTCGCACTAAGCAAACGTGTTCCTCAAGTAAGTGCAGCGGTCAATCGCGAGATTAATCTTGTGAATGAAAATATGGGCAAAGCCATTCAAGCCATTCCCGAAAGAAGAACTCCGGAAATCACCACATCGCAACAATATGTGATGACCAGCTTCAACAATCTTGCACTCATGTTAGATGAAGCCTTGAAGCAAATGCAGCAGCAGCAGTCACAAGGCAAACCTGGTTCTGGTAGTTGTAATAAACCCGGTGGAACCGGAAAAAAACCGAGTGCCGGTGATATGAAAAAAATGCAGGAAGGTCTTTCCAAGCAATTGGAAAAGATGAAAAAGGAAGGCAAGAACAAGGGCGAAAACAAAGGCTCCAGCGGACAACAAATGAGTCAGCAACTTGCAGAGATGGCAGCAAAACAAGCGGCTATTCGGAAAGCAGTGGAAGAAAAAGCGGCCGAACTCAATCAAGACGGCAGTGGAAATGGCAATGAACTGAAGCAAATCGCCAAGGAAATGGAAGAGTTGCAAAAGGACATTGTCAACAACCAAATCACGGAAGAGTCTATCCGCAGGCAGCGCGATATTGAGATTCGTCTCTTAAAAGCTGAAGAAGCTGAACGCATCCGCGATCAAGACAATGAGCGCAAAAGCGATGAAGCGCAGGATTTCCCGACTTCTAACCCGATGAAGTACGCGGACTATATCCGCAGGAAAGAACAAGAGACCGAGTTGTTGAAAACTGTTCCTCCAACGCTGAAACCTTATTACAAGGAAAAGGTAAATTCGTATTTCAATAAATTAGGCGCCCAATAAAGTCACACTATTAAAAATTATGGCATCAGGCAAACGCACCCTTCAATTTCCTTCTGTGTTGGAAAACATCCATCAAGCGGAAAAACTCATTGATGAAATCGTTGCTGAATACAGTGTCAAGGAAGATTACTACGGTGAGCTTCTCATAGCGATGACAGAGGCGGTTAATAACGCTATCGTCCATGGCAACAAGTTGGATGCCTCAAAAAATGTGACCATCACTTTTGATGTACCAGATGATAAAAACCTACGCTTCACCATTGAAGATGAAGGCCCTGGTTTTGATTATGATAATCTACCAGACCCAACGGCCCCCGAAAACATTGAGAAGCCTCATGGTCGTGGTGTCTTCTTAATGCGTCAATTGGCCGATGATTGCGCCTTTGAAGACAATGGCCGCGTGGTTATACTAAGCTTCGAGGTGTTGGAGAATCAGCCGGCTTAATAAACAAAAAATTAAGGCAAATAAAAACGGACTCAATCATGAGTCCGTTTTCTTTTATAACAAAATCTATACAGCGAATTCTAAAAATGGATGGGATTAGTTACCTACTTCACTCATGAACTTGAGGCGCATCAGGCGAAGCTGTTCTTCTTCGTAGTCGCCATCAAAATATTTCTCCGCTTCCAAAAGGCTATCCGTTTCAGACTGCAGATAATATTCCATCATTTCTTCCTGTTGGTCTTCATCCAACTCTTCATCAATAAAGTATTGAATATTGAGCTTTGTTCCTGAAGAAACGATGGTTTCCAAATCACACATAAGGTCGTTCATATTCTTGCCCAAACCTTTTGCGATATCAGGCAATGGAATACGTTTATCGATGTTCTGAATGATTTGCACTTTCTGAACACTTTTGTGTGCAGCTGATTTAACAACGAAGTCAATTGGTCTTTCAATGTCGTTGTCTTTTACGTAACCATCAATTAAATCAATAAACGGTTGACCGAATTTCTGTGCTTTACCCTTTCCTACACCACCTATCTGCGCAAGCTCATCCAAAGAGATGGGATATTGAGAACACATTTCTTCCAGTGCAGGGTCTTGAACAATCACATAAGGCGGAATTCCTTTTTCCTTGGCCATACGCTTGCGCAAATCTTTAAGAAGATTGAACAATTGCTCGTCTACCGCACCACCACCTTGTTTTGGAATGATTAAATCATCATCATCGGTATCACCAATTTCTTCTTCTTTCACAACCATGAACGGTTGAGGATTCTTCAAAAATTCTCTACCGGCTTTTGTAATCTTGAGCGTTCCATAGGTTTCAACCTCTTTATTCACCAAGCCACGGACATACATCTGACGGACGATGGCGTTCCAGAATTTTTCATCCTGATCTTTTCCTTCAGCAAAGAATTTGCTCAAGTGACCTTTGTATGTAGTTACCTCAGAGGTTTTGATGCCGCTAATCACTTTGCAGATAAAGGCCGCTTTATGAAGCTCTTTGAATTCTTCTATCAATTGAAGAAGCATCACTACTTGTTCGCTGCCGTCAAATTTCTCCTTAGGATTGCGCGAGTTATCATCCATGTTGGCGCCTTCGCCATTTACAGGATCCCATTCTTCACCGAAGTAGTGAAGCAGGTATTGTCTTCGGCTCATGGAAGTTTCCGCATACGCAATGACTTCTTGCAAAAGCAGCATTCCTACTTCTTGCTCAGCCACAGGTTTGCCTTGTAAGAACTTCTCGAGTTTCTCAACGTCTTTTGGACTATAGAAAGCGATACAAACTCCTTCGCCACCATCACGACCGGCACGACCCGTTTCCTGATAATAGCTCTCGAGGCTCTTTGGAATATCATGGTGAATAACGAATCGCACATCGGGCTTGTCGATACCCATACCGAATGCAATAGTTGCACAAATCACATCTACATCTTGCATCAGGAAGCGGTCTTGCACTTTGCTGCGTTGGTTGCTGTCCATACCAGCGTGATATGGCAAAGCCTTGATACCGTTCACTTGCAAAAGCTCAGCCATTTCTTCCGTCTTTCTGCGACTCAAACAATAGATGATACCACTTTTGCCGCTATTGGCTTTGATGTATTGGATAATTTGCTTACCGATGTTCGCCTTCGGGCGAATTTCGTAATACAAATTTGCACGGTTAAAAGATGCTTTGAAGGCCTTGGCGTTTTGCATGCCCAAGTTCTTCTGAATGTCTTGCTGCACTTTTGGAGTTGCAGTTGCTGTCAATGCCATAATTGGGCAATCCGCAATCTGCTCAATGATGGGGCGGAGTCTGCGATACTCAGGACGGAAATCATGTCCCCATTCTGAGATACAATGTGCTTCGTCAATTGCTACGAAGGAGATTTTTACGCCACGGAAAAACTCTACGTTTTCTTCTTTGTTCAAAGACTCAGGAGCAACGTAAAGCAATTTGCAATGGCCGTTCATGATGTCGCTCTTTACTTGTGCAATCTCCGTTTTGTTCAAAGAAGAGTTGATAAAGTGTGCAACGCCATCTTGCTCGCTAAAGCCGCGCATGGCATCCACCTGATTCTTCATCAACGCGATAAGAGGTGATACCACAATGGCGGTTCCTTCCAACATCAAAGCAGGAAGTTGATAACACAAGGATTTTCCGCCACCCGTAGGCATAATTACAAAAGTGTCATTGCCCTGCAATACAGAATCAACTACACCTTCTTGCAAGCCTTTAAAATTGCTGAAACCGAAAAAATTCTTTAGGGCTTTTTTGGGAGATAAGCCAGCTATAGACTCCATGAGAAAATTATTTAAGTAACGTTTCTAAAATTAAGTAGAATTCTCTTATGTCAAAACGTTTTTTTTAATTTATCGAGGTAATGCCTTTTTTTAAAAGGGACGCGAATGTAATACAGAGAGCAACTTCAATAAAATCTTTTTATAGCATTTTAACCCTCATAAACAGAGGGCTATCAGCAGAAGGCATGCATGTTGTTTTCTGAAGTAAATGACTAAAACAAAAGGCCCCGCACTAGTTAAAGCGCGGGGCGATCAATAGTTTATCAATCTAATTTGTTATTTGACTTGTGCAATGGGGTTAGCCAGGCCAGAATACTTCTGCAACTCCATCTTTATTGAGCCAACTACAATCTTTGCTTTTGCCAAAATTGGCAAATGGTTGGCATCATCCGTAATCCAAACGCTCAGGTCTTCTTCTTTTTTGAAGACACGGCCTTTTTGAACTACAGGAGCAAACTTCAAGCAATTGAAGGTGCCGGCATCCACCTTAATTTTCTCCTTACCCAAGAATTTCATCTTGAGAGGGAACACTTCATCATCTACAACGGTTGTTATAGTATAGATGTCGCCCGGTTTTGCATTGCTGTAATCGATTGTACGTGCGTAGTAATATGAGCTTAACATGTCTTGCACGAATGCAGGTGTTACATAACTCTCACCTTTGGTGCTTGTATAGGCTCGCTTCTCAGGATGGAATGTGTAGTCCTGTTGAATTTTATGCCCGCCTTCATCTACGTTTCTGATAAAGCGATACGGAAACATACCTTGTTTATCTACATAAGTTTCGTAATGGTCGCGAACGGCATAGAACCAGTCAAACGATCCAAGGCTGCGACCGCTGCCTACAATGCGATATGCCTCACGATTGCCGAATTTGTACTTACTATCTTCAACTGTAAGTGTGGCCCAACCGGCATTGAGCAAACCGTAGTGCAAAAGGTATTCTACCTTTTCTCCGGCACGGAAAGCATTATTTGTATGGGTTCTTAAACCCAAAGACGGTAATGTTTCCAATTTCACTTGTGATGGTTTACCTGTTTGCAGTTGCACAGGTATCACTGCCTGGATAAAGAATAAACACAACCCCAAAAGAAAAATCCTGTTTTTCATAATCATGATGTTATTTAAAAACTGTGTCCTAAGCGGTTTTATTGTTTTCTGCCTAAGACAAAAGAAATTGTTAATTCCCACATGGTTCTTATAACAATTATGCCAAATCTTGCTCCATGTCAGTCGATGGTAGCAATGCACTTCAACTCGATAGCGATCGGGGTTGGCAAAGCGTTGATTTCCACCGTTGTACGGCAAGGTTGTGAGGTGGTGAAATATTCAGCATAAAGGCGATTATACGTCAGAAAATCACGCTTCATATCTACTAAAAAGACCGTGACATCCACCAAGTTTTCCCACTTGCTTCCGGAGGCTTCCAAGATGGCACGCACGTTGTCAAAAACATTGCGGCATTGTGCTTCAAAATCGAACTCTACGAAATGACCATTCTTGTTGAGTTTAAGACCCGGAACACCGCTGTCTTCGCCATCGCTGCCGGAAATGCGCGGGCCTACACCTGAAAGGAAAAGCAAATTGCCAACGCGTTTAGCATGTGGATAGGCACCAACTGGTTTGGGGGCTTTGTCTGTATTGATGGATTGCATTGTTCGTTCTTATTTGGTGGACGCAAGGTAATAATTGATAACAAAGTTGTAGTCCCGACAGGAATCGAACCTGTATCAAAAGTTTAGGAAACTTCTATTCTATCCATTGAACTACGGGACCAATATTTCAAACTCGGTTAAAAGGGTAGCAAATGTATGCGCTACATTATTTACTGAAAATTGAAGATTGAAAATTCGTGTTGAACATTTGTTTCTTCCTTTTTGGCGTTATTCAGGCGATTCTTCAAAATCTTTGTACCTAATACCTTGTACTCAGTACAGTTAGCATTTTCCTATTTTCGCCATCCCTTTTTTGCAACCTCAAAGCACTCTTTGCAAAGACTCTTGCACATATGGTTAGCGCCATTCTATCTCATCTATAAGCTGTGGATAGGCTTTGTGTTTTGGTTTACGCTGTTGTTGCTCTATCCGTTCTTTTATTATTTGTTGCAAAAGGAAGAACGTTTTCCAAGGGCATTCAAGCTGAAACGCTTTTGGTCAAGGCTGATACGCACCCTTATTTTTTGTCCGATACAAAAGCAGTTTATGGCGGATTTGCCAAAGCCACCGTACATCATTGCAAGCAATCATAGCTCGCATTTAGACACGGTTTTTATGTACAGTATTTTCGATGATTACTTCTTGTTTATCGGAAAAGGAGAACTGTTGAAATGGCCGATGTTTGGGTTGTTTTTCCGCAAAATGGACATCCCGGTGCATCGCGAAAACAGCAAGCTTGCATACAACGCATTGCAGAAGGCTTACAATGCCATTGATAAAGGAGAGAATGTTGCCATGTATCCCGAAGGGACGATTCCGCTATCAGCACCTCGAATGAAGGCCTTTAAAAATGGGGCTTTCAAAATGGCTATTGATAAGAATATTCCAATAGTACCTATCACATGGCAGAGCTGTTTCAAAGTCATCAACAATCCTGAAAAGCTGTTTTCGCCATCAAGACCAGCCACGGTGAAAGTGGTTATTCATCCTCCGGTCTATCCTAAAGGCACTTCCGATAATAGCATAAAAGAAATGCGTGACGAAGTATTTGGTCTAATTAACTCTGCTTTACCGAAAGAGTTTCAAAAAATCAAAACGCAAAGTCCAACCCAATTGTAGGAAGGATTGGTAGCTGATCGACTCGTTTGCCAGTGATACGATCTATATAAAATACATTAGCGTGATTGTATGCATTAGTCATACCTGCATTTACCTCAAGTGAAGTTTTGTTTTTAAATTTAATCGTACGTTTAAGGTTAAGGTCCAAACGATGATAGTAGGGCAATCTTCCACCATTGAGAGTGCCGTAATAGACCTCTAGATAATTAGGGTTGCCTTCGATAGGATTGACACTGATTCCACCTTCCACCGGAAGACCCTGATAATATCCTTGCGTTTGTGTAAAGGGCAATCCACTGCCCAAATTCCAACGTGCAGAAAATTCATAGGCTTTGTCTTTTCCAAACTTGTATGTACCAACAAGATTGATATTGTGCCTTCTATCAAAAATTGGGGCATACCAATTCAGACCATCCCAACGATCCACTTTGGCAATTGAGTAAACCAACCAGAAATAATAATTTTTATCTTCATATTTCGCCACAAAATCAGCGCCATAAGCTCTACCTGTTTCTATGATATAATCGCTCCACAATATTTCTGGTTTGTCATTATTCTCACCATTACCGTTTTCAAAAATCTTATTGCGGTTAACGTTAGACAATTGGCGAAAATCGCGGTAATAGCCTTCCATATTCAGGTTCCAACGCTCAGTAAGGTCAAATTCAAAACCACCTATGTAATGAAACGCGCGTTGTAAAACATTATTGACGGATTTGTTTTCGAAATTGGGAGTGGTGTATTCGTTCGGAAGGTTTTCAGGTCCGGCCAAAAAACCATAGAACAAATTCACCACATCGCGGTCACTGTTTACAGAAATTAGATTCTGTGAATAGATGCCTGTTGCGGCTTTGAATCGAAGACGTTCATTTGCTTTGTATTTCAATCCTAAACGCGGCTCAGGTGACAAAACAGATAGTGTACTGTAATATTGAAGACGAAGACTTGGCTCAATAATCCAGCTGCCTCGGTTAATCTTGTAGTCAATGAAACCGTTCAGTTCTGTAGTGTTTTGGCTAGTTTCTACAATATTGTTTTGATCAATCAATGCAAAGGTTTTATAGTTGGTAGAAAAGCCAACTACTTCAATGCCGTAACGCAATACATCGTCTTTAATTCCATACTTGAAATCCAACCCGAAATTGAAACCATTGATGCTGCTGCTGCGGTCAGGTTTATTGGCCTCTTTCATTACAATTTCATAATTGCTTTTGGCGAAGTTGCCGCTAATCAATACAGAAGATCCGGGTGGTGCAACCACGAAATTTCCTCCGGCACCGAAATTTTTCCAATTCAGATTGGCCACATTCTGGTAGCTATTTACACCATCGGTAAACCCAAATCCAAACAGATTGAACTTTGAACCATTGGCACCACCAAAAGAGATTTTTCCATATCCATCAGTGTATCGGAATGGTAAACCGTTTCCGTCATTTACATAAGGATAAAGTGTTTTGGAACTCTGATCAAGATAAGAGTGCTTCATCGAAGCCACATACGATATTCCGGCTCCATCTTCGGTAAGTTTTTTTAAAGGTCCCTCTACTTGCGCACGTACTCCAAATGGGTTTAATCCTACATGGCCGTCCACTTCACGCTTATTACCATCACGCGTTGTAATATCCATGATGGAAGAAATGCGACCACCATATTGCGCATTAAAACCACCGGTATAGATATCGGCATTACCAATAATGTCGGTGTCAAAAACAGAAAACAAGCCAATGGAGTGAAACGCATTATAGACAATCATGCCATCAAGCAACACTTTGTTTTGCACCGGTGAACCACCGCGCACATAAAGCTGTCCACCCTGATCACCTGTAGAGACGAATCCGGGGAGGATTGTAAGTGCTTGCGCAAGATCGGGTTGTCCGCCTATACTTGGAAGTCGTTTGATATCTTGAGAACGAATGGTTTCTACCGAAATGTTTACATTGTTGCGTTGATCTTGTCCTTCCGCGGATATTTCAATTTCGCTAAGAACATTTTCACCTTTCGTCAACAAGAAATTTTTCGCTATTACCTTGTCTTTCGTAATAGTCACTTGTTCACGCATGGCTCCAAATTCAATATTAGCCATTAACAAGGTATAAGTTCCGTCAGGAATTTTCGTCAGGGAGTAATAGCCATTTTCATCTGTTTGAGTGCCGATGGAAGTTCCTTCCAATCCAACCAGAATGAACATTAATGGTTGTCCGGTTTCAGCATCTTTCACAAAACCGCGAATGGTTCCCTGTGAAAGAGCAGGGACAGATAAAAACAGTAAAACACCAGTTATAAAACAATGAAAATACCTCATACGTTGAAATTCACAGGGTAAAATGGCTCGCGAATGTAGAGGATTGAAGGTTGTTTGCTCTTTAATATTTTGATTAAATGGCCCCAATTCTTGCTTGTCTATCTCCTCGTTTTCACTTTTTTAGGGAGTAAATGATATCCTATGTTATTTAACAGCTCAGCAAATTGAACTCAGATTTGCACTAGCGATGGAAGCATTCAAGAACGTACTGCTTGTAACGGTGATTATTACATTTTCCTTTTATGGGTGTAGTCAAAATGCGGTTCCTAAACAGGAGAATTTAACCGCAGAAAATCAAACAATGATTGAAAAGAATAAAAAAATGAAAGTAGAAATTTGGTCAGATATCATGTGCCCATTTTGTTATATAGGCAAAAGGCATTATGAGGAAGCAATGCAACAGTTTGCAGATGCAAATAATATTGAGTTAGAATGGAAGAGTTTTCAATTAGATCCCTCCATTCCTAAGCCATATACCGAAGGAAAAAGTATGTATCAATACCTTGCGGAAAGGAAAGGTTTTAGTCTTGAGCAATCGAAGCAAATGCACGCTAATGTTGTGCAGATGGCTGCAAAGGCCGGATTGAAATACGACTTTGACAGAGCGGTTGTGGCAAATTCGTGGGATGCTCATCGTGTTATTCAACTGGCAAAAAAGCAAGGGCTTGGTGATGCTATTGAAGAGCGTTTCTTTAAAGCTTATTTTACGGAAGGAAAAGATATGGCAGATAGAGCAACGCTTGTGCAGCTTGGTAAAGAAGTGGGTTTGGATGAAGCACGAGTAGAGGCTGTGCTTGAGAGTGATGAATTTGCCAATGAAGTGCGGGCAGATATTCAAAGAGCACAAACCATAGGTGTGAGTGGTGTTCCATTCTTTGTGTTCAATGATAAATATGCCGTTTCAGGGGCTCAGCCATCTGGTGTGTTCTTGGAAACACTTCAAAAATCTTTTGTGGAGTGGCGAAAAGATAATCCCGATATGAAGTTAGAAGTAGTTGGTGGTTCTGTTTGTACTCCGGAAGGAGAATGTAAATAGGATTTTGGTTATATGTGTAGTAGAGGATGCCACGCTTTTAGTGTGGCATTTTTCTTTACCGGTTAATTGAAATAGAGATATTTCTATTCAAGAAATAAATAACAGCAGCACCGTTTAGCACGAGGTAAATCACCTTGGCCATAACCATTGCTTTGACTGCACCAATTTCATCAGCCCCAGTTTTCCAAGCCAACCAAAAAGCAAGAATGACCACGATAAAATGTGTGATGTCAGCCACCAAAGTGTACCACTGAAGTTTAAGTCTGTTGAAGATGAATGATAAGGTAGAGATGGCAAAATTGAGCGCATACCAATAGGAAAGTATTTTTAGGTAAACCAAGGCGTCCGTCCATTTTTCTCCGAAGATGATGCCTAATGAGTTTGCGGGCAGCAGTTGCACAATTGCAACCATAGCCGCCCCAAATAGTAACATCCGCAATAAGTTCTTTAGGAAGAAACCTCGAAGTTCAACGGCATCTTCTATGCTTGAAATACGTTGATAGAAAACTTGGCCGTATGAATAAGACAAAATTCCAAGTGGATTAAAAAAGATTCGTCTGCTAAGGGCGATGAAGCCAATTGGTATTAACGCCTTTTCACCATAGAAAAAAATAAATACCGCCACATGAGCCCATTGCGCAAGATTATTTAGAACGCCACCTGCAACTGAATAGATAGGATAGTCTTTATGTTCAATCGCTAAAGCTTGCATTTTTTCTTTGGATAAATGTTTTATTCCATTTGGCTCGTTCTTTTTAAAGTTTATCCATGAATAAACTGCTGCCACAATATGTCCAATAACAGTTCCGCCAATCAATCCGCCAACCGTTGGTTTTATCCAACCAAACAGAATCTTGACAGGCTCACCCGATGCTGAGTATAACAACTTGGAGGTTGCTGCAACACCATACCTTTTTTCTCTGCTAAACCAAAAATTTACGGTGTTGAATATGGCGATAGCAAACAAGGCTACTGGCAATGTCCAAAGCCAAAGAATCAACGAATCGGTAGAGTTGTTTATGTGTGAATAGACAAGCATACCTAAAGCAACGACCATCATGGTGGCACATATTTTAACGGCAATTCTCAATGATAGACCAACAATGTGTCTTGCATCTTCGCGCTCTTTGGGGTGCATCACTGCGGCTTCATAACGACCTGTAATAACAACCGTGAATAGGCTGAGCAAAAATGCATATTGCTCGAAGATGGAAAATTGAGAAGGATCAAATAAGCGCGTGATAAATGGGGAGAGAAGAAGTGCCAATCCTTGTCCTAACGCTGTGCCGGTCATTAATGTCAAAACATTTTTGACAAACTCTTTTTGCAGAAGGGTTGAAATGGCTTTCCTCATTCGCTTATAGCGATACTTATTTAAGAATGCGATTGGACGACTGATAGATGCGTTCAATAATATCTACCACTTTCATTCCTTCAAGGGCATTCGTTGTGATGTTCGTTTGTCCGCGCAAAGTGTCCACTACATTTTGAATAATATATCCGTGATTGGCTGCAGAGCCTTTGTAGTTGCCATAATCATTAGGCGGATTGGATGGCGCTAACTCTGGGAGCTGATAATCTTTGATGTCGCAGTAATACACTTCATTCATGTATTGACCACCCAGCTTCACTGTTCCGTTTTCAGCAATGATGGTCATGGTACTTTCAAAGTTTGTATTGCGCACAGCAGTAGAAAAATTAATAGTTCCAATTCCACCATTGATAAAATCAAATAATACACTACCCGAATCTTCAAAGGCCGTTTGATTGGCATGATTGAAATCACCGAATCGAGATTGGATATTGGTGATGTCACCAAACAACCAATACATCATATCTACAAAGTGAGAGAATTGGGTGAACAAGGTTCCACCATCCAAATCAGAAGAGCCTTTCCATTTATGCTCTTTATAATAGCGCTCATCTCTGTTCCAAAAGCAATCGATGTGCACCATATATACTTTGCCCAATGTGTTTTTATCCATCAATTCTTTTATCCAAACACTTGGCGGGCTGTAGCGGTTTTGCATGACACAAAACACTTGCCTTTGAACCTGCAATGCTTTAAAGATGACCTTCTCACAATCACTTTTGGTTAGGGCCATTGGTTTTTCTATTACCACATGTTTTCCTTTTTCTAGAGAAAGCAATGCATGTTCTGCATGCAGTCCATTGGGAGAACAAATACTGACTACATCAATGTTGTTTACAGCATTCAACATTTCATCAGCGGAATGAAAAAATGGAACATCGTTTATATCACTTTGCAATTCAGTATTGATATCGCATAGTGCAACGAGTTCGGAGTCCGGATGCAGACGAATAATATCCGCATGTCGCTTTCCTATATGACCCGCA
>Ga0209572_1001522_pt1 | contig 15181 bp, 11 predicted proteins | sample EBPBio232012_DNA_FD_185867 | JGI IMG/M metagenome (GOLD analysis project Ga0209572, IMG submission 185867) | Wastewater treatment Type I Accumulibacter community from EBPR Bioreactor in Madison, WI, USA - Reactor 1_1/23/2012_ DNA (SPAdes)... | ecosystem: Engineered > Bioreactor > EBPR >...
CCACCATACGGAGTGAGCGCAGGCCGCGTTCGAGGTGCCATTGGAGGAAGGCCGCGACCAGACCGGCGCCCTCGCGTCGATGGCGCGGATCCGAAGCGTCCGCGATCACCCAGTCGCCGGTGAGCAGCGCCGACAGCAGACCGAGGGTCTCGCGGGCCGGAGCCGCCGATCCCGGCGGCCGACACAGCGGACACACCGAACCCCCGCCCACGACGTTGAAGGCCAGATGTGGGCCCGGCGCACCGCATTTCGCGCAGTCGTGGAAACTCGGGGCATAGCCGGCGATCGCCATCGCCCGTAGCAGGTAGGCGTCGAGGACGAGGTTGGGGTCGTGGACCGCGCCGGCGAGGGAGGTCAGGGCGCCACGCAGCAGGAGGAACTGCTGCAGAGCCGGCTCTCGTTCCTCGGTCAGTCGGTCGCAGGTCTCGAGCATGACGCTGGCAGCGGTCCAGGTCTCGATGCCGCGGGCCAAGCGGTCACCCAGCGGGTCGATCGACTCGGTCTGGGTCACGGTGTCGAGCGAACGCCCCTCGTAGCACTGGACGTCGATGACCATCGCCGGCTCGAGCCGGGCGCCGAACTTACTCTTGGTCTTGCGCACCCCGCGCCCGACCGCGCGCACCTTGCCCAGCCTGCGTGTGAGCAGAGTGATGATGCGATCCGACTCCCCCAACTTCTGGGTGCGCAGGACGATCGCCTCGTCACGGTAGGTGGGCACCGCACCATTGTCCGTGGTCCCACCAACAGCAGGGGTATGCCGCGCCGCGCGGGTCCCCCGCCCCGCCCACCGCTCCCCGCCACGCCGACCGCGAGCATCGAACATTCGTTCGATGTTCCTGCTACCCTGTGCCCATGGTGACCCTTCAGGGATCCCTCCTCGACCTCGGCGATCAGATCGCGCTGGGGCGCGTCGGTGAGGGCATGACCCGCCGTCATCTCACCCATGGCGCGTGGCTCGATGTGCGACCCGGCTGGCTGACCGCGGGCGACCGACTGCTCGAGGTTCTCGTTCACGAGGTGCCCTGGCAGGCCGAGCGGCGCCAGATGTATGACTCGGTCGTCGACGTGCCCCGGCTGACCCGGTTCTACGCCGAGGGCGAGCCACTCCCCCGGCCGGTCCTCGCGCAGGCCCGGGACGCCCTGTCGGCCCATTACGCCGGTGAACTCGGTGAGCCCTTCACGACGGCCGGCATGTGCCTCTATCGCGACGGGCGAGACTCCGTGGCCTGGCACGGAGATCGGATCGGTCGCTCGCGCGAGCAGGACACGATGATCGCCATCGTCTCGCTCGGCGCTGATCGTCCGCTCTCGCTGCGCCCACGCGACGGAGGCCCGTCGATCAAGGTGGCCGCCGGTCACGGTGATCTGGTGGTCATGGGTGGCAGTTGTCAGCGCACCTGGGACCACGCCATCCTCAAGACGAGCGCGGTCGTCGGCCCCCGGATCTCGGTGCAGTTCCGCGTGAGCGGCGTCCGCTGACGTTGCGCTCGGTGTGGGCCTCACTCTCGCTGCCGTTGCCGGCCGCGGCGTGCGCAGCCGCCACGAGGAGAGCGAGCTCCTCGCCGAACCAACCCATCAGGTCAGCCAGGTCAGGCACGATCTCGCGGGCGGCCACGAGCCCGAAGTTCAGCTGGCCCAGGTAGCCGATGACCGTGATGTTGAGGCCGATCCCGTCGGTGACCACCGAAACCGGGTGGTGCGCAAGGAGTTTCGCGCCCGCAAGGTAGATCGGCACATTCGGACCGGGCACATTGGAGATGACCGTGTTGAAGGCGGGCAGCCGGTGCAGGATCTTGCTGGCGAACATCACTCGGGCGGCCCGCGCCGTGAGAGCCGGGGGCGCGAAGTCGGAGACGTCGTCGACGAGTCCCTGCGGGATGAAGGCCTGTTGCGCCTTGGCGATCATCGTGGCCTGCCGGGTGACCGCGAGCCGCTCGACCGGGTCCTCGAGTTGCGTGGGCAGGGCCGCGAGCATGGCCGAGACCTTGTTGCCGCCCACACCGTCGTCGGCGCCGCGGATCGAGACCGGGACCATGGCCACGAGCGGCCCGTCCGGAAGGGCGTCGTGCGCGAGCAACCACCGGCGCAGAGCACCCGCGCTGATCGCCATGACGACGTCGTTGACCGACACCTCGAAGGTGTTCTTGACGAACTTCACCTCATCGAGCGGGAGCGAGGCGAAGGCAAACCGCCGATGCGGGGAGATGGCGACATTGAGCGGGGTGGGCGGCGCAACCAAGGGCGTCGAGGACTTGATGACGCCACCGTCGCCGGACGGTCCGCGACCGAGGCCGAGCAGGTTGCCGACCAGCGGGCCGACGACGGGTGCGACGGCCGGGATGGCGCGGACCCCGTTGACGGCCAGCTTCGCCACCTCGATAGGGCGCCAGGCCAACCGCCCGATCGCCTGTACCCCGAGCCGGGCGGCACCGGGTCCGGGTTGCGGCCGAAACTCCGGCGCCGGTCCGGGCGTCGGCGCCTCCGGGCTGAGGTCGAAGAGCAGCGTGAGCATCTCGGCGCCACTCACGCCGTCGATCGCGGCGTGGTGCACCTTGGTGTAGACCGCCATCCGGCCACCGGCCAGCCCACTGAGCAGGTAGGTCTCCCAGAGCGGGCGCTCCCGATCCAAAGGACGCGCATGGATCCGCGAAACCTGCTCCGCCAGTTGCTCATCCGAGCCGGGGCTCGGCAGACCGAGTTCGCGGACGTGGTAGCCGATGTCGAAGTGGCGGTCGTCGACCCACACGGGCTGGTCGATCCCCAACGGCACTGACTGCAGCCGTTGCCGGAGCACCGGCACAGCATCGAGACGCGAGGCGAGGATCGCCGTCAGTCGCTCGAGCGTGAGGGGTTCGGTCGCCGTCGAGGGATCGAGGATGCTGAGGCCCCCGACATGGCCCGTCGAGGTCGGCGTCTCGAGCGCGAGGAAGGCGGCGTCGAGCCCGGTCAGTCGCCGCGTCATGAGTTGATCCCGTAGGTCGGAGGGTTCTCACGGATGGAGTCGGGCACCTTTGACCACCTTGTCGACGGCATTCTTCGGACCGTGCAGCGCCAAGCCCACGAGATCGAGGCGATCGCTGCCTCACTCATCGGATCCTGCTGCGGACGTGCCTTCGACGCGACGCTCGATCCACTCGTCGACGACGGCCGCCGCGCTCTGGGGCACCTCCATCTGAGGGACATGACCGACACCCGCGAACTCGACGTAGTCCCAGTCCGGATTCGCCCGCGCCGTGCGCCGCGCCGCCTCGACCGAGACGAGGCGGTCCTTGTCACCGTGCAGCAGCAGGACCGGACCGGGGAGCGCGGCCAAATGCGCGGCATACCGGCGCGGACGACCGACGACGACGAGCAGCGAGCGGGCCGCCCGGGTGAAACTCCTGTCGATGTCGCCCATCGCGCCATCGATCGCGCCGCGGCGGGTCGCCACCTCGACGTTGACGTCCATGACGGCCTGCGAGCCCTTGCTGCGGTCGGCGAAGACCAACGCGGCCACCTGCTCCGCGAGCACTCGCGGAGGCAACGTCTGCCGAGCCCGTCGCAGGCCGGCCTCGGCCACGCCCGGGAGCGCGAAGACCGCGAATCGGCTGGCGACGACCGGATCCGGGCGCACCGGCACTGCGGGCAGCGCGGGGTCGACGAGCACGAGCCCCGCGACGAGGTCGGGTCGCGAGCGGGTCACGAAGGTGGAGATCATCCCGCCCATCGAGTTGCCCACGACGATGGCCGGACGGCGCACGACGTGCTCGAGGAAGGCGACGACCAGGTCACGGTTCGCGAGCACCGCCGTGTCGGCGGGATGACCTGCGGTGAGCCCGAATCCGCGCAGGTCGAGAGCAAAGACCTCTCGGTGCTGCGACCACATCTGGCCCACCTCGAGCCAGTTCGTGTGCGAGCCGCCGAGGCCGTGCACGAGCACCATCGGGGTCGCATCGACGCCACCCTCGGGCGCATCCCAGTGGATCCAGTGGACGTCGCCGCCGAGGTCGGTGTGGTGGTGGGTGGCGCCCCAGGGGGTGGCGTGCGCCAGGTCGGCCGTCATGCGCCCATCATGCGCCAGTCACCACGGTGGCGTCCCGATCGGCGCGATTGAGCGCCGACATGATCGCCCGGAAGGACGCCTTGACGATCGACTCGTGCAGGCCGACGCCCCAGAGCACCCGGTCACCCACCGCGCATTCGACGTATGCCGCGGCTCGGGCGTCGCCGCCCGCGGACAGGGCGTGCTCGGCGTAGTCGAGCACCCGAACGTCGACGCCGATGCTGGTGAGTGCGTCGATGAAGGCGGCGATCGGGCCATTGCCGCGGCCGAGGACGGTCTGCTCGACGCCGTCGACCTTGATGGTCGCCTCGATGGTGTCCTGGCCCTCGTCATTGCCGGTCACCGTCGAGCGCACAGGGGTGTAGCGGCCCCACCGGTCGCCCTCGACCTCGGCGTGGAGGTACTCGTCGGCGAACATCGCCCAGATCTGGGCGCCGGAGAGCTCGCCACCCTCGGCATCGGTGCGCTTCTGCACGACCTGGCTGAACTCGACCTGGAGGCGGCGCGGCAGGTCCAGCCCGTGCTCGGACTTGAGCAGGTAGGACACCCCGCCCTTGCCGGACTGGCTGTTGACGCGCACGACCGCCTCGTAGGACCGGCCGATGTCGTGCGGGTCGATCGGCAGGTAGGGCACGCCCCAGTCGAGGTCGTCGATGGCCTTGCCGCCCGCCTTGGACCGCTTGTCCATGTCCTCGAAGCCCTTCTTGATGGCGTCCTGGTGGGAGCCGGAGAAGGCCGTGTAGACGAGGTCGCCGCCCCACGGGTGTCGCTCGTGGACGGGCAGTTGGTTGCAGTACTCCACCGTGCGCCGGATCTCGGCCATGTCGGAGAAGTCGATCTGCGGGTCGATGCCCTGCGAGAAGAGGTTCATGCCGAGGGTGACGAGGCATACGTTGCCGGTGCGCTCGCCGTTGCCGAAGAGGCAGCCCTCGATCCGGTCCGCGCCCGCGAGGTAGCCCAGTTCAGCGGCCGCGACGCCCTCGCCCCGGTCGTTGTGCGGGTGGAGGCTCACGACGACGGATTCGCGACGGTTGAGGTGACGGACCATCCACTCGATCGAGTCGGCATACACATTGGGGGTGGCCATCTCGACGGTTGCCGGCAGGTTGATGATCATCTTGCGGTCGGGGGTCGGGTCGATGACCTCGATGACGGCGTTGCAGATCTCGACCGCGAACTCGAGCTCGGTGCCGGTGTAGGACTCCGGGGAGTACTCGTAGAAGACCTGCGTCTCGGGGATCGTCTCCTCGAGCTTGCGGCACAGCCGCGCGCCCTGCAGGGCGATGTCGATGATGCCCTCCTTGGGCAGGCCGAAGACGACGCGACGCTGGAGCACCGAGGTCGAGTTGTAGAAGTGCACGATCGCCGAGGTCGCCCCCTTGATCGCATCGAAGGTGCGCTCGATGAGGTGGTCGCGACACTGGGTCAGCACCTGGATCGTCACGTCGTCGGGGATGTGCCCCTCGTCGATGAGTTGGCGGCAGAAGTCGAAGTCGGTCTGGCTCGCGCTGGGGAAGCCGACCTCGATCTCCTTGTAGCCCATCTTCACCAGCAGCTTGAACATCCGCAGCTTGCGCTCGGCATCCATCGGGTCGATGAGGGCCTGGTTGCCGTCGCGCAGGTCGACCGCGCACCAGCGCGGCGCCTGGGTCATCACGCGGTCCGGCCAGGTGCGGTCCGGCAGTTCGACGCGGATCTGGTCCTGGAAGGGGACGTACTTCTGGGCGGGCATGCCCGAAGGTTTCTGGATGCCGATCATGGTGTTCCTCTACTTCACTTTCTCGTCTGCGGGGTGCTCAGCCGGGCACAGCGAACTCCGCGACGAGGGCGGCCGAATTCAGGCCTCGCCGCGGCGGAGAAGGAGGAGCAACTCACGCATGATTCCGACAGTATGCCGCGGGCCTCCTGCGCTGGTCATGTCGGGTCCGCACTGTGGTCACGGTCACCAGCATCCCCGCAACAGATCCCGCACCCGACCACACCCATACCTGTGTCCCCCCGCGAGATCTGTCCACCCCGGAACAGATCCCGCACCCGACCACACCCATAGATGTGTCCCGGTGCGAGTTGTGGTCCGAACAGGGTTCTGGTCCGAACAGGGTTGTGGTCGGAACAGGGTTGTGGTCCGAACAGGGTTGTGGTCCGAGACAGGTGCGCCCGTCGCGTAGAATGGTCGTCAACAGGTCCGCTCAGTTCTGCCTCGGACCGCTCTCCCCTCCGACCGCCGGACACCGACGTCCGCGGCTGCATGGAGCGGAAGACCCAGACTCGTCAGCCCCTGACCCGTCGATGCCGAATGCGCCGCGAGACGTCGCGCCGGGCAGAACGACCTTCCCACGGAGCTGTGAACCCCTTGTCCATCAATACCTTTGGCGCGCTCGGCGTGCCCTCCAGCCTGACCTCGGTCCTCGCCGACCGCGGCATCACCACCCCCACCCCCATCCAGGCAGCCACCCTGCCTGACTCCCTCGCCGGGCGCGACGTCCTGGGCCGAGGCCGCACCGGGTCCGGCAAGACCTACGCCTTCCTGCTCCCCCTCGTCGCCCGCCTGGCGGCCTCGGGCACGCGGCGCACCCCCAAGCGACCGCGCGCCCTGATCCTGGCCCCCACCCGCGAACTCGTCACCCAGATCGACGAGGCCCTCCAGCCTCTGCTCGCAAGCCACCGGATGTCCAGCCGCACCGTCTTCGGCGGGGTCGGGCAGAACCCACAGGTTGCCGCCCTGCGCCAGGGCGTCGACGTCGTCGTCGCCTGCCCGGGTCGTCTCGAGGACCTCATCGGTCAGGGCCACGTCAGCCTCGACAAGGTCGAGATCACCATCCTCGACGAGGCCGACCACATGGCCGATCTCGGCTTCCTGCCCGCTGTCCGACGACTCCTCGACGCGACCCCGCGCGGTGGTCAGCGGATGCTCTTCTCGGCCACCCTCGACGCCGGCGTCCAGGTCCTCGTCAAGCGCTTCCTCGACCATCCGGTCACCCACGAGGCCGACTCGGAGCAGTCCCCGGTCGCGACGATGGCCCACCACGTCCTGCACGTCGAGGGTCACCAGCACCTGCCGGTGCTCCTCGACCTGGTCGCCGCACCGGGCCGCACCGTCGTCTTCACCCGCACCAAGCACCGCGCCAAGAAGTTGGCCCGCCAACTCAACGCCTCCGGCGTCCCGGCGGTCGAACTCCACGGCAACCTCTCCCAGAACGCCCGTACCCGCACGATGGACGCCTTCCATTCCGGCGCGGCCCAGACCCTTGTCGCGACCGACATCGCCGCCCGCGGCATCCACGTCGACGATGTCGCCCTCGTGGTCCACGCGGACCCGCCGGTCGAGCACAAGGCCTATTTGCACCGGTCCGGTCGCACGGCGCGAGCCGGCAACGAGGGCACGGTCGTGACCCTGATGACCGACGAGCAGGTGCGCGACGTGCGTGACCTGACACGCAAGGCGGGGGTCAAGCCGACGACGACCAAGGTTGCCGCCGGCCACCCGCTGCTGCGCGAGTTGGCGCCGGGCGAGCGCACCTTCCCCGGCGGTCTGGCCCTGGCAGCGCCGCAACCCTCGGGTTCCGGCGGTGGACGCGGTCGCTCCCCACGGGGGTCAGGTCGCGGCAACGGCCGCGGCCAGGCATCGCCCGCCCGAGCGATATCGACCGGCCGAGCGACCACCACCTCCGGGTCACCCCGGGCCGGATCGTCGAGCCGCGCGTCCCAGGCGCCCAGAGGCGCAGCGGCGTTCTCCTCGGCCGCTCGGCCGGGGCGTCGCGCCGGGCGCTGAGACCCCGGCCTGAGCATCGGGCGCGCACGCGCGCCGACAGGCATCAATCCGTGGATTGATGGTCCGCAGCTCTGCCAATCAGGCCCGCACGCGCACCGACAGGCAGGTCACACAACCCTCGAGCTTCTCGAACTCGCTGATGTCGGTCGTCGTCACGGTGTAGCCGCGGCCACGCAGCAACTCGGCCGTCCGTGGGGCGCTGGCCGCCATGAGGAGATGACCCTCGCCGACGATGACGACGTGGGCTCCTCCCTCCTCGGGCATGCCCTCGTAGCGAGGGAAGGCGCCGGGCCAGTCAACGACCGGATCCCAACCGATGACGGTCTCGTCGGGCAACGCCGTGACCGCGGACTTCAGGTGCAGCGCTCGCTCGACGGTCACCGCCTGGACGGTCCAGCCGCGGTCGCGCACGTGGTCGGCGAGTTGTTGGACGCCGGCGCCATTGGTCCGGCCACCCAACCCCACGTATGCCGTGCGGCCCACCTTGAGCACGTCACCTCCGTCGAGCGTGCCCTCACCCGAGATCCGGACGGACTCCAGGCCAAGGCCACTGATGGCCTCGGCAACCCCCGCGACTTCTGGCTTGCGCTCTGCCGCACCAGGATTGGTCAGCACCGCGAGATCGTCGAACATGACGACGGCGTCCTCGACGAAGACGGCGTCGGGACAGTCTTCGGCCCCCGGGACCTCGATCGTCTCCCAACCCGCCGACCGCAGGCACGCGGCATATCCCTCCCATTGGGCGAGGGCGAGGTCGACATCGATCGGCGAGCGCTCGAGGTGTGTGACGAGACCGTCCGCGAGGCGGGGGCCGGGACGGCGGATGAGGGCGCGATTGTTCATCCGACGATTGTGCGCTGCCCGCGCGTCCACCGATGACCACTCTGCAGCCGCCGGTCGCCTACTCGCCGGTAGGGGTCTAGGTTCAGCGGCACTTTCATCGTCTCCCCAGGGGGTGCCATGCCGACCATGTCGTTGGGTGACCAGTTGAAGCGGCGCAAGCCGATCGTCTTCCAGCACAAGCACCATCAGGGCGAGGAGTTGGCACGCAACCTCTCGACCTTCCAGCTGATGATGTTCGGGGTCGGCGCCACGGTCGGCACGGGGGTCTTCTTCGTCCTCGGTGAGGCGGTCCCCAAAGCTGGTCCGGCGGTGCTCGTCTCGTTCCTCATCGCCGGCGTGGCCGCGGGCCTGAGCGCCCTGTGCTACGCCGAACTCGCCTCGGCGATCCCGGTGAGCGGGTCCACCTACTCGTACGCCTACCACGCGATGGGCGAGTTGGTCGCCGTCGTCATCGCCGGCTGTGTGCTCCTCGAATACGGCGTGGCCACCGGCGCCGTGGCCGTCGGGTGGAGTGGATACTTCAACGAACTGCTCTCGGAGACGATCGGCTGGCGGCTGCCGCAGGCGCTGTCCATCTCCCCAATCCCCGGCACCGACGGGGAACCCACCGGCGGCCTGATCAACCTGCCCGCGGTGGTGCTCGTGCTCCTCTGCATGGTCCTGCTGATCCGGGGCGCATCGGAGTCCGCGAGGGTCAACGCGATCATGGTGCTCATCAAGTTGGGCGTCCTGATCCTCTTTGCCGTCATCGGCTTCACGGCCTTCGACGCCGACCACTTCTCCAACTTCTTCGGCAAGGGTCTCGCCGGCGTCAGCGCGGCCGCGGGCACGATCTTCTTCTCGTTCATCGGTCTCGATGCCGTGGCCACGGCCGGCGAGGAGGTGAAGAACCCCCAAAAGGCCCTGCCCCGAGCCATCATCGGCGCTCTCGCCATCGTGTCGGGCATCTACCTGGCCGTCGCGGCTGCCGGCCTGGCCGCCAAGCCGGTGTCCTTCTTCGAGGACAGTGACAACGCCGAGGCGGGCCTGGCCCTGATCCTCAAGGAGATCACGGGCAACGAGTTCTGGAGCACGATCCTGTCGGCCGGCGCCGTCATCTCGATCTTCTCGGTCACCCTGGTGACGCTCTATGGGCAGACGCGAATCCTCTTCGCGATCGGTCGCGACGGCCTCATCCCGCGCAAGTTCCTCGAGGTCAGCCCGAAGACGATGACCCCAACCTTCAACACGATCGTCGTCGCCATCGTCGTCGCCCTCATCGGCGGCTTCGTCCCCTCGGACTACTTGTGGGACACCGTCTCGATCGGGACGCTGGTCGCCTTCTCGATGGTCGCCATCGGCATCATCGTCATGCGACGGACCCACCCGGACCTTGAGCGACCCTTCAAGATCCCCGGCTACCCGGTCACGCCGATCCTCACGGTCCTGGCCTGCCTCTACATTCTCTGGGGCCTGGCCGCGATCACCTGGGTGATCTTCGGGATCTGGATCGCCATCGTCCTGATGTTCTACTTCTTCTACGGCCGCCACCACGCCACGCTCAACACCTATACCGATCCTGAAGAGATCGCCGAGCCGACCGGCCGTCGACTGCGGGAGGACGAGGAATGACCTACGTCGTCGGCTACAGCCCGCACAAGGACGACGCCTGTGCCCTGTCGCTGGCCGCAAAGTTCGCCCGATCCGACAAGGACTCGGTCCATGCAGTCACTGTCGTCCCGCAGGGGTGGGAGGTGGCAGCGGGCAGCGCGACCGACGGTGACTTCACGGCGTGGGCGCAGGGCCAGGGTGAGGCCAGCGCCGAGGAGGCGCTGGCTCGATTGGGTGCCGACGCCGGGGTGCCGATCGCCGCGAGCTGGGTGACCGGCCGATCGGTCCCGGCCGCGCTGTTGGAGCAGGTCGAGGCCCTCGACGCGGACATGATCGTCGTCGGCTCGGGCGCCAACGGGGCTCCCGGCCGGGTTGCCATGACAGCAAAGACTGACCGGCTCCTGCACTCCTCCCCGGTGCCGGTGGCGATCGCCCCCCGAGGGTATGCCGCGGAGCCGGGTTCCCGGTTCACCCGGGTCACCGTCGGGTTCCGCGACGACGACGCCACGTGGCACCTGCTCCAGCGGGTGGCGGACATCTGTCGTCGCACCGGTGCCTCGCTGCGGCTGGTGACCGTCGCCCTCGACCGACCCCCGATGTTTACGGCCGCGGTCAGTGGGGCCGAGGACCTCGTGCGGGAACAGTGGCGTCGTCAGGCCTCGGCCGCCCAGGACGAAGCCGTCGAGCACCTGGTGGACGCCGGCTTCGCCCGGGACGAAGTGGAGACGGTGCTGGCCAGGGGTGCCACGTGGGTGGAGGCGCTCGACAGCGTCGAGTGGCATTCCGGGGACGTGCTCGTCGTGGGGTCCTCCTCCACACACCTGTTGACGCAGGTCTTCCTCGGGTCCAGCGCGGCCAAGATCGTGCGCGCCTCGCCTGTTCCCGTCGTCGTCGTCCCGTAAGGGCGATCCTGGCTCAGCGGAGAGCCAGAGCCGCCAGTGCGCCGTTGACGATCGAGCCCGGGGTGAGGTCGTGGATCTCGTAGAGATCATTCACGGTTCCCGACTGACCGAAGGAGTCGACGCCGAGCGACACGGCGGGCACCCCGAGGGCAGACCCGAGCCACGCCATCGCGTGGCTCGACGCGTCGTGCACGGTGACGATCGGTGCGCGCATGTCGAAGGCCGCCCGCAAGGCACCCGGGATCGACGGCGTGGTCGCCGTGCGGATGCCCTGGCGCAGCGTGCGCTGCCACGCGGCATACAGGCGGTCGAGGCTGGTCACGTCGATGACGTGCGCCGCGATGCCCTCGTCCTCCAACTCCGCTGCCGCCGCGAGTGCCTCGGGGACGACCGCGCCGGAGGCGGCGATCTGGACCGTCGGTATGCCGTCGCGCTGGCCGGCGTCGGCCAGGCGATAGGCGCCGGCGAGGACCTGGCGACGCATCGTCGCATCGCCGATGCGTGCACGGGCATCGTCGAAGGGAGCCTGGTCGAGGGGGCGCGTGGTGAGCCGGAAGTAGTAACACCCGTCCTGCGCCTGGCCGACCGCGTCGGCCCGACCGGGGTCGGCTACGTGGGCGAGTGCGTCGCACAGCAACCAGTCGAGCGCCGCGGCATATGCCGGCTCGATGAGCGTCGTGTTGGGCAACTCCAGACCGACCGAGGCCGTGATCGTCGACTGGTGCGCTCCACCTTCCGGCGCCAGCGTCACGCCCGACGGGGTGCCGGCGACCACGAAGCGAGCACCGTTGTACGCGGCATACACGAAGGCATCGAGACCACGGAGCACGAAGGGGTCGTAGAGGGTCCCCACGGGCAGGAGCGGCTGGTCGGACAGATCCCATGACAGGCCGAGCTGGCCGAGGAGCAGGAAAAGGTTCATCTCCGAAATGCCGAGCTCGATGTGTTGTCCCGCAGGGCTTTCCGTCCACTTGACGAGTGGATCAGGGCTCCAGGTCCGCTTCTCCTCAGGCGCGAAGACCCCGGTGCGGTTGATGAAGCCGGCGAGGTTGGTAGAGGTGGCGACATCGGGCGCGGTGGTCACGAGGTGCTTGCCCACCGAGTCGTCACGCGACAGGTTGACCAGGACGCGTCCGAAGGCCTCCTGCGTGGACATCGGCTTGGCCGAGCGCAATTCGGTCGACACGGGCACCGAGATCGGTGCCCGGCGGGTGGGCGCAGGTCGCTCCATGATCTGGGATCGCACGCCCACCCATTGGCCGGCCTCGGTCGTCGGATCGATGCGGTCCCACTCGGTGGCCGTCGTCAGCCCGATGCGGGTGCGCAGGTCGCTCCATGATCTGGGATCGCACGCCCACCCATTGGCCGGCCTCGGTCGTCGGATCGATGCGGTCCCACTCGGTGGCCGTCGTCAGCCCGATGCGGGTGCGCAGGTCGTCGACCTGCTCGGTCGTCAGCAGCGCCGAGTGGTTGCGGGGGTTGCCGGCGATCGGCAGGCCCCATCCCTTGACGGTGTAGGCGAAGACCACCGACGGGCGGTCCGTCACGGCGTCGCACTCGGCATAGGCGGCGAGCATGGCGTCGATGTCGTGACCACCGAGGTCGGTGACGAGGGTCGCCAGGTCTGCGTCCGGCATACCCTCGAGGAAGGTGACCACCTCGTGCGGCGCCCCCTCGAGGAAACGCTCGCGCACCGCTGCGGGCTCGAGGCCGAAGAGGGACTGGTAGCGCTCGTTGGGCATGGCGTCGATCCAGGCCTCAAGACCGGCTCCCCCGGGCCGGCCGTATGCCGCGGTGAGACGCGGCCCCCACTTGACCTCGAGCACGTGCCAGCCGGCCGCCTCGAACTGGGCCCGCCACTGGTGGATCCGGATGCCGGGCACGACCCGGTCGAGGGACTGACGGTTGAAGTCGACGATCCACATGACCTTGCCCAGGCCCTGGGTTGCGTTGTCGGACACCGCTTCCCAGATGTTGCCCTCGTCCAGTTCGGCGTCACCGAGGAGCGCGATGAAGCGACTTGCCGGTCGTGCACCGAAGTGGGCATCGACATAGCGTCGCGTCGCGGCCGCGAAGAGGGGTGCCGCGGGTCCGAGGCCCACCGAACCGGTCGAGAAGTCGACCTGGTCGGGATCCTTGGTCCGCGACGGGTAGGACTGCAGCCCGCCCTTGGCCCGCAACGTCGACAGGTAGGACTTGTCGAGTCCGCCCAGGAGGTAGTTGATGGCGTGCAGCACCGGCGAGGCGTGGGGCTTGACGCTGACCCGATCCGCTCCATCGAGGTGGGCGAACCACAGTGCCGTCATGGCCGACACCAGGGAGGCCGAACTCGCCTGGTGGCCGCCGACCTTGACCCCGTCACCGGCGCCGCGGTCGTGGTTGGCCGAGTCGACGATGCGGGTGCTCAACCAGAGCACTCGCTGTGCGATCTCGTCGAGAACCTTGGTGTCCGGGCGAGAGTGCACCCGGGTTTCGGGAGAAGTGGTCATGCCGAAGGGTCCCACAGGCGGTGATAGGCATTGACGGCCTGCTGGCCTCCGAGGTGGGCGTAGAGGACGTTGCTGTCGGCGGGGATGTCCTTGTCCTTGACCAGATCGATGAGACCAGCCAGCGACTTGCCTTCGTAGACGGGGTCGGTGATCATCGCCTCGAGTTGGGCACCCATGGCGATCGCGTTCATCGTCGACTCGACAGGGATGCCGTAGAGGTCTCCCGCCCAGCCTTCGAGCACCTGGATCTCGTCGTCGCGGATGTCGCGCCCGACCTCGATGAGCTCGGCGGTGTGGCGAGCGATGCGTGCGACCTGGTCGCGGGTCTTCTCCAAGGTGGCGGAGGCGTCGATCCCGAGAACCCGGCGCTTGACGCCGGTCAGCTCCTCGAGGGCGGCAAACCCGGCGATCATCCCGGCGTGCGTCGAGCCGGTCACGGTGCAGACGACGATGGTGTCGAAGAAGACCCCGAGGGCCTTCTCCTGATCGGCGACCTCGAACGCCCAGTTGGCGAATCCCAGTCCGCCGTACTTATGCTCGGAGGCTCCAGCCGGGATCGCATAGGGGGTGCCGCCGGACTCCTCGACTTCGCGCAGGGCGTCTTTCCACGAGTCGCGGATACCGATGTCGAAGCCGGCGGGGTCGAGGCGACTGTCCGCGCCCATCATGCGGGAGAGCAGGATGTTGCCGACCTTGTCGTTCACCGGGTCCTCCCACGGGACCCACTTCTCCTGCACGAGACGGCACTTCATGCCCAGGTGGGCGGCGACCGCGGCCACTTGGCGGGTGTGGTTGGACTGATAGCCGCCGATCGAGACCAGGGTGTCGGCGCCAGAGGCGATGGCGTCCGGGACGATGTACTCCATCTTGCGGACCTTGTTACCGCCATAGGCCAGGCCGGAGGAGACGTCCTCGCGCTTGGCCCAGACCTGGGCGCCGCGCAGGTGCTCGGAGAGGCGCCTGAGGTGGTGGACCGGGCTCGGTCCGAAGGTCAGAGGGTAGCGGTCGAACTCGTGCAACTTCATCGGTGCATTCCTTTTCGTTGCGTCCGGCACTGTGGTTGGTATGCCGTGATCTCGCCGGACATTGCGGGTCTCAGAGGGTTTCGAGCAGGGGTTGGAGGGTCTGCCACGTCTCGTGGCTGACATCCGCGGCGGCCTCGGCATCGCCGTCCTCGGCGAGGTCGACGAGGCGCTCGTGGAGAGCCAGGGAAGACCGGCCGGAGAGTGAGGAGAAGCGCAGCCGCTCGACCCGTCGCAGGACGGGAGTGAACTGGTCGAGAACAGTCGCGAGGGCCTCGTTTCCGGTGGCGCGCACGGGGATGGCGTGGAACTCATCGTCCGCGGCCAGCGCGGCATCGGGGTCCTGTCTGCGCATCGCCCGAGCGAAGGCACGGTTGGCCTCTCTCATCGCGGTCAGGTCATCGGCAGTGAGCAGCGGCACGGCTTGCTGCACGGCGAGCCGGTGCATGGCCGCGACCACGCCCTGCGCGTCGCGAATGGTGCGCACGTCGAGGGGAGCAACCGTCGTCGAGCGGCCGGGT
>Ga0209572_1001530_pt1 | contig 15105 bp, 17 predicted proteins | sample EBPBio232012_DNA_FD_185867 | JGI IMG/M metagenome (GOLD analysis project Ga0209572, IMG submission 185867) | Wastewater treatment Type I Accumulibacter community from EBPR Bioreactor in Madison, WI, USA - Reactor 1_1/23/2012_ DNA (SPAdes)... | ecosystem: Engineered > Bioreactor > EBPR >...
TTCATCGACGGGCGCTGGCTGACGCTGGAACTGGCCACCCTGGCCGCTGGCGTGGTCATGCTGTGGCTGTACCGGCTGCCGTTCATGGTGATGCCGCTGGCGGTGACGCTGTGGTACATGAGCATGGACGTGGGCAACCTGCTGATGGGCGGGCAGGGCTTCGACTGGACCTTGTCGCGCAACATCACCCTGGTGTTCGGGCTGGCCACGCTGGCCATGGCCATGTGGGTGGACGTGCGCACCCGCCGCGCACGCGAGCCAGACTGGCGGCAGGACTACGCCTTCTGGCTGTACCTCTTCGGTGCGATCATGGCCTGGTGCGGGCTGTCGCTGATGAATTCGGACTCCGAATGGGGCAAGCTGGGCTACGCGCTGATCAACGCCGCCCTGGTGCTGCTCGGGGCGGCCATTGGCCGGCGCGTGTTCACGGTGCTGGGCGCGTTGGGCGTGGCGGGGTACCTGGGCTACCTGAGCTGGCACGTGTTCAAGGGCGCGCTGCTGTTTCCCATCGCGCTGACGCTGATCGGGCTGGGCGTGATGGCCCTGGGCGTGTGGTGGCAGCGGCACGAGGCGGCGCTGCAGGCCCGCCTGGCGCGCTGGGTGCCCGAGGGGCTGCGCCCGCGCTGAGCCGCTGCCGCCCGGCGCGCCTACATCGCCTTGAACAGGTGCGCGTACAGGCGGCTGACCACCAGGCGCTCGGGGCTGCCGCGCAGGCTCAGGTGCAGCTTGCCGGCTTCGTCGCGCTGCACGCGGTCGATGGCGTCGGCGCGCACCAGGGTGGCGCGGTGGATCTGCCAGAACTGCCGAGTGTCCAGCTGGGGCAGCAAGTCCTTCAGCGGCGTGCGCAGCAGGTGCTCGCCCTCGGCGGTGACCACGCGCACGTACTTGTCGGCCGCCTGCAGGTACAGCACCTCGGTCAGCGGCACCATGCGGATGGTGGCGCCGCCCGTGCCCGGCGCGCCGACCTGCAACTGGCGCAGCGGCGCGGCGCCGCTTTCGGGGGCCGCCGCCGGCTGGATGGCGGCCAGCAACCGGCGCAACTGCTCGGCGGTGCTGGCCAGATCGGCGTCGGTGCTGGCGATGGTTTGCGCAGCTGGCTTGGCTTGTGGGGCCAGCCCAAGACGCAGTTTTTGCACGGTTTTTTGCAGGCGCGCGGGCTGCACCGGCTTGAGCAGGTAGTCCAGCGCCTGGGCCTCGAAGGCCTGCACCGCGTACTGATCGTAAGCGGTGACAAACACCAGCGCCGGAAACGGCCCATCGGCTGCGTCCCACGCGTCGGCCAGTTCGGCGGCGGCGTCCAGGCCGCTCAAGCCGGGCATGCGGATGTCGAAGAACAGCACGTCGGGCCGCCGCGCCAGCGTCTCGCGCACCGCGCTGGCGCCGTCGCCCACGCTGGCGACGACGCGCAGCTCGGGCCAGGCGCGCGCCAGCTCGGCCTGCAAGGCGGCGGCCAGCAGCGGCTCGTCCTCGGCGATCAGGGCGGTGGGGTTGGCGATGGTCATGGCCGTATCAGTGGTTCACGTCAGCGCGCAACAAAAAGGCCGCGGAGCAGGCCAGTCCAGCGGCAGCCGTGGCCGGGGTGTGCCCGGCCAGTGGCGGCGCCCCCGGACGGGGCGAGGCGCAACACGCCGAAGGCTGTGCAGCCTGGGGGCGAGCGTCATCTTTCTCGCAGCACCAACCGGTCGGCATCGATACGCACGTCGAAATGGCGCAAAAAGGACTGGCCCAGCAGGGCTTGCTCGGGCGCGTTCATGCGCAGGCCGGCGATCACGGTGGCGTCGTTGTGCACCAGCGGCCCGGCCTTGACCGGCACGCCGTGGATGCGGCGCCCTTCGCGCGAGCCATTGGCCGTGCTCAGGGTAACCGGCGTGCCCTCGGGCAGGCGCGCGACGCGGGCGATGCTTTCGCTGATGGCCACGCTGCTGGCCCCGGTGTCGACCAGGAAGTGCACCGGCACGTGGTTGACCTCGCCGGCCACGTAAAAGTGGCCGTCTGGCGCGCGCGGAATCACCAGCTCACCCCCGGCCTGGGTGTAGGGGCTGAGGGCGGCGCGCTGGCGCGCTTCCCACCAACTGAAACCGGCGTACAGCAGGCCGGCCAGCGCCAGCCAAAACGCCAGCAGCGCCAGCGTGCTGCGGCGCAAGGTGCTGGCCGTGCTGCGGAGAGGGGGCGGGGCGGACATCGGGCTTGAGTATGCCCCGGCGCTGGCGCCCCGCGCCGCTCGGGTGTTCATGGCGCGGGTGCCAGCGGCAGTTCCAGGCGCACGCGGGTGCCGGTGTCGGGGCTGGATTGCAGCGTGACTTGGCCGCGCCCGCCGTAGGCCGAGGCCACGCGCTCGCGCACCTGGGCCAGGCCGAAGCTGCCCGCGCGCGGCGGTGCGGCCGGGTCCATGCCCATGCCGCTGTCGCGCACCGTCAGCACCAGCCGGTCGCCTTCGCGCGCCGCTTCGACGGCGATCTGGCCGCCTTGCACGCGCGGCTCCAGGCCGTGCTGGATGGCGTTTTCGACCAGGGGTTGCAGCAGCAGCGGCGGCAGCGGCAGGGCCGCCAGCTCGGGCGGCAGGTGCAGCGTGTAGGCCAGGCGCGGGCCCATGCGGATGGCCATCAGCTCCAGGTAGTCGCGCAGGCGCTCGAACTCGGCCGCCAGCGGGTGCTGCGTGGCGCGCGACGAATTCAGCGTGGCGCGCAGGTAGTCGTTCATGCGGTCCACCATCTGCTGCGCCGCCGGCGGGTCGATGGCGATCAGCGCGCGCAGGTTGGCCAGGGTGTTGAACAGCATGTGCGGTTCGAGCTGGCTTTGCAGCAGGCGCAGCCGGGCCTCGGTGGCGTCGCGCTCGGCGGCGTTCTTGCTGGCCTGCAGCGCGGCGGCGTGGCCGCGCAGGTGAAAGTAGAAGCTGGCCACGCCGCCGGCGGCGATGGTGATGACCAGCCCGATCTGGTTGTCTTGCGCGGTGCGCGGGCTGGCGTCGTAAACAAGGGCGCTCAGCGCATCGCCGGTCAGGTAGCCGCAGGCGATGCCGGCGGACGCCAGCAGCACGCCGCGCCAGCCCTTGGGCCAGCCGTGGCCGCCGTCCACGCCGGGGTGGCAGTGGCGCGCGGGGAAGGCGTAGCGACCGAACTCGATGACCGCCCAGGTCGGCAAGCCAATGAACAGCGACTGCGCCCATTGCGCCCAGTAGCTGTGGCGCGGCCAGATGGTCGTGGTCAGCACCGCCACGAGGGCGCAGAACACCACCACCTGCAGCATGTGGCGCAACGCGTCGGCACCGTCCTTGCGGAGATAATTTACTCTCGAAACCATAGCATGTGTGGCAATGTGGACGCCGGCAGGTGGCCTATTTTGATCCGAAAGCGAGGCGGCGCGCCTTCAGGGCGCCAGGCGCTCTAGGAAGAACTGGACGATGCACGCGTGCACCGCCGCCACCTGCTCGGGCGGCAGGGGCTCGCCCAGCAGGCGGTCCAGCGGCGGCGGCGGGGTGGGCACGGCGACGACAAAGCCGGCCTCGGCCAGGCGCTGTGCGCGGGGCAGGGGGGTGATCGGGCGCATGCGGGGGTTCAACTCCTATCAGGCGCCGCGGGCGCTTCAGTTGGCGCCTTGCGCCTGCGCCCGCTGGTAGGCCGGGCGCGCGTGAATGCGGGCCAGCCAGTCGGCGAGGCGCGGGTGCTCGGTGGCGTTCAGGCCGGCGCGCGACTGCGCGGCTTCGATGGGAAAGCTGAGCTGCACGTCGGCGGCGCTGAAGTCCGGGCCGGCAAACCAGTCGCGCCGGGCCAGCTCGGATTCCATGTAGGCCAGGTGCAGCTTGAGCTGCGGGCCGACAAAGCTGTCCATGGTCTTCTGGGCGATGCCGCGCGCGATGGGCTTGGCAAAAAAAGGCATCGGCGCGCTGGCGATGCGGTCGAACACCAGCTTGAGCAGCAGCGGCGGCATGGCCGAGCCCTCGGCGTAGTGCAGCCAGTAGCGGTAGCGCGCGAATTCGGGCGTGCCGGCCGGCGGCGACAGGCGACCGGCGCCAAAGCGCTCGACCAGGGTCTCGACGATGGCGCCCGACTCGGCCAGCGCCTGGCCGTCGTCCAGCACCACCACCGGCGACTTGCCCAGCGGGTGGATCTTCTTGAGGGCCGGTGGCGCCAGCATCGTCTGCGGGTCGCGCTGGTAGCGCACCACTTCGTAGGGCTGGCCCAGCTCTTCGAGCAGCCACAGGATGCGCTGCGAGCGCGAGGCGTTGAGGTGGTGGACGGTGATCATGGGTACGGTGGGGTGGTGGATGGCGTGGAGCTTATCCGCAGGGGGGCCGGCCTGCTCACCGCAGGGCCAGCGCCAGGCTGGCACACAGAAACCACAGCGGCACGCCAATAAGAAACACCCGCTCGGCCAGACCGAACCCGCCGCGCAGCGGGCGCAGGACCAGGCACGCCACCAGCGCCGTCAGGCCGGCGGCGCAGACCCAGCGCAGTGCGCCCAGCGCCGTGGCCCAGCCGCCGCCCAGCGCGGCGGCCAGCAGCGGCGTGGCGTTGTCGATCACGGTGTAGACCAGGGCGAACGAGGCCACGGCACACAGCAGGTGCAAGCGCCCGGCGCGGGTGCGCGGCGCGCCTTCCAGGTCGGTGGGGAACACGGCGACCAGTCCGCGCGCCAGCACCGAGGCGGCCAGGCACCCCACGATCCAGTCCGGCAATCCGGCCTGCGCCAGGGCCCAGGCCAGCAGCAGCCCGCCCACGCCGCCCACCACGCCGTTGGCCTGAAACCAGGGGCGCGAGGCGGACACGGCGCCGTAGTCGCTGACCGGGTCGCGCCACAGGTCGTGCGCCGGAAAACGCAGGTGCAGCCAGGCCATCAGCGCCAGGCTGGTGGCGTAGCAGGCGGCGGCCAGGGCGGCGGGCAGGGTCATGGGGGAGGTCATTGGAGGGGCCTTGCGTGTGTTGGGTGGCGGTTCAGCGCGGTGCCCGGGCGCGGGCCTGCAGCCGCGCCAGCTCGCGCGCTTCCATGCGTTCGCGCAGGGTGCTGGCCGGCCCAAACAGCCACACGCTGGCGCCGTGCAGCGCCAGGCCCAGACCCCAGCCCAGCAGCGGGCCCAGGAACCAGTCGCGGCCCTGGTGCACGGCCAGGGCCATCAGCCCAGCGTTGACCAGCAGGTACACCAAGGCGTGGCCGTACCAGCCCAGCTTGGCCTGGGCGCGCCGGCGCGCCAGGCGCTGCAATGCAGGGACGGTGGACTCGGCGGAGGGAAAAGAGGTGGTCATGGTGTTTCCTTGGGTGAAATGCGCGGGCGCTGGGGCCGCTTCAGAGCAGCCCCAGCCACTGGCCCCAGAGCAGCTGCCCAAGCAGCCGGCCGGGCAGCAGGGTGAAGGCCCCGGCCACCAGGCAGGCGCCGATGTACAGGCCCTGCATGGCCTGGCGGTGCGCGGCGATGCGTCCGCGCCGCAGGGCGGCGAAGGCCAGCCACAACTGGCCGAAGGTGAGCAGCACCAGCAGGTGGATGAGGCCCAGGCCGGCGAACAGCGGCAGCACCGTGGCGCGGATGAACAGCGCGCTGAAGGCGGCGCCGACCATGCAGACGACCCAGGCGTAGCCGGCGGTGCGGTGCCAGCGCGGGCGCTGCACACGGCCCAGGCGCGCCCACAGCGCCACCGGGCCCAAGGCCAGCGCGCCCAGGGCGAAGCTGGTGTGCAGGGCGATCAGCGGAGTCCAGTGCATGGTGATCTTCCTGGGCAGGGAGAGGTCAGACCGTCTGGCGCGCCAGGCGCAGCACACGCAGGCCGCGGGCGGCGAACAGCCCCGACAGCAGGCCGTAGAGCGCGGTCACGGCGAAGGCAAAGCCGGCATCGAGGGCCAGCCTGGGCTCCATCGCCAGTTGCACGCCAACGCCGTACTTCATCAGGAACACCGCCAGGATCAGCAGCATCGGCACCCCGCTGCCGGGCAGCTGAAAGCGCCGCGTGGCGGCGTCGTATCGGGTGCCGGCGGGCGGGCGCAGCTGGGCGCCCAGCGCCAGCGCGGCGCCGTAGCCCGCGGCCCACAGGGCCAGCAATTCGACCAGCCGGCCGCTGGCGCCAAAGGCCGACTGCACGCCCCACAGCGCCAGCCCGGCCATGACCAGCGGCATCGCCAGCAGGCGGCCCAGGGGCAGGGCGCGCGGGCGCAGGGCCGAGGCGCCCAGCGTCAGCAGCGCGGCCAGCACGCCGCCCACCCACAGCGGCGTGTGGTGCACGATGTCGACAATGGCTTCGGGGTGGTCGGCCAGCAGTTGGGTCAGCAGCATGGTGGGGTCCTTGGTTGGCAGGTGGGTGATCGATGGCCCGATGGTCCGCGCCGCCGCCCGCCCGTGCGAGCGCCTTGCGACGAAATGCGGCAGTCCGGCGCCAGATGCGGCTGGGTGGGACGAAATGCCCAGATGTCCCGTCGGTGAACCCCGCGAGCGGCCCCTGGCCGACATAATGGTCTGCATGAGCCGCTTGCCCGACGTTCAGCGCCGGCCTCTGTTGGGGGCCGCACTGGCGCTGGCCGTGGCGGCCCCGGCCGCCGCGCTGGCGCAGGACGGTGCGCCCGCGCGGGCGCTGCGGGCGGCGGCGCGGGCCGGCGATCTGGCGGCCGTGCGCGCCGCGCTGGAGCAGGGCGCGCCTATCGAGTCGCGCGACGCCGACGGCCGCTCCCCCTTGCTGCTGGCCACCCACGGCAATCACCTGCCGGTGGTGCTGCTGTTGATCGAGCGCGGCGCCGACGTCAATGCCCAGGACAAGCAACGCGACAGCGCCTTCCTGCTGGCCGGCGCGCGCGGCTACACCGAGATCGTGCGCGCCACGCTGCGCGCCGGGGCCAACCTGGCCAGCACCAACCGCTATGGCGGCACGGCGCTGATCCCGGCCTGCCACCACGGCCACCTGGAGACGGTGCGCCTGCTGCTGACCACCTCCATCGACGTGGACCACGTCAACCACCTGGGCTGGACGGCGCTGCTGGAGGCCGTGATCCTGGGCGACGGCGGCCCCACCCATCAGCAGATCGTGCGCCTGCTGCTGGGCCGCAAAGCCCAGCCCAACCTGGCCGACCGCGAGGGCGTCACGCCGCTGCGGCATGCCGAGCGGCAGGGCTACAAGGCCATGGCCGAGCTGCTGCGGGCGGCCGGTGGGGAATAGCACCCCCCGAAGCGCCTGACGGCGCCTCCCCCCAGGGGGCGAGCCGGCCGCTTCGGAGCGGCCGTGCGCGGCGGCTCCTGGCACGGCCTGCTTTGCGGCCGTTGGATGATTTATTGGCCAGATGTCGGCGTGGGTAAATCGTTTATTGCTATTATAAAAATAGCAATTTTCGAGATTAGGTGGGTTTAGCGTGGCGGCTTTCTTGCCGTTGCGCCACGGTTCGTCGGCTAAGCGTGGGTAAATTTGGTGGGTGGTGGCCAAATTAGAATCGGCGCCGACAGCTACAAAACCCGTAGCGCACTGACATTGAGCCTGAGGCTGAAAGGTTTTTGCTTGGACACCGTTTTGCTGGTCAAGGCCGCGATCATGGGCATCGTGGAGGGGCTGACCGAATTTCTGCCGATTTCATCCACCGGGCACCTCATCCTGGCCGGCAGCCTGCTGGGCATTCATGACGACAAGGCGAAGGTGTTCGACATCGCCATCCAGACCGGCGCCATCCTGGCCGTGGTCATCGTCTACTGGCAAAAAATCCGCGACACGCTGGTGGCGCTGCCTTCCAGCCGGCAGGCGCAGCGCTTTGCCACCAATGTGCTGATTGGCTTTGCGCCCGCCGTGGTGCTGGGCCTGCTGGCCGGCAAGGCCATCAAGGCGCATCTGTTCACGCCGCAGGTGGTGGCCACCACCTTCATCCTGGGCGCTTTTGTCATTTTGTGGGCCGAGCGGCGCCCGGCCAGCGCGGTGCGCGTGCAGTCGGTGGACGACATGACGCCGCTGGACGCGCTGAAAGTGGGCCTGGTGCAGTGCGCCGCCATGATCCCCGGCACCAGCCGATCCGGCGCCACCATCATCGGCGGCATGCTGATGGGGCTGTCGCGCAAGGCGGCGACGGATTTCTCCTTCTTCCTGGCCATTCCCACGCTGATTGGCGCGGGGGTGTACTCGCTCTACAAAGAGCGCGCGCTGCTCAGCTGGGCCGACCTGCCCATGTTCGGCGTCGGCCTGCTGTTTTCCTTCATCAGCGCCTGGATCTGCGTGCGCTGGCTGCTGCGCTACATCGCCAGCCACGACTTCGTGCCCTTTGCGTGGTACCGCATCGCCTTCGGGCTGATCGTGCTGGGCACTTGGTGGATGGGGTGGGTGGGTTGGAGCGAATAGACCGTTGCCTGGCGCCCAGGGCTTGCCGCTGAGCGTGGCCCGCCAAGGCGCGCCCCAGAGCGGGCGCCAAGCCCAATTTAAGCTCTTAAATTAATAGCTTCTCAGGCATTCTGCGCGCCGGCAAACGCCCAAAAAACAGCTCAAACGGCGGGGCCATCAGACCCCCCGAGGTCTCCGGTTCAAACCCGCAGTGCCCATTCCTCCGCCTGCTCCTCGCGCGCCATGCGTTCGGCGGCTTCGGGGCGCACGGTGCGGTAGGGCGGGTGTTCGGCCTCGATCACCTCGATGATGGCGGCCACCATCTCGGCCGGGTCGGCCTGGCGCTTGAGTTCACGCTTGGGCCAGGGCGCGACGCTGCGCTCGGCCTGGCCCCACCACTGGTCCGCGCTTTCCATGCCGGTGTCGTTGAAGCCGGTGCGAAAAGCGCCGGGGTTGACCGTGACGACCTGCACCCCGTAGGGCTTCAACTCCTCGCGCAGCGCCGAGCAGATGCCTTCCACGGCGTGCTTGGAGGCCGCGTAGGCGCCGTCGAATGGCACCTTCACCAGCCCCGCCACCGACGATACCCACACAATACGCCCGGCGCCGCGCCGCACCATCTGCTGGGCAAAGCCCTGGGCCACGGCCAGGGCGGCGAAGACGTTGACCTCGAACACCTCGCGCACCACGGGCAGGGGAATCTCGGTCATGGGCCCCGATTCCATGACGCCGGCGTTGTTCAGCAGCACGTCGGGTTGGTAGCTCAGGGCGTGGGCGCGGTCGATCTCGCGCGTGACGTCGAACTTGATCACCTCCAGCGCCACGCCGGCCTCGGCGGCGGCCTGGCGCAGCTCGGTCACTTGTGGCCAGATGTGGCAGCCGGCGATGACACGGTGCCCGCGCGCGGCCAGCCCCAGGGCCACGCCCTTGCCAAAGCCACTGCCGGCGCCAGTGATGAGAACGGTTTGAGAGGGCATGGTCTTCCTGGTGGGCTGGGCGGCCATTGTGCGCCGCCTCCCTACAATACCGGCCGATAGGGGCTTGGCCGCGCGCCATGTGCCCGGAATTCTCTTTTTTCCAGCCCGCATGCACTACCTTTCCACCCGTGGCGACGCCACGCCGCGCCGTTTCTCCGACATCCTGCTCGAAGGCTTGGCGCCCGATGGCGGCCTGTACCTGCCCGAGCGTTACCCGCGCGTGGACACGGCCACGCTCGGCCGCTGGCGGCAGATTCTGGCTACTCAAGGCTATGCCGGGCTGGCGTTTGAAATTTTGTCGCTGTACATCGACGACATTCCGCCCGCCGACCTGAAGGCCATCTGCCAGAAAACCTACACCGCCGAGGTGTTTGGCACGCCCGAGATCGTGCCGCTGAAAAAACTGAAGGACGGTTTTTACCTGCAAGCGTTGTCCAACGGCCCCACGCTGGCCTTCAAGGACATGGCCATGCAGCTCTTGGGCAACCTGTTCGAGTACGAGCTGGCGCGCCGTGGCGAGCAGCTGAATATCCTGGGCGCCACCAGCGGCGACACCGGAAGCGCGGCCGAGTACGCCATGCGCGGCAAGCAGGGCATCCGCGTGTTCATGCTCAGCCCGCACGGGCGCATGAGCCAGTTTCAGCAGGCGCAGATGTTCAGCCTGCAAGACGCCAACATCCACAACCTTGCCGTCGAAGGCGTGTTCGACGACTGCCAGGACATCGTCAAGGCGGTCAGCAACGACCTGGCGTTCAAGCGCAAGTACAAGATCGGCACCGTCAACTCCATCAACTGGGCGCGGCTGCTGGCGCAGGTGGTGTACTACTTCGCGGGCTATTTTTACGCCACCCAGAACGACCAGGAGCAGGTCGATTTCACCGTCCCCAGCGGCAACTTTGGCAACGTCTGCGCCGGCCACGTGGCGCGGCAGATGGGTCTGCCGATCGGCCAGCTGGTGGTGGCCACGAATGAAAACGACGTGCTGGACGAGTTCTTTCGCACCGGCGTGTACCGCGTGCGCGGCAGCGCCGACACGCACGAGACGTCCAGCCCGTCGATGGACATCAGCAAGGCCAGTAATTTCGAGCGTTTCATCTTCGACCTGCTGGGCCGCGACGGCGAGCGCAGCCGCGTGCTGTTCGCCGATGCCCTGACGCGCGAAGGGCGCTTTGACCTGCACGCCGACCCGGTGTTTGCCGAGGCCCGCGCACGCTACGGCTTCGTCAGCGGCAAAAGCAGCCACGCCGACCGCCTGGCCACCATCCGCCAGGTGTTTGCCGAGCAGGGCGTGATGATCGACACCCACACCGCCGACGGCGTGAAGGTGGCGCGCGAGCACCTGCGCGCCGGCGTGCCCATGCTCGTGCTGGAGACCGCGCTGCCGATCAAGTTTGCCGCCACGATTCGCGAGGCGCTGGGGCGCGATCCGGACCGGCCGGCCAAGTTCGACGGCATCGAGCAGTTGCCGCGCCGCGTCTTGGTGCTGCCGGCCGACGGTGCCCGCGTGAAGGCGCTGATCGAGCAGGAATGTGCCTAAAACCGATGCAGGCCGGCGTGGATATTTCCTGATTAGCTATGATTTTTGAAGTTTTTGCACCGAGGTTGATGTGAAAGTCGTGGGTTTCGCCGGCTATTCCGGCTCTGGCAAGACGCATCTGGTCGAGCGCCTGATCCCGGCCTTGAAGGCGCGCGGCCAGCGCGTGTCGGTGGTCAAGCACGCGCACCATCGGTTCGACATCGACCACCCGGGCAAGGACACCTTCCGCCACCGCGAGGCCGGCGCCTTCGAGGTGGTGGTGGCCTCGCGCCAGCGCCTGGCGCTGATGCGCGAGTTCGAGCGCGAGGCCCAGCTCACCGTGCACCACCTGATCGCCGAGCTGTACACCGGCGTCGACTGGGTGCTGGTGGAAGGCTTCAAGGACAGCGATCTGCTCAAGATCGAGGTCTGGCGCGCCGAGACCGGCAAGCCGGTGCGCTACCCCGAGGACGATTTCGTCACCGCCATCGCCACCGATTCGCCCGGTGCGCTGCCCGCGCCCACCCAGCGCCCGGTGCTGGATCTGAACGACGCCGAGGCCATCGCCGACTGGCTGCTGGCCGACGGCGAGCGCTTCGACTACGACACCAAGCTGTACCTGCCCCACGATGTCTGACACCCCCCGCCGTCCCCCCTTGATGCCGCTGGACGAGGCGCTGGAGCGCCTGCTGGCCCAGGCCCGGCCGCTGCCGGAGCGGGAGCAGGTGTCCACCTTCGACGCCGACGGCCGCGTGCTGGCGCGCGCCGTGGTCTCTGGCCTGCAGGTGCCCCCGCACGACAACTCGTCGATGGACGGCTACGCCGTGCGCGCCGCCGACGTGGCCACGCCCGGCGCCGAGCTGCCGGTGTCGCAGCGCATCGCCGCCGGCCAGGTCGGCCAGCCGCTGGCGCCCGGCAGCGCCGCGCGCATCTTCACCGGCGCGCCCATGCCGGCGGGTGCCGACGCGGTGGTGATGCAGGAAGACACCGAGGCGCTGGACGGCGGCGCGCGCGTGCGCATCGCCGCCCAGCCGGCCTCGGGCCAGTGGGTGCGCGCCGCCGGCGAGGACGTGACGCGCGGCGCCGTGGTGCTGCGCCCGGGCGAGCGCCTGTCGCCGGCCAGCCTGGGCCTGGCCGCCGGCATCGGCCTGGCCGAGCTGACGGTGGCACGCCGGCCGCGCGTGGCCTTGTTTTCCACCGGCGACGAACTGGTCATGCCCGGTGCCGTGCCGCCCGACAACATGCCGCCGGGCGCCATCTACAACAGCAACCGCTTCTTTCTGCGCGCGCTGCTGCGGCGCCTGGGCTGCGAGGTGGCCGATCTCGGCATCGTGCCCGACGACCGCGCCGCCACGATGGCCGCGCTGCGCTCGGCGGCCCAGGACAACGACCTGATCTTGACCAGCGGCGGTGTGTCGGTGGGCGAGGAAGACCACGTCAAACCGGCCGTCGAGCAACTGGGTCAGCTCGATTTGTGGCAGATCGCCATGAAACCCGGCAAGCCCTTCGCCTACGGCCAGGTGCGGCGCACCGGCGAGGGCGGGGCGGCGCATTTCATGGGGCTGCCGGGCAACCCGGTGTCGAGCTTCGTCACCTTCTTGCTGCTGGTGCGGCCGTTTTTGCTGAAGTTGCAGGGCGCCACTCAAATCGCTATGCCTTCGATAGCTATTCGGGCAGATTTCACGCTGGCCAAGGCCGATAAACGCCGAGAATTTTTGCGTGCGCGGCGCAACGCCCAGGACGGGCTGGAGCTGTTCGCCAACCAAAGTTCGGGCGTGCTCACCTCGGTGCACTGGGCCGATGGCCTGATCGACAACCCGGCCGGCAGCACCATCGCCCAGGGCGATCTGGTGCGCTTCATTCCGCTGGCGGAGCTGCTGGCATGAAGCAGGTCACCGTGCGCTACTTCGCCTCCATCCGCGAGGCCGTGGGCCAAGGCAGCGAACCGCTGCGGACCGAGGCCGCCACCCTGGGCGCGTTGCGTGACGAATTGATTGCACGCGGCGGCGCCTACGCCGAAGCCCTGGCCCGTGGCAAGGCCGTGCGCCTGGCCCTGAATCAGGACATGCAGGCCGAGGACGCCGCCTTGCCCGACGGCGCCGAAGTGGCGTTCTTTCCACCGGTCACGGGCGGTTGAGCGCCGCCGCGTCCAGCGCCGCCAGGCGGTCGGCCACGCGCTGCGCGGCTGGCGCGCTGCCCGCCGTCATGGGGGCGCGCAGATCGGGCGCCATGTCGCCTTGCCGCGCCAAGTGCGCTTTGATGAGCGCGGGGTTGGGTTCGGCAAACACCGCTGCGACCAGGGGCGCCAGCAGCCGCCACCGGGCGCGCGCCGGCGCCAGTCGCTCGGCGCGCAGGTCGGCCAGCAACTGCACGAAGTGCGCCGTGGCCAGGTGCGCCGTGGCCGCGATGGCGCCGACGCCGCCCGCGGCCAGGGTGTCGAACACCTGGGCATCTTCGCCGGCCAGCACCTGCAGGCTGCCATCCGTCAACAGCGCTTCGGTCTTGCGGGCATCGCCGCCGCAGTCCTTGATGGCGCGGATGTTGGGGTGCTCGCCCAGGCGGCGCAGCGTGTCCAGCGTGAGTACGGCGCCGGTGCGGTAGGGAATGTCGTAGACGATCACCGGCGCGCGGGCCGTGTCGGCCAGGGCGGTGAACCAGTGCAGCAGCCCGGCCTGCGCGGGGCGGATGTAGTGCGGCGCCGGCACCAGCCAGCCGTGCAGGGGCAAGCTGGCCAGCTCGCGCACCCAGGCCTGCGTGTGCGGCAGGTGGTAGCCCGACACCCCCATCACCACCGGCAGCGGGCCGGCGGTCTGCAGCACGGTGTCCAGCACGGCGCGCTGCTCGGCTTTGTCCAGCGCCGCGGCCTCGCCGGTGGAGCCGCAAGCGACAAAGCCGGTGACGCCGGCCGCGCGCAGCCGCGCCACCAGGCGCGTGAGCGCCGCGTGGTCCACGGCGGTGCCGCGAAACGGGGTGATCAGCGGGATCCACAAACCGCTGAAATCGGGGGCTGAAGACATGGCACTTCCTTTCAAATCAAAACACGACCGGTTCGATGAACCGACCTCGCGTGAGGAAAGAAAGTGGGAGAAGGGCGCCGAGCATGCCCAACCCGCAGGTTCCATCGCTCATCCGAGGACGGAACCCAACAGCTCCGGTCAGATGAGCTGGGGTTTTTGGGGTTTCTGGGCCGACGTAGGGCACGCGCTGCGTGCGGCACCCGGCGCGCGCGTCACCAGCCGCTGCGCAGCGCGGCGGTGGTGGGGGGCGGGCAGGGGGTGCAAGGGCATGTGCGGCAGCTTAGCACGGGGGGGGGCGGTCGGGCGAAAAGGGGGAAAGCCCGATTTTTACAGATCAAGGCCTTTTCGGTCGCGGTGTGGCCGCGGGCTCAGACAGGCCTCGAAGCAGGCAAAGAAGCGGTACATAGCCACAAAGCCGTCATCTGACGATGTGCGGAACCCATGGCATGGCACAGCTCCTTGCGCGAGCTATAGTGTTTGGAATGCATGCGCTCGCCGGACTGAGCCAGTCACCGTGTTGCGCGCAGCATAGGAGGGCTGCGGGTTTCATGGCCGAATTTGGTGCTGCGATGACACACAACTCATGTGCTGCAGAACTGGGCTGCAAGCCTCCCTCGGCTCTGTCGCCGAGCCAATTTGGATCGCAAGAGTCTGAGATGGCCTGCCGCTGGGTGCTGTCTACACGATGTTAGACCGCATGCACCAATGTCCTCACTGTTACGCCTCTGGCCTGCGTGATCTGGCCGTCCGCTGGTCGTGCCGCGAGATGCCGGCTAAGTGCGAGCAATGCGGCAGGCTGTCGCACGTCTTGGCGAGCACCTCCAATGGAATCGCCAGTGTGGGGGTGGTACTTGCAGCGCTTTCTGTCGTTGCGGGAATGACGCTGGAGTCCTGGCTTCCTGGAATCGCCGGGATCGGCTTGGTGTGGGCACACAACGTCTGGGCGTGGCGTGGAGTGGAGCTTTTCCCGATATCGGAGGAGGCCGCGCGGACAGCCGCGCGAGTTAGCTGGTGGCTGCTCGCCGTTGGCGCGTTGCTGAAGCTGCTGTCGTCATGAGTACTCCTCTGGCGCGATCCCGCGCGGCCCACCAGGTCGCTCGACGCGGACGCGCCCTGGTAAAACGCCGCAAGCCGTGCGCGGGAGCAACCGTCTCGCCGCTGTCGAACGTGCTCAAACCCCAAGCCAGGGCTGTTCGTGCTAGTCCATTGAATCATTGAAATTGGCTGCATTGATCCCAGGTATTCGGGCATGCAAAGAACCATGTTGACGATCGAACAACGCGCCGTGTTGGATGCCGTGATGCGCAAGCGTCACGGCAACGCGG
>Ga0209572_1001532_pt1 | contig 15093 bp, 13 predicted proteins | sample EBPBio232012_DNA_FD_185867 | JGI IMG/M metagenome (GOLD analysis project Ga0209572, IMG submission 185867) | Wastewater treatment Type I Accumulibacter community from EBPR Bioreactor in Madison, WI, USA - Reactor 1_1/23/2012_ DNA (SPAdes)... | ecosystem: Engineered > Bioreactor > EBPR >...
ACTAAAATTTATTAAAACAAGAATTTGGTAATGTAATTAAATCAATCTTTGAAAATTATTAAATAGAAAAGCGAAGGTTGTTAATCTTCGCTTTTTTTATTTATAAAAAGTTTACACTTAAAATCAACTTTAATTCAAATAGCAAACTTATGTTGGAGGTAAAACACAATAGCAACGAGTAGTACCATCTGCTTTTTTAACACATTTTAATTTCATTCCTCTACTTTCGCAATATTCTTTTGTTATTATTCCATTTGTAGAAGTTGTAATTCTCAATCCTTCAATAGTTACATTTTCCTCTTTTGCCTCTTTGATTAGTGCATTTAATGCTTTTGTCAAATTTAATTGATTGTTTTTATTAGATTTTGCCATGATTTAATTTTTTAGTTAGCATATAATGTTATGGTATCCTTTTTTATAGTACCCTGTTCATTAATTGATGAAGTGATAGCATAGAGAATTCCCGAATAATTGTTGTTACCTAAAGTGAAATTATTAATAATTTTCCCTGTTGCGTCAGTTTTGTTTTTGTAATTTGTAAAGATGCCAATAGTGTTTCCTAAATTATCTTTTACTTCAGTTTCAGCTAAAGAGTTTAATGTCACTATTCCATTATCTCTTGTTAGCTCAGAGGTCAACTGAATCGTTGAAAAACTATTAGAGTTTACTGTGAGGGCAGAAGAGAAAATATTTAAATTATCAAAAAAAGCTTTTTTGAATACTATTGTGGTTGTTTTTGAAGTTTCTATACCTCCAATTTTTATTACTGCTTTAATATTCAAAGATTCATTCTTATTGTGTTTTACATAAACATCACATATTTTTTTTAAAACACCATTTTCTTGAACTAATCTGATAGGTTCTGTTAAATGCTCTTCAGTATCTTTATAAATGTAAAAATCTACTTTTCCATCGTCTTCAGTATTGAAATTTTCAGGGAACTCAGCTACAAGTTTTATTTTATCAAAGTTATCTGCATAAGCGTTATCATTTTCAACTTTTAATGTCATGATATTTGAGTAATCTGTCAAAATTTCTTCTTGACTTTTTTCGCATGATACAATCAGTAATCCAATTGTAATAAGTAAATATGTTTTTTTCATAATATTTGTTTTAAATTATAGTTTTAATGCTGGAACTAATTGACTTAACCATTTTCTTATTTCAAAGTCAATGGATAGTCCTACGTAAGGTTGAATAGCAAATGATTTTGATCCTGTTATAGGGTCCAAACTTTTATACAAAACGCCACCAAAGTTTATTCTATAGCTGTGATTAAATATTTTATATCCAAGGCCTAACAAAAGAGAGTTTTCTTTGAATAAATCTTCTCTTTTTTTGTTTTCGGCTAATTTATTAATAGTTATTCCTGTATGAATTGACAATCGTTGCCAAAGTGATAATGTAGAGATTTGCATCGGAATATTTTTATTAACTGGAGATAAAGAAATATTTACACCAACAAATGGACTACCACCATTAAAATTATTCTTTTCACTTACATAAATAATATAACCAAAATCTGGGACAATAACTCTTTCATAAGCGGTTTTGAAACTCTCCGCAAAAGTTGAAAACGACTTGTAGCCATTGTGAATTTGTGCGTCTATATTTTTCAATGTATTCGGTAAGTCATCACCACCGGTATAAGATTTTTTTTCTTCTTCAATTTTTTCATTAAAAAATTTAATGTAATTAGTTGAAATGAATGAATTATTTTCAAAATAACTTTTAAAGTATTTTTCGTAAAGAGAATGAAAACTTATGTAATCATAATAAGAACCAACAGTTTGTTCAAACATGTCAATATCTGTTTCACTTATGTTTTCTAAATTCAATCCTTTAACAAATTTTGCATAGACAACAACTTTATCCACATCAATATTTGGGTTATTAATTTTTAAGTTTTTAAAAAATTGTTTAGTTTTTGTCAAGAGGTCAGTTTTAGTTTGCTGATTAAGTGTACCAGTTAAATTAATACCTTCAATAATTTTAAAATATTCTTTGATTTCTCTTTTGTTTGGACGATACGTTAGTAGGTAGGGATCATATTTAATACTTACATTTCTAAATGATTTCATCCAATTTTTATCGCTAGTTTCCCAATTCAAATCATCCTCATGCAACATTTTCATAACGGCATATAAATTATCGTTTCCAAAGTATTCATATTTTATCCTATAAAAGGCATTTGGTTTTAATGGTGGAATAACTAACTTGTATTTAATGCCAGTTATTGAGGTTATTTTTATATCTCTTGAATCTATCCAATTGTTTTCATCTGTATCATTGGTAAGATAATAACTTTTATAATAATTGCTTTTCAATTTTTGTAGAGATATTTTACTAACAAGGGAATTAGCATTTGGAATATCAATCTCATGTTCAAATTGTTTTCCAAAATCCATTGTGGTTATTTGAGCACTAATAGTATTAATCACTAATATTAGAAACAATAATAAAATAGTTTTAATTTTCATAATTATATATTTAAAGTTTAAACAAACTTAATAAGAAAAGAGAAAACAAAAATCCCTACAAATAGGTATTTTTCAAAAAAAAACGCTCAACCATATCAGATCGAGCGTTTTAAACTTTGTTGTGCTGTTAAACCAATTGCTAGTACTCTAGCAATAAGTCTTGTTTAAATAGTTACTAAGGCTAACTAATCTTAACCAAGTTTAAGACATTAAAAGCACCGTTGTTCAGCATGTACTTCACACCATTTACCTCTTGAAAAAATTCAATCAGCAACACGTGAAACCCAGTTCCTGTTACTGTGGGAACAGCAATAGGAGTAAGCTCTGGAGCAATAGCACCAGGTACAAGTGGGTAAACCGTCTCAGCACTTTGTGTCAACTCATAAACTTCAGTAGCAAAATCCAATTTTAAAAAACCAGCTTGCAAACTAAAATGAGTAGCACCTTCAGCAGAACGCAATTGCTGTAAAGGATCAAAACTAGAAATACTAATCGCTCCTGTCAATGCATCAACAGTTACAATAGCATTCAATACACTTCCCATTGTGGCACGCGCATTAAAATCAAATCCCTCAAGCATCGGTGTAGCAGTAGCATTGGCCATTCCAACGGCTACGTTGCGTTCACCACGCACACTCACACTGTCCAGATTCTTAATCTGTCCCATAACCTTCACAAGCCTACTCGTCAGTTTACTGTCTTTCGCTTTAAACAACATTGGTCCTAATGCAGAACGCAACAATTTTCCCGAACCGGCAATACTGCCAAACTCCGTTCCGTTTTCTCGTGTACGAGCAAACGCTGGGTCGTTCATGATTCGATTTTTGCTAACACCACCTTTGGTGCGCACAAAGTAACCATCGGTTCCTTTGTAGAAGGTAAGGTCATCTAATGTCCCTTCAACCTTAATCAAGCTTTTTAACTTTGCCATGATTTCAATATTTTGAATTAATAATGACACAAAGGTAGAGGGCATCCTATCAGGCACTTGTCAAACTTGCCGAATCAGGATAATAGTTGCTTACATTTCCTATAATTAATAAATAAAATCTGTTTTTACCAAAAGAAGTATATAATTGCCATTTTTGCCGAATAAGGCAATTAAAAAGCTAATAATGAAGTAATTATAAAATCTGCTTACTTAGGTAATTACTACTCAATAAGGGCAAAAAAATAGGGTGGAGTGTATGGCTTATATATGCCGAGTGTATCAATAGTGTATGCCGAGTGTATGCCAGAAGTATATAAGAGGTATGGATGAGGTATCTAAGAAGTAGTAAAATTAAAAATCAATAAAGAAGATTTTTAACAAATAACTTTTTTTAAAAAACTTCAAAAAAAGGCAAAAATTGTTCAAAAACGACGTGATTTGAGGCAAAAGTGGAAGAAAATCACTCAAAATGTCAATAAAATGCTTAAATTGTTAAAAACTAAAATTGACTTTAAATCTGTTTTATATTAAGTTTGTATTGTTCAATTGTTAAAATTGAATAAACACATGATAATCAAATTTACGTCAACTAAAACAAATATTTATGAAAAAATTGATCCAAAACACGAGCCACAGAAAGAGTATAAACCATGTCCAGAAAATTATTAAGAATTTGCATAACGACTAATGACATTGCAAAAATAGAAGAATGCTCACCAAGAACCGCATCCCAAAAGATGAACGACATGCGTGTCTATTTCGGTAAATTGGAAAAGCGATTCAAAATCACCTTTAAAGAATATGCAGAATACTCTCGCATACCACTAGACGACTTAGAACCTTTCCGTCTTATCTCTAGTTACACAGCTGCATAATACCATATCAATTTCTATACAAGCCAATAAAAAAGTATAAAACTTCTTTCCTACAAAACGCTTCAATTAGGAACAACCTCTCATTTATCAGTGTTCCATCTTAATACAAAAGATTTTAAAGATTTCTAAGATTACTCCAATCTGTGTTGCAAAAATAAAATCCGCGACCATCAGTAACATCCGTTTCATCCGCGTTCCATTTTAAGCACAAAAGACACAAAAGTTTTTAAAGATTATTTGAATCTGTGATGCAAAATAACATTGTGTAACTCTGTGCCATACTTCGTGCAACTCTGTGCTCCAAAAATAAAAGCCACCTCGTCCTTCGGCCACTCCTCCAGAGGAGGAGAAATCTAAAAAAGAAATCTGCGTAAATCTGCGTTTGCGAAGCAATCCGTTTTATCCGCGTTCCGATTATACACAACGATTATAAAATCAAATACTTCTTAAATACGTATCACTATGGTCAATACTTATTTCAACCCACATAGGCAAGTGGTCAGAAATTTGAAACGTTTTCCATTCTCTAAAATAATAGTCTTTTAACTTTACATCAGAAGCCATTATGGTATCAAATTCTGCTATAGTCGCAGTAAGTTTACTGATTTTAGTAGCATCTGGATTGGTTTTAGCTGCTTCCTTTTGTTTATCCTTTTCGGCATTAGCTTTCTGACTAGTTAAAACATCAATGCAATATTGTTTGTATTTTGGAAAATCGGTATCTTTCAATACGTCATTATAATAGTTATAAGCTCCAGCACTTTTTCTAGAAGTACCAAGATTAAAGTAGTTCGATTTAGCTCTTACACCAATTTGGTCATAATGCTTCGTTTGAAAAGTATTGGTTCCCACAGGTTCTTGTTTGATTTGAGAAGGAATTTCAAAACCATTATCCAACAAAGCTTTCATGGTTTTATGCTCTGGTGAAATGATGTTGAAATCACCAAGAACCAATAGATTCTCTAGGTCATCATCAGCTCTTTTCTTCAAAAATTTTGCAATACCATCAATTTCGTTGATTCTGCGTTCCAAATCTTCTCCAGTATCACTACCAAAGTAAATGTGAACCGTACACAAACTAAACTTAGACCAACCAGATTGAAAGGAAACAATAAAAGGAGTTCTAGCAAACTGCACATCGCCTTTAATTTGATTGTTTTTAGGAAGAACAATTTCGCCAGCAATCTTTTTGAATTGCACTCTTCTTATATCATAAATAAAAGTCATTCGCTCACCATTACCACCAGAACCTTCGGTAACATCGGTTGTAAGAAAGTCCCAATTAGGTCCAAGAATATACATCAATCGATTCAATCCGTCAAGATTCTTATTAATCTCTTGGACTGCGATTAAATCAAAAGAAGAGATAATTTGAGCAATAAAATAGTAGGATTCATCCAATCGGTAACCATGTCCAAATTTATTGGAATCAAAATCCCTAATATTCCAAGTAGCAATAAGAAGATTTTGATCGGTAGTTTTGGCAGGAACCTTTTTACTTAAATTGGTCTTTAATGTGATAAGATTTTCAACAACAAATTTTCTTCTTTCACCAGAAGCGATGTCTTTCTTTAGTCCGTAGTACCTCATTCTAATAGTTTTTTAGTTAATAAATAGCCTAATTTGTTTTGATTATAAAGTCAAAGTTTGTGCAATTTAATAAAAAATAATTCCCTACAAATAGGTGTTTTTACCTGATTTATAAACAGTTAGTTCTTTTTAGTGATGAGTTATAAGTGCTGGGCAGTTTTATTACTGGTTGATTGCCACCTCGACCTTCGGTCACTCCACCAGAGGAGGAGAAATCTAAAAAAGAAATCTGCGTAGATTTGTGCTTGCGAAGCAATCCGTTTCATCCGCGTTCCGATTTCACACAGATGTTGGTAATTAATCTATTCAAAAGTTAGCATATAGCTCAAAAAGTTCATCGACTTTGAGTATTTTTTTTATATTTGAGGAAACTAAAAACAAAACTTAAATAACATGGAAAACAATCAAATCATCTACACATTAGATAGCAACGGAGATAAAGAAACAAATTTGAGAAATGCAGCAACTGCTTTAGCCACTAAACTTAAAAATCAATTTGGAAGCACACATACCGTTACTGCAGGCGAATTTGCTGCTGTTGACAAAGATTGGACCCATGAAATCAAAATTAGAAAAGGTGATAAAATTGGAGCTGCGGTTACTTTAAAATGGGAACAAGCTAAACCAACGGTTCTTTCTATAGATGTTGATGAATCTTCCAAAATGGGTTCGATGATTACTTATGGTGTACTGTTACCTTTTGGAGCCATAGGAGCTTATTTAGGGTACAACGATATGGAGCCATTAGCTTTTTTACCTGGACATAAAATTGCAGGAGGTTTAGGAGGATTGATAGCTCTTATTCCAGGATTATTGGTAGTTTACGTGCTAAAATCATTGTTGTTAAAAAACGAGAAAGAAGCAAACAAACAATTGGTAAGCGATGTGGTAACGGCTTGCAAAAATGAATAAGTTTTTTAAAATTGGCTGTTTAGTAGTTGTTGGTTTTGTTGCAATAGTCATGATTATTGCAACAATAGTACAATGGAATGAAGCTCCAACGCAATCCATAGCTTTTTTAAATTCGAGTTCTGTAGCTAGATCAGTAACATTCGAACGAATTGGTGCCGATGGAAAACTATCCGATACTTATACGGTAGATAGTACTTTGGAACCAAATCAAACCCTAATTGAAAAAGTAACAGAAGGCAATTATAAAGTTAGCGTTTGGAATCTTGACAAAAACTTATACAAATCAATAGAGTATAAGATAACACTTAAGAATCCGAAAGAATCAAATTATCAATTGTACCGATTTGACCTTGCTATGGATAAGATTTATACTATTGTCAATCTTAATGCCTTGTATGAAGGAAATGCCTTTGCCGATTATATGTCAAAAGCAGTCGGAACGAAACGTGATAAGCTTAGAATTGAAAAATTTTATGATGGTGGTTCTCTTTTCATAGTACCAGAGACCTACACTGATAGAACTTTTGTTGATGTAGACGACAAGATTCCAACTAATGTTAAATATGGTGAAGTAGTCTACGGACTGTTTGCATTTGAGAAGTCGCTACCTGAAGATCAAATACAAGATAATCTTTTCAATCAGATTAGAAACAAGATAAAATAAAGAATATTTAAAAGCCACACAACTGGTTTATTAATAAAAATCCCAAATGAAAGAACTTCAATTTATTCAAGTTGCGCAACATTCCAATAGATTAAAAAAAGTCGTTAGAAATTTAGGGCTACTTGTTTTAGTAAGCATTTTGGTTATGATTGTATCTCAGTTTTTTTACGAGGGTAGGGTTCACGAAGCCATCGTATATCGAAGAGGAATAAGATTAAATGTTGAAGTAGGCTGGCCTGCTACCATCAACGCAATTGCTAGTTGGGGTTTGCTGTTTTTTTCTTTAGCATTTCTTTATTTGTTTTTCAGACAAGACTTAAAAAAGCCAGCACTTGCGGTTACTAATGAGGGTTTATTTATTAATCAACAACTGTTCCGCAATGCCTTTGTACCTTGGAGTGAAATAGAACATGTAGAATTGCGAGGTCATATTTCCAACCCAATTATGCGTGTGTTTTTTAAAGATGCCTCAGCAGTGTTAAAAGGACAATTTTTTATCTTAAAATCAATTGCTAATGCCACACTAAAATCAAATCCAAGTATGGGAATTTCAAAACATGAAACTATTGGTGATTTGGTTAGTATGTTTGATTTTATGAAAGAAAAAGGAGTACCAGTAAAAGAACAAATGGCAGGACGTTCCAAAAATGAGAATTAAGAACTCATTACTAATTTTAGCCAAAATGTTTCCTCCGCGTTCCAGTTTCAACCGCAAATTCGCAAATTTTCTTTTTTTGTAATGAAGATTTTTAGTTTTAAAGCAAAAACTCTGTGACATACTTCGTGTAACTCTGTGCAACAAGAAAAGCCACCTCGACCTTCGGCCACTCCTCCAAAGGAGGAGAATTCTAAAGAAGAAATCTGCGTAAATCTGCGTTTGCGAAGCAATCCGTTTTATCCGCGTTCCAAATTTAAACACAAAAGACACTAAAGATTTAAAAAAAAACCTCTGTGTAACTCCGTGCCTTACTTCGTACAACTCTGTGCTCCAAATAAAAGCCACCTCGACCTTCGGCAACTCCTCCAGAGGAGGAGAAATCTAAAAAAGAAATCTGCGTAAATCTGCGTTTGCGAAGCAATCCGTTTTATCCGCGTTCCATTTTTAAAAACAAAAGATTATCGCTTCATACTAAAATGCCCTTTATGCGTTCTTCCATCGGCACGGTAGGCAACAAACCAATAGTCGTCAGAAACCAGTAGATTTCCGTTGTAAGTGCCATCCCAACCACCACTCTTTGAAGTGAAAGATGTAATGGTTTTACCATAACGATCAAAAATATCTACTTTAAATTCAGGCTCGTTTTCAGCATCTTTAATTCTCCAGTAATCGTTATAGCCATCACCATTGGGTGTAAAATATTTGGTGTAGTAAAGCAACCAAATTACTTTATTGGTAATGCCACAACCGGCTTTGTCTTTTACATAAACGGTATATAATCCTGGTGCTAAATTGTTAAAGTAGTTTTCGTCTTGAAACGTAGTGCCATCTAAAGAATACTCATAAGAACCATTTCCAGAAGTTATTACAGTAATACTATTTTCATTCAAAGTCCAATCGGAGGTTTCAAAACCTTCTATAACTGGTGGTCCCGAATTAATTACGGTGATGTCTTTAGTGTAAGTACACGTTTGTCCGTTGTAGGTATTTGTTGCTGTAACCGTCAGATTGGTTACACCAATAGCCGTAATACTTACCGATGGAGTAGTAGCACCATTCGACCAAAGATAAGTGGTTGTTGGTAAATTATTAAGCGATGCATCAACGACCGTCGGATTTGTTGAGCAATTTAAATAGCTGGAATTAAGATTCAAACTAGGAGTTTGTCCGACAATTAAATTAAAACTTCTTAATTCATAACAATTAGGAAGTGAATTAAGTACGATTCTAGTATGAATAAGTTGCGGATTACTTACTGGATTGAAACTTACTAAGTTTGTAATGGCGTTGTTACCATTTTGCGCATCAACTAGTGAGGTGTGATAAGTTATGGTATAATCACTTGCTGGTTGTGTTCCCAAAATAACAGCAGTTTGTTGCGTTAAATCAAAAGTTTCGTTGTTGGTAATAACTGTTTTGCATTCTAATACATCACTTGGAGTTGTTATCAAAATGATGGAACCAAGTGTACTAACATCAAACAATCGGTTGACAATATTTCCGCAAATATCTTCTATTTGAAAAAGATAAATAGCAGGAGTTAAATTGAAAAAAGTATTGGAGGAACCATTATCAAAAAAGAAAGGCAATCCGTCTTTTTGTACCAGAGTATAGTGTAATGGCGTAGTTCCGTTGGCTTCTACAAAAACATCTAAAGTACCACTGGAAGAGCAAGGCAATCGGTAGGCATCAATAAACTCTAAAGATTCATTATAACTTAATGTTGGTGCTAATATTTCAATACAATCTTTATCAGCACTACTTACAACAGCTGAATTCCAATCGCTACCATTATGGTAGGATAAAAAGGCACGAACAATTCGGAAAGTACCATTAAAACTGAAATTAAAATTGGTGGTATTGTTAGCTAAGGAAATGGAATTAGTTTCGTTAGGCACAGTACCTTCAGTATAAAGTGCATTGGTACTAGGATTACCCCAAGTATTTGCAACCGGATTGATTAATTTTTGCAACCAAAAGGTTTGACCTGCAGTTCCATTACTTACAAAGTTTAAGGCAACGTTGAAAGAACCACAATTAGGAACCAATGAAAAATTGGAAGAAGTGATGCTATAACCTTGTAAACTTACAGTAATAGTATTAGTGAAATTGCATTCGTCTGTTCCAGTAAATGTGTAATTTCCTGCTGGTAGATTATTCATATAAAGAACACCATCAGAAGCAATGTTGGAAGAGACATTAAAAGGTAAACTAAATCCAAAAGAAGTTGGAGCAGCTGTAATGCTAATAGAAGTTAATTTTGAATTCAAACTTTCAATTTTAACAGCACTAGTAGTCAAACCACAACCGTTTCTTACTGCACTAGATAAACCTTGATCTACATAGGCAGGAACGACTGTAGAGATAGTTGGAATAATATCATTACACGTATTAGTCAATTCAAAACTATAATTCCCTAGAGGAACCGGATTTAGGGTAATAGTTCCATTAGCATCAATCAAAGAAGTAATGTTGTGTGGTAAAGGAAACGGATAATCCGAAGGTGCTACCGTAACTAAGCCACTGGTTATGATATAGCCAGGTATAGTGATGTTTATATTTCCTGTAGTAGTCAAACAACCATTGTGAGCTCCTGTTGCTGTTGGAGTTGGAGGTCGGTCTATTATTGAAAAGGAGACACTTTGAATAGTACCACAAGCATCTGTAATGGTGGCATCATAGTTTCCAATAGGAGTAGGTAACGAGGCATCTCCAAAAGAGACACTATTTTGATTATAAGGACCAGGATAGGCACTATTGAAAAGTGCAGGATTAAAACCAGCCGGAAATGAATTAAAATTTATGTTATAAGGAGGAACAAAATTAGATAGCGTAAACGTAAAAAAGTTTTCGTTACAATCGAGTGTGGTAATGGTGTTGGTTAAATTTATTCCGTTGTTTACAATAAAATTTGATGAATAAGTTGTTCCACAAGCATCTAGAATATTAAGCGAATAACTAAAATTCTGATTGATGTAATTGGTCATGGTTTGCACCAAATTTTGTGATGTGGCATTCCCTGAATTCAACGTACTATTCAAAACAATAGGTGTAGCTCCAGCAGGTGGAAAAATGGTGTAAGTAATGTTTAGCGGATAACCAATAACTGTTCCGGTAGCAGCGGTCAAGGTATTGGTAACAGAAACTAAATTGCAATTAACTGGTAAGGTCTGAGCCGTTTGTGGTTGTCCAATGGTAATACCGGTAGTATTTTGAACCACCGTAAAAGTCGTTACAACACCTATACCACAATTATCAAAAACTCTAATTTTATAAACACCAACAGGCAAACCTGAAAAAGTATTAGAACTTTGTAGCGGAAAAAGCAAAGGACCATTAAAGATTTCATAAGAAACAGGAAATCCAGTAAGAGTATTAACCGAGATAGTACTTGTATTAGAACAAGCTTGATTTAAGCTTTGAATCGAAAAGGTTAAGGGTACAACCGAGTTTACTATAGTTACATCTTGTTGTTGCTCTGTAGTTGTTGTTCCGTCAGTTTCTCTAGCAATTACTCGATAATCACCTGCAACCAATCCGTTGAGTGTTGTAGCAGTTGTTGTTGCAAAAGGTGTAGTGGTATTAGGTAATTTATAGATGATATATTGAATACTTCCTCCAGCAATAGTATTGGTTGGATTAAATATCAAGCTACCATTTCCAGCACAAGTTTCGTTAGATGTTGTAACTGAAAGGTTGAATCCAAAACAATCAAATTGATTCAGAAGAAAGATAAGATGAAGTAAGTATAGGTACCTTTTCATATAATTATTATTAACAAATCTACTAAATGTATTTTTAAAAAACACGATTATTGGTTGTTTTTTAACGATAAAAGTGTGTTTTTATTATTTTTTGTATGTATTTGATTACATTTTTTTACTTAAAAAAGGATTAAGTTATTTCAATCTGAGATTGAAAAGCTTTTTTATTTTGGATTAACTTCGTTATTCCAGAATGGGTGCTGTAGTTGGAATGGGAATATTTGTTTTTTCTGGATTAACTTCGTTTTTCCAGAATGAGCTCCGTAGTGGAAATGAAAAGCTTTTTTCAATCTGCGATTGAAAAACTTTTTTTGTATCCCATTTTAATTCTTTGAGCAAGCTCAGAATTAAAATGGAATACAAAAAAAGCCCTGACTATCGTCAGAGCTTTTCATTCTTAAGTGACCTCGACTGAAGGGCATTTTCGATTTATTTTTTGAGTAATTTCGAGCTAACTCGACGTTTTTCAGGCCTTTATTTGTTTTGATTTTTTTTCGTTGTGGACACAAATGGACACAAATGGCACAAAATGGACACAAAAACGGTCACAATTTTTGGATTAAAAAACACCAAAATCTAATATTACATTATTAACTTTTTTTAAAAAATTAAAGAAATGAAAATTAGATTTTACCTACGCAAAAGTACCAAAAATTATTCAATTAATTTTGAATTCAGAAGTTCAAATGGAAACATCAGATTAAGAACTTCAACAGGATTTATTGTTCAAAATTCTAAACAATGGGATTCCAAAAAAGAACGCTTAAAATTACCTTCATCTATTTTGGGTGCAGCTGATATTAATTTGAAATTGTCGGAGTCAATTTATAAGTTCAATAAATCGATTTCTAACATGGAAGAGGAGTCCTTTTCAGAATTAATGATTCAAAATTTAATGAATGAGGCCTTTGGAAAGAAAATAGAAAAGGAAGTACAAGTTAGTTCTAAAAAGAATTTGATTGAATACTATGAATGGTTTTTGGATTATTACTCAATAAATAACAGCCCTTACACAAAGAAAATACTAACTAAAGGAACTTTGACAACATATAAATCAGCTCTAACAAGACTTAAAAATTATATTGAGGATAGAAAATTGAAAAGATTCTCTTTCAATGATTGCAATCGAGATTTTTATAATGATTATGTCAGTTTCTTGACTAGCAAGAACTACTCATTAAATTATGTTGGAACTATGATACAAAAGCTTAAAACTATAATTGGTTTTGCCTTTGACGAAGGAATTCATAGTAATACAGAATTTAGAAAAAACTATTTTTCTAAAATGACTGAACAAATTGATCATGTCTATCTTACCGTTGAAGAGTTACAAAGAATAAAAGAATTAAGTATAAACGATGTTCTTTTAGATTCTGTGCGAGATGTTTTCTTAATTGGATGTTATACCGGTTTAAGGATTTCTGATACAATGAGCCTTCTTAAAAGAGCTAATCAATCCATTTTTATAGATGATGGTGTAAAGTACTTTCATATCAAACAAATTAAAACTTCAAATACAGTAATTATACCGCTGAATAGAATAATAAATGAAATTCTAGAAAAAAGAGATGGGAATTTACCAGATTATTTGCATCAAAATGTTCTCAATGAGCATATCAAATCGATTTGTAAAAGGGCCAAGATTACAGAGAATCATACGTTACGAAGAACAGAAGGAGGAAAGGAGGTTGAATATAATTTGCCAAAATACAAATTAGTTTCTTCTCATACAGCTAGACGTTCTTTTTGCACAAATGCCTATAAGTCTGGAATGCCAATTCAAGACATTATGGCTGTAAGTGGTCACAAATCAGAACGTGTATTTTTGAACTATGTAAAGGTTGAAAAAGCCGAGAATGCCAAGAGAATAGCTAAGCATGCTTTTTTTAGTTGATGGTACTAAAATAAATATTTTTAGTATTTGTTTATTTTTTTATTTTTACTAAAAAAAGTATGTGTTATTATACCCAACAAGGAAAAATAGCTGGTGAACTTACAGATTATCTGAATCGAAATATTGATGATCATGAAAATGTATTTCCGTCTGATTTTATAAACGGCTTTAGTTATCCAAACTTGCCAATAATAATGGATACCAATCCTGAGATAATAACTACAAATTATACTTGGGGTTTACTTCCAACTAATCGAGATAAAGACTTTAGAAAAAGTACACTTAATGCAAGAGTTGAAACACTAGAAGATAAACCATCATTTGCACCTTCAATAAACAAACGTTGCTTAGTTTTAGTAACTGCTTATTATGATTGGCATTGGAATGACCCTTTGGGAAAATCAAAAACAAAATATCAAATAAATTCTCAAATTGATGAAGTGTTTTTTCTAGCAGGTATTTATAATAGTTGGCAAGATAATAGTGGTCAAGTTTGGAATACCTATAGTATTGTAACCACAGAAGCCAATCAAATGATGAAATACATTCATAATCGAAAAGAAGCTGAAGGTGATCAAAGAATGCCTATTGTAATAAAAAACACAGATGAAAAAGCTTGGCTTGATTCAAAAAATCAACCTTTAGATTTTGCATTTCCTAACTACCAACCGAATATCATTGGATTTCAAAAAGTTTAGTTGATGATTTTCTATTGTTAACTAAAATCGTCAACCTATCTTAGAGAGAGAAGAGTGTTTAATGATTAGCTTAAAAATTTGGATTTGATCTTGAAATCGCCTTAAGTTTGTTTTTAAGTATAGTTCTTTGTTAGGTAATCGCTGTTACTATTTTTTTATCCATTCTTGAATTATAGAATATCTAGTAAAATTTTTTACCTTTTCAACAGAATGCCAATGATTTTTCCCAGTAGGTAAAATTACTAACCTATTTAAAATCGGATCAATAATTTTAGAGTTTTTTTTTGAAGTTCTATAGGTTTTATAAAGTAGGAGTTCCCCTTTGTTGATAGTTTGCCAACCTTCCGTTAAATATAGAATTATTACAAAAGACTTTTGTTCATCAATGATGTCAACGTGCTTGCTAAATACAGGGGAGGAGATATCCATTCTACGTAATTGAACAAAATTTTCTTCAAAAAACTCAACATTCGAACAAGTGATTTTTTCTAAAAAAGTTTTAAACCATTTAGAAACAAAAATTTCGTTTAATTTATTGTCAAAGTTTAAACTGTACTGGATTTTTTGTTTATCATCTTTATTAATTATGAATTTATAGTCTTTTTTTTTAATAAAGTTGAGTGCTTT
>Ga0209572_1001533_pt1 | contig 15066 bp, 11 predicted proteins | sample EBPBio232012_DNA_FD_185867 | JGI IMG/M metagenome (GOLD analysis project Ga0209572, IMG submission 185867) | Wastewater treatment Type I Accumulibacter community from EBPR Bioreactor in Madison, WI, USA - Reactor 1_1/23/2012_ DNA (SPAdes)... | ecosystem: Engineered > Bioreactor > EBPR >...
TTCCACCCAGGAAGTTGCTGCGCAATCTGGCATTACCATAGAAATTATTGTTACCGATGGTTGCGGAAACGACACGACCGATGAAGTAGCGTTCATTGTAGAGCCACAAGATATTGAGTTCTCTTTAGGGGAAAGCCCAATAACAACCACTTGTCTCCAGCCGGTAGTTTTCGAACCAACAATCTCTGGTGGTACCGGCAACTATGTATATGAATGGACAGTGAACGGAACTGTTACAGGTAATACCACTATCCATACAACTCAGGTGAACGCTAATTCAACAGTCACCCTCACAGTTACTGATGAATGCGGTGGCTACGGTTATGACGAAATTGAGATTTTAGTTCCCGATGTTCCTATTCAAATCACCAACCTTCAAGACAGATCGGTTCCGTGTTTCGGATTATTTACACTTTCACCTAATATTACTGGCGGAGTTGGTTCGTTTACCTACTCATGGACCGCCAATAGCCAAGTTTTAGGTATCAATCCTACCTTGTCGACTTCGGTTTCGGAAGTGACCACCATTACACTAAACGTTTCTGACCAATGTGGAAATGAGGTGTCTGAACCAGTAACAATTTCATTGAATCCTTCGACTATGACCCTTGATTTAAGTGCAGATGATTTGGATGTTTGCCCAGATGAAATAGTAACCCTAACTGCAAGTGTCAATAACGCTATAGGAGATATCGTTTACAGTTGGAGTGTTCCGGGCAACGATAGCACCGTTATGGTTTCATCGCCATCAACCGCTACTTACACTGTCATCGTTACGGATGCCTGTGCGTTTACAGCCACCGAGACTTATGAAATGGTGGTGTGGGAAGAAAACCCACTCAGCTTTCCGGGACCGGATTTTGAATTGTGCGTAAATACATTTAGTGAAAATATTGTCATCGGAGGTGTCTACCCTATTTCTTTCCAATATGATGACGCAGTATTGGATTTAAGTGAAGATGACTTCATCAGCTATATTCCCAACATAGTTACTGAAGTAACGGTAACGGATCATTGTAACAATACTGCAACTTTTGACATTCATGTGGTGTCATGTGATGTAAGGATACCCAATATCTTTACTCCAAATGGTGATTCCGCCAACGGATTCTTCCAAATTGAGGGAATACAAGGTTTTAGAGGAAGTTCATTAGAAATATTTAACCGTTGGGGTAATAAGGTGTATGAAAGCAAGGATTACCGGAATGATTGGTCTGCTGAAGAACAAGAAGAGGGCACCTATTTTTACGTCTTCAAACGGTCTGATGGCGTAGAGTATTCAGGCGATTTGCAATTGGTGAGATAAAATAAATAAACGGTTTATGGTTTTGAAAAAAGGTAGGATAATTTCAAGTATTATTTGTTTATCGGCTGTCTTATTCCTTGGAATACCTATGGGATATGGCCAGTTGACTGTTGATTCCAGTGTTAACGCTACCGATGGGGTTCAGAATATTCTAATGGGTGGTGGTGTTGAAGCTGCTAACATCGTGTTTAGCGGTAACGAAGAAACTCAAATCGGCTCATTCCAATGCAATGGTTGTGGATTAGGACTTGTGTCAGGCTTGATTTTGGGCACCGGAGCGGTCACAGGAGCCATTGGGCCTAACCAAGACGGTGGTTTCGAGTCAGGCCCTCCAACCGGAATAGACGGCTTTAGTGATCCAGATTTGGCTGTTTTAGCAGATAATACAATTAATAATGCAGCTATATTAGAATTTGATTTTGTTCCGACCGGAGATGAGATTGCATTCAATTTCGTCTTTTCCTCCGAAGAATATCCCGAATTCGTAAACAGCGTAAATGATGCCTTTGGCTTTTTCATCAGCGGCCCTGGAATATCTGGTCCTTTTACTAATAATGCGGCTAACATTGCGCTGATTCCGAATACTAATAATCCGGTAACGATAAATACCGTTAACCCAGGTGTTAACTCCAACTACTACATAGCAAACCATAATCCGGATGACAGCCCCGCCAATTTTTACAATGTGCAGGCAGATGCCTTTACAACTGTACTCACGGCAATGTCTCAAGTGCAATGTGGCGAAACTTATCACATTAAAATTGCCATAGGCGATGCTTCTGATGGCAGCTGGGATTCATGGGTATATCTTGAAGAAGGAAGTTTCTCTTCAGCACCGTTAGAGCTTGGGTTTGTCCAACCCACATTGGCTCCCGGTGTTGAAAATGGAATGTATGAAGACTGTGGACAGGCAGAACTTACTTTTTTCCGCCCGCCTTGTACGTTCGGTGATTACGTCTTCGATATTACCTACAGTGGATCGGTAATGAATGGTGTTGACATGGCCATGCTACCCGCTTCCATTACCATTCCCGAAGACGAAGACACTTATGTATTGATACTCGACCCCATCAATGACAACGAGGTGGAATCGGTAGAGAATTTAGTGTTTTTTACTCAGCTAGAAACTGCTGAGGGTGAAATTATAGACATCGAATTCGAGCTGCTTATTTATGACCATCCCGGTCTTGCGTTGGCGATTACGGCCGATAGCAACATGGTGTGCCCGGATGTTCCTGTTAATCTCACCGCGACAGCAACAAATGCTATTGGAGGTGAAAATTTCTTATGGAGTACTTCACAGACGTCACCATCTATTGTTGTTAGTTCTCCGGAAACCGCGACCTATAATGTAATTCTGACTGATGGTTGTGGCTACTCTGTCACTGCTGACCATATTGTGGATGTTCTCCCATTTGAAGAACCGTTAAGTGTTCCTGATTCTGCATCTCATCTATGTACTGGCATTGTAAGCGGTCCTCTAATTCACGGTGGCATTCCTCCTTATTCTATAGTCTACAATGATACAATTTTAGACATCATCGATTTAACCAGTTTCTTCAGTAATGCTACTTATCAAGTAACTGCTGTAACAGTTACAGATGTTTGCGGAAACACCGCAAGTTTTACCCTAGATATTTATCCTTGCGATACCACTATTCCTAATATTTTTACACCTAACAACGATACGGAAAATGGTAGATTCCAAATTTCTGGTATAGAATCCTTCCCGGGAAGCAGCCTAATGGTTTATAATCGTTGGGGAAATTTAGTTTATGAAAGCCCCAGCTATCGGAATGAATGGTCAGGAGAAGAACAAGAAGACGGAAATTATTTTTACATTTTCAAGCGCTCCGATGGAAAGGAATACTCCGGCTATGTTATGTTAGTGCGATAATAAAGTATAGAAACCAAGGAAATATTGATATAAACTGATTAAACCGAGATATGCTTATGTAATGTTTTTAGTGTTTTTTCAAGCTTAATTACGGATGAAAATAACTTTGTTTAAGTCAGGAAAGTACATTCCACTGATGTCTTTTCTTTGTTTGCTTAGCTTGTTAGTTACAAGTCGTTCAGCAAACGCCCAGTTGACGGTTAATGCCACTGTTACTGCCGCCAACGCAGTGCAAAATGTCCTGCTTGGAGCAGGTGTTACAGCTTCGGGTATAACGTTTGCCGGAAATCAGGCAACTCAAATTGGTTCATTCAATTGCAATAACTGTGGCTTACAATTGGCGTCAGGTGTAATCATGGGAACCGGTCATGTCAATGGTGCAATTGGTCCAAATAACTCAGGCAGCTTTAGTCAAGGTCCTCCGAATGGTACAGATGGATTTGGCGATCCCGATTTGGCAACACTGGCCGGAAATACAATTAACAACGCTGCGGTTCTGCGTTTCAATTTCGTTCCTACGGGTGATTCTTTGGCTTTTCGTTTTGTCTTTGGCTCAGAAGAGTATCCGGAATACGTAAATAGCATTAATGATGTATTCGGTTTCTTTATCAGTGGTCCGGGTATTACAGGGCCTTACCAGAATAATGCAAAAAACATTGCATTAATTCCATCCACCAATAATCCCGTATCCATCAATAGTGTCAATGTGGGTTCAAACAGTAGCTGGTACACTATTAATCATAATGGTCAGCATAATGTGCAACCGGATGGATTTACAAAAGTTCTTACCGCTCGCGCCAACGTTATTTGTGGCGAAACATACCAAATAAAAATTGCTATAGGAGATGCCTCTGATGGTGGATGGGATTCTTGGGTTTTTCTTGAAGCGGGTAGTTTTCAGTCCAATAACGTAGAAATAAGTTATACTGCTCCAAATATTTCTCCTATTGGCGGGGGTATTTATGAAGGTTGTGAAACAGCTTATATTAATTTCACAAGGCCAGCGGCTCAAAGTGCAACCGAAGCTGAATTTGAACTTACCTATACTGGAATAGCAATTAATGGGTTGGACTTTGAGGAACTTGAAGATACCCTCGTTTTTCCTGTTGGACAAACCACTGTTACTCTTCCAATTACAGCAATTCCAGATGGTGTTCTTGAAGGAAATGAAACATTCACAATCACAGTCAATAATCTTGGTTGCAATGCTGGGGACCCTGTTTCCTTGGATGTTGTCATATCCGACTTACCGAACATCGTCATTGACATGCCTGATGTATTAATTAATTGCGGAGAACAGGCCTTTATAGAACCTCAGCTAAGTGGTGGCTTAGGCAATTATTTGGTTACTTGGGATAATGGGCTAGTTCAACCTTCTTTTAGCACCTATCCTGCAGGACCGGTTTCTTTTCCATTTACTGTAACAGATACTTGTGGAGTCACACCTGCCCAAGGGATAGCGAATGTCGTTTTTGTTCAGAATCCTCCTCTTATTGTAGACATTGGCGATGACCTTAGTGCACAGTGCTTAGATGAGATTATTGTCAATTCAACTGTTACAGGAGGTTTTGGAGAGTATTCTTACCTATGGACAGCCAATGGATTTCAAATGTCCACTCTTGAAACGCTCAACTTCTATGAAGACACCGATCAAATAATCGAATTGACTGTTACCGACATCTGTCAGGTAAGTTCGAGTGATGAAATTCAGTTGGTCTATCCTCCGGTTCCAGTAACCGTAAATATTGGTGACGATCTTACCGCCACATGTATTGACCAATTAACTGTTAATAGTGAGGTGACTGGCGGTATTGGTACATATACTTATAATTGGACATTGGGAAACAATCCATCTGGTTTTATGTCATCGGTAAATGTTCAAACTGGTATAACTTCCAATCTAGTTTTAAACGTAAGTGACCAGTGTGGCAACAGTTCCTCCGATGCCCTGACAATCACAATTCCACCCGTCAATATTGAGTTGGATTTAGGTGATAACATTGTGGCTACATGCCTAGATATGAATACAATTATTCCTGAATTGGCTAATGGTATTGGTAATTATTCCTACGTATGGACCGATAACGGTGAGGCGGTTACAACTGCTTCTCAGTACAGTGTCCAAACAGGTATCAATCGCAATATAAACCTTGCAGTTACCGATCAATGTGGTAATACGGCACAAGATCAAATGCAAATCATCATTCCTTCAGTGCCGGTATCGGTCGGGGTCTACCCTTCCCCAGATACAATTATTTGTGCTGGCACCTGGGCATCGCTTCAAGCGCGCGCTACTGGTGGGGTTGGGAATCTCACCTATACGTGGACGAATGTTGCGAACACACCAACTTTTACCCAAAACCTTAGCACAGTGATGGAATCACCGGGAGAAAATTCTACCTATTTCGTCTCCGTTAACGACCAATGTGGTAATACTAATTCCGCTCAAATGAGCGTGGTCGTGAGAGAGTTATTTCCACAATTTGATTCCGAATATCTCAGTGATACTGAGATAAGAGTAGAAAACCTTTCAACCAATTATGATCATTTCTTATGGTCTTTTGGAAATGGAAATACCTCAGAGGAAATTGAAGAAACAGTAGACTTTTTGGGGGCATTGGCTTGGACAGCTACCTTGACAGTGTTTTCTCCGGAGGGATGCTCAAAGTCCCTAACTCAGGAATTCACAGCGGTTGGCGATTTATTTGTACCTAATAGTTTTACACCTGATAGTGATGGTGTAAATGATATGTTTTTTGCAGTTGGGCACGATTTACGCTATTTCGAACTGACGATATTTAATCGTTATGGTGAGGTAGTTTATAAGTCGTTTGACATTAATGAGCCGTGGGACGGTTCTCATCAAGGCAGCGACCATTTTGTTCCTAATGGAGTTTACAATTATCAATTGGTGGCTATTGGGAAGCGTGAGAATACCATTAACTATAAAGGAAAAATTAATGTAATCCGTTAGAAAAACGGAAAGAAATAAAACAAAAAAGCTGTTCAATTGAACAGCTTTTTTGTTTGGTGGTGTCACCGTAGGGAGTCGAACCCCAAACCTTCGCATCCGTAGTGCGATGCTCTATCCAGTTGAGCTACGGTGACAGTTTGCCCGTTTAAGGGGCGGCAAATATACTCGTCCGACTTGCAATTCCAAAAAAGTGTTTTCTTCAGGCCAAAAATCTATTTCTGCCGCAATAATTTCAATTCGGTAAAGTCAAAATCAGGATTGTCCACGACAACCTTAAGTTCAATAGGCTTGCCATCAGAACCTAGAACAAAAGTGGTTTTTCCTTTTGGTAACATCATTTGCGTAGTCCATGATAACTGAAAAGTATCATAATGCCAATGGGAGAGTTCACCTTTGAATAAGGCCGTTGGTTTAAAATCAATGAGAAGATTATCCTCATTTCCTAAACTAATGACCACATCACCATACATCTCGCTACTATAGGTACCTGCATATTCCTTTAAGGCAAGTGATGGCTTGGTGTCAATTGCTCGGCTAGCCTCATCCTCTGTCAAATGAATTTTTGTTGCCAGTTCATCTTCCTTCTTGAATTGAAGAAAGATAGCGGACCAATCTTTGTTCTCTCGCACGCCAAGATATTCGTCCAGTATATCAAATGACAGGGCAGAGGGCAGTGAGTTGATGTTGTTGGTGAATATCACAAAGCCAAGATTTATTTCAGGTACAAGCACCGTTTTAGAAATCATGCCATCATAACCGCCTCCATGACTGATTACTTTCTTTCCTCCATACTCCATCAGCTCCCAACCTAAACCATAACCATTAAAGTGGCGAGAGGGCATGTTATCGCGTTGCCATTTGCTCACAGGTTTAGAAGTAACATTTTCCCACATTTCGTATGAGCGCTGTTCGCCCCAATATTTCTTCCCGTCCAGCGTGCCTTTACCTAACTGAAGCTTTATCCATTGGGTCAACTCTGAAACACTAGCGTTGATACTACCTGCAGCATTGATATTGTCCCAGTTGACATATTCAATCGGTATATTCTTGCCTTCTACTTCATTGTGGGGTGAAGCAATGTTCCCGTCTTTTTTGAAATCACGAATGGTAGTATTGCTCTCTTTCATACCCAGCGGGGCAAAGAATTTCTCTTTGATAAAATCGTCCCATGATTTGCCACTAACTTTCGCAATCACCTCTCCGGCTGCGAGGTACATGATGTTGGAATAACCATAAGCCTCTCTGAATCCGTATGTCGGTTCTAAATATTTCGCCCTTTTAATTACCTCTTCACGACTGTGTGTGGTTCCGTACCAAATTAGGTCACCACTGAAAGTCGCCAACCCGCTGCGATGCGTCAGTAAATCGCGAATGGTCATTTCCTCCGTTACATAAGGTGAGTAGAGTTGAAAGTAAGGCAGATAACTACGCACTTTGTCAGACCATTTTATTTTGCCTTCATCCACCAATATTGCCAAAGCAGCAGATGTAAATGCCTTACTATTACTGGCAATTGCAAACAGCGTTTTATCATTAACCTTTTCTTTGGTGTTTACATTCTTTACACCATAACCTTTTGAAAGTACTACCTGACCATCTTTCACTATGGCTATGGCCATTCCAGGAACATTATAATCGGTAAGTGTCTTAGCAAAAAGCGCATCTAACTGTTGCTCCGTAGTTTCCTTTTTCTTGCGACCGGTTGTTTGTGCGTTGGAATTAATTGTTGGCAATAAAAAGGCAAGAAGGAAAAGGAGTTTTATGCTTTTCATCATGATATTGTTTGTATAAGCAATGCGAAACTAAAAATGATTAGCGAAGTTTTTCATTATTCTTATGTCGTTCGGCATCTCTTGTTGTTTTCTTCTCCAAGTTCTTTCTAAATGCTTCTTCCAGATTAACCCCTGTTTGATTGGCTAAACAAATAAGAACGAATAACACGTCTGCCATTTCATCTCCAAGAACTTTGGCTTTATCACTTTCTTTTTCGCTTTGTTCGCCATATCTACGTGCGATAATGCGTGCTACTTCTCCAACTTCTTCCGTGAGCATTGCCATATTTGTGAGCTCATTGAAATATCTTACACCTACGTTCTTTATCCACTTGTCTACTTCGTTTTGAGCAGCACCTATTGTCAGTTCATTGTTCATGCCTGCAAACGTGCATTAAATTTTTCCAATCTCATTCTAATTATAAACATAGTGGTTGAAAAATCTAATACCACGTCAGTCAAACGTTTAGATAGCAGTCTAAAAAAAATAATGTTATCTATGAATCCTTCGCGTCAATACGATATACCTTTGAGTAACCTAAAAATTCTGTTTTACTGCATGAATGAAGAAAATCGTGATCAACACTACGCTCAAGATCTTGTACAGCGTTACGAAAAAATGTTGGCCGACAATGAATCCTACTACTTCGATATAGACCAGTTTGAAGAAATCATAGATTATTACTGCGTAAACAACAAGTTCAAGAGAGCGCTTCATGTAATTGAATATGCTTATATGTTGTTTCCAGAGAATACAACTTTGATGTTGCGTGAAGCACAAATACTTTCAGGCATGGGGCATTTGAACAAAGCTCTTCAACGCTTGCGTATTCTTGAGCAAATGGAGCAAAACGAAGAAGTCTTGCTTACCATGGCCTCTATATATAGCCAACAGCGTGAACATCGCAAGGCAATTACGCTATTACAAAAAGCACTTGCTCTAGGTGGCGCGGAGTATGAAGATGAGATATACATGGAGATTGCCCTCGAGTATGAAAACATGGAGCGTTTCGATAAGGCGCAAGAAGTGTTGCAAGAAGCCATTGCCAAACGTCCGGAGAATGAGATACTTCTTTATGAATTGGCTTACTGCTTCGACATCAATGACCGCACGGCAGAGAGTATTGAATACTACGAAGCCTTCATAGAGCAACATCCATACAGTTTTCCTGCGTGGTACAATCTCGCTAATTCGTATCAAAAGATTGGGCAACTTTCATCAGCCTTGGATGCCTACGACTACTGCTTGGCTATACAAAACGACTTCACCCCGGCCTATTACAACAAAGCGCATACGCTCTTCAAAATGGATCGCTTTCAAGAAGCGATTGCAGTTTTTGAAGAGACATACAACTATGAGCAACCACAGGCTCCGGTCTATTGCCACATTGGAGAATGTTTTGAGAAAATGAATCAACTCGACAAAGCGCTGTTTTACTATAAAAAAAGTATTCAGACCGATGAGTTCTATGCGGATGCTTATCTCGGAATGGGCGTGGCTTTAGATTTAAAAGAGAATACTCGCGAGGGACTTACCTACATCCAGCGGGCCATAGAACTCGATCCGGAAAACGCGGACTACTCCTTGTTCGAAGTAGAATTCTTGAAAAAGCTTGAGCTTTGGCCCGAAGCAGAAGCCCTTACGGAAAGCCTTATAAGTCGCTTTCCCGATAATGAAGACGCTTGGTTGGAGCACTCCGACATTTTCTTCCAGCGTGCAGATGTAGATAAAGCTCTAGAAATAATTAATACCGGCTGGCAGAAATGCCCACAAAGCCATGAGATTGGATATCGCAAAGTGGTTTATTTGTTAGAAGCCGGTAAGAAAAGCGAAGCGGAGGAACTTCTTCTGCGCCTAAGTCAAAGCAATCCTGATGGCATGTTGGACATAGAAGAGTATTATCCTGAAATAAAAAACAACACCCTGTTTGCAGAACTCTATATAAAAAACAAGTTGTAGGCGGCCTTTTTTTTTAAATACCTAACCTTAATTAGTTATTGTACAAAGTACACTAACCATATTTGTAACCTTAATTACACTCTAGGATTGTTATGAATTTTCAACTCAACCACCTGCCTGAGAGAACCAAGAAAGGCCGTGAGCATGGCCTGACCATGGTAATGGACAAAGGCCTTAGCCTCCGTCAAGCCGAAGACCTTATCGAAACCTCTGGTGATTTGGTGGACATCGTTAAGCTTGGTTTTGGTACCTCTGCTTTCGCTAAAAACGTAAAGGAGAAGGTAAAGCTCTACCAAAAGGCCAACATGAAGGTTTACGTTGGAGGTACGCTCTTTGAAGCATTTTATGTTCGCAATCAGGTAGATGATTACCGCAAATACATTGATGGTCTCGGCTTAGATTCCGTTGAAATATCCGATGGAAGCATCGTTATCGACCATAAGAAGAAATGCGAAATCATCGCAGAATTTGCCAAGAACTACCGTGTTCTCTCAGAAGTAGGTTCCAAAGAAGAAGGAATTCTCATCTCTCCGGCAAAATGGATTAAGATGATGCAAAACGAGCTTGAAGCAGGCAGTTGGAAAGTCATAGCTGAAGCACGCGAAAGTGGTACTGTGGGTATCTATAGACCAAGCGGACAGGCGCACGTTATGCTCATCAATAAGATTATTCAAAAAGTAAAGCCAGAAAACATCCTGTGGGAAGCCCCTAAGAAACCTCAGCAGGTCTACTTCATCAAGCAATTCGGTTCCAACGTTAACCTTGGCAACATTGCCGAGAATGAAGTAATTCCATTGGAGTGTTTGCGTATTGGTTTACGCGGTGATACTTTCTTCGACTTTTTGCCAAGCGAAGTAGCCGCGACCTTCAAAGCCCAATAAAATTTGCATATTTGTCCTGTTCAAACTCTTCAATATACAAGAGCGACAAGATGAAATTAATTACACCGCAAGAGCTGGAATCTTGGAAAAAATCCGGCAAAGAATTTCAATTAATAGACGTTCGTGAGTCTTACGAAATAGTCAACAGCACCATGGGGGGCTATTCCATCCCAATGGAAACTGTTCCTGCCCGTTTGGATGAAATAAGAACGGACATTCCTGTGATCATCCATTGCCAATCAGGAAGGCGCTCGGAAGCTGTAGCCCATTGGATAGAAAATAAAAAGGAGTATCAGAACATTCACTCACTTCAAGGTGGTATCGTTGCTTGGTTAGAATACACTTCAGCCAAAAAAGCCCAGTCTTAAATAATTTAGAGAACGGCAAATCGAATATTAAAGCTTGGATTCGCCAAATTTCTTTCCGGATCGCAAGGTTAAATCCTTATCGCCATAGCTCCGGCTCTTCAGGTAATTCGTTACAATATGATTAATTGTTTCAATCTGTTTACCCTTGTTCTTTGAAAGGCTCAAAGTCTGATTAGCTTTGCGCACCTTTTTAAAAAACAAAAACACAAAATGTCAGGTAAAATCACCTTCACAATGATTAAACCCGATGCAACAGCAGCGGGCCACACAGGTAAAATAATTGATAGAATTATTGGTGCGGGATTCAGCATCAAGGCAATGAAATGGACAAAGCTTAGCAAAGAAGAAGCAGGCAAATTTTATGAAGTTCACAAAGAGCGTCCTTTCTATGGAGAGCTTGTAGATTACATGAGCAGTGGCCCTATCGTGGCAGCCATCTTGGAAAAAAATAACGCTGTTGAAGATTTTCGCACGTTGATTGGTGCTACTGACCCAACCAAAGCGGCAGAAGGAACAATACGTAGAGATTTTGCTACGAGCATTGCTGCAAACGCTGTGCACGGCAGCGACAGTGATGAGAATGCCCTTATTGAAGGTGCATTCTATTTCACTACAAGAGAACACGCATAATCGTATTGAATAAATTGAGGATGGTGGTGCCATCCTCAATTGTTTTAATCATATCATAAAATCATGAGCAAGATTAAAGTTGCCAATCCCATCGTTGAGATGGACGGAGACGAAATGACTCGCATCATTTGGTCTTTCATCAAAGAAAAATTGATTTTCCCATACCTTGATTTGGATATTAAATATTTCGATCTTGGAATGGAAAACCGTGACAAAACGGACGACCAAGTAACTGTTGACGCTGCAGAAGCTACATTAAAATATAACGTAGCAGTGAAATGCGCAACCATTACACCGGATGAAGAGCGCGTAAAAGAATTTGGCTTGAAAAAAATGTGGAAAAGCCCGAATGGAACTATCCGTAACATCGTGGGTGGAACTGTATTTCGCGAGCCAATCATTTGCTCAAATGTTCCACGTCTTGTTCCAGGATGGACAAAGCCAATCAATATCGGTCGTCATGCATTTGGTGACCAATACCGCGCAACTGATACTGTTATCAAAGGAAAAGGAAAGTTGACAATGACTTTCACTCCTGAAGCAGGTGGTGATGCTCAAACTTGGGAAGTGTTCAACTTCAAAGGCGATGGCGTTGCACTTAGCATGTACAACACTGATGAAAGCATTTATGGTTTCGCTCGCAGCTGCTTTAACCAAGCAATCATGCGCAACTGGAATCTTTATCTTTCTACAAAAAACACCATTCTTAAAGCTTATGACGGTCGCTTCAAAGACATCTTTGAAGAGGTTTTCCAAAGCGAGTTCAAAGCAAAATTTGCTGAGCTTGGCATTACATACGAACACCGTTTGATCGATGATATGGTGGCTTATGCGCTTAAGAGCGATGGTGGTTTTGTTTGGGCTTGCAAAAACTATGATGGTGATGTACAAAGTGACATCGTTGCGCAAGGTTTCGGTTCATTGGGATTAATGACTTCTGCATTGATTACTCCTGATGGAAAAACAATGGAAGCAGAGGCTGCTCACGGAACAGTTACTCGTCACTACCGTCAGCACCAACAAGGCAAGAAAACATCTACCAACCCAATTGCTTCCATCTTCGCATGGACACAAGGTTTGGCTCACAGAGCGAAGTTGGACAACAACGAAGCTTTGGCGAAGTTCTCTAAGACTTTGGAAAATGTTTGTGTTGACCTTGTAGAAAGTGGCAAGATGACAAAAGACCTTGCTATGTTGGTTTACGGCAACAAAATGACTGAAGCCAATTACTTGACTACAGAAGATTTCCTTGATGCTCTTGATGCAGAATTGAAAACGAGAATGGCGTAGGCTTTTCGATTAATAAACAACAAAGCCCCGAAGTGATTCGGGGCTTTTCTTTTATTATAATGAAAAAAATTATCTTGAATATTCAGTCAACTTAGAAATAGAACGCAACAAATCGAAAACATAAAAAACCTTTCCGAAATTATCATTCATAGATACACCTGTGCTCTTGCTGCCACCTGAAGACTGAAGACCTTTATAGGTCACTATTTCAGCCGCATTCACATGATACTTTCCATCAGCAATGGCATTGACACATTTGATTATTTCTTGCTCGGTTATTTCACTTGGGTTGTAATCAACAGTCACAACATTCTCTCCTCTGTTATCGGAATAATCGAGCTTCGTTTCTTTAACACCTTTAAGTGCTTGTAGGTCTTGTTGAATTTTACCGCCACAACCTGCCGAACAAGTCATTCCAGAAATACTCAGGTTTGCGACCGTTTTAATAACCTCAGAATTGATTTCTTTGTGTGTAATCACAGCATCAATTTGATCCGATTTTGATGAGCCACCTTCATTTCCGCATGACATCAAAATCACAGAAACCAATAGAACAAGAGTGAATATCTTTTTCATCTTATTAGAATTAAGATTAATTTGTATCAAGACGCGCCAAAAGTAGAAATGTTACAGCGGTGACATCCTTAATTTCGGCCAAAATTTCAAAAAGCGTGAATCGCGCAAAACCCGCCCATTTGTTTGTGGTCTTTCTACTGGCTCTTACTTGGGGCAGCTCCTTTTTCCTGATGAAACGTGGTCTGAAAGACGAAGCAGGAATTAAAGTTTTTTCACCAAACGAAGTAGCGGCTTTACGCATGACGATTGCGGCTTTAGTGTTGCTTCCAGTTTCCTTCAAAGCTTTCAAAAAAGTAAAACTCAATGATTGGAAATCACTTGCCGTTGTGGGCTTAGCCGGTAGTGGTATTCCTGCTTTTCTATTCGCTAACTCACAACTGCTCTTGGATAGCGGACTTGCAGGACTTTTGAATACGCTTACTCCGCTTTTTACTTTGCTGATTGGTGTTTTTCTTTTCCATAAAAAATTCGTCAAGACCCAAGTCTTTGGAATTATTGTCGGGCTTATCGGAGCAGTCATTTTGATTTCACTCAAAGGTTATGGCGAAAGTTCTCATTGGGAATATTCACTCCTTATTGTCCTTGCAACGGTGCTCTATGGATTAAGTGTAAATACAATTGCCGCAAGGCTCAAACACATTGCTGCGGTCGAGATAACGGCCATTTCGTTGTTGATTGTCGGTATTCCGTGTGCAGCATATTTGGCAGTATCCGATTTGAGCCAAACGCTGGAGACTAATCCTTCGGGTTGGAGCTCGCTCGGTTATGTCTCCATTTTGGCCATCGCAGGCTCGGCTGCTGCCAATATTCTCTTTTTTCAAATTGACACAAGAAACAGGAGCCATTTTCGCAGCTTCTGTTACTTATTTGATTCCAGCCGTGGCGGTGCTTTGGGGTGTTTATGACGGTGAAAAGCTGACTTTCATGCATGCCGTTTGTGGCGCAATAATTTTGATAGGTGTGTGGCTGGTAAACAAAAAGCCCAATCCAAAAACCACAAAAAATGAAGAACCGAAGGTGGAAAACATTTGATTTTTACTCCTTTCGCTTGGATTGAAGCAAAGTCTGGCTACATTTGCACCCCTCTAAAAATTTTTCAGAGGGATTAATTATTTAAAAAACTTATACAACATGTACGCTATCGTAGAAATAGCAGGGCATCAGTACAAAGTACAAAAAGACCAACAGATTTTTGTTAACCGTCTTCAAAACGAAGAAGGTAGCAAAGTGAGTTTCGACCGAGTTTTATTGGTTGACAACGCAGGAAAAATCACAGTTGGCGCCCCAGCTATAGAAGGTATGAAGGTGACCGCCAGTGTTCAGAAACACCTCAAAGGAGACAAAGTGATTGTTTTCAAAAAGAAACGCAGAAAGAACTACCAGAAGAAAAATGGTTTCCGTCCTTATCTGAC
>Ga0209572_1001534_pt1 | contig 15065 bp, 14 predicted proteins | sample EBPBio232012_DNA_FD_185867 | JGI IMG/M metagenome (GOLD analysis project Ga0209572, IMG submission 185867) | Wastewater treatment Type I Accumulibacter community from EBPR Bioreactor in Madison, WI, USA - Reactor 1_1/23/2012_ DNA (SPAdes)... | ecosystem: Engineered > Bioreactor > EBPR >...
GGGGGATAAAATCGGGGGCGATATCTTAAGTATCAACGCAGCGTCTGCCTTACTCCTGCTGTTCTTCTTTCTAGTTAATATTATCAACTAATTTACTTCATTAATTATCCTAGTGCAAACTTACCATGGAAGCGGCATCCTTTTTTGCTGCGAGGAACGAGTGGCAAATAAGATATAGCGGACAGCGGGTACAAATTGGCAAAGAATCCGTACTTTTGTTGCTTCTAAAAATTGACAATGAAATACGCAGAAAATATCCTTGAAACCATCGGAAATACGCCACTTGTGAAATTGAACAAAGTATTGGGCGAAGATTTCCCAGCTTTGGTTTTGGCGAAAGTGGAAACCTTCAATCCCGGAAATTCGGTGAAAGACAGAATGGCTTTGAAAATGATTGAAGATGCTGAAAAAGACGGTCGCTTGAAACCCGGCGGAACCATTATTGAAGGGACTTCAGGAAATACAGGAATGGGACTTGCTTTGGCGGCGATTGTGAAAGGTTACAAATGTATTTTCGTGACGAACTCGAAACAGTCGAAGGAAAAATGTGATATTTTGCGTGCAGTGGGTGCAGAAGTAATTGTTTGCCCGACCGACGTAAAACCGACGGATCCTCGTTCATATTACTCAGTTTCAAAGCGTTTGGCGACGGAAACGGAAAATGGATGGTACGTAAATCAGTACGATAATTTGTCGAACCGGGAAGCACACTATGAATCTACTGCTCCGGAAATTTGGGAACAAACGGATGGAAAAATCACGCATTTTTTGGTTGGAGCAGGAACAGGAGGAACAATTTGCGGAGTTGGGAAATTTTTGAAGGAGAAAAACGAGAACATTAAAGTAATCGGTGTGGATACTTTTGGTTCGATTTTAAAGGAATACCACGAAACGGGAGAAATCCATTACGATCATGCATATACGTACATTACGGAAGGAATTGGTGAAGACATTATCCCTGAAAACTACGACATGTCTGTGATTGATCATTTCGAAAAAGTGACGGACAAAGATGGTGCGGTTTACGCTAGAAAATTGGCTAAAGAGGAAGGAATTTTCTGTGGATATTCTGCGGGAAGTGCGATTTCTGCGTTGGTTCAGATGAAGGATCAGTTCACGAAAGATGATGTGGTTGTGGTTTTATTGCACGATCACGGTTCGAGATATGTGGGGAAAATTTACAATGATGATTGGATGAGGGAGCAGGGTTGGCTCTAAATGGCTTTCGGCGATCAGCTTTTAGCTTTCGGCAGGTTTAGGATAAAGATAAAATCAGGGAAAATTTCCCTGATTTTTTTTTCGGTCTATAAAATTTCCGACAATTTTTTGGTGAGATTTTTTCTAGAGAATTGATCTATATTTTTGGTTTGGGAAGAGAGATTTCCGTTCTTCCAGTCTTGATATTTTTCGAGAATAAATGATTTCAAAGGTTCAGAATCATCATAAGAAAAGTGTTTTCCGGCATTGGTTTCCTCGAGGATTTTTTTGACATCGCCGTCTTTTGGACCGAAAGAGAGAATCTGATTTCCCGCCTGAAGGTATTCGAAAATTTTACCGGGAATAATTCCTTTTGCGGTTTCATCAGGAAAATTGGTGATTAAAAGCAAAGCCGAATTTCGCATTTCGGCATTGGCTGCTGAATGTGAAAGATAACCTAAGTTTTTAACCGAGTTTTTTAATTCAGAATTTTCGATTTTCTCTAAAATCTTGTCATCAATTCTTCCAACAAACTTTAATTCGAAATCGTCTTTAAAATTCTTATTTTCCTTAATCAATTCACCCAAAACTTTCCACAATATTTCAGGATTCCTCAATTGTTCTAAAACGCCGATGTAGCTTAGCGTGAACTTTGTTTGAGCGTTTGAGCGTGTGTGGGTTTGAGGGTTTTGCCTTGTCATGCTGAGCGGAGTCGAAGCATCTTCATCAAAACCATTCGTGATACAAAATGAATTGGCTCCTTTTTTTCGAAAATTTTCCACATCAGTGAAACTTGTGGCTAAAGTGATGTCGGCTGTTTTGAAAACTTGTTGTTCTAAATCCCTATGCTTTTTGTCTGAAGATTTGGTCAGTTTCAAATGTTTGTAGTAGGAAATTTCTGTCCAAGGATCGCGAAAATCGGCAATCCATTTAAAATTAGGAAATTCCTTTTTTAATTCTAATCCAATTAAGTGCAAAGAGTGTGGTGGTCCTGTGGTGACAAAGGCATCGAAATAATTTTCCTTTAAATATTTTTTCAAAAATTCCACTGAAGGTTTCACCCAAAAAACTCTTGCATCTGGAATGAAAAAATTTCCGCGCACCCAAATCGAAAGTCTGGATTTCCACGATTGATTTTTCCCGACATCGAATTGTCCCGCCTTGAATTTTTTATTGTCTTTACCGAAAAACTCTGCGATTTGATAGGGTTCCCAAATTTTGGTTTTGATGATTTCTAAATCTTTTGAAACTTCTTTTTCCAAAGTTTCGTCGATGATTGGATAACTTGGATTTTCGGGAATGAAAATCGTGGGTTTCCAACCAAAATCAGGTAGATATTTGACGAATTTCAACCAACGCTGAACTCCTGGTCCACCCGAAGGTGGCCAATAATAGGTGATGATTAAAATTCTTTTTTGTTTCATTCAAATGGGTGCAATTGGTGTAAATGGTTGCAGAGTTTACGCAGTTTGAATGTTTCGATTCTTGTACAACCAATAAATTCCACCCAAACTCAACAGCAAGAACAATCCAAACGCAATCATGGAAATCAGTTTTCCTTTTGCGATTACCGCAGGTTCGAAAACCATTTTCACCACGTGGTTTCCTGCAGGAACATGAACCGCTCTCAGCAAATAATTGGCTTTGATGTAGGGAACTTCATTTCCGTCAATCAACATTTTCCAACCTTTCGGATAATAAATTTCCGAGAAAACGGCCAGTTGCGGGGTTTTTGATTGGGTTTTGAATTCCAATTCGTTCGGTTGATATTTTGTCAGATTTAATATAGCAGTAGAATCTGCAGCCAATTGCTTTCCCTCAAAATATTTGTGGTCGTCTTTCGAAATGATGGCAACTTCTTTTGAATCGATTTCGCCGATTTGTTTGATTTCTTCATTTTGATTTTCTACAAATTTCACGTTTGAAACAAACCACGCATTTCCGTTTGCGTTGGGATTTACCACGGCATCAGGTTTTTCCGCATTTCCAAAAATCATGTATTTGGTGTTCAGCATATTCAGTATTTTCGGAATTCTTACCGTGTCCATTTTACTGAAATATTCGTTGATTAAGTCATCATATCTCCTCAATTTCACCGCATGATAACCACCGATTGAGGATTTGAAATAAGACGTATTCGTTTCGCTGAAAGTTCCCAAAGTTTGGTTGTAGATTCGGTAATGGTTTTTGTCTTTTTCTGCGATGGTTTCTAAAGTTTGGTTGATTTTCGCATTCGCTAAAAGTGATTGAAGATTTGAGTTCTCTCCTACTTTCTGCATCAGCAAATCTGAATTTTCTGTTTGGAAGGGATTTTCTGCAAAAGCTTTATCCACGAAATTATCGTTGTTTAAATATCGTTTATTCACGCTCCACAAATCGAAAAGACTTACCAAACCAATGACGATAATCGCAATATTCTGACTTAATTTTTTCTTTAAACTTAAAAATAAAACTCCTGCTGTAATCGCTACGTAAACAATTGCTTTAATGGCATCAATTCTGAACATTTTGAATCTTTCATCCACCAAAAAATCAAGAAGATATGGCGGAAGATACGTTTTTTCAGAATCGGTGTGGAAACCTAAAATTGATTTTCCGAATACCAAAAGAAGCAGAATTATTCCTAAAACCGAAGCTGAAACATACTTCAAGATTTTGGTTTTATATTCTTCTGTTAGAATATTTTCCGAAGTGGTTTCCGTCTTTTCATTGGAGTTAAAAAACCGATAAAGACCGATCATTGCAATGAATGGGAACAACAATTCTACCACGACCAAAATCGAACTCGGCGCACGGAATTTATTGTAAAACGGAACAAAATCGATGAAGAAATCCGAAAGCGCCATGAAATTACTTCCCCACGCTAAAAATATGGTGAGAATCGAAGCTCCCAAAATCCAATACCGGTACTTTTTCCAAGCAAAGAAAAATCCGAGAATTGCCAAGAAACAAACCACCGCTCCTTGATAAGCTGGTCCAGAAGTTCCAGGTTGTTCTCCCCAATAAGTGAGCGACGAAAAACCTTTTGAGATTCGATCCATTTCAGATTGTGAAGTAACGTTTTCCTGAACCATTTCCTGAACTCTCGCCATCATTTTATCAGAGCCTTCTTCATTGCTTGAACCGCCCATTAATCGTGGAATGAAAAGGTTTAAGGTTTCCATTTTTCCGTAGCTCCACATCAACATCGATTCTTTATCCATTCCCGATTCGTCGGAAGAATGTCTGTCGTTATTAAGAATTTGTTTTCCGCGAACGGTTTCAGTAACATATTCCGAATTTGCCATGATTCTTTGGGAGTTCATCCCCACTCCGAGAATCATCGCCAAAGCCAAAATCCCGTTTGAAATCCCGAAATGTTTCCAAGAAATTTTATGTTGAAACGCTCGAATCAATTCAGAAACGAATAAAAATCCGAGTGCGATGAACAAATAATACGTCATTTGCGGGTGATTTGCCGCAACCTGAAGGCCCATGAATAAAGCCGTGACAATGAATCCGAGAATATATTTTTTTCGAATATAAACCAAAAGAATTCCCGCCAAAAGTGGCGCAAAATAAGCAACAGTATGAATTTTCCCGTTGTGACCTGCAGCGAGCGCGATGTAGAAATAAGTTGAAAGTCCGAAAAAAGTCGCCCCTAAAAGCGCATATTTCCAGTTACGAACCGCAACCATACCGAGAAGAAAAAAACCTGAAAAAAGGAGAAAAATATAATTCGCGGGTTTTGGCAAAAAGTTCAAAACTCCATCAATACTTTTCACAATATCTCCACGGAATTGTGCTCCCATTTGATAAGTCGGCATTCCGCCAAACATGGAGTCGCTCCAATACGTTTCCTGGCCATTTTGAGCACGGTAATCCAAAAGTTCTTTTGCGCCACCTTTGTATTGCACGATGTCGTGTTGGAAAAGTTGTTTTCCTGTCAAAACTGGATTTGCATAAACCAAAGCCAAAATCATGAACAGAACCAAACTGGCGATAATGAAAATTAGTTTTTTATTTTTTACCATATTTTTTATTTAAAGAAACCTGTTCATCGAATTAAACAGGTTTAATGTATAAGATTCAAAATTGAATTTCACAAAGATAATCAAAGAAACATTTTAATAATTGGAAACTAAAATTGTTTTCCCATCTATATTATCTTTCGGAAGTTTTTTCGTCTTTAACTTCCTCATAATCTACTGTTTCTGCATCCCAATTTAGTTTGGAATCTAAATTTTTCTTTGTTTTTTGGGTCGTTACATTTTCATTATTCTGCGGTTTTGGAAACTTGTAAAATGCTGAGAAAAATAAGCGCTTCAGAATATTCCAAAGAAAAAAAATAATGATTGTTGCGAGGATTAATTCTAAAATATATTTCATCTTCGTAATTAAAAATGAAAAATTAACAATGAATAATTTGGAACAAAGTCATTATTAATTATTCGTTGTTAATTCTTAATTGATTAAGGATTCACCGTAACCGTTGAGTTAGAAACACTTTTCATCGATTGTGTTTGTTTTCCGTCGGAAAGTGTTTCTGTTTGTGCCGTTTTCACAGAAATGGTTTGGTTTTTAACCCAACCTGTATTTTGGTCGAGCAAGATTTTCCCGTTTTGTGAAAGTTCTGAAGACATTGTTCGTGTCACTCCTTGTTGAGTTGCCTTATCCGATTTCTTTGGAATTCCGCCTGAAACAGAGATTTCGGCAACTCCGTTTCCAACGCTTTTCAAGACGTAGGTTGTGGTCAATTTTATTTTTCCATCGGGAGTTGCGTTTTCAGATTCTGTCCACTTCCCTCCTATTTTTGCTCCTTTCTCAGGAAGTAAAACTAAATTTTTGGTGAACTGCTCCTTCAAAACTTTTTCATTAAAACTTTCTTTAAAACTTTTTGCGAACGCTGCTTTCTGATTGGCTTCTTTAATTACACCTGCAACAGAACTGGAAACCTTCGTATAAATCGGCTCAAAACCTATGATGGAAAGAACTTTTCCTTTCTCATCCATTTTCATACTTAATTTATTTCCAACCAGAGCCTTGTTGACTTTCCACATCATTTTCAACTGTTCTTCTTTCGGTTCAGCCGTTTTGGTGTCGACTGCGATGGTTTTCCCGTTTGCAGTTTGTGAATTTCTTTTCCCCAACAAATTAATGGTAATGTCGTAAACTCCCTTATCAAAATTATTCACGAAAAACGACATTTCATCGGTCGTTTCGCTTGTTCCGCTTTGTGATTGTCCGTTTGGGGCGGTCATGGTTTGAACGTCTTTTTGAACGGTTTTCAATGGGTAAGACTTTCCTTTTTCCAGTTTGAAAGTCTGGGTATAAACTCCTAAAGAATCTTTAATTGCAGGAGTTACAGCGGTTGCAATTTCCGCTTTTACAGAATCTGCAGGAACTTCCACGGTAATGGTTTTTCCTGTAGCTGGGTCAACTTTGGTGATGGTTTTAGTTTCTTTTTTGCACGAAACAAGTGCTATCGAAATAAGCGCAATTGCGGTAATTTTTTTCATTAAATATTTTTTCTGTTAAGCGATTTCAAACTTTTTTGCCAAAATCAAAGGCAAATTTAAGGTAATTATTTTACGTCTTTTTCAAACATGGCATTTTTTAACTTTTTTTAATGTTTGTAAAAGAAAAATCCCTTCAATCTAATATGATGAAAGGACTTTTAATTTTTAACTACCGTCTTTCTAACAGATTGGAAATCTGGCTCTTTAAAGAAAGGGAATATTTACTTTTCGGAAATTTCCTTCAGTTTTGCCAAACCTTCTCCATAAGATTTATCCATCGCTCCGTCCATGAAAAAACGCATCAAGTTCATCGGCCTTTCCAATTCGGAATCGAGGGTCCAAGTTACTTTTGTTCCGTTGCCTTCGGGAGTCAGAATTACTTCGGAATAAGAAGTGTCTTCAAAAGGTCTTTTGAAATCCATTTTAGTTTTCTGTCTTTGGTTCGGAACCAATTCCACAATTTCCTGGCAACCTGCACCTGCATCTCAAGATTAGAAAAATTACTTGAAAGATTACTAAATTTGTTCAAATAAAAAACAATTATGCAAAATCCACTTTTAGAAAATTTCAAAACTCCTCATCATACCGCACCTTTCAACGAGATTAAGGAAAAACATTATCTTCCGGCCTTTCAAGAACTCATCAAAATTTCTGAAAAGGAAATCAACGATATAGTGGAAAATCAAGATGAACCCACTTTTGAAAACGTGATTGAAGCACTCGCTTATTCGGGCGAAAAATTGGATGTGGTTTCTAACATTTTCTTCAATTTAAATTCTGCGGAGACGAATGATGAAATCCAGAAAATTGCGCAGGAAGTTTCGCCACTTTTAACAGAATTTTCAGCGAAGATTTCTCAAAACGGAAAACTTTTCGAAAAGATTAAAAAGGTTTTTGATGAACATAATTCCCCTCCTTTTGAGGAGTGGTCGAGCCAAAGGCGAGATCGGGGTGGCTTAAATTTAAACGAAGAACAGCAGATGCTTTTGAATGAAACTTACAAAGGTTTTGTGAGAAGCGGAGCACTTTTAAACGATCCCGATAAAGAGAAATTCAAAAATATCAGCATCGAACTTTCAAAAAAATCGTTGCAGTTTGGTCAAAATGTATTGGCGGAAACAAACAATTATTTCAAACATATTAAAGACGAAAAAGATTTGGCAGGAATTCCCGAACCGATTCTGCAACAATACCGTGAAGAAGCCAAGGAAAGGAATCTCGAAGGTTTTGTGGTGACTTTGCAATACCCAAGTTACATTCCGTTCATGACTTATGCAGAAAATCGGGAGTTGAGGAAGGAACTTGCTTTAGCCAACGGAAAAAAAGGATTTCAAAACAATGAATTTGACAATCAGAATTTGATTAAAGAGATGATCAAACTAAAGCAGGAAAAAGCCCAACTTCTTGGCTACAAATCCTTTGCAGACTATGTTTTGGAAGAACGAATGGCAAAATCTCCCGATAAAGTTCAAGCGTTTTTGAATGAACTTTTAGTGAAGGCAAAACCTTATGCACAAAAGGAAATTGAAGAATTGAAAACTTTAGCAAAAGCCGATGGAATTGATGAGATGCAAAGCTACGACCACGCTTTTTACGCCGAAAAACTACGGAAGCAAAAATTCGATATCGATGATGAAGAACTGAAACCTTATTTTCCTTTAGAAAAAGTTCAGGAAGCGGTTTTCGGATTGGCTCGACAACTTTTCGGTTTGGAGTTTGTGGAAGTTCACGATGTTCAGAAGTATCATGAGGAAGTGAAAACCTATGAAGTGTTTGAAGTAGGAAGTCCGAAGTCCGAAGTGCAAAGTAATTCGCCGAAAGCTGAAAGCCAAAAGCTGAAAGCAATTTTATACGTCGATTATCACCCCCGAAAAGGAAAACGTGCAGGAGCCTGGATGACCAGTTTTAAAAATCAGTTCAAGAAAGACGGCGAAAATTCTCGTCCACACATTTCGGTGGTTTGCAATTTTTCTAAACCGACTTCCGACATGCCGAGTTTATTAACTTTCCAGGAAGTGACCACGCTTTTCCACGAATTCGGGCACGCTCTGCACGGAATTTTAGCGGATACGACTTATCCAAATCTTTCGGGAACTTCTGTGAAATGGGACTTCGTTGAACTTCCATCACAATTTTTAGAAAACTACTGTTACGAACCCGAATTCTTAAAAACATTTGCCAAACATTATGAAACGGGCGAAGTTTTACCTGATGAAAAAATTCAGAAAATTTCGGATTCCAAAAATTTTATGGAAGGTTACCAAACTTTAAGACAACTGGGATTTGGAATTTTGGATATGGCATATCATTCCGCAGTTGGAGCGTTGGAACGTTTGAGTGTAAAGGAGTTTGAAGACCAAACTACAGAAAAAACTCAACTCTATCCAAAAAATCCTGAAACCGCTATGAGTACAAGTTTTTCACACATTTTTCAAGGTGGTTATTCCGCGGGATATTATTCCTACAAATGGGCGGAAGTTTTGGATGCAGACGCATTTCAATATTTTAAAGAAAACGGAATTTTCAATCCAGAAATTGCAGCGAAATACAAAATCCTACTTTCTTCTGGTGGAACAAAAGATCCGATGGAACTGTACAAAAATTTCCGTGGACGCGAACCGAAAGTGGAGAGTTTGTTGAAGCGTGCGTTTGGATAATTTAAACACAAAATCACAGAGATTTTCACGGAGCACACAAAGATTTTTGCCACGAATTCACGAATAATTTTTTAGTGAATTTGCGGCAAAATTTTTATTGGAATTCCTTATTTTTTACCAACTCATTTCTCGCTTTTGCAAGCATTGGAATCGAGATAATCCCCATCACAATCATAATAACCATTTGCATCGTGTGGGAAATAAACGCATAGGAAAGTCCTACTTCACCGCCTTCTTCAGGATTTTTTCCCATCGAGAGAAAGAGTGCCATAATTCCTAATTTCAAGGCAAAATGAAAAGCTCCGATTCCGCCAGAAGCGGGAACCATCATTCCCAAAGTTCCCACCACAATGATGAAAAACCCATCCACAATGGTGAAATTAGAAGTTTCTGGAAGTGCGAAACAAACGAGGTATGCCGCCAAATAATAGCAAACCCAAATTGCAATTGATAGCAATATAAATTTTCCTTTCTGTTTTAATTTAAAAATGGAAGTTAAACCATGAAAAATTCCCTTTCCGAAATCTACAACTTTTTGGTAAAGTGGAAATTTCTGCAACTTCTTTCTTAAAGCAAAAAACAAAATCGCCAAAACAACCGCTGCTCCCAATAGAAGAAATAATTTATTGTTAGATTGTGGTTCCGGAGTTTTACCCTTTTCTTCGGTGACGTATTGATAGAAGGCAATAATTGCGTCGTATTTGAACAGTAAAGTCAATCCCAAAAATCCTAACATACAGACCAAATCCACCACTCTTTCTAAAATAATGGTTCCGAAGGATTTCTCAACTGGAACTTTTTCAACCCCGAAAAGTGCCGTAGAACGAGCTAATTCGCCACTTCTGGGAATGGTGAGATTCATTAAATAACCGAAAGAGATCGTCCATAATGAATTGGAGTTTGAAATTTTATAACCAAGTGGTTCCAACAAAAGATTCCACCGAATCGCACGAAACCAATAGGCTAAAAGTCCAAAAACCGCAGCAATAAATACCCACAAATAATTGGCTTTCGCGAAATATCCTGCGATTTTTTTAAATTCTAAACCTCTCACAGCGAGCCACATAAAAAATGCTGCAATTGCCAATGAAATCGCGATGGTGAGAAAGGTTTTTAAAGGATTTGATTTTTTGTTCTCTTCCAAAATTCAACAATTAGGTAAGAAGATTGGTTTTTTCGTTGGGGAAAATAATTTTTGGCTGGAAGGTTTTTGCTTCTTCGGGAGTCATTTGCGCGTAGGAAATAATGATGATGATGTCGCCTTTCTGGACGCGTCTTGCAGCAGGTCCGTTCAAGCAGATCTCGCCCGATTTTCGCTTTCCTTTAATGGCATAAGTGTCGAAACGTTCACCGTTGTTTACGTTGACAATATACACTCTTTCGCCCACCAAAATTCCTGAAGCTTCCAAAAGGTCTTCATCGATGGTGATGCTTCCGATATAATTAAGGTCTGATTCGGTAACACGAACCCTGTGAATCTTTGACTTGAAAACTTCAATTAACATGGCGCAAATTTAATTATTTTAATCAAAACGGCGCAGAAATTTATTTTTAAATAATTAAAATGATTTGCAAAAAAATAAGTTAAATCTTGAATGCAATTGGCCGTTACTACAACATATAATAAGAATTTACAATAATAACCTAAAAAATTGTATGAAATTCAATAATTCACAATTTTTACTTTACCATATAAATTTCACAATAAATGTCGATAAATAAGGGCATTGGCACGATTTTGGCGGTCTGAAACGTTGATTTTATGCAGGGTAGTGAATTTTTAACTTTCTGTTAATTTCAAGATTTTTATCAATTTTTGATTAAATTTTCAGAAAAAATTTGCGCAATATCAAAATTGTTTTATATTTGCTTTAACATTAAAACTAACCTTAATAATTTATATTATGAACAAGTCTGAATTAATCGACGCAATCGCAAAAGATGCGAACATCACAAAAGTTGCTGCAAAAGCTGCACTTGAATCTTTCATTTCTAACGTAACTTCTACTTTGAAGAAAAAAGACGGAAAAGTTTCTTTGGTAGGTTTCGGTACGTTCTCTGTTGCTGAAAGAGCTGCAAGACAAGGAATCAACCCTGCAACTAAAAAACCAATCAAAATTGCTGCTAAAAAAGTTGCTAAGTTCAAAGCTGGTGCTGATTTAGCTGGAGCAGTTATGGGTGCTAAGAAAAAATAATCGCTCGATTATATTGAAAATAAAACCTCGTCAATGGCGGGGTTTTTTTTGTGATCGAGATGTGAGATTCGGGATACGAGTTTCTTGATTCGTTGCTGTAGTTTGAAACTAAGGTTCAGGTTGTGACAAATTATTTATTTAAACTTTGTTTTAAAAATAATAAGAGTTTCACTCAAATACTCAATCACTCAAATAATAAATCTCTCAAACTCTCCCACTCTCAAACCCTCAAGCCCAATCATGGCGCCAATCTGGAAATCTTCCAATCGTAATCTTCCTGCAGTTCATACAAAATCCTGTCGTGAAGACGGTTTGGTCTTCCCTGCCAAAATTCGATTTCATACGGTTTTGCGAGATAACCGCCCCAATTTTGCGGACGTGGAATTTCTTTTCCTTCAAATTCTTTTTCTAAATTTTTTAGTTTTTCTTCCAAAAATTCTCTGTTCGGAATGACCTGACTTTGGGGAGAAACTCTCGCTCCCAACTGACTTCCTGTTGGTCGCGATTGAAAATAACCGTCACTAATATTTTCGGGAACTTTTTCTAATTCAGCTTTAATGATGATTTGTCTTTCCAAAGCCGGCCAAAAAAAATGAAGACACGCTTTGTGACTGTTCTCGATTGCTTTTCCTTTTCGGCTTTCGTAATTGGTGTAGAACGTGAAGCCGTTCCAATCATAAGACTTCAGCAAAACCATTCTCGTTCTCGGACAGCCGTCATTTTCAAGCGTTGAAATCGCCATTGCATTGGCTTCTGAAATATTGAGATTTTCCTGGGCATCCAAAAACCAATCCCGAAATTGTTCGATGGGATTTTCTTTGATTTGATTTTCAAGAAGTTGGGCTTTTTCGTAAACTTTTCGGTTGTCGTGCAGGTTTTCCATTAATATTTTTATTACATTTGAAAGACGGGTTTTTTATTTGACCGCACATTTCAGATGAATTATTCTTACAAAGGTAAAATTTTAATTTCCACTCCGGATATTTCGGGCGACATATTTTCCCGCTCCGTTGTTTTGGTGGTTGATCATAATGAGAACGGTGCTTTCGGACTTATTTTAAATAAGAAGAACAACAATATGAGTTCGCGTCTTCTCGATATTTTCGGCTTTAAAGTAGATGTTTACGAAGGCGGACCTGTGGAAAACGACAAAATTTTCTTCATCTGCAAAGGACGACCGATTACCGAAAACTACTCAGAAATCACCGATGAATTTTATCTGACAGAAGACATTGAAAATGTAGTTTCCGCCATCATTGAGCAACGAATTTCCGTGAACGACATCAAAGTTTTTTCGGGTTATTCCGGTTGGGCTGCACAACAGTTAGAGGGCGAAATCCGTCGTAAGATGTGGACAGTGGTAGATGTTTACAATTTAGATTACACCACTTCGAGCGACCAAAGTCTTTGGAAAAACATCATGCAAAATCTTGGCGGAGAGTTTTTATTGTGGGCAAATGCGCCGCAAGATGTGTCAATGAACTGATCGAGTTACGAGTCACGGGATTCGAGGTTTTTCTCCATCAAAAACTTTAACAAATATTTAGCATTTCAGGAAATACTATTCGATAAATAATATCGTTTTAGGGGTAATTAAAAAAACTAAAACCCGGTCAATGACTTTCTTTCAAGGTTGTTTATCGGGTTTGTCAATTTTTGAAGTGAATGGTGAATTCGCTTCGCTGTGAATGGTGAATTTTTTCAAATCGGAAAGATGTCTAATGAATTTGAAATTCACTCTGAAAGAAATTCACTCTGAAAGAAATTCACTCTGAAAGAAATTCACTCTGAAAGAAATTCACTCTGAAAGAAATTCACTCTGAAAGAAATTCACTCTGAAAGAAATTCACTCTGAAAGAAATTCACTCTGAAAGAAATTCACTCTGAAAGAAATTCACTCTGAAAGAAATTCACTCTGAAAGAAATTCACTTTACAGAAAACTGCTTTTCCATTTCTCCATCATTTCAGAAAAACGTTCTTTTCCAAAACTCTTGTTTCTAATTTTACACACCGGAAAAATTCCTTTCTCATCCGAAATCATTAAAATTTCCTCGGCTTTTTGTGATTCAAAACCAATCATTTCGCATTCCAGAATTTCTGCGAGGTTTTGTTTATGAACGAAAGTCACAAAATTTTCCATCAACGGAGAAATGTAGGCTCCTTCTGTAGTTTTAGGAATTTTGATCACATTTCCTTCCAAGAAAAGCAGGTTTCCGAAAATACTTCTTGCGATTCTTTTGTTTGGATTCAGCAAAATAACATCGTCCAAATCATTTTCTTTAGCATAAATTTCCGCATAAATATTTTCCGCACAATGAACATGAATATTGCTCAACAAATTACTGTTCACATTGATTTCCTTAATCATATCCATTTCAAAATCCTTCTGCAAAGACAAGACATCGTCCAATTCATTCACTTCAAAATAAAAAGAAACATCGGATTTCGAAAGTAACTTTTCATCTGAATTTCGATACACCAAAAATTGGATGATTCCATCGGAAACGCCTTTATCAATAACATTTTCCTGAAATAGTTGCTGAAAAAAATCAAGCGTATAATCCAGCGGAATGTTCATCCTCATTTTCCGCATGGAAGCCATTAAGAAAAAGTAGCATTCTTCCGCCATAATGAGCTTTGAACTGCGGACAAAAAAAGAAACCTTCACCGCGTCACCAAATAAAAACGCCCTGTTTATCGACTGAAATTCCCCTGAAGTAAAAAAAGATTCCAAAATAATTTTGAATTTAGTTTAAAAAAATAATGAACGAAAATTCGTCCATCAAGTTTATTTGTTTTTAAAGTTTTCTAGGCTGCTCCGAGCTTAATTTGCAGATTTTCAATCAAATTTTCCCAATACAATTCATTCTCTTCCTCATCACCCGGCTCACAAAAATCAGTGATATTCAATGACAAATCCTCAGTAATATCATCAATCACAATGGTCATTTCGAAGAAATTTTTCGTTCCTTCATCCTCTTCCCAACGAAAACGCACGAAACTTTCCGGCTTATAACGAATCAGCGTCGCCTTTTCCGCAGGACCATTATTCCAACTGAAGAAAAAATCGTCGCCTTTTTCCACCACCTCATCCGCAAACCACTCCGAAAGTCCTTCTGCACTCGCCATATATTCGTACAAAATCTCTGATTGGCAGTGCATTGGGAACTCATACTGCACTTTCGTTTTCGCCATATTGCTCACTTTTTAATGTGCCGCAATATATAAATTTATTTCTGATATACACAAAATATTTCCCCGAAAATACTTTAAAAATTGCGGAGCAACAAAGTAGTTTCTTCTCCGAAAGGCGGTCCCGCTCTCCGCTGCAATCTTTTTGTTTTGCCATCACCAAAACCGAATCCAAAAACAAAAAGGATTTCCGCTGCGATGGTAAGTTTGCACTAGGATAATTAATGAAGTAAATTAGTTGATAATATTAACTAGAAAGAAGAACAGCAGGAGTAAGGCAGACGCTGCGTTGATACTTAAGATATCGCCCCCGATTTTATCCCCC